>JAAUXU010023029.1_pt1 | contig 11979 bp, 5 predicted proteins | sample 7278151 | NCBI WGS metagenome assembly JAAUXU01 (sample SAMN14350113, study PRJNA611818) | marine sediment metagenome | isolation source: surface marine sediment (1.8m) | place: French Polynesia: Moorea | collected 2018-08 | reverse complement strand
GCATCCTCAAAGGCCAGGGGCTCAACACGGCTGTGGGCGACGAGGGCGGTTTCGCGCCGGATCTGGCCTCCAACGAAGAGGCCGTCAAGAATATCATCAGCGCCATCGAGTCGGCGGGCTACAAACCCGGCACCGATATCGGCATCGCCATGGATGCCGCCGCAAGCGAATTCTACAAAACGGGCAAATACGTCCTGCAATCCGAAGGTAAAAAGTATTCGTCGGAGAAGATGGTGGCCTACTACGAGAAACTGATCGACCAGTATCCGATCCTGTCGATCGAGGACGGCCTGGCCGAGCAGGACTGGGATGGCTGGGAGCTGATGACCGACCGGCTCGAAAGCACCATTCAAATCGTGGGCGACGACATCTTCGTGACCAACCCCAAGATATTTGCCAAGGGGATCCAGCGGGGCATCGGCAACTCGATCCTGGTCAAACTCAACCAGATCGGGACGGTGACCGAAACGCTGGACACGATCGAAATGGCCAAGCAATCGGGCTATACCACCGTGATTTCGCATCGCTCCGGGGAAACCGAGGATGCCTTCATTGCCGATTTGGCGGTCGGGGTCAACGGCGGCCAGATCAAGACCGGATCGCTCTCGCGCAGTGATCGGATTGCCAAGTACAATCAGTTGCTGCGGATCGAAGAGGATCTCGGCGCCGCGGCCACGTTTTCCCAGGAGCTTCTCTAAAGCGATGCCATGCGGGCCGGGTGAGGTGCACACGCCCGGAGGGCAACGGAATCCCAACCCCGGGGCCGGCAGGCCCCCGAACCAAGCGGACTACAGTGTGACCAATCGTTTGCGACCCTTCCGAACCGGTCCGCCGGCGGGCCTTGCGTTCGTGCTGGTTGCGGGCCTGGTTTGCCTGGCGGCAGGCATGGCCAGGGGCTACGTCCTCCCGGGAGGGCAAGTGCTGGCCCTGATGGAGGCCAAGCGCGCCGTGCCCCAATCCCTTGAGGTGCGACAGGTGGTCAGCCGCATGCCGCTCGACGGGGCGCCGCGACTGGCCGTCGAATTGCAAGAGACCCTGCATTACCGGTTTCCCGATCATTTCCGTTCCGATATCCGCGGCGACGGTTATCAGCGGACATCCATCCGCACGCCCCTGGATCGTCTGGTGGTGGTCAACGGCCAGATCCAGTCGGGCCCCCCGGAGCGTTTCGAGGACTATCCGGCCATCCTGTTGAATGCCACCCGCGCGGCCATGACCGATTATCTTCGCGGCGTGGGGGTCGACCTGGCGCTCACGAGTCTGGGCCGTTTCGAAGGCGACTACTGTTTCGTCATCGGGGCGGCCTACCCGGATCAGAACGCGGCCCAGCTGTGGATTCAGAAGGATACATTTCGGCCGCTGCGCCTGATGCTGCCGCCTTCGGTTCTCAACCCGGAGGCGGGCGCGCTTGAGATTCGTTTTCTGGACTGGGGCCAGATCGAAGGCGCCGCCTATCCCATGCGCATCCAGGTCTATCGCAAGCACCAGCTTTGGCGTGAAATGCGCGTGGAAAACCTGCGCGTGGACCCGGTGCAGGACCCCGCCTTTTTCGACACGGCCGGCCTGCGGGCCACCCTGCCCGATTGGGGGGCGGAGCCCATCCTCGCCCCACCGGCGCTGTCGCCTTGACATCCGTTTGCGCCGGCCTTGACGGCCACGCCCCTGCGGGTCGCAACCGCCATGGTTCATGATCCGTTGGTCCTCGATGACGGTGGCCGTCAGCGAAGATTACCGTCTTCGGACGGCATCGGTTTCGGCGGCCGCTTGAAGCGCCGGCCCTTGATTTCAGAAAAACGCTTGCACTTCGAAGCACATTTTGAAATATATCATTGCCAATTCACCAGGGGCCTGGAACATGCCGACCCGCAGCCTTGACAACCCGAAAGTCCAAGACCGTAATTGCATACGTTTATGGCGTATCTGCTGAACGACTGCCTTTTTTTCGCCCCCCGCCCGCAACCCGATACCAGCCCCTTCCCCTCAGGACCCGCAGACCGACGCATTGCCGATTTATTTCCTTGTAATTCATACCATTTTTCATGCCGTCGCCTTGCCAGCGATGCCAATCAGGAATGGGGAGCAAATCTATGAGTGCGAATACCAAATTTATTTTCGTTACGGGGGGGGTGCTCTCCTCCCTGGGCAAGGGGCTGGCCTCCGCCGCCATCGGTGCACTTCTGGAAAGCCGGGGGTTGACCGTGACCCTCCAGAAACTGGACCCTTATATCAACGTGGATCCCGGCACCATGAATCCCTTTCAACACGGCGAGGTCTTTGTGACCGACGACGGCTCCGAGACCGATCTTGATCTGGGGCACTATGAGCGCTTCACCCATGCCAAGCTGGGCCAGGACAACAACTTCACCACCGGCAAGATCTACCACTCGGTGATCACCAAAGAGCGGCGGGGAGACTATCTGGGCGGCACCGTGCAGGTGATTCCGCACATCACGGACGAGATTAAAAACGCCGTGCGTCTGGCGGCCAAGAACGTCGACATCGTGATCGTCGAAATCGGGGGGACGATCGGCGACATCGAAAGCCTGCCTTTTCTGGAGGCCATCCGTCAGTTCCGGGCCGATGCCGGCAAGGAGAACACCCTCTATATTCACGTCACCCTGGTGCCCTATATCAACACGGCCGGGGAAGTCAAAACCAAGCCGACCCAGCACAGCGTCAAGGAACTGCGCAGTATCGGCATTCAGCCCGATATCCTGCTGTGCCGCACGGGCGGTATCCTCAGCAAGGATATCAAGAAGAAGATCGCCCTATTCACGAATGTCGAGGAGGATGCCGTCATCACCGCCAAGGATGTTGACTGCATCTACGAGGTGCCGCTCAATTTTCACAGCGAGGGGCTCGACGACAAGATCATCGCCAGCCTCAATATCTGGACCCGGGCGCCGCGGCTGGAAACCTGGGAGGAGCTCGTCCAGAAGCTGAAACAGCCCAAACCGGTGGCCAACATCGCCATCGTGGGCAAATACGTCGACCTGACCGAGTCCTACAAAAGCCTGAACGAAGCGCTCTACCACGGCGGCATCCCCAACGACTGCGAAGTCAAGCTGCTTTTCGTCGATTCGGAATCCATTACCGCGGATACCTGCAGCCAGGCTCTGCTCGAGGCCGACGGGATCTTGGTCCCCGGCGGGTTCGGGGCGCGGGGTATCGAGGGCAAGATCTGTACGGCCCGCTTCGCCCGCGAAAACAAGATCCCTTATTTCGGCATCTGTCTGGGGATGCAGGTGGCGGTGGTGGAGTTTGCCCGCAACGTGGCCGGGCTGGCGCAGGCCAACAGCTCGGAGTTCGACCTCACCACTCCCCATCCCGTGATCTACCTGATGACCGAGTGGGTCAACGAGCAGACCGGACAGGTCGAGCACCGTGATGAATCCTCGGACAAGGGCGCGAGCATGCGCTTGGGCGCCTATCCCTGCCGGCTGATGGCCGGAAGCTGCGCGCAACGCGCCTATCAGCAGGAGAACATCTCCGAGCGCCATCGACACCGCTACGAATTCAACAATGCCTACCGTGACCAACTCGAGGCGGCCGGTCTGGTGATCAGCGGAACGTCACCGGGTGGGGAACTCGTGGAGATCGTGGAACTTGCGGATCACCCGTGGTTTCTGGGGTGCCAGTTCCATCCGGAGTTCAAGTCGCGGCCCATGAACCCGCACCCCTTGTTCCGTGAGTTCATCCGGGCGGCCTTGGACCTCGCCCGACAGCGGCGGCAGGGCGAGGAAACCCCCGCGGATTAATGCCCCGTCCTTGAAGGGCCGACCGGCCCGGGCCCACCGGGGTGGTGACCGTTTGGCACCGTTGCGCGTGTCCGTGCAGGGGGTCTGCCGTTACTGATCCTTGGCGGACGATCGTTCGATATCCACGATGGTGTTTTCCCGCTGGCATCGGGCCAACGGGCCGGTGGATCCACCCCCTCAGCAGGCGGTGGAATATCGGCTGCGCCCGGCCCCCCGGACGTTCAACTCCGCCCCACAGGCAGTAATGCCGTCCCGCTGACGGCGATTGCTACGCCGGATTATTTGCCTGCCCGACCCGTTGGGCGTAACCTGTGGCGACCGCCTGCTAAGCGGCCTGGGCCACAATGCGCTCGCTGATCTTTTCGGCGGAATGGCCGAAGAGGTCCGTCATGTCGACCCTTTCCAGCAACTGGTCCTCCCAGACGATATTGTTCTCCTGGACGATGTTGCGGATATGGCTGTATTTCCCGCCCAGCGCCCTGATCTTGTCGGCCAGGGGAACATCGGCTTTGAAGCCGATATTCAGCAGCAGGAGATATTCGATCAGGTTGGAGCGGCCGGGGTTGTCGGAGATGGCCGGGATGACCACGATGCTGCGGTCGTCTTTGCGGCCCTTGCCGATATAGACATTGCCCCGCCGCACGATGATCTCCTTGGTGCCTTTCAGGCGTTTGTCTTCTTCGACCCGCGAGGGCAGCGGCTCGAGCTCGCCCGACTTCTGCAGAATGTCGATCGTCGTCGATTCCGTTATCTCCCCCAGCATGTCCAGCCCGTCGATTCGGTAGAGAATGCTGCCCCGGATACGCGCCACGATGGCCTGCAGATTTTTCAGGACGATGACGTTGCCGCCGGTCAGCTGCGCGATGCTCAGGCCGTGGTCGCCGAGGCTTTCAAACAGCAGGCCCTCGGTCTTCTCGGTGATACGGCTGGTGCCGACCGTAACGGTTTTGGCCTGATGCTTGATCGCGTCGATCGGCCGGGACATGTTGTTGATGCATTCGGAGGTGATGCGCATGAAAGCATCGATGATGTTGCGCGCCGTGCCTTTGAGGCCGAAGTCGATTTCGAAGTCGGCTACGGGCAGACGGCCGGCCAGGTATTTCATCAGCAGGGTCAGGTCGGCCAAGGCGCCGAGGCCGATGGCCTCCGGGAAGCGCTTCTGGCTGCGCCGGGCCTGGAAAGCGCGATAGAATTCGGCGATTTTGTGGCGGAACCCCTTTTCAAGCAGGATTTCGTAGGCATCCAGCCCCTGTTGGGCATACGTGTTCAGGGTCTCCTGGAGGTCTTCCCGGAAGGCGTAGAGAAACTCGGAGCTCGCGTTGATCGCCAACGCGGCGTAGTAGCCCCAAAGGTGACCCACCAGCGTGTTGAGGATGGGCGCCAGATGCTCCGGGGCCGGGGGCACGGCAAAGACGTCCTCGGCGTAGGGAGCGAAACGTTCTTCGCCCGCATCGGCAATGATCACGGGGGTGGCCTTGTGGGCCTTGAATATGGCCGTGTCCTTGATGATGTCCCCGATCACGCTGCCGCGGGCGCCGGCGGCGCAGACGATGATCAGCGGCTCGGAGGACAGATCGATATGTTTCTTGTCTTCGACAAAGTCCGAGGAGATGGTTTTGTAGCAGAGTTCGCTGAGTTTGATGCGGATCTCGTCGGCCGAGGCTTTGTTGGGGCCGCTGCCCACGGCGGCCCAGTAGGTTTTGGCGGGCGCCAGGCGCCGGGCGGAGGCCTCGATGGCCGCCTGCATCCCGATGACCTGACGCATGCGCTCCGGCAGGGCGCGCAGCTCGTCGATTTCCCGGGAGATGAAGGCTTTGTCCCGGCAGCCGCGCAGAGCGGCCATAAAGAGGCTCAGGATGGCGCCGGCCACGATCTGGGAGTAAAAGGCTTTGGTGGAGGCCACGGACATCTCGATGTCGCGACCGCTGCTGGTATAGAGCACGCCGTCGACCTTGAAGGTCAGGTCCGAATCCCGGCGGTTGACGATGGCCAGGGTGTAGGCGCCGCGCTCGCGGACCATGTCGACGGTGCGGTTTGTGTCCGTCGTGGTGCCCGATTGGCTGATGGCGACCACGAGGGCGTCGGCCATGCTCTGGGCCTGATCGTCGGCGTCCAGAATGAACCCGCTGAGTTCGGAAGCCTTGAGGGCGTCGATCTGGATCGCCGGATCGTCCAGGTAGTGGCGCAGAATGTTGGCGCAGGCCAGGGCGGCCACGCCGGCCGTGCCCTGCCCGACGAAAAAGACGCGCCGGATGGCGTCGGCGTCGATGGCCTGGCGCAGCCGGTCGGGAATCACGCGCTGATCCAGCGTGACGGCCAGCCGGTCGCTGCGCTCCGGGTCGATCTTCCAGCGGTTCTGCAGAGTTCTTTCGACCGAAAGCGGCGCCTCGGAGATTTCCTTGAGAAAATAGTGGGAATAATCCTGGCGGTTGATATCGCGTGAGGTCAGTTCGGTCGTTTTGACAGCGTCGGGCGTGAGTCTGAGGGGCGTGCCGTCGTAATAGGCCGCCTGGATGCCGTCGAGCCCGCCGCGGCTTTCCTGATCGAGGATGAAGATCTGACCCTGAACCGGTCCGGATTCGCCCGCGATGGTTTTTTCGCCGTCCATTTTGAGATAGCGCTGGGTCTTCTCAATAAAGCCATAGACCTCCGAGGTCGGCATATAGACATCGTCCGCCAGACCGATAAAGATAGCCTGGCCGCTGCCCCGCTGGGCCAGAAAAAGCTTGCCCGGCGCCAGGGAGGTATGCATCGAGATGGCGTGGGAGCCGTCGAAGGCGTTGACCGCCAGGCGAAAAGCCTCGGCCACGTCGTGGCCGGCCTGGCAGTAGCGGGCGATCAGCAGAGGGATGATCTTCGTATCGGTGGAAATCTCCTCCGGGATCTGGACGCCCTCGGCGGCCAGATCGGATTTGAGTTCCTGGTAGTTGTCGATATCGCCGTTGAGGCAGACGTGGATCGGGCCGCAGGCCGCGATGCCATCCGCTCCGTGGGCGCGATTGTCCACCGGATGACAGTTGGCCTCGTTGATCGCCCCGACCGATGCCCAGCGCGTATGGGACGAGACGGTGTGGTAACGATGGTCGCCGTCTGCCAGGCGGTGCAGCAGCGCGTCGTCGCGGATCTCCTGGCGCAGAAAGCGGACATTGTCGCCCAGGCTGCCGATTTCGGCGGCGACTTTATAGACGATGGTGACCGTCACGAGGCCCCGGCCGTCGGCCCCGTCGATGCTGATGCTGCGGTTGCCCAGAACGACCGGCTGGCGCCGGGTCTCGAACTCAGCGCCGAGGGCGGGGTCGTGGCGGTCGATCGCGGCCCGGAATCGATCGAAGGCTTCGGGCGGGAGCATGAACATCAGGGACAGCCCGGCGGAGTCGCGTCCCCGGACTTCCAGATGATCCACGCTGTTGAGCACCGTATTGATATTGTAATACACCGCCGCGGCCGCGGGCGCGAGCGACCGGCCGCGGCCGCCGCTCAATTCGTCGATTTTGGCAATGTTGTCGAGGAGTTCCTTCTTCAGGCACCAGGCGGCATCCTTGACCGATTCCAGACGCCGGTTGGCGGCTTTAACGCTGCCGGCGTCCAGGCGTCCGAGCTGGTCTTTAAAGATCCGGTTGTCGTCCTCGACCAGCGCCTGCAGACGCCCGTGCAGCCGTCCCAAGCGGGTCTGGTGATCCTCCGCCGACCCGATAAGCGCACAAAAGGTCTCCTGGCGTTTAAGCGCGCTGACGTCTGCCGTCAGCGCGGCCACTTCGTCATCGCCCTGCAAATAGGCCGTTTCCAGAACGGCCTGTCTCTCGAGGCACCCGGCCAGGCTGTTTTGCGCCAGCCTTGCGATGCGGGCCTCGAGTTTTTCGATTGGCGGGCGGTCCGAAGCCGGCGGGCGGTGTTTGAATGCCACGATGCCCGCCAGGCCGCAGCCCAGCCGGGCGGGGTCGAACGGAAAAAGAATCAGGCCGCCGGTCGGCGGCACCCGGCCGGACTGTCGCCAATAGACCGGAAGGGCGCAGAGCGCGCTGAGGCGCCGGGCGAGACCGGCGGCATGATATTCAAATTTTTTGAGCTGCTGGCGTAATAACGGTTTCATGGTCGGGTTTTCCTGGTTGTCTCAATGCCCGCGTTCCTGCAGCAGGCGGGTTACGGTGTCAACGTCCGCGGGTCGGTCCACCCCCTGGGAGCGATGGCGGGTAAGGACCGTGCGGATGGGGATGCCGTTTTCAAGCAGCCGCAGCTGCTCCAGCCTTTCGATCCGTTCCAGTCGACCCGGCCCCAGGTGGACAAACGCCCGGAGCGTCGGCAGGCGATAGGCATACAGGCCGATATGGCGGCGGCCGGGTGCGTTCGTTCCGTTAACGTCCATGGGAATGCAGGCCCTGGAAAAATACAGCGCATTGCCGGCCCGGTCGACGGTCACCCATACCTGGTCGGGGTTGTCGGCGGCCGGGGGGGGTTCGCGGCGGACCAGCGTCGTCGCCTGTACGGCGGGGTCGTCAAAGGGACGGATCAGTTCGGTCAGCATATCCGGATGCAGGGCCGGCTCGTCCCCCTGAATATTGACGACCACGGCCGTCTCCGGGATGCCGGCATTGAGCGCGGCCTCCAGAATGCGGTCCGTACCGCTGGGGTGATCGTCCCGTGTCAATTCGCAGGGGATCGCATGGCGGCGGGCCGCGTCGGCAATCCGTTCGTCGTCGGTGGCCAGCAGGACACGATCGATATCCGGGCACCGGCAGGCCTGTTCATAAACCCAGCGGAACATCGCTTTGCCCAAAATAGGGGTCAGCGGTTTGCCCGGAAAGCGTTTCGAGGCGTAGCGCACGGGGATGATTCCCCAGACGTCAGCCGGCATGGTTCGTGTCCTTCATGTCGATGGCGCGGTCGCTGGCCGTGTGGCCCGGCCCTCCGCCTTGGCTTGACGCTCGAAGCGCCGCCGGAAATACTCCCGCACCGCCCGACGGGCGTATTCGCCCGCGCGCCGCCCGATGTATTTTTCATGGGCCACCAGGACGGAAACGGCGATGGCGTCGCCCGGATCCGGACCATCCGCAAAGCCGACAAACCAGTCGTAGCGGGCCTTGTGGTCCGGGGTGTCGATAGATCCGGTTTTACCCCCGATGGTGAGCCGAGACAAGACTTTATCCCTGTCACGGCGCCTGAAAATTTTGCGGGCTGTGCCGTGGGAGATCGTGCGGCGCATCATGCGGGTCAGCTCGCGGGCGGTGGCCGGCGAAACGGCAGTTTTCGACGTGCCGGCGCCGGGGCGATAGAGCAGGCGCCCCTCTTCATCGACGACCCGCTCGATAATTGCGGGCTCCACCAGGCGTCCCTCGGCCGGCGCGACGGCCGCCAGAACGGCGCCGTGCAGCGGTGAGATGACGGTCTCCTGGTTGAAACCGCTGGCAATTTCGGCCCACTGGTAGGGTTCCTCCGCGATCCGGGTGCTGCTGGGCGGCAGGTCGAGTTCGAAAGCAATGGCCTGGTCGAAGCCGAACCGGTCGGCATAGAGCCTGAGCTTTTTGGGTCCCAGGCAGTGCCGTCCGATCTTGCCGAAAATCGGGTTCACCGATCCGGCAAAGGCCCTCTCCAGCGTGGTATGGCGGGTGTAGCGGTTGCTGACGTTTTTGAGCTGGGACTTGTAGAGGGTATGGCTGGCCCCGTTGTAGGCCAGTGGTGTCGAGCTGGTATAGCCGCATTTTTCAAGGGCGGCGGCGGCCGTCACAATCTTGAACAGACTGGCCGCCGGGAAACGGTTCGAGAGGCTCGGGGGGGAGGGAAATCCGTCCCGGGCGTAATCCACGAGAGCCAGCACGCGGCCGCTATGGGGATCCAGAACGACAATGGCAATGTAGCGCGACGTACGGCGGTCGAGCTGTTTCCGCAGGTAGTGCTGCAGGTCGGGGGCGATGGTCGATTCGACCCGCAGGCGGCGGTCGCCGAACCGGACCTCGCAGGGCCCCGCCAGGATCTTGTCGAGCGGTTCGGTCTCCAGAAGATTGCGGACGTCGGCCTTTGCGAGCAGGGGGCCGTTTGGCGGGGATGGCGCCGATGGGGCTGCGGGGGTGTTGTCCGTGCGCGGGGCGATGGCCGGCGGACGGGTGGCCACGACCCACAGGACCAGGCCGACCAGGGCGGGAATGATCAGCCACGGCCAGCGGCGTCGGATTGAGCGCCAGCGGCCGGTTTGGCGCAGGCGGCGTTGGTAGTGACGCCAGCTCTCCCGGGGACGTGCATCGGGACGTTCGTTTGGCGGGGGGTCAAAGGCCACGGCAGCTCGCGCAATACCTATGGATTCGCATGCAAGGGCGCACGGCGTTGATGCCCGATCACCGGGGTCAACTGATGCGGGCGCCCAGGCGGGTCATGGCATCCATGGTCGCCAGGGTGCAGTCGGCACCGTCCACAGCGGCCAGGAGCATGCCCCGGGATTCGACGCCCATGAGTTTGACGGGTTTGAGATTGGCCACGATGATGACCTGGCGTCCGATGAGATCCTGCGGTTGGTAATGTTGGGCGATGCCCGATACGATCGTGCGCCGCTCCCCCATGTCCACCTCCAGTTTGAGCAGCTTCTTGGCTTTGGGGATCGGCTCGGCATGGACGACGGTGGCCACCCGCAGGTCCACCTTGGCGAAGTCATCGATGGCGACCTCCGGGCGCAGGTCCGGCGAAAGGGGCGGCGGCGCTCCCTGGTCATCGGACAGGGCCGCGGTCTTGACGTCGATGCGGGGAAACAGGGTGATCGACTTGGGCAGCCGCGTTCCCGGCGACAGGGATTTCCATTTGCCGATGGTGTCCAGGAGATAGAAGCGGCCCTCGGCATTGAGCCCCAGGTGGGTCTGCATGCGTCGTGCGGTGGCCGGCATGACCGGGTAGATCAACCCGGCGATGACCCGCAGGCCTTCCAGCAGGTTGTAGATGACGCAGGCCAGCTCCTTGCGGCTGGCGGCGCGCTTGGCCAGTTCCCAGGGGGCGGAGACGTCGATGCATTTGTTCATCTGGCCGATGAACGCCCAGACGGCCTTGAGCCCGTTGTGGAATTCAAATTTCTCCATGGCCGTCTCGTAGTCCACGATGGCCCGGGCGGCGGCCGCTTCGAGTCCCAGCTGCAGGGTTTTGTCGGTGGCGGGATCAAGCGCCGGGACCTCGCCCTGGAAGTATTTATGGGTCATGGTGACGACCCGTGAAAAGAGATTGCCCAGGTCGTTGGCCAGATCGGCGTTGATGCGCTGCACCAGCTGTTCTTCGGAAAAACTGGAATCCAGCCCGAAAACCATGTCGCGCAGCAGAAAGAAGCGGAAGGCGTCCAGCCCGTAGACTTTGAGCATATCCAGCGGGGCGACGACATTGCCGATGCTCTTGGACATCTTGGCCTGATCGACATTCCAGTAGCCGTGGACGTTCAGGTGCTTGTAGACCGGAATGCCGGCGGCCTTGAGCATGGTGGGCCAGTAGATGCCGTGGGGCTTGAGGATGTCCTTGGCCACCAGATGCTGGGCATGGGGCCAGAACGTGGCGAAGCGCTCGCCATCGGGGAACCCGAGGGCGGAGATGTAATTGAGCAGGGCGTCGAACCAGACGTAGGTGACGTAGTCGCTGTCAAAAGGCAGGGTGATGCCCCACTGGAGACGGCTCTTGGGCCGCGAGATGCACAAATCGTCCAGGGGTTCGCGTAAAAAGGCCAGAACCTCGTTGCGGTAGCGCTCCGGGCGGATGAAATCGGGGTGGCGATGGATATGATCGATCAGCCAATCCTGATATTGGCTCATCTTGAAAAAATAATTGGATTCGCGGATGACCTCGGGGGGCTTGTCGTGGTCCGGACATTTGCCCTCGACCAGTTCGCGCTCGGTGTAGAAGCGCTCGCAGCCAAAACAGTAAAGTCCTTCGTACTCGCTGAAATAAATATCCCCCTTGTCGTAGATGGCCTGCAGGATGCGTTCGACCACGGCCATGTGGGCGGGGTAGGTGGTGCGGATGAAGTCGTCGTTGCTGATGTCCAGCTCGGGCCAGAGCTCGCGGAAGATCTGGCTGATGTGATCGACATAGGCCTTGGGGGTCATGTCGTGGCTGCGGGCCGCTTCGACGATCTTGTCGCCGTGCTCGTCCGTGCCCGTCAGAAAATAGGTCTCGATGCCGCACATGGTGTGAAAGCGCCGGGCCACGTCCGCCACGATGGTGGTGTAGGCATGGCCCAGATGGGGCTTGGCATTGACGTAGT
>JAAUXU010037902.1_pt1 | contig 11985 bp, 9 predicted proteins | sample 7278151 | NCBI WGS metagenome assembly JAAUXU01 (sample SAMN14350113, study PRJNA611818) | marine sediment metagenome | isolation source: surface marine sediment (1.8m) | place: French Polynesia: Moorea | collected 2018-08 | reverse complement strand
CCCCCCCCCCCCCCCCCCCCCCCCCCCCCCCCCCCCCACCCCCCCCCACCCCCCCCCCCCCCCGCCCGGCGGCCCGCTGACTTTGAGCTGGAAGGAGACCCCAAGTCTTCTGACTCAAAATCCCGCAGCTCCTGGCTCAAGGAGTTGTAAGTCTTGGCTAGTCTTGCGCACTAGCTGGAAGGCAAATTTGCCTGGCGCATAGTTTGCAACAACCCAGGACTTCAATTCTTTTGCGCCAACAGCTGCTAGGGTGCCTGAGCACTAAAATCTCAACAAAGATTGGTGTAGCTTTCTTGCTATCACTGGCTCTCATGTCATGCAACGCCAAACCAGCCTCCCGCTTGTCTATGCTCTGGCGCACCTGGCGCAATAGCGGTGGTGTCCCTACCGGTTGGCGCATTGGCGTTGCCTTATGCGCCGAATGCTTTGGTCCCACACGACTGCGTGACCGAGAGAAAAGATTCCCCACAGCCTGGCGCACGTGTGCCTTGCTAGTCCAATACTCCTTTTGGTCTTATTCACGTAGACCCGTCGGCAGCCCCAGCCCAACCTCCTCAGCCCGAAACCCGACTGTTTCAGGCTCGTTCTACCCCTTGTAATGAGGCGAACTCGATGTTGTTCAAAGCATGTCTCAGAACACTTTTGGTATAGCTGGCCGAACACAATAATGTGATGCGTGATTTTGTGTAGGTCATGCTCTTGACGGAGTCCATCACATCTGCGCAAGCACCAGCTCCACCGGTATCTCCACCTTCACCCCCTCAGCAGCTGCCACCGCCGCCACCGCCGCCACCGCCGCCGCTGTTGGTACAACCGCAAAGTCTCCTCTCTCCGGCGGCGACCTCGGCGCTGACGGCCGCCACCGGTCTCTCCGCGGCGGAAGTCCGCGCTTGGGCGGCGTCTTTGCCCGCCGGTGCCACCGTCCGGGTCACCACTCGTCGCGTGGCTGACGGCGGCGGCCAGTTTGAGACTCTCTTGTTGGCACGCTCGGCCAGCGGCCAGTTGGACGTGCTCGAGGAACCGCTGGTCGAGTCGCCGGTGGTGCCGTCGCCGCCTCTGACGCAGCCTCAGATGCTGCCGCCACCTCCGGCTCTTATGCGTTGCGGGGACAGCCTCGACTCCCAGGTGGAACACAATGACGGCAGCTGCAACGGCGGTGACGGCGAGCCCGTCACTAACTTTTCAACCTCAAGTATGAGCTCAGTGACGCCATTGCCTTCCTACTCAGAGACGTTTGCAGCCGTTGACCCCAACGAGATCCTCCGGATGAGGCAGCGGCAACAACAGCAGCAGCAGCAGCAGCAACAACAACACTACGGCAGCGATGACCTATTTGAGAACTGTTATAATCTTCACCTCACCGACAACTCGGTTGGAGAAGAAACCTCCTGCTCTTCCAGCACTTGCTCGTCGTCTTCTCCGTCCTCAGACCTCAGCAGCAAGACGCCCCCGGCGGCTTTGACCAGCAGCAGCTACTTCGACCCGTCTCCCAGCAACCGAAGCTTGCTCGAACGAGTGCCTCTACCGCCTGTTGGACTCCAACATCATCACTTGAACGAGGAGGCAGCCCTGGCGGTGCACGCCGGTGGCACCTCCTCCCACCAGGGACAAGTCAACGCTGGACACCAGGAGGAAGAGATCATGGGGCTGGACGACAACGACTTCACCACCATCAAGTCCATCGTGGAGCAGACCTTCAGGGACGGGAGGGACATGCTAGATCTCATCTCGACTGTATGATGTATTGTTCATAGTAGTGAGAGAGAGAGAGAGAAAGAGAAAGAGAAAACAAAGAAAACGTGGACGGGTGCACCATGAGCAAAGAAAAGTCCCCTCCCCTTGACAAAGTCCCCCCAAAGTTGGCTGCTTCCCAGCAGCGTGGGCTCCACGATGAACGTCTCGCTCACGTGCTTTTTTCACTGGTACCAATGGCCTTTCATAAGGCCTTTCACTAGGCCTTCCAGTGGGACTCTTTTGCGAGCTTTCTTCTTCCTCTTCTTCTTTGAACGCCATTTTAAAGCTCGATCACGCGTAAAAGCACAAAAAAAAGAAATGAAAAATGAAAAAGGCTGAAAAATTCAACGTGCAGACCACTTAGGTTGCCCGTATTGTATACATTGCTACAAGTATATGAAGTTGGGTCATGCGCTGTACATTAAGGCTTGTTAATGTTCACATACGTTGTTTGTTATCATTACTACTCAGTTTGCTGCTGCACTTCATTGCTATTCACCAGCGTACGCCGAATAGGCATTTGTTACGCAAATTTTGCGTCCGTTTTTGTTTTCCTTTCCAAACTGTGTGTCTTGAGGGATGAAGGAGAAAGGCTTGTCCGTCCTGAGCCACCCTGTGCCAAGCTGAGGGCGTCAAACAAGAGACATCCTCTGCAAAGTTCTCCTTGGGTTTCTTTCTTCTTCTTTTGACTCGAGCAGTTAACAAACATTCTGGTACATACACTTTGGGCGTGCCCGTGCCAAAGCCTTCAATAGGTTTGTCCTCATCGTTTACTTTGTTCTTTAATATTCTACGACGTTTTTTTAGTGTCCGCCCTGGGACGTCTCACTCTAACTCTTGACTCTTTTGCCTTCCGCACATTCTCTTTGGGGGGTCGTTGACGCATGTGCAGAGCAGAACTTTCGTCATCCTCCTCAGATTACCCTTGTTCAAATGACCCGTTAAAAGGTGTATGATAAGACTTAAGACGTTTTATGAAGTGACTTGAAGAGACTTATGATAACTCTGTTGTAGTATTTTGTTTGATCGTGTAAGTTCAGTCCTCTAAATACTTGTTGCTCAAGAACTCTCACCCCACGCTTCCGTCGATCACGTGCCTTGTTGTTAAATAATGTTGAAAGTGTATCAATAAATGTTGCAAGTTCTTGCTAAAACATTTTATGACAGGACCTCTTGGTTCGACCTAGAGGATGGTGACCAGAACTCTCAGTCCTGCGTGCAGTGCAGTGCAGTGCACTGACTACGGCAGAGTACGTTGATGTCTGCAAAGCTTTGTTCTACCACGCACAAGAGTAACTACAGCACTCACCGATTATAATTTGAGAAATGCCTGGAGCAGATTTAAGCTGATTTCACCCTGCTCACTGCTCACATTTAGAGAGGCCGCCAAAATAGAATGTCAATGACAAATGCTTTCTGAAATATTTCGACCATTTGATCAGACTTAAATATTTTTTGCCCCCCCCCCCTTGCTTCGGGAAAAATAGAAAGAAATATATGAGCACATATGAGTTTCCACGCCTACTTGGGTGTTTTTCACTGGGCCCGACGCTGAACTTTTTAAGCGGTGGCCACTGTAACATGTGGTAGGTCTATGAAATGTGATTGTGGTAACTTGAACTACCTCGATCACCCCTTTTTAGTTGTCGTCTCTGAGCGGCGCTTGAGAGAGAAAGAAAGAGAGCAGAGGAGATGCTTGGAACCTCTTCCCAATGTTTACTTGGCTGTCAGCGTTTCGACAAGAGCAGAATGTCAACGAAGAGGGAAGACAAAGCACAAGCACCACAGTCATACATAAATGTATATGCTGTAGACAGGACTTCTTACTGCATGTACTTGGATGAACATAGTCTGTACACACACACATCATTGTTTTGTTGCACCTTCGCGTACCGGGTGACACCGGCATTTTTGCTGGTGTCACGCATGGACAAGCCCAGGAGTCGTCAACGAAAGCTTAATTCTTTTATTTTCTGTCAGAGGTGAGGAATGGGCGCTTATTTTAGCATCTGCAATTCGATATCTCTCTCCAAGGTCGTCCGTCTGTGTGTCTGTGTGTGTGTCTGTCTGTCTGTGAGCTCTCAGCTGGCGAAAGGTCGCATTACAGCGTCATCTCTCTCTCTCCAGCAGTGAAAGCAAAAGGTTAGACACGAGTAGGCCTTTAACATTCAAGTGTTGCTACTTCTGTAGGGGGTGTTCACGACTGGCAAGTCGAGAAGACTGAATAGTAGGTATGAGTGGAGGATTTCACGTGGACCCACTAAGCACAGCCTTTACTTTTGCGGCACCACAGTTAAAGCACTTCTTGGACAAGACAGAATGTTAAGTCCAGTCACGCACTTTCTGACAGGTACCACTCCAGGCAGGTGGATGAGAGCAGCGTCAGTGAGGCTTCCGACGTCCACGAGTACAGGAAGTGGAGTGAGGAACCTCATTGTTGTCCATCAATCCCTTACCCAGCCCGAAAGAGCAACTGTCAGTCCACGAAGGAGAAGAAAAGAGTGCTTTAAGTTCAACTTGCTTGTATTACTCATTCACCTTGGACAAGCTGACGAAAATGGAACTTCCTTTTTCACGGACTTTCGATGATCTTGTTCAATTTTCTGCCTTGTACTTGTGGAATTCCAGGTGACGGATCCGGAAGAGCGCGAGAGAGAAAAATGAGAAAGCCAGAAAGACAAGGAGATACAGATAAGTCTGTCTGTGCAAAAATGCTCAACTGCACAGCTCCATCGGTGGGCAGCAACAGTCCAAAATCCTGCTCAAGCATCTCTTCTGCCAGCCTCGTCCGGCAAGGATGGTAAATAACCAGGAAGATGCCAATGTCACTCACACACACGCTGGCGAAACAAAAAAAGATGGAACCGTCATCAAGCATGCAGGGTTGCCACTTTACATTCGGATGTGCGAACGATTTTTGAAGTATTGTCAGTGCTCGCCACTGGATACCAGGTGTGATAACTCGCGCTCATAAACGCATTGATGCAGTGCAATTCATGGCGTCATAGGGATGGGTGAGTCTGCAACTTCTCGAGCTCCGAGCCAAAGCTCTCAAGCCACAAGCTAAGGTCGAGCTCAAAAAGTGCTGGAGAGAGAGAGAAGCTCGGGACAAATTGTACAGCGTGAGTACGAACAGAACATAAGCGCCTCCAGTTTTAATTGTCGCCAAATCAGTGGCTTGAACAGATTTCTCTTTGTGACAACTACATGTAGTGATCAAGTTATGTGCACAGGTGCCTGAAGACCACAGCCATGAAGTCCCGGAACTCGACCCCGTGCTCTGACCGCATTCACGCGGCTCCTGAACCTCGACCAACTGTTGATGAGCTGATTGGGGTCCAGCTTGGAGACGGTGGAGGCCTTGAGGGACCGGGCTGCGTCCGTTGGAAGGTCCCGACAATTGGGACGGGACAACGCGTTTGACCAAGACGCCCGAGGATTGTCGGACAGCAGCACGGTCTGTGTGGACTGTCACTGGGACACGAAGTTCTCCTCCGCTGCTCAATCCTCCTCCATCCAGGAGTTGACTTTAGTCTGCAAAAACCCTTGCCGAAGAAAATGAGGAGGCAGACGAACACTGAGGCCTTGGCCAACAGCTGGGACTTTCCCGTGATCCCTGGCGAGTCGTCTGGTATCTCTCCTGTGTCAACCTGACTGATTCTTCACGGAACTGAGAAGCCTTGCGCTTAACATGGACTCTGGGCCTTCAGCTTCCGCCAGATCTTGAGGCCACGGCCGGAGGTCCTCGTCGTCCCCACTGCGCCCTTCCACACCTTGGACTGCTGCAAGCTGCCCAAAGGTGCTCTTTTCCAAGCCGAGTTTTGTTGAGCTCGGGCTGGTCCGTGCACACTCCTAGTCCTCGTACAGTGCCAATACGTGCAGTGGAGTCTGCATGTAAGAGTCACTTCGGTATAGGGCAACTTTATTCATGCATGACTGAGCCGAGTGAGGGTGTTTGTTGGGTTAAACCGTTTGACCTCGACTCAGCGGTTATGTACTCAAGCAAGGGTAGGAGGGGGTTGTTCTGGAGACTTAGAGGAGAGATCATGCTGGCCTCAGAAGCTGGGGAGGGTCAGACTGTACGTGTGTAGGAGAAAATCGTATGCGTGAAATGGCATATGCGATATAACAGTGCGAAATAGGTGAACGAAGGTTTAGGCCGACAGAGGAGAGGACGTCTGTTCAAGATTGAGTCTGGTTTGGGCCAACCGACACTCCAAGGGGAAAGTGACTACAGTGCAGAGCACCGGTGCCTCCGAGCCATGACGCACCCGTGGCGCTCCCCCTTCCTCCTCGTCAGCTCCTTGTGCAAGTCCCAACCCTTCTCTCACTTCACTTGCTCCTCCGCAGGAATTGGCCAATTACGAGTAGTTGAGGATCACTGATCGATCAAAATCTGTAGATCTGTTTGCAGTTTGTACAGTGATAACTGCAGAGTAGCAAAGATAGCGTCTCTGGAGTACCTGCCATTCAGGGTTAGCAACAGATGTTGGCTTTAGGTATATTTACAAATGAATGCGGTACGTGTGAGTTCATCAGATGACCTACGCATGTTCATAATGCCTTAAGCTTTGTGGCATCACCCAACTTGGTGTGAACTTCCCGCAGAACCTGAGCATGAGGTACTAAAGAAGAGGTTAAGAACAAGTAACTAAATGTCTGGTTGAGAAAGAAACAAAACGACGGGAAAGGAGTCATCTGCAGATTTGGGTCCAACGTTTTTCGACCCAAAGCTGGGCTGTTCCAACTGAAACGTTTCAGTCGTGGAATCGTCCAAGACTTTCTTAGGTGCTCTGACCAAAGTGGTCTGGGCTGGGAATTTGGACTTGGACGCTGACGAGTCTTCCATGCGGACTCTCCTGGACTGCATAAGCTTGAATCAAGCTGTGTGAGCTGTCTCTTGTCATTTCTCCTGCTATCTTTTCGACTGTGAAGCTCCGTCCGTCATCTCTGCTTGAGCGCCAAGAGACAGACTTGGTATCACTTTACCCTGCGATGATGTTGGCAAAAGTTGTGCTGGCAAAACTTGGGCAACGTCAAGTTTTGCATGCGAAAATCGTGACTCAAGCGTGCGTCTCATGACTCTTTCTGCGTCAAACGATGAACCCGGACAGACCAAGGCGAGGACTCTTCTGGCAGCTGCAAGGGAGACTCAAGCAACCATTTTCATGATTCTTTTCACTCTCTTCAAGGATGGCATCAGCAGGGGAAGCTGAGGCTGAGAGCGGGGACTCCTGTGCAGTAGCTCTTGTCCGAGTCGACCATGTTCATCCCGACTTGAGAGTTGGGGAGGACGACCTCGTTGGAAGGGTCCACTGAGGCATTGCCAATGATGTTCCGGAAGAAAGCAAAGAACTTTGCTGTCCTCATCATCTTGTGCATTGCGTACAGATCGCAAATACAGCTGTTACTGGAACAGCGAAGTGCAAAGGCCACATTTACGGGCCTTTGTGTCTGATTGCTCTTATTCTGTAGTCTGGGTATGAACTTGGCCGGATGCGCGAACTCGTCTGCAGGGTCCACATCCACCGGGTCCGTGCACGTCCGCAGGGTCTGGATCAGCTGCCTCGTCTGCGACGTCAGCTTCATTCGTCATTGACGCAGAACCTCATTGAAGCAAAATCAGAAAAAAAGCGCAGACGATCCAAAAACCTGAGACTGACCAAATATGCACACAGAATGGTCCGATTTTCAAAATCTCGAAAAAAGGATGTCATCAAATTGTGTTCATACCAGGCTTCTCAATCAATGTTCCTCGGTTGCCTTGATCACGAACTCAAGCGATGGCAGAACCGTTCACGTACAGCTAAGGTACAGCCACAAAAGATCCTGCAGCTACTTGTGGATCACCCTGTACACCGGCATGGGGAGGCTGCCTGATCTCGTTGAAGATCCTGCCCGCCGTGTCCGTCTCCTGCTCCGACCGCTCGAGCCCGAGGAGGTCCTTCTCGACGTCGTTGTCGTCATCGCTCCTGAGGCATTGCAAGCTCGGGCTGCTCTGGATGAGTTCTCATTCCTCTTGCCCGATCTACTCATGTCTCCTTCTGGCCTGCGTCGTCGTCTTCCCAATCGCCGTGGGATCTCTCGTCCTTCACCTGGATCCCGTTGCTGGCCTCTTGGTCCTCGGCCACGACCGACCAGTGGTTGACCAGCAGCAACGTGAGGACGCCTCAGGTTCACATTGAGCAAAGCTCGACTCACGAGTGGTTCCTGCTGACGTCAGACTTGTCACCAGGAGGTCCGACTGAGGACTCCAGAGGTCTCCGGAGGTCAGGGAAATCGCTCATAGTCCTGGTTGACTTTTCTACGTAAAGCAAGAAAGAAGAGACAGAAAGAAAAAGTCACGACAAGAACAAATGACCGAGCGTGATTGATGGATGGAAGGAGCTGTCGGACAGCTTACATAAATATTGTAGCAGTAACTTATGTTCAGAGTTCTCCAAAATCTACGGACGAGTTTTATTTGCAGTCTTGGCCCCAACCTGGAGGTTTGACTCTTTGTTTCCTCTAAAGGTGAGGAGAAATGCCAACAATTTTTCAAAGAAAGAGTCACAATTTCTTTTGACTGGTCTTAAAACTGCCTTGTCGACATTTCCTAGTCTGTGTCTGAATCTAGGAAATCATTTGAAATCCAGGTTAAAGACATTGCATACCATAAAAGGGTGAAACAATTTTAGAGTTTTGGGCTATTTTTATCTGCAGGGTTGTTTTTGGCAGTGTCAGCATCCTTTGCTTGCATCATTTTGCCCAGTTTTGGTCTTTTTCATCTGCATTTGGTCTCCCTGGTGTCCCCCAAAAATTGTCCGCTAGATAAAACGGCTTTTTTGAGGTGTGCACCAATGTTTGTCATCAATTTTTCGTTAATAAGCTGGATCTCTCTATTTCGCAGAAACTTTGCTTTCTTTACTTTAAGTTGTTCATTGTAGTTTCGGTACGCATTGCACAGTTGTGACTTGGGATGAGTTCAAGCGTTGCCATTGATGGTTGAAACCTTCCACATGCTCTGTTTGTTACTTTGAGTGTCAACTTGGTCTGATTTCTGTACCGATTCCTGGTCTGAGGGTGCAATTTCACGTGAACCCCTGTGTTCACTGTGGGTCATGACGTGTCCAAGCGACGGCACATCCACATCGACACGGACGCGGCTGCCACTGACGTCGCGAGGCTCACCGATGCCCCCGTGAAGACGATGGACAGTGCCAAGAAGCGCTTGGAGGCGGGCCACGGCATGGAGAGCGAGGCCGGCAGGGGTCTTCCTGCCACCCTGTAGACTGTAAGGCCACCATCAAAACCAAGGCCGTGGCCACGATGACCGCGGTGTTGGTCAGTTGACATAATTTTGGTGAGTAGTCACAAAAGTATGGGCAAAAAGGTTCATTCACGTTGGCCCCCGTAGTGTGCGAATTAGACCTGGTCGATGTTGCAAGTCCAAAGGGTGCAATTTTTTGCGGGTCACTCGGTACAGTTTTGCCACCGTCATCTGCATTTTGTCTCCGGGTTCGGCCCCTTTTATCCGCTTCTTGCCGACAACTCCGCACTGACTTTCCCGGGTCCAGATGCGTTTGAAGCGCCAATCTTGGCTGTCTGCATGCATAAAGTCACCCCTCAGCGTCTCTTTTCACCCCTCCCGCACTTGGACGCGCGCTTTTTGGGGTCGCCCCTGGAGGGCGGGAGGGCGGGAGTGACGATGGGCGTGCTCAGGAGGTGGCTGCGCAGGAGGTGGCTGCGCAAGCTTGGAAATAGAAAGTCAAGAGGGTAGAAAATGTTTGGATAGATTCGCTCCAAGCTCTTTTTTTCGGCAACACAGATTGGAGTGATGTCCAGGAGGTGATAAGGGCATTTGCTGAATCACCACCCGCACTTGGATCAGGACTCCAACAGGGAGGACAGCCTGCTGGGGTTGGCGGCGAAGGCCAAGTTTCACTGCTGCTCCGTCCGGATCGTGGACTGCGCGTTGTGGAGAAGCCATAAAACTTGTAAAGGTCAGACTTTTTGTGTGCACGAGCGTGTAATCAAAATACACGCGAGCTCGATTCTCACAACACAGTGGGGAGTGAGCTCGAAGGTGGAGCAGCCACGGGGTTTGGCCCAAATTCGAGCTCGAGCTCGGTCAACGGGCCGAGCTGAGTCACTGGCGAGGTCTCGTGGCTCCAACGACTCCTGAGTGGCCTCGTCCACCGAGGTGGTGGCGCCAAACATCAACACTGAGTGCTTGGACTGAGCTGTGGCTGCTCAAAAAGTTGCTGTTCACTACTCGACCTCGAAGTCAAGCAATTCGAGATTTGAAAAAAAACAAAAAATTGAAAAAAAAATCGAGTTGCGAATTCGTATTTTTGAGCTCCTGTGGCGAAACTCTTGACTGCACCGGGAGTTTTCTTTCTTCCACACTCGAATGGCATCTGGAATCGCTTTTCCAGCAGACTCTTGACTGGCCTCGTATGAGTCATCCGAGAACTGCGAGCTTTGTGGCTCGATGTGCGACGCGGCGGACGCCTGGTCGGACTGCACCATGACTTCCGAGCGCATCGGGGAGGACGACATCGCCAGGCTGATGAAGGCCTTCAACCTGCACGACTCTGACGGCGACGGCCTCATCAGCACCGCGGAGCTGGGAAAAGTCCTGCATACGCTGGGACAAAACCCCACGGACGCAGAGTTGCAGGTGCGGTCCTTGGACTAGCATGCAACTGCGCAGTACAAGTACTGTACGGCTGCTCTGTCCGGTCAGTTCATTTTGCAGCCGTTATTTAGAAATCAAACAAAGCAGAGAGTTTCATAGATTCACCACCCATGAGAGTCCCTCCTTGTCTATGGCTATATGGAATTTTAATTTTTTTTTTTTTACACACGTCTTGGTGAGGGCCACTGAGGCCTCGCACAGAGATGAGGGCTTCTGGAGCTGTGGGTGCTGGTCCAAGGCGCACCAAGAACTTCATGGAGGGACTTTTTGTTCAAAAAATCGACAACGTTGGTGTCACAAATGTCCCATTACACATTTCGGCAATTGTTTAAGCGCCAAAAATCTGGACCCAAAGCTCCAGAGGTCCTCTTCTCCGGACTACACCTATAGGCCTCAGAGAGGGACTTACTCAAAAGCGATATAAGATTATTTTCAAAAGCCAATCTTTTAATACCTTTGACTGGGAGCACGACTCAGACCATCCCACCCTGTGCAGTACACGTGCATATGTACTTACCAATAAGTATGACTTGATTGAAGGACCTTGCTTATGCCATGGACACCAACGAGAGTGGCACCATCGACCTGCCCGAGTTCTTGAACATGATGGCCGTGAAGATGGCGGAAGCCAATGTCGAGGAGGAGATAACAGAGGCTTTCAGAGTGTTCGACAAGGACGGAAACGGACTCATCAGCGCCAGGTTGGCAAAGTCAGCTGGATCATTGTCTGATTGCGATTGACACGTGTCTGTCTGTGCTCAAGAGATCTGCACTGTCTCGTGTCTACAGGGTGTTCTGTTGGAGTAGATTGTCCACTGCCACTGCATCTTCTCCTTGCAGGGAGCTGAAACACGTGATGGCCAACATGGGCGAGAATCTGAGCGAGGACGAGGTGGACGCCATGATCAAGGAGGCGGACACCGATGGAGACGGTTCCATCAACTACACAGAGTTCTTTGTTCTCGTCAACAAATCGTTGGGATGAAACTTGCATACCTGCATTTTAGTCTGGCTCACACATCGGCAAAATCGGCATGCATGACTCTTTGTAATGTGTAACATATTGTTAATACATGTGTACAAACCTGTATATATATAAAAAAAGACAGGTCAGTATGTGCGTGTGTCTGTCTGTCCGCGGCTTAATCCAGAGCTGATTTTCCTGATCTTGGCGGCTGATTTTCGTTATTTTCGCGGCTGATTTTCGTTATTTTCGCGGCTGATTTTCGTTATTTTCGCGGCTGATTTTCGTTATTTTCGCGGCTGATTTTGACTCTTGCGGCTGATTCTGGCTCTCGCGGTGATATTGACTCATTTTTTTTGCAGGTGGTGATGTTGGCGGCTGATTTTCGTCATTTTCGCAGCTGCTTTTGGCTCTCGCGGCTGATTTTGACTCATTTTTTTCGCGGGTGGTGATGTTGGCGGCTGCTTTTCGTCATTTTCGCGGCTGCTTTTGGCTCTCGCGGCTGATTTTGGCTCTCGCGGCTGATTTTGACTCATTTTTTTCGCGGGTGGTGATGTTGGCGGCTGCTTTTCGTCATTTTCGCGGCTGCTTTTGGCTCTCGCGGCTG
>JAAUXU010027895.1_pt1 | contig 11987 bp, 10 predicted proteins | sample 7278151 | NCBI WGS metagenome assembly JAAUXU01 (sample SAMN14350113, study PRJNA611818) | marine sediment metagenome | isolation source: surface marine sediment (1.8m) | place: French Polynesia: Moorea | collected 2018-08 | reverse complement strand
TTCATCCAAGTCAAGGATGCTTAATGTCTCTCTCTTCTCCCCCTCCCCCTTTCATCACCAGAGAATTGAGAGCAAAAGAGAGATATAAAACCGGATTGAGAGCAATTGGGCGACGTAAAAAAGTTGACGAAAAAAGTGCAAGAGTCATTTTCCACACTTTTTTTCCATCGGATGCAATTCGAATGCAGCTTTGCAGAAGAAAAAATAAAGCCTTCTTCAGTCACGCCTCGTGATTTTGAATTGCTTCGAGTTTGTCGCACATTTTTTCTTCTCCTCTTCATGAGGGAAAACTGCACCTTGCTTTGCCACCTGAAAAGCTCTCTTTTAAAAAATATTTGAGCACTGCCTCACGACTCTTCAAGTACAGTACTACCGATTTTTTCTTTGCATGACCTACAAGTGTCAGTGTCACACTTCCTTCCTACTGCGCTATGGGATGCAGGGTTAGAATAAATACGGCCTTCCAGGGGTACAAAAAGATCTCCCTCCATCCCAACAACCCCTTCTTCATTCGTGAGCCCGGCATTAGTCGAGGGCGGGGAGGAAGGAGTGTGCCCCTCTTTTGTTCCTTTCTTCTTTAAAATCTTGTGAATAGAAGGGGAGGGGGAGGAATTGAGATGGATGTGTTATCTCCCTCTCTCAGCTCGGAATTTTCGCCCCGAGGATAATTGGGGGAAATTTCTTTATGCTCTTTTACTTGCAAGCAGAAGAGGGCATTCCTCCTAAGACCCCTTTCTTTCCTTTTTTATGGCATGCGACCCGTAACTCATGTCGGCGCAAGAAATTGTGCAATTGGGGGTTGCTCGGTTCAAGTTGGTTGGTTAGAGGTATCAGATTCCTGACTGGGGCGGAGGGGAGGGAGGCCAAGTGAGAGATCGCTATCTTAAGGAGGCGAGAGAGAAACTAACTAACCCGATAGGAAAGGGTTCTTGGAAGAAGTTGGTTTTCTCTCCTGGGGTCGTATCCGAAAATGCAAGTATACAGAGGTCGTGAGGAGGGAACGATGCCGAGTGAGTGCGGACGAAAAAGCCTCCTTTTTCTGCAATGCAAGTCACATTGGAGCTTTGTGATATTTTTGTTCGGAGCTTCTTTTTTCCCGCCAAAACCAATAAAAATATAAATGTAGCGTGTATGATCCCTCCATCGTGCCCAGACAATAAAAGCAGGTAGTGTAGCAAGGCGGGCACGGTAGCAAGAGAAGAAGAAGGGAAGGCAACACCGGAGACTTAATTGTCAAAGGTCAACTTTTGGGGGGTGCCTCAAAAAATCACTTACAGGATCGTTGGGTGGGGAAATGAAAATCAGCAATTTTGTAACACCTTGTATCAGAATGAATGTGTCACCTGCCAAAGGTCGCCGGATCCAGGTGGCAACAGGCAATTAATACCTCACCACAACAACCTCTCACAAAATAATAAAAATATTGAAAGAATGTGGCGTGGTTGTTGTTGGGCGCGTCCCCCCTAAAAATGTTGCGGGAAGAGAATGGGCGTGTATGTGTGACGAATGTTTGAGAAAAGAGACTGCTGCATGTGGAAAAGAATAGAGTATGACTAACTTTTGCTTTTTTGGCGAAGGGAAGCGAAGCATCAGCCGGTGTCTGAAACTGAGCCTGAGCTCGCAGAAAATGAAGAAGGCGCAGGTTTTTGCGGTTATGGCAAATTACCGCACGTTAAAAAGGAGGAGGAGGAGGTCTCTCTTTGTATCGTGTCTGTCTGTCTGCAACTGCTGATGCTGCTAACACCGCTCGACTCGAAATTATGGGCTCAAAGGAGGAGGAGGAGGAGGCCCAACCCACCTCGCGAAAGACGAGCTGGAGGAGGGAAATAATGGGTCATAATGGGTCCAGTGACACATCTTCGTCTGTTGCTATTTTTTCCGCTGCTGCATCATGTATGGAGAAGGGGCCACGGTGGAAGTCAGCACTAACCGCAAAGCAAGCTTACGAAGAAACGGAGCCACAAAGAAAATATTCCTACACGAAAATATTTTTGTGTGGGAATCCTGAGGATGAACTTGACGAAAAAAATCGCAGGTCGGTGGGCACTTACGCTGAGGCGGCCGCGGGGAAGTTGAGCGGGGGGGCGAGCGAGGACGGCGGAGCCACGTCCTCCACCTCGGTGGCCACCACGGTGCAGAGGGACAGCAACGGGGCCGCCGCGGGGCCGACAGCTTCCCCTGGGTCGAGGTGCCCCATGTGCAGGAGGTAAATTCCAAAAAAATTAGGAAGGACAAGAACAAAGAGAAAGGTACTCCTCGACCGCGAAGCCTCGACGCGGCCCAAGAAAATGGATGGCATTCAAAAGAGAGAGGAGACGGATTTTGCGGTCTCTCCATTGTTGTCAGTCTTTGCCGTTGCTGCTGCTAGAAAAATGGGTCTGGCAGACGAACCCAAGATTGAATTGCACAGACTCGGTCCTTCTTCGGTCGTGGCCATTTTGGCGTGACTCTAAAAGTGTTGTATGGCCATCGTGCTTGAATGACTGTTGCTGCTCCGTTCTTCGACTGAGGGAAGGAATGGCAGGTTAAGAATGGGGCCTTGCCCCCATTGTGTCCGAAACTGCCCTGGACTAGACTCGGCAAAAAATATATAGAGTGGTGCAGATCGAGAGATACAGGAACGAGAATTCCCTTTGTGTGTCGCGTCGCGTCAAATCCCACACGAATTCTTTATTGGAACCAACCGCAAAAAAGCTAAGTAGCAGCCTCCCTCCCAACTCTCCTTTTTAGCCTGCCCAAAGCACTAAATTAAGCCCTTTCGTATTCCAGAGGCGGGCGGAGGGCGAAACCCTAAACCCAATCTCGTGTAGAATGTGTAACATGAGCAGCAAACCCCACCAAATCCCCATTTTGGCACGAATTTGGGAGGGTGGGGGACGCTTGGTCAACCCCTCCCCTCCCCATTCCACCCCCCTTAATTTTCCCCTCCGTAATTGGGGCTGCTGCCTCCCTGCGCTAAAATCGCCCAGTGTACGTAGTACAACCAAGTACATTTCCCCTCCTCCAGCCCAACCCGAAGCCAAGGTCAAATTACACCGACTCCACCCCATTTCCACTACCCTAAACCCAAAAATGCTCCCTATCAAACTAAGGCAGGGTGGGGTATTCATTGAGGGGGTGTCCTGAGGAACGGGCGTGAAATTGCCCGCTTCCTGCTATATCCCCCAAAATATACTTGCGTGTACAGTACACATGCAGGCGGCGTGTGTGTGTACGCTCTTTTCTTCCAAATTTATGATTTTTAGACAAAATATGGGAAAAGGTTTTTTCCGCTTTTCCTATTTCGTTTCAGCTTCGTTATTATGGTTCTCCCGAGGCGTGAAATCGAAAGGCTTTTTAGATTCAAGACGGGACGTTGTTGGCGCGAGATATATAGAGATTGTGAAGAAAGAAGCAAAAAAAGCGAAGAGGTTCTTCTATGTCTTTCGAATTTTATGTATCACATCAACGCATCTGTAGCTTTTTTGTACTTTTTCACTCCATTTTTTGTTTCTCTTTTTTGCTAATTCCTTTCTCTCGCTTCCTCACGTTTTCATTCTTCTGGATATGCCAACTCGGAAAAACGCCACCGGAATATTATGCGCCTCCGTTTTGCTTCAGAATAGATGAAATCTGAATTTCTCAAAGCAGAAAATTGGACGCGTTTTTCTCCACTCCTCCTGCCTGTCTTCCTGTGCTCTAACGGTCCCTTTCGCCATATCAGTTTCACGGAGGAAAAGGCAAAACTGGTCTCTGTCTTGTCTTCTCATTTTCGCAGTGGGAGGGAGAAAGAGGAATAGGAGGACTTCTCTTGGCTCCTTTACAGACTCCTACTACTTGTGGGGGGGGAAACTAATGAACCCACCCGCGGCGCGAGCCTTAAAAGATCTAAAATCGACTTTCGCCGATTTTAAGTTTTGCGCTTTTGGTTTTTGCGTTCATTTCTTCAGAATTGTTTTAGTGTGATGAGTTTAATTTTTTTTGCCTGCCTCTTTGTTTCCCGCTTTTGATTATTTTTGGGTAGAAACCAATGCCAGATGGGCAGCTTTTTTGTTTTTAGTTTCCTAATCTCCCTGAAAACGAAACCGACGACGCCCACGCTCTTTTCGAAAACAGGCAAAAAAATAAAAAGAAAAAGAAAGTTTCCCTCCAAATCGTTTCCGTTTTCATAATTTATTTCCTCCCCCAATCACAGGCAAAACTGGCGCCAACTTGAGCAGGACCTGTGGCGCATGGAAAAGTGGCTTGAGTCGGCGCGCGCCGCCCTGAGGGCGCACGGCGCCGTCCCAACGGACATGGAGCAGCTGGAGGACGCCATTCAGGTGAAAAACTACTTTAAAACATTTATATGAGATTCTTTTTAATTTGTAAGGAAAGCCATTTTTGAACATAATATACTCTATACGGTCATTACCTCCCAAAAGCTACACAAACATTACTCTTTTCATATATATTTTCTTTCTGCAGGACCACCGCGAGTTCCTGATGGAGCTGGACAGCCACAAGTCCCTGATGATGTCTGTGAACGTGATCTCTTCCCACCTGGGCGAGCACTCGCGGGACAGGCCCAGGGTGGAGGCGCTCAAGGCGAGGATGGGGGCGGCCAACGCCGAGTGGGACAGGGCCTGCGAAGACGCAGCGGACTGGCAGGCGAAGCTGCAGACCGCGCTGCTGGAGGTGGGGGATTTTAACAGTTTCATTGTATTTAATATAATTTGACAAGTGTAGCATTTTTTATGGACTACTGGCCTCGTTTCTTTGTCTGTTGGGGAAAAACCTTTAATTGTAATTGCTGATTACTATAATTGGTATATTTTTAAGTCGAGAACAACTGGTGACCTACATTCCCCATCTATCTTTGTTCTATAAAAACGTTATCGTTCATTCGAAATTGATTCATGACACAAATCCTTTTCGCAGAACTCTGAGTTCCACCGCACTATCGAGGAGCTGACCTCCTGGCTGGACGCGACGACGTCCTCCGTTCGGTCGTCTGAGCCTGTGGACCTGTCCGCGGGGGCGGCCGAGCTCAGGAGGAAGGCGGACAAGTTCCGGGCGCTGGAGAGGGACCTCGAGAGGTGCGAGCCCAGGGTCGTCTCGCTCCAGGAGGCGGCGGATCAGCTGGAGCTGCAGGTGAATTATTAGTTTTTAGAGCAATCAAATACAGCAAAATATATCGGTGTGAGCTCAGGAACTCGAAGCGCTTGTCATTCTTTAACAAAACCACCTATTTCATATACAAGAGAATATGTCGGTGTAAGGGAATTCGAAGCACTTCATAAAGAAGGGGGGGAAGTTTTTTTTGTTCCTCTCACAAGACTATTGATTTTCCTTCCCTGTTGGGTCAATTTTCCCTAATGTAACATTTTTGTTTTCTCCTCCAGACCGCCTCCGAGGACTCTGCCCTTGAGGTCCGCCGCTGCCGAGAAGTCAAGTCCAAGCTGTCCCTCCTCAGCCAGAAGCTCAGAGTCCTCATCAACGTCTGCCACGTCTACTCAACCCGGTTGGAGCGGGCGCTCGAGGGAGAAGGATCGGCTCTCTCTCTTGGGAACATCGCTGAGGTGGAGGAGGAGGAGGACAGGGAGGGAGGGTCAATCATGCCCACCCTGTCCAATGAGGTGAGGATGCCTAAAAGACGACATTTTGAATGCACAATTTCATTTGCGGAGTTTCTTTCTTCACTGGCTAAGGCACAAACACACCGGATACATACAGCACAAATCTTTTAAAAGACAATGAAGTGTTAAGAAGGCTTTTAATTAAGAGTGACTTCGAACAGTTTTATTGAGTTCCATCATTTTTCTTTCCCCCTCTTTTCCCCTTTTAGTTGTTGCATTTGACAGCGGAGGAGGAAACGGGAGGAGAGAGGAGCAAGAGGACGCCTTCAGATGCCGCCGCAGCCGCAGCCGCTGCCGCAGCGGAGGCGGAGGAGGGAGATGACAGGTCATTATTATTATCAACATCTAAAGAGACGACATTGTTGCACCCAATTTGGTTTTTTCCTTTGACGGCACCCCGCTTTCACGCACTGACATTGCGCCGAAAGAATAGAAATCAAAAGTATTTCGGGGGATACGGTTTAAGAGTTCTTGCTAAAAGGGGAAAGAGAAATAGTTTTTTTCAATTAGTAAAATAAAGGGATAATTTTTAAAAGTTTATTTTTGTGCCAAATTGCAGTGAGCCCGTTTCGTCCCCTGACCCGGGCGTGCTGTCACGCAGCTACCGCTTCCTCGGTCGTGTGGTGCGCGCTGCCGTCCCCATCCAGGCCATGATGCTCCTCCTCCTCGGCGTCTCCTCCATCGTGCCCCTCCAGGAGGACGACCTAGTCTGCGCGCTGCAAAACAACTTCCAGAGGAGCATGGAGCCAATGCTCAGGTGGAGCAACGGGCCGCCACCCATATAAAATGAAAGAAAGAAAGACGGAATTTAAAATTTGAAGAAGCATTTATGGAAAAAAGAATTGGGAAACTTGATTGCAAGAAAAAAAGTGCCAAAACTGGACAGGAAGAAAAGAGACTTCCCTACGTAGTGTCCAGAGGGAAGAAGGAATGAAAACAGAAATAATTAAGTGCTGTGCTGTTGTTTACGGACGGTTTCGAAAAAAGGTAATGCAAAAAGAATAAGTGGGGAACAAGTAGTCGGGCTTTTTTTCATTTTTAATTTCAGAAAGTACCCATTCGTGCTGCTGCGAAATGCTATTCACCCCCCGCCCGACATTACCCCCCCTGGTGCTACTATATTAACTCCGTAGTCTGTAGAACTCAAATCTTTATTTTTCTCGATCAATTTCTCTTTTTTTCGACTCTCGCATATCGCTCTTTCGCGTATTTCCTACTACGACAAACACAATTCTGCATTATTAACTCAAGAACCTATGAAAGAATGTTAAAAAACTAGAGGCCTATTTTTGACTCCCTCGCCTCTACCGCAAGTACGTACGAGGAAAAAAAGAAAGAAGAAATATCAAGATTTCGCACTTTTCACAAATAATCTTGAACGAAGAAGAAAAAAATCATGACTTATAAAAAGAGAGCAACTATTTTTCTGTCCTGTTGGATTTGATATGTGATCGTTTTACAACTCTACACAATTGCAACTGCAAACGTCCTTTTTGCTGCTGCTGGTACGCATACCCTCATCACCCAAAATAAAAATGCAGAATTAAGAAAAAGAGAGAAAGAAATATATTCTACGTACACAAAACTATAAGTCTCCCAGACATTTTATTTTTTCCGATTTAATTTGTCGCGGATCTTCTCTGCTTGTTGCAGCTAACGAGGCGGATAATGCAATCTCGGAGTTTCATCTCGTCGGAATGTGACTCTGCGACCCCGCCCCTATACCACCGACTTTTCCCCCAATAGAATAGAATGCCATGCAAGAGGCTCTCCACCGCCGCAGGTCGCCGCTGCAAAGGGCAAAAGTTCGAGAAAAGAGAAAAGCCAATTGCGACTATTAAAAATTCGCCACAGTTGTATAAGAAAATTTCTATTTGTATACTCTTAGCTTCGTCGAATTGTCGAATCTCACACCACCATTGTCACGGAACGAACCGAAAGGTTTTTTCCCCACTTTTTCCCTTGAACCCTTAAAGCATCCCCCTTTTTTTCATGACATTAACGCTCTCCTTTCTAGTGAGAGAGGGGAATACACACACAACCGCACTTGACAGCATGGGGAGGGGGGTCGTGACATGAAAGCCGTAGGTGCCATTGGCGCCCTCTATCCCAAAAGGGGAATACAGAAAAAAGTCCCTATATATAAGAATGAGGGCGCGACGTCGGCGGGGTTATTAATATCAGACGCATTTTCGACGGTGCCATATTGCCCCACCTCTGTCTCATACGGATTTCTGTTACGGCATCGGGGGCGTCATCCCCTCTTCTCTTCTTTTTCTGAGCTTTTTGAGTCATCGGCACCGCTTGTCTGGCGAAAAGAGGGGAGCGGCGGCGGCGGCGGCGGCGCGATGTGTCAGCCCAGGGCCAAACGGGGTCACGCTTCGAGTCTTTTCTTTTCTTTTCGACGGCGGCGGCGGAATGTCGAATTTTTGCTCTTTTTTTCGAGAGGTCTTCGTAATACATAATCGCTCTCTCTCTCTTCTTCACCCTGGGGCAGAATGGTGCCTTCTTCTTCTTCTTTCTGGCCCGAATTAACCACAGGATCCCATTTCGGAGTTTGGGGGAAAGGGCGAGGCTCGTTATAAGCTGTCCTAGGAATGAATCCGGCAACTAAGCTGATGCATTAGCATACAACACAGGTCGAAAAAGAAAAGATGGATGATGGAATAAAAGCGTTTGTGTCGACGTCGGATTCTCCTCCTGATTTTGTAGAGTCGAATCGAAAGGACAGACGATGTAACGGGTTTGCCGCTAGCATCAAAAAGGATATCTTGAAGAATACGTTCTTCTTGTTCTTCTTGGTATTGTTTCTCTCTCGAAAAAAATAATCTTGTCCTATTTGCGTTTCAAGTAGTTAAGTGTCGAAAATCCCCAATTTTTGTAACAATTTTCCCACTTGTAAACGACCAGTCTATTCTTCTATCTAAAAGTAAGCAATGCCTGAAATTGTTTTCAAGTTGATTGTTTGGTAGCTCCTTCAATCGGACTCTGACTCACCCTTTGTACGTATTGGGGCACAACCCTTTATGGCAGGGGCCACGGGAACGCCGGTATTTTTCGTGAATATATTTGAACAATCTCGTTTCCTCAAACTTATATCCATACATTGGCGCTTCCATGCAATGGTTGTCAAACAAGAATAAATTTAGGTGCATACAAGCGGGGAGACCTGGTTGAGGGAGGACGTGCCGCCGCGAAAGGAGGAGGAGGAGGGGTAGAGGCATATTGTACCGTTCCTCGTTGGTTGGTGCCCCGGGGGATGATGAAGAAGAAGAAGAAGATCCAACTCCTCCTCCTCTTCTATGTTTTGCTCCTTCTCCCTCATCTTCGTCGTTGTCTCGGCACAAAATTCACCCATTTCCTTCCGAAAGAGAAACTACTGCCACTCATTTTAGTAACTGTAAGAAAACATGAAGGAAATGATGCACACTTTCCAGTTATTTTGGCTTGGCTCGGCAAATCCCGCACCTGCGGCGACGGATGAAAGGTCACAGCGACTTAGACAGAAAAGGGGCGGAGGAACAAAAAAGAAAAAAGAGGGACGAAACACAATGTGTATGTAATGGTCTTGTGTTGCTGCCGTCGTCGTTGCTGCTGCTGTTGTTGTTGCGGTGCTGCTGCTGTAGTTGGGCGGGCCCCTGCCACTTTGTCATTCCCATTTGCACCCCCCCATTCCGCTGCACCCAAGAAGAGGCGCCCAATATATCCCCATTCATGTTGCTGTTGCCAGGATCAGATAGGGTGCATTGATGCTAAACCCAACCCCCTTTTTTCCTCTTCCAAAAAAGTGTTCTTAATCTCTCGTGCCACCATCTCTTACTGTACTACATTACGTAAGATTCTTCTTCTTTGCACTAATCTGGTCTAAGTGTTTCGCTCGCGTGACCTCAGCCGAGGCGTAAAGAGAAGGATCCCAGAGTAGAAATTGATTACGATGGGGTGAATCTTCCTTGCCACTTTACCATGTGAAATATGGGAAGGAGGCTGGCCCACTTTTTTTTAGGTTCCAAAAAAATGGTTTGGGTGTTGCCCCGCGATCTTCTCCCCACCCCCGGATGACCAAATATGGCAAGCAAGTAGGTGCAAAAAACATTCTCTCCACTCCCCTCTATGGCTAGCAAGAATCAATCTCTGTCTTTGTTTCTTGGATTTTTTTGCGGTCAGCAAAAAACCTACACAAGGTACACAAGGGTTGGAGAATAAAAGGAGGAACTATACTCAATTATCGCCGCTTTCTTTCCCTTACTCTTCCTCGTTCAAAGTCTCCCGCGGAGAGGCCGAAATTAATTCTTGCCTGACTATGTTTGGGACATCGCTGTAAGAGAGGGTAGGGTGGGAGGGTCTTCTTCTGAGGTGGGTCAAGATGGGCCATTTGTTTTCCAACAAAAGAGAAAACTGAACGCACAAAAAATATTTTTCTCTATTACGGGAAATTCGAATATTTTTAAAAAGCCTCCTACGGGGTCAGCAGGCCAGAGACTAATTTGCAATTTCATCCAATCTTTTTTTTGCCCCCGCCGTCTTCGTCTTCGATGTCTGCTCGACCATCATCGATGGAAAGACGAGACGGTGGCACCATTAACCCCAGGGAGATAAATTAAAGAGGAGGATCAAGCCATGTCGATGGAAAAAAAACTCCGTTGTCCCGAACACAAGATGCGCCGTAATTTTATTATTTTGAGTCTGTCTTGTTGCCAGCGAAGGAGAGAGAGGAGAGATGGGTGGGCCACTGGGCTGCCACACAGGAAAAGGGAAATGGGAGGTGAGGGCAATTATGCACTTAACGGGCGATTCGGGGATTTTCGTTGTTAAAGAAGCAGAAGAAGCTTCGCTTGCTTTTGTACATTGTGTCTTGACTTTGAAGGTTTTTTGCAGAAAAGTTCTCATTTTAGCAAAGATTGCTCGCATCGTTTTTTTCTGCTTCGTGCTCCAAACGTGTCACGAAGAGAATTCGAACAACGAAAGTCGGGCGAAACATCCTTTGTCCGCCAATGCAAATCGATCCCTTTTAATTGCTGCAGTAAGTGATCAAAGTCTAATTATCTTTTGCATCCATTTTGATTTTTTTATAAAGTATCCTTGTCTGAAATTGGCAATAATGGCGTTCTTATTACGCAGGATGACTTCAACTAACTTTGCTTGGAAAAGGGGTTTAAGTTTCGGGTTTTTACGATCGGTTGAACTTCTTTTTTAAAAGCTCCGAATTTTATGCGAGGGGAGTCGTCGTCGTCGTCGTCGCCGTGCGAAGGAGTGAGTCAAATTTCGAAAGAATATAGAGAAAGAGAAGGAGAGGGTTATTTTCGGCAAAGTGTGGGTACGAACGAAGGGACAATTTTTATATTTCGGGACTTGAGGCGTCTCAACCCGGACCAGCTTTTTTCTTTTGCCGCAAAGTGCAATTTCGTTTCATTGCCACCCCCGGAGGGGGACAATAAGACGAAGGGAGCGTTCGCATTTAGGAACCAAAAAATGCACTTTTTGTTGTGTTTCGCTATAACAAGCTCTTCCTGCCATCTTTCTTCAACAGCAAAAAAAAGTGTTTCCCAGAATCTGAGGTGATTAAAGAGACCTAAACACGCATCTTCTTCTTTTCTTTCTGCGAAATCACGTACTGTGCGTAGTGCAAACGTGACCTTAAGAAGTAAACCCCTCGATCAGTCACCAAGGCACCCCCGCACATGCAGTCAAGTCACAGCAACAGCAAAACCACTCGATCCCACTTAAAATTAGAGCCACGACTTTACCCACGGCATGAGATGGGAAAAAGAGTGGCGGCGGCGGTGGGTACGGGCATGACAAAGACGGGGGCAGCAGCGTCCGCGTGTGTAGGTATGATAATTATTTTTGACTCGGAGGCATAATAGGGGAGAATGCCCCTCGATAATAAGCTTCGTGTGACAGAGCTTCTTTTTTTCTTTCCCTCTGTACATGTACCATAGTTTGACATCGTCTTCAAAAGCCCAGGGGGCAGCGAGACGAGAGAGAATGGAAGATGCTAGTTGTTGCTACATTCTGGGAATGCAGAGTGTGCACGGACGGCGGCCGCATATAAATGTCACCGCGGCATTGTTAATCCTCCCCCTCGAGTCACGTGGATTAATTGCAGGACCCGCGTCGTCGTCGTCGAAGTCGAAAAGTCGCGTCTTCACTTTTCCCGAACGCGTCCTGCTGTTGTCATCTCCCTTTTGAATAGTGGGTGGGGGAACGATGAGTCTTAATTAGTCCGAGAAAAATTTATGTGTCCTCTCTCTTTCTGGCAAAGTCATGTAAGTATTGGTGGCAGGCAAGCCTCCGCCGCAGGAAAGGCATAATTTTCACACAATCTTCTTCTTCTCACATCCTCCTCCTCCTTCTGTCACCCCGGCCGCCACTCCCGTAAAAGGTAAGAGG
>JAAUXU010165806.1_pt1 | contig 11989 bp, 16 predicted proteins | sample 7278151 | NCBI WGS metagenome assembly JAAUXU01 (sample SAMN14350113, study PRJNA611818) | marine sediment metagenome | isolation source: surface marine sediment (1.8m) | place: French Polynesia: Moorea | collected 2018-08 | reverse complement strand
GTCTGACACAGCCATTGGACTCCGGGGGCAGCGGGGGGTACAGCACGGGATGGGACCTGTAGCTGCACGGTACTGTGTGAGTCAAAGGAGGGCGGGGAGGTCCCGAGACCCCTTTAACTTTCCGGGGACACTTAGGTCCAGTTGTCCCTCCTCCTACTCACGTCCGGCCCTCATCCCTCTTTTATGCGTGCCCTTTCAGCAGACACCTTTTTCATGACACACACGGCATTGGCGGAGCAACCTGTAGCGGGGAGGGAGGTGGAGAATGGCTCTTTAAGGCAATGGGGGGAGGGAGGTGAAAAAGGAGCTCAAAAGATCGACGGAGGGTTAGGATAAAAGGCAACAAACTCTTCTAAAAAGGTGAGTACGGTCTGTCTGTGTACTGTGTAAGTGGGAGACTCATCCCGAGAAGACTGCGTTCTATGTACCGCACCGTGTGAGTCTGAAACAACTCCAATAGCTACACGGCAGATCAAGCATCCTCCTGCTTACGCTCTTCTGGCCTAGGCATATCACAACTACTGTCGTCATTGCACCGCCAAGTATACAAGGATGGGGCATTTCTTGGCGGTCCTTTTTTTCGACCCACACGGTATGCACCGCTGAGATGTGTGCCCAGAGCAATCGTCTTGCCACAGCAGGTGTCTCTTTGACAAATGCTGTCGAATCTTTTTTATTCGATGGGAGACAAAAATGTCACCGTGCATAGCAGAGAAGTCCGGCCATTAAGGCTGAACTGGCAGTCTGAGATATGCAGAAAAGGTCGATTTATTCTGGGAGGGGGGAGGGGAGAAGGCCGCAAGCTGTGCAGAAAGGCTTTTCATATGAGATCGTCTCTCAGCAGGAGCGATCAAAGCACAGGGTGGGGACAAAAGACGGCGAAAATGTCGTGCCTTCTCACTTTGGGGGGTCAAATGGATCAAATAAATCAGATGAGCCGAGAGAGAAGCAAGTCCAAATATTTTAGACACGAGTTCTTACATTTTATATGGGTGTATTTATGCTGTTATGCGCATCAGGGATGGAGATTTGTGGCCGCAAATCACGATATCTCAATTAAGGAAGTATGTGCACGTCTAGAAATCTTTTGGGCCGAGCAACAAAACTCTTAGCCACTCCTGTCTTTTTCAGTGTTTCTGCAAAAATTTAACGATCTCAAAATCCAGACGAGCTCCGAATTTTTCTCTCCGTATTTGTCCAGCAGGATTGCAAAAAAGAGAGCGAAGAGCAAGACACCGTTTTGAAAAGTGTGTTGTTATTCCATACAACGCATTCCATGTTAAGACTTTTTGCCGTGTACGAACTCCTGAAGGCAACTCTGGCGTTTCAGCAACACTGGACTGGAGCGGAGTCCGCTAAACGGAGCTTCAACTGTGTAGGCCTATGTGGACCAGACGCTCTCCTCTCCAACGAATTCGTAATAATAATTTTCTTCTCTCTCTCGACGATAACTCGCCAAATTAGCATGATGTTGATGGCGGTTGGTCGTGGCCAACCAGGGCTCAGCTCACTTTTTGGCCAGGTAAAGGGGGAAATATTATTGCTCCAGAGCTGCTGCACAGCTCTCAAAGCAGCAAATTAAAGCAGACAAGCGTAACCTGTCCATGGCCATTATATCTTGGCATTGCTCTTTCTGGAATTGTAGATATGGCAGCCTGAGACTGTTGCTCTGGAAGAAGAAGAAGAAGAAGAAGGAGAAGAAGAAGAAGAAGGAGAAGAACAAGGAGGAGGAGGAGGGGAGGTTAGTAGTACTAATACCAAGCAAAGAGTTAAAATGGCTTCGCCAGAGGCGCTGAAATTACGACCGAGCTAGAGGAAGGACGATAATGATGGCAGCCGCTTTAAATTCTGTCGCCTCAGCCAAGGTTGAGCCAATGATCGATGCAGTAACTGTGTGAGTGTTGTGCTTTGCGTCCACATGAACTTTCCGTGCTAGTAAGAAGAACAATTGGCCGATGTTTCTTGACTACTTCTTTGTATCCTTGGAGTTGCTTCGGGTCGGTCTAGGTCATTTGCCTTCCTCCATATCTCAGTCGACCTCCTCTGCCTGCTTTTTTTTCTGCATAACTGACCCTTTTGTGGCTCACACGATAAGTGCAGATAACTGTAAACTCCTGATGGGGCCAAGAACCGCTTACAACTTTGATATTTAGAAGTCCTAATGTGGCCTTTTTTTTCTTCCTCGATCTCACACACAGACATGTGGGCGCGTACGTTACTGCATTCCGCCATTTTGCAAGTATTTTTCATCTCATGAAGATATTGTGCTCCTTTGTGATAAATCGTGCAAACTGCACAAAATTCGCTTAATGGCCAAGAGCAAAAATTAATTGCGCACGTATAACTACGCCCAGGCAGGCGAAAAATATTTGGACTCCTAACAGAAGTAGAACTTGTCTTACGTGCGTACGTGACTCTCTGCACTGGAAATGTCGAGAAGTCTGAAGTGGGAAAAGCAGAAATGCTATATTTTACTCCAAGAAAATGGACGATTCCCACACTCCTATCTATTTCTATCGACCATTTATCAAAGTTTCTTGGATACGGAAAATTGCAATGTTCATCGCGCTTGAAAAGAACGGTCGAAATAAGAGAAAAAGCGGCAGAGAAACGAGTCGCTGGCACGTGATTTCACAAAGCTTCTCTTCCGTCATGGACTTGTGTACTCGGAGGATGAGAAAGTAAGTAGTGGACGAGCTCCTCCGCGCCCGAGAGCTACGTGGCCGACGTGGCTGCTCACGGAGGCCATGGACGTGAGGCGGTTCTCAACATTTCTCTTCTTCAAGTCGTGGGTGAGACCCAAAGTGACTGCGAAGTGGCCTTTGTCATCTCCGGCAGCGGCCGTTTGGTCTCTGTTTTCCAACTGTCTGCGTGTCAAGTCCGTCCACGCGCTGAAGCACACGCTGGAGGAGAAGCTTGATTAATTACCCCCGGAGAGCCATGGAGGCATCACCAATATCGCAGGTGAATCGGGGGAGGGAGAAAAGACCATTAGGAGGAAAATGCTCTGATCAACAAACCAAACACCAGAGTTTGAAAATGCGAAAAGTCAATCTTCTCTTTGTCTCCAGAGTCCGGTGCCTTCACCGGGTGATATTTATCTACGATATTTTTCTGGAGGAGACCCAAAAAGAGGCCGAAAAATTGGAAGAAAAAGAAGACGGCGGCAGGCAACAAACAAAAATCAGATGGGCAGATATCGACCATTTTTCTTGGGGCGTGATTTGGAGAGAGACTCACGGCAAATCTGATAAACGAGCAGAAGTTTGCGTTCACTTTTAATAGAACACTATATTGTGCATAGTAAAAGTTCAAGAATTGTGCGCTACCCTGTCAACATTGCACTCTGTACCTACTTGCATTGCTGCACCTCAGCCAGTTTCCAGGAACCTCCACACTAGTAGAGGAGTTGCACAAGACAGACACAATCTTCAGCCAATGACTGAATCAGAGCAAGGTTTGGAGTGTCTCTGCATGCAAAACAATGTCTGCCATCTCATTCGTCTCCCCTCCCAGATTTAATGAAGCATTGCGTTCATATTTAGTATGTGTGTACATCTGTCTGTCTGTCTGTCTGTCTGTCTGTCTGTCTAGCTGGCAGTGGCTGAGATCCCGCCTCCCCCCATCAATCAAACTTTCTCTCACTCATACGCAGGCAGTCACGCACGCACAGGAATAAATGGCATCCTTGATTCTCTTCCTTTTCGCCATCTAACCCAATGAAGCCTCTGCTCCCTCCTCCTCTTTCCTCCCACCCCGAAATGAAATACTGCGATTGGAGCTCGCCCGCACATGTCCATATTCGTCGAGATGGTCGTCATTTAAATGCGGGCACACTTAAGGGGAGAAGAAGAAGGTTCCTTAGTATTCATGTGGAGGGGGGGGACCCGAGGGCACAGAGACCCTCTGTAGCGAATCTTTGTTCTAAGTAGGTGTGACCTATGGAGTCTTTGAGCTCTGTAGCATCTTGGCAGTTACAAGCTTTTCATGAGAAGGTCTAAACAGATTTTTACAATGTCTCAACTCACCTTTCCTCTGCATGAATGTGAAGAGCTCGTCCAGGAATTCCTTGCGCTTGGGGTTGTCGTCGATCTCGTACAGCTGAAAATTGACAAAGAAGAGGCCAGTTAGACAAATAAAAGCTGGTGTTGGTGCCTGCCACGGACATTGACACCTCTTATTTCCCCACGATAAAGGCGATTAAATCAACATCGGTGTGAGGTCTTTTCAGGCGTGCGATGTTGGCCGCCTACCAAATTCAGGTGTGCGCCCGGACTCAACTGCAGCCAGTCATTTATCCAGAGAAGCAACACGTTGCCAGAGCAGTAAAAAGAATCGTGACGCCCCGAGTTATTTGAGGCACTTACGACCGCCACCACCACTACTACACCCCCTCCCCCCCGCGGCCATGAGCTTAAGAGTGCGTTTCCGCTGGCACATTTTAGCCACACCTATTTCTCAGTTGACGCAGTGTTGACAAACGCGTTCAGTAGCAGTGACTGGTTGACTGTATTGGGAAGTTTAACAATCAAACACAGTAAGGTAGTTGAGTCCGGAGTCCGCCAGTGTCAACGCGCCCTAAGTGAGAAGGAATTCCTCGCCCAGCTAACGTCCCCTCGAGTGTTTGCGATTGGAGTCATGCCTCGATCACTGTTTGTCATCCTCTCTCCAGCAGCAGTCCCAATGATATCCAAATTTCTCTCCGGATTGTTGTTATTGTCGTGCAGCGTGCGGCTGCTGGAACCCTGGGTGGCCTCGATGGCCCAGGTCGATAAGGAGAAGAAGGTTCTACTGCCATTCTGTGTGCCAATCAATTCTCTCTCTCTTTCTGCCCCGATATGGTCCTTTTTTTGTTGCTCGAGAGATCTCCATTATACTGAGGTGCATGGCTTTTGTGTGATGGGCTGTCAATGTTGGGAGCTTTCTTTGTTATGCAACCAGCGGCGGCTTCGCCTCCCGTGATATCACTGACAAGAATGGTTGTGCCACAATGGGATTGGTTGTGTGCACAAAGAGCCATTTGAGCAATTAATACACAGCTGGCAAAGGATCGACGAGGCTGCGATAAAACAAAGGCGAACGCGAATTCCATCCCGCGATTCCCACGCAATTGAGCTGCTCAGGCAGGCGGTGGCGCCGGGCGAGCTATATGGCAACCCCCGACCGAGAGGCAGCCATTGGGGTTGTGTCGAAGAAAAATGGGCGAGGAGTGATGCCAGGAATTCGGGTATTTTTCGATTGATTGACAGATATCTGCTGGGTGCATCTCTCTCTCCCGCTCTTTCTGTGTATCTTTGAAAGAACACGCATCAGGAATGCATTTGAATTTCTTATTACATGGTGATGAATTTAAGAAGGCGGGCGGCGGATAACCAAAAGTGTTGATCATCGCTCGCCCCCCCCCCAAAAAAACCCCTCTGACTAGCCATAGCCATATGTGTTTTAATTGCTGCATCAATTCTCGGACGTTACAAATTATCTATCGCGCCAAAATCGACGTTGCGGCATCATCAAAAAAGGGCGCGCGCGCTCTCTCTTAGTAAACATGACGAGACATTTTTCGAAGGCCTGTGGCTTGGCACGACTTGTCCGACGTGTTCAGCAAGGCCAAGCTCTGCTATGAGCTGAATGTGGTCAGTAGTGGTCTTGAAGGACAGATTTGATCTTGTTTGAAAGGATGTTCTACATGTCGTAGGTGCCAAGAGCTGATATGTCAGCCTCGAATGGACTCAGATCAAGAAGTTTATTTGTACAAGGCTGCTCCTCATTTTTCTCAATCGTCAAAAGTTGTTAGTTACTGACGATACTCGAGTCCTAGAGCTTAAGGCAGACTTGGCAAACCCCCCCCCCCCAAGAACAAGAACTACAGCTTTTACAGTTCCTAGGCCTGCTTGAGCTGAAGGCAGCGTGGAGAAAAAAAAAGCAGAGATGATACCATAACCGGTGACAGGAGGCAGACCATGAGAGCCTCTATCTCTCTGCTCGGAGGCCACGCCAATCAATATTCGGGAAGCTTTTTTATCGTGGCAAAAATTTTCCGCCCAAAAATCGTCAATCAAGGGAGGTGGAAAGAAGTTTGGGCTCTTTTCTTGTGCACAACAAACGAGCTGTGTGAGAGCGAAGCAGCAACTGAATGGTATCACATTGGGGAATCTCATTCCAAACAGGAAAATCTTCCGCGGCCTCCACGATTTGCTTTGCTGCGTCGTTTCTCTGTTTGCTTGAATGATTCATCGAAATCCGCCTCCGTCGCCAATTTACGATCGCGCGTGATGAAAAATGCGGATTTTTATCAGATTAGGAGAGGCTCTTGTCAATGGCCTCTTGAATGCTGTCGCTCTCCGGACTCGGGATCGCGACACAATGACAGGAGGAAATCTTTGTTGCGGCGCATTCTTCTTCTGCTGCACTGAGTGGACGCGTCCTTTACTGCTACCGTGCGTCCCCACGCACGGACCTGCATGAAGTGGTGCGCGTCTCCAAAACCTTTTGCCCGAGAACCCTGGGGTCGGGCACTTTGGAGCGTTTGTAAAATTGTAACATATCTTTGTCACTATCGACTTTCATGGAGATAGGACCTGCGGAGACCGTTACCGTCGTGCATGATGACCACTTTGACGCACTGCAACAGTGGCATGAAGCTGAACGGACGTTTGCCTGCCTGCCATTGAAGGCACGACAACTTGCTCTCCGCACTGGAGTGACTTTATTCTTCTTCAAACAGGACGATATCAGCTCCCTCATGTTTTTCCTGGCGTTCAGAGCTCTCTTACCTTCCCCTCTGCCCCTCGACTGTCTCATTTTTTGCTCCTCGTCCCGCAAAGCTTTAAAAAAAGAGATACGCAACCGTGTGTGGTGTTCATCTTCTAACTTACGACTCACATGAATGGGGAAGAGATGGGGGCACGTGTGTGTTAGTGAGAGACTTGACTCCCTGTTTCTACACCCAAAAGGGGGAGCGTAAAAAAAGAGGGGAAGACTCGAGTAGCAACAACATGTGTATGAACAAGAGGAGGAGGCTGTCAAATGACGCGTGCGTTGGTGGAAAAAAAAAGAGTAGGGAAATAAGAGGGAAAAGAGACAAATTGACACAAAGAAGCAGCCTGGAGAGGTCTGATATGGGCGCAAACCTCTGTCTCGTCGTGTCGCACATTAGCATCAAGTGGTCATCAGAAAAGATTAATTCTCTCCATAGGAATTTCCACTGGCGTCGTCCCAGAAGGATCAATAAAACCAACATTTGTTATTCAGTCGCATTCCATTCCACGCACTCGCGCTGAGTCAGCAATCGGTCTGTGATTAATCAAGCTGCTGTTTCCACTGAACTCGTGAGAGACTCACGTCAGATATCATCCGTCAATGCAACATTCCTCAGTAGTTTGGAATTAACTATGCAGTCTGAGGGTGCTGCCGCCTTGGTAACTCACGCAGACATACGAAATTCTTAAGGACTTTTGTGTCTTTCTGATTTTTATCTTATACATATTCTTACTCTGTAGATTCTGAAGAAACCTCAGCAGGAAGTCTGGGCCCAACTACTTTTGTGCACACGCCAGTGGGGAAGGGACAGAAGTGTCCAGAGATCTTGAGAGACGGTCCGAAGTCAGAATGCCCGGAGGAATATGTGGGGAGTTCCTTTTCAAGTCAATTCTGAAGCCATGTTTGGTTTGTTGCCATTGTCAGCTGACCAATTCTCTTCAGTGACGAAAGGGGCAGTTGAGAGAGGAAAATCTTATAAACATTCTAAGGAATTCCTTGAATGCAAACGGATTCTGATCCATCTCGATGTGCTGCCATCGCTGCCTTTCTGTTCCCTACTATGCGCGTTCCATTCAAGAAATTCCTGCATCACTAATTGAGTAACGAATCACCATTATGTGCAGCCTTTTCTTTTCCCTTCCTCGGGGCTCACGTGAATGTAGGCGAAAATTGTAGAATATGCATGTATTTACTCTTTCCCACCTACCCACACACTCTCTCTCTCTCTCTCTCTGTAGTTCTGGATCGTGGTCTCCTCCTCGGAGAGCGCAGGAATCCCCAAGTCACCCGCAGGCGACGCATCAAGGTAGTGAGCTCATGGCGTGTCTGTGCCGTGCATGTGAGCATGTCCATGGCTGCAAGTCCAATCAAACGCACTGGGCTAATCAATGCGCAAATACCTCTTCATTCAATCGAAGTGGCACGTGCCGAGCTGACACACACAGACACGCACGCACACGCAGCCAAGCACCAAGTAGAGTCATTCAGTCGGAGGCGCGAAGGCGTGGAGATAACATCTCCCAACTGCTGCCTCGATCGTCGGACTGCCCAGGAGAGGTATTGGAGCCAAGGCGTCGGGGGTATTTATGATACTCTCTCGCACATCTCATTCCTTGTAGCAGCAATGACAACGTTGGAGGCGGCGGGGGCCGTGGCGGCGGCCGTGGCGGCGGTGCCGGCCGCAGCAGCAACAATTTCACGTCAGGCTGACTAGCAGCAATTTGTGCACTCCTTGGTATGCTGCTTCGAAATGTTCCTGCTACATAGGCGAAGAGTTGTGAGCGCTCTTACGGATTAGAGGAAGCCCCCCCCTCCTGCGTAACGCACACGTCTCTTCAGAGGAGTAGAATGGACAGAGAGAGTCTTATTGCGTCTATAGAGATGTAATGTCCATCAGAGCTCAGTCACTCATCCAATTTGTGAGGGAGCAGCTACACTCTACACTTTTGCTGAGTCAGCCAACCAGCATTTACTGAAACAAGCAAACTCTGAAGTGTTCGTGACATTCGCCCATTTTCAGCGTAGAATGCCAAACTGATGTTGAATAAACGCTAATGCTAAACTAATGTTAAAACTAATGTAAAATGCTGAATGTTGTAAACAGCAAAAATTCCGCAATGGTCACACAAAACCGTGACCTTCTTAACACTGCAGGTAAGGAGACTTTTTACACTATTGTTGGAAAGCTTGAACCTTACACAGTCTTGGGCGGAATGGCAGAAACTTTCCCGCATGCCCTCGTCGTGTCTCTGAATACTTTCGACTGCCCGTGCGTCCACACCCATGTGGCAAGGACTCGTGTGTGCGAGTGTGGCCGCACCCTCAGCAGGACCGATATGAGGAGTGAGGTGGCCTTTTTCTCTGTCTTTCCCTCTTCCTGGCGGCCCATATCTTCATTGATGGATCGGCTGACGGGATTTGTTTGCATTGCGCCCCGTAATGACGGAAGAGCTATGTCAGTAGGAAGAACTTTCCTTTTATCCCTCCACCACTCACTCTCGCTCCATCAGAGCGGATTACGCGCGTCAGAGATTTCTTCTCTCCATTGATGCAAACAGAGTTATCTGTCGATCCATTATTAGTCTGTCATGTCAGCAAGTGATATCTTCCTCAGATTGCACGTCCTCTCACTCTATCAGCTATCGTGACAGCTCATATGAAAAGCTAAGCCCACATTTGCTTTCTGAAAGAGGGAAAAAAAGGGTCCCTGATTCATCACCACCAGATTAGTAGTAGTCCGGCATCAGTAGTAGATTCCTGGAGAGATGCATGATGATACTAATGGCCGCACAGGGCGGCCGGATTGGCCAAAGACACATTTCTGGGTTACACCTATGGCCGAGGACGCCGCGGCGTCACCTGATCCCGTCCGAGGTGGTGTTTGCTCAAAACGAGGCCTCTGACAAGAAGGAAATTGCTTGGCAAACACGATATCTTCATGATCACAGTACCTCCAGCGAAGGAAGAGCGTGTGGATTACTATATTAATGTTTGATGATGAGATGCGACGACATCAATAAACAGTGACGTCATATCGCACATGCACCGCACGTACCTGCGTACGCACATACCGTGTAATGAGAGCCCCATAGCGGGTGGCTAATTTTATGGCTGTGCCTGGTTAGGTTCATCACAGACTTCCTAGGGATCTTTCTTCTCTCTCCAGCGACAGCACGTAGTGGAACAGAATTATGAAGAATGAGTGCGTGTTATTTCGTGATACTGACGCGCAAGTTTCACCGTTTCACCTCTTCCTCCGCAAAGTGCTGACATTGAGGAAGCCATATAACGCAGCCTGCCAGGCAAAGCGAGCGGGCAATTAAGTTTTTGCCTGCCGCTTTCTGATCCATTAAGCAGCGACCATGATGATAATTATATCCAGGGTTGTGAATTTTAATGTCTTCTCCCTTCTCTCCTTACTCTTTCGTCTTAATTTTGCTATCTTCCGCGTGTTTGCAAGCTTTAAAGACACGACGTACAGGGCGTAACAGAACTGATGTCCCCCTGCAACGCAATGCGTTTTTATTAACGAACAAAGCATTCAAACCCAACACAATTGGGCACTGTGGTACCACTTTAGCCATTATATCTCTGCATGTTCATGATGTATTACAGGGTGCGTTGTTACATGATGAAGTGCTCGATTGCTTGAATGCTTGAATGTTTCGTTCCTTAATAAGCCGCATGCATTGTTTGGCGACACCGTGTACTTGGGTACGCACAAAACGCAGAGTTTCAAGTTGACGATGGGTGGTTTCAGACTGTGGCCGAGGACAACGAATGCATGCCGGCCTCAGCTTTCACCTCCTGTGCAACTGTGCGTTCGTTCGCACACCCACCAGAACGTGATAGGAGGGGGGGGGGGGGGACGGGGACTACCATTTCTTCCTGCCCTCTCATGCCAACATGCATGAGCAGACTGTTGACCTGCAGATATCGGGCGCTGATTAAATGCTTGCTTGCTCTCATTTTCCGGCATAATGGAAAGCAAACCAATCGCAGGCAGCCTCTGCCGGACACTCACGAAAAAAGATGCTGCAAGATCAACACAGCCGGCCAAGAGAGAGGCTACTATACTGATTAATGGAGGGAGCAGGGAAAGAGAGATAATTAAGAGAGGGGGGGCAAACAAACACGGACAACATACCCTTATGCTGCGTGTAGTAAAGTACCCATGTGCGCTGCACCCTTACGTGAACCTTCCTGACTCCCCGAGGACCCGCTGATGCCCCCAAGCATCCCTTTTGCGATCTGGCGCAGCCTTGTCCTGACTTTCGCCGTCCACTTGTGAGCACTTCTTCCACGGTGCCGACACGACGTCAGCCCTCCAGTAGCCTCGACATTGACACACTGCAAGGACGCGCCAAGGTCCAGGGACCACGCAACGGGTCAGCCCTGCCCCAAAAGGCTGCAGCGACAGTGCAATGAGGAGGGGAAATCTGATGAGGGAATGATGACCAGTCCGGATCCATTGCTTTCCCATGAGAGTGAATCGATCCCCGCGTTCCTTGAGGGGCCTCCCCCTCCCTATCTCGCTAATGGGAAGCCGGCCAGATGCGTGCGTGCGCGCGTGCGCGTGTGTGTGTGTGTTGACGCAGAAGAAGTAGATGCTGCATCCTCATTCTGTGCTACCTCGGAAGTGTTCATTAATTTCTTTCTCCCTTTTGCTCTGCGTTCGCTTGCTTCCTATCTGATTGATAGCGTTGGTGTTGCTCTGGCCACTGCAGCGTAGCCGATTTAGGGGGAGAGGATCTATTATTGGTAGAAGATAATCTTCTTCCTCTCAAGATACTGGTAATGAAAGCTCTCACGTGATGATATTTACGGCACATTTCTTGGCTGGAAACAGCCTGGAGGTGCACGAAGAGTCGAGCCACTGGGATGCCACTGGCAGTCACAGGGAGACGCCAACGCCATGCTCAGCTGAGCAAGGGTTAATGAAGGATGTACGGTGGGTTAAATAAAACTGAAAAGGAGGAGCGAAGCTTCTCCGGGTCGTGGCTGCCACATATGCAAAATTGGTTCGGTAGCAGCGGGAGCAGCAGAGGAGAAATCTGAATATTTCCTCTCTTTTCTCTCTCTAACGGACACATTCGTGCATGTGTGTATGTGCGTGTGCGTGTGCGTGTGTGTGCACTCTCTTGGCTGCTTGATTGGAGAAATTTCTGGCATCGTTTTTCTGAGGGGAAGAGGTCTTGACCCCTTACCAATCATAGCAGCGCGCGCTCGG
>JAAUXU010004994.1_pt1 | contig 11996 bp, 6 predicted proteins | sample 7278151 | NCBI WGS metagenome assembly JAAUXU01 (sample SAMN14350113, study PRJNA611818) | marine sediment metagenome | isolation source: surface marine sediment (1.8m) | place: French Polynesia: Moorea | collected 2018-08 | reverse complement strand
CCGCAATATCGCCGATACGGTCGGTGGTGCCGCTGCCCCGGCCCAACCCGTGTTGTTTTGCGGGGGCGTGGCCCGCAACCGGCAGGTGCGGCGCTATCTGGAGGATCTGCTGGCGGTGCCCATGCAGGTGGAGGGTCCGTCCCACCTCTATGTGGCTTTAGGTGCGGCCCTGCGCTTTATCGAAACCCGCCTGGAAACGGCTCCCAACCGGCCGGAAGCCATCCGGCTGAACGCCGCGCAGGACATCCTCCAGGCCGCTCCGCAACGCGAAAACTACACCCACCCTCCCCTGACCCTGATCCATTCGCGCTATCCGCGCTTCGACAGCCGGGAGCAATTCCGCCATCCTGCCGGGGCGGCGCCCGACGATGGTCTGGCCGTCGAGGTCGACCGCTACGCCGATTTGAAGCCCCGCCAGGAAGCCTACCTGGGCGTCGACATCGGTTCCACCAGCACGAAAGCGGTGTTGATTGCCCCGGATAGGACCGTCCTGGCCGGCTTCTACACACGCACCAGCGGGCGCCCCCTGGAGGCGACCCAGCGCATCTTCGCAACCATCGACCACCTGGCTGGGCGGCACGACTGCCGGCTGGATTTCCTCGGGGCCGGCACCACCGGCTCGGGGCGCAAGTTCATCGGCCGGATCATCGGTGCGGACCTGGTGCTGGACGAGATCACGGCCCATGCCCGGGCCGCCTGCGAGCTGGACCCGCGGGTGGACACCATCATCGAGATCGGGGGGCAGGACGCCAAGTTCACGACCCTCGAAGACGGCCGCGTCACCTCGGCCACCATGAACACCGTCTGTGCCGCCGGCACCGGCAGTTTCATCGAGGAGCAGGCCGCCAAACTGGGATGCCCGCTGGAACATTTTGCCGATCGCACCGAAAACCGGCGGGCCCCGCTCTCATCGGACCGCTGCACGGTGTTCATGGAGCGGGATTTGAACCACCATCTGGCTGAAAACCGGGACACGGACGAAGTCCTGGCCTCGGTCCTGCACGCGGTGCGGGAGAACTACCTGCTCAAGGTGGCCACCGAGAGCCGCATCGGCGATGTCGTTTTCTTCCAGGGCGCCACTGCCAAGAACCGCGCCCTGGTGGCGGCGTTCGAACAGCGCCTGCAGAAGCCGATCCTGGTCTCGAAATACTGCCACCTGACCGGCGCCCTGGGGGCGGCGCTGACCCTGCACGACGAGCGCCAGGGGGACGTCGCCGGCCACGCCCCGGCGACCCGCTTCGCCGGTCTCAGATTGTGGCAGGCCGCGATCCCGGTGCGCTCCGAGGTCTGCGACCTGTGCACCAACCACTGCAAGCTCTCGGTGGCCGAAGTGGGTGGGGAGACGGTGGCCTACGGTTTCCTGTGCGGACGCGACTACGAGACCCGGAAGTATGTGCGCACGGCCAGCAGCGCCTTCAACCTGCTGGCCGAACGGCGCCGGGCGCTGCGGGTCCGCCCCACGGCGAAAATCCCCGAACGGCCCGTCATCGGTCTTCCGGCCGGTGGCTATCTCTTGGAAGATCTGGCCTGCTGGCAGTTCTTCTTCGACCGCCTGGGGTTCGCTACGATCACCAGCGATAGCTTCGAGGACGCCGTCCCGACCGGAAAACCGCTTACCGACGCCGAGTTCTGCGCCCCGCTGACCGCCCTTCTGGGGCACGTGCACCACCTGCGAGAGCGCTGCGACTATGTCTTTCTACCCGCTTACCTGGAAGACCGCCAGAGCGACCAACGCATTCGCCGCCAATACTGCTACTATTCCCAGTACGCCACGGTGCTCGCCAAGCAGGCCGCCGACGGGCCCGGGGCGACAATTCTCACCCCGCTGGTGCGCTATCTCTACACCGGCTTTCACAGCCGGATGGAACTCTACCGGATGTTGCGCGGTATTCCCGGTCGGCGCATTCCCTTCCGGGAGGTCAGCCAGGCCTGGGAGGCGGCCCGGAAATTCCAGGCCGAGGGACAGAGGCGGCTCAAGGCGCGCTGGCAGGCACATCGGCAGCAGCGCCCACAGGATGTCCGGGTGGTCTTCCTGGGCCGTCCCTATACCCTTTTCGCCCCCGCACTCAACGGCGGCATACCGGACATCTTCCATCGCCAGGGCATCGACGGCTGCTACCAGGACATGCTGGACGTCAGCGAAGAAGACTCCCGCGCCATCCGCCCGCTTCTGGATGAAATCCACTGGCGTTTCGCCGCCGGCACCATGGCCGCCGCCCAGAAGGTCGCCCGCACCCCCGGGCTCTACCCCGTTCTGGTAACCTCGTTCAAGTGCTCCCCGGACGCCTTCATCCAGGACTACTTCAAGAAACTCATGGACGGCCACGACAAGCCCTACCTGGTGCTCGAACTGGATGAGCACGACTCCAGCGTGGGCTACGAAACCCGCATCGAAGCGGCGGTGCGCGCTTTCCGCAACCATCACCGCAGCGCGCTAAAACCCATCACCCCGCGACTCGATGGTTTGAATCCCGCCCCCCGCGGGACCAAGGCCAGGCGCACCTTTGTGCTGCCCAATTGGGACCGGTTGACGGGGCGCCTTCTCGAAGCCGTGCTGCGGCGCGAGGGCCACCGGGCCGTGCTGATGGAAGAGACGGAAACGACCATCGCCAAGAGCCTGGGCACCAACACCGGCCAGTGCATCCCCATCAACGCCATCACGGAAGGCTTCGTGGAATGCCTGGAAAAGCATAGCATCCCGCCCGAAGATGCCGTCTTATGGATGAGCGAGGCCTGCATCGCCTGTAATATCGCCCTCTACCCGCATCACGTGAAATCCCTGCTCAACACCCGCGGCGGCGGCCTGGAGAAGGCCAATGTCTATGTCGGCGACTTCTTCTTCAAGGACATCTCGCCCCGGGCTTCCTTCAACGCCGTCTTTGCCTACATGTTCGGCGGCATGCTGCGGCGTCTGGCCTGCCGGCTGCGGCCCTATGAGAAACAGGCCGGCGCAGTAGACCGCGTGCTGGAAACGAGCCTCGAAATCTTCTATGAAGCCTTCCTGGGGCGGATGAAACGGCAGGAGGCCGTGGCGGCCGTGATCGACCGCTTCGCGGCCGTTCCCGTGCAGAAGACGAAGCGGCCCAAGGTGGCCGTATTCGGCGATCTGTATTCACGCGACAACCGCGTCATGAACCAGGACCTGATCCGCTTCATCGAACGCCACGGCGGTGAAGTGGTAACCACGCCCTACAACGAATACGCCCGGATGATCGCCAACCCCTACTTCCGCAAGTGGTTCTTTGAGGGCAAGTACCTCACCTTGATCAGCCGCCGGACCCTAATGGCCGCCATCACCCGTCTGGAACGCAGCTACTACCGGTTGTTCGAGCCGCTCCTGGGGGAACCCATGGCGAACTTCGACGACCCCCTCGAAAAAATCCTGGCGCCTTACGGGTTGCGCATCGAACACACCGGCGAGTCCCTCGACAACTTGATCAAGGTCCACTACATCAAAAAGCACCATCCGGACATCGCCCTGTTCGTCCAGGCCAGCCCGGCCTTCTGCTGCCCGTCGCTGGTCACCGAAGCCATGACCCGGCGCATCGAGGCGGTCACCGGGGTGCCGGTGGTGCCCATCACCTACGACGGCACCGTCAGCCGCAAAAACGACGTGATCATTCCCTACCTGGAGTACCCGCGCTCTGCGGCCGAGCGGGACCGGTCGGCGATGGACCGGGCTGGATAGATCAAAGCCAACTATTCTTCCCGGGCCCAGCCCTTGGCGCGCGCGACGGCCAGTTTCCATCCGCGCAGGCACGCGTCCACTTTCTCCTGGGACTGGTTCAGGTGGAAGGCGCGGTCCTCCTGCCAGTAGACCTTGATCTGATCCATGTCCGCCCAGACCCCCACGGCAAGGCCGGCCAGGAAGGCGGCCCCCATGGCCGTGGTTTCGACGTTCCGGGGGCGGCTCAACGTGACGCCCAGAATGTCGGCCTGGAACTGGCAGAGATAGTTGTTGGCGCTGGCCCCGCCGTCCACGCGGACGGTCTTGATCCGGATGCCCGAATCAATGGCCATGGCGCCGATGAGATCGTTGGCCTGGTAGGCGATGGACTGGAGGCCGGCACGTACGATGTGGTTCTTGGTCGTACCGCGGGTGATGCCCACCATCAGGCCCCGGGCGTAGGGGTCCCAGTAGGGGGCGCCCAGCCCCACGAAAGCCGGAACAATGTAGAGCCCTTCGGTGGACGGGATGGCGGTGGCCATGGCTTCGGTGGCGGCCACGTCGGTGAAGAAGTCGAGGTCGTCGCGCATCCACTGCATCAGGGCGCCGGCGATGAATACCGAGCCCTCCAGGGCATAGGTCACCTCGTCGCCGATCTGCCATCCGATGGTCGTGAGCAACCCCGAGGCGGAGGCGATGGCCTCGCCGCCGGTGTTCATCATCATGAAAAGACCCGTGCCGTAGGTGATTTTGGTCATCCCCCGGGTATAGCAGGCCTGGCCGAAAAGAGCGGCCTGCTGGTCGCCGGCAACGCCGGCGATGGGCACCGCGTGGCCGAAAATCGCCTCGTCGGTCGTCCCGAACACACCGCTGGAGGGTTTGACCGCGGGCAGAATGTCATCCGGGATCCCCATCTTCTCCAGAATCTCCGGTTCCCATGCCAATTCATGGATATTGTAGATCATCGTGCGGCTGGCATTGCTGGCGTCGGTGGCGTGAACCCTGCCGCCCGTCAGCTTCCAGATGAGCCAGCTGTCCACGGTCCCCACTTTGAGCTTGCCCTGACGGGCCAGTTCACGCGCCTCGACGTTGTTGCGGAGGATCCAGCGGATCTTGGAGCCGGAAAAATAGGCATCGGTAACCAGGCCGGTCTTGGCCTGGATCACCGCGTCGAAGCCCTCGGTCTTCAGTTGGTCGCAATAGTCCGCCGTGCGGCGGCACTGCCAGACGATGGCCCGGCCCACGGCCTTACCTGTTTCGGCGTGCCAGGCAATGACCGTTTCGCGCTGATTGGTGATGCCGATGGCGGCCACGTCCGCCAGACTCAGCGCCGCCTTTTTCAGGGCGGCCTCCATGGTGTTCTTCTGGGTCCGCCAGATGTCCTCGGGCTCCTGCTCGACCCACCCCGCCTGCGGGTAGTGGCAGGGAAATTCCTCGTTGGCTATGGCGATGGTATCGCCCTTTGCGTTGTATAGAACCGTCCGCGAACTGGTGGTACCCTGGTCCAGGGCCATGATGATCTCAGGCATGATTGACCTCCCACGCAATAGCGATTGTTGATGTTCACCCTGAATTGCAGCACGACGCGCCTAAACCAGCAGGTATTCCTGGGCCAGGCCGGTGTAGGCCGCCACCTGATCCGCCTGCCAGGCGTCGTCCTGGTTCAACTCCGCGGCCATGATGCGGGCCACCTCAGGCGCCATCTCGATACTGGCCCGGGTGTCCAGGAGCAGCGCCCGGCTGCGCCGGGCCAGAAAGTCCTCCACCGTGCGGGCCATTTCGGTGCGCACCGACCAGACCACTTCGGCCCGGATATAGGGGAGTGCTTCGTGAAGCGTTGCGCCCATGGCCGGGTCGGCATTGACGATTTTCTTGATGTGGATGGCATCGGACCCATAGTAGTGAAGCGGGTCATCCTTGTCGAATTGCTTCAGCCAGCCGTGGATTCGAAGATCCTTGGTCACGCAGGGCTGCTCTTTCAGACCGGCCACGAGCAGCGCCTGGTTGACGGTGTCCTCGGCCATCTTGCGGTAGGTGGTCCACTTGCCGCCGGTGATCGTCACCAGACCGGATTCGGAAATCACCAGATAGTGGTCCCGGGATATGGCGGCGGTGTTCTCGCTGTCGCCGGCCTTGACCAGCGGGCGCAGGCCGGCAAAGGCGCTCAGGACGTCTTCCCGGGCGGGGTCCTTGGTCAGATAGATGGCGGCGTGTTCCAGAATGAACTCGATTTCTTCCTCCAGTGGGCGGGGCTCCAGGCTGACCTCCTCCACCGGCGTGTCGGTCGTGCCCACCACCACTTTCTCGTGCCAGGGCACGGCAAACAGGACGCGGCCATCGGCGGTCTGGGGCACCATGATGGCGGAATCCCCCGGAAGAAACGCCTTGTCCAGGATCAGGTGGACACCCTGGCTGGGCGCGACGATCGGTTGGGCCCTGGGATTGTCCATGGCCAGCAGGCTGTCGGTAAAGACGCCCGTGGCGTTGACCACCACGCGCGCGTGGATTTCGTAGTCCGTTCCGCTCTCCATGTCGCGGACGAGAACCCCGTCGACCATTTCACCGGCCTTGGTCAGGCCGGTCACCTGCATGTAGTTGATGGGCAGGCCGCCGTGCTCGGCCATGGTCTGGGCCAGGTTGATGGCCAGACGGGAATCGTCGAACTGACCGTCGTAGTAGACCACCCCGCCCCGGAGCCCTTCGGCTTCGAGGGTGGGGATGCGTTCCAGCGTTTCCTGCTTGGAAAGATTGCGGGAGGGCCCCAATCCCAGCTTGCCAGCCAGCAAATCGTAGACCCGCATGCCCGCACCGTAAAACGGCCCGTCCCACCAGTCGTAGATGGGAACGATGAACGCCTGGTGGCTGACCAGGTGCGGGGCATTGCGGATCAGAAGCCCGCGCTCGTGCAGGGCCTCGAGCACCAGGGACACGTTGCCCTGCCGCAAATAGCGCACCCCGCCGTGAACCAGCTTGGTGGACCGGCTCGACGTGCCTTTGGAAAAATCGTGCTGCTCCAGCAGCAGGGTCTTGTACCCCCGCGATGCGGCGTCCACCCCCACCCCCAGACCGGTGGCCCCGCCGCCGACGACGACGATATCCCAGTAGCCGTCGTATCCGGCCAGACGGTCGATCATCCCCTTGCGATCCATAGTTGGCTCCTTTCCTATCCTTGGGCCAATCCTTTCACTGCGGGTGGCCCGCCGCTATTGGTTGGGCGAGACGCCCGCCGCACGTGGTGTATGTATATCTCTATCGCGGATACCGGAACCAAGAGGATAGGGGCTTCCGGTAATCCGGTAGCCGTTCATAGCGTGAGCAACGGCAACGCGGCTGCGTCACGGCAAGACGATGCGGCCTTTACGGATCAAGCAACCCCAGTGAACTAATTAGAGGGTCATTCTAAAGGCCGCCTGAACGGTCCGGGCGCTTCAAAAAGAGAGGTGCCTCACGGCTGATTACGACGCCCGTTAGCATTCCTTGCCAGACAATCCCTTCGTCTTCAAGCCCCTTTCCGGATTGATGGGCCCGCATGGTGATAATCGCTTTCCAGCGGGGTTGAGGCAACCTACCCGGAAAACCGAACGACGCGCCGCATCACCAAGCCGATAGCGACGTGCTTTGGTCCTTCAAGGAGCGCTGCTCTTTTCACGGGAAATAAAAAACCGTCTGGGGAGAGGTCAGCCTCCCCAAACGGTAAAAGGTAGGTTTTGAAAACCTATTGTATTCGGTGGTGATCCCACGGGGAATCGAACCCCGGTTTCCGGCGTGAGAGGCCGGCGTCCTAACCGCTAGACGATGGGACCCCATTTGTGTTAAACGATCAGGATCATGTAGCCAAAAAACCTCATTTAGTCAACTTTTAAGGCATTGCGGGCCGCAATCATGCGTTTTCCGGCTTGCGGCCCTTTCTAAAACCGAAAATGAGATAAATCAGCGCCCCCACGAAGGGAAACCCGGCCACCAGCACCCACATGACTTTACGGCCGGTGGAACCAAAGTCCTTCATGAACACGTCCACCAGCGCCCAGACCGTAAGAATGAAGAAAGGCACGCTGGCCACCAGTACCGTGATTGCCATCTTGAAATCCATGTCAGCCTTTCAGTTGGTCCGCAATCTTGAGGATCGTGTTTGCATAGGGTTTGCTGTAGTTGTACCTGAGAATGACCTGGTAGCGCTTTTTGCGGCTGAGTTCCGGCCGCCAGCCGTGGTGTTTCATGTAGTTGCCCACGCTGGCGATGGCATCCGCGTGCGAATAGAGATCGACCCGGCCGTCGCCGTTGCCGTCCACCCCCAGTCTGAGGGCATTGCTCGGCATGAACTGGCAGTAGCCCATGGCACCGGCATAGGAGCCTTGTAGGGCCAGGGGATCGAGGTTCTCCCGACGGACGTATTTCAGGAGCGCTTTCAACTCGCGGTAGGCCCAATCGGATTTGCGGTCGGCCTTGGCATCGAACTTTTTGCGGGAGATGCGTTTGTCGGTGGGCATCGTGGCCCAGAAGGCTTCGCGGGCGGCACGGTCGTTCAGTGCCGCCATGGTGGCCAGCACGTTGAACACCTTTTGGCGGCCGCTGATACCGCCCAGGTTGGTTTCCACCAGCAGGATGGCGGTGATCACCTCCGGCGCCACCCCGTAGCGCGCGTGGGCGGCCTCCAGGTCGGCGGTGTGGGTTTCCAGATATTGGCGCGCCTTGGCGATGCGCTTGGGGCGCAGGAACTGATTGTAGTCGAGGCGGGCCTCGCTGTGCCGGAAAAAGAGGGAGACACCGTCGATGGCCACCTCGGTTTCGGGGCGGTTAAAAACGGTGGCGACCTGCTCGTCGTCGAAACCGTCGTCGATCAGCCGTTGCGCGAGGGGGGCGAAGTATTCCGGGGGCGCGGCGGCCCCCAGAAAGATAAAGCTGGCCAACACGAGGACCCACCTTCTGAAGATAGGATGAATGCGCGCCTGTCTGGTCTGTCGAACGTCTCTGCCCACTGGTTTACCGCCTGTCGTTGCCATGGGGAATTTTAAATTTAAAGGACTTTTAGGCCATCGGTCGGGACGCGGAAAATCTTGAGGCTTGCTCCGCTGTGACTGCCGGCCGTGGCCCGCCGGAAGTCCCATCCAGCGTCTCGACCCAGCGTACCGGCCTAAAAAAAGAGGCCCGCAAGAATATCCACCCGAAAACCGCCGCCGCCCGGCCCCACGCTGGGACCGGCTGTTATAATACGGCCTCATTTTAACCACAACCGGGGTCCAAGTCCATGGTTTGCCGGTGGAATGCGGTAAAAAAAGCGCCGCTATTGGCACGGGCCGATGCCTCTGCTATCTAATGGGTCCTATCGATGCCCGCGGCTGCAACCCGCTTGCAGCCGAAAAACGCAATGTCGGGAGACAGTTGACAAACACCCCCGGGGAAAGCCCCGCGCAAATCCATGGTTGCCAAAAAGAAACCGCCCAAAACCGTTTTCACCTGCCAGTCCTGCGGCTATCAAACCCCGCGCTGGATGGGCAAATGTCCCGAATGCCAGCAGTGGGACAGCATGGTCGAAGAGCGCCCGGCCGGAAAGGGCCCGATCACAGCCCTGTCCGGCAGCCAGGTGGTGGCCCGGCCCGTGCCCATCGACGCGGTCACCCTGGACGCCGAAAAGCGCCGTCTGACCGGCATCGCCGAATTCGACCGCGTGTTGGGCGGCGGCCTCGTGGGCGGCAGTCTCGTGCTCATCGGCGGCGACCCGGGCATCGGCAAATCGACGCTCATGCTCCAGGCGCTCTACGGCCTGGCCTGCGGGGGTGTGCGGGTGCTCTATGTCTCGGGCGAGGAGTCCGTGCGCCAGATCAGGCTGCGCAGCCAGCGCCTGGAAACCGTGGCCCCCGACCTGTTGGTGGTCTCCGAGATCGATCTGGATCAGATCATTCAGATGGTCGAGGAGCACCGGCCGGACGTTCTGGTGGTGGACTCGATCCAGACCATGTTCAGCCCCGAGCTGACCTCGGCCCCCGGCAGCGTCAGCCAGGTGCGCGAGTCCACCGTGCGCTTGATGCTCCTGGCCAAGCGCACGGGCACGCCCGTCATGCTCGTGGGCCACGTCACCAAGGAGGGCGCCATTGCCGGCCCGCGGCTGCTGGAGCACATGGTGGATACCGTGCTCTATTTCGAGGGCGACCGCAATCACGTCTTCCGCGTGTTGCGGGCCGTCAAGAACCGCTTCGGCTCGACCAACGAAATCGGGGTTTTCGAAATGCGGGAGTCCGGCCTGGTGGAGGTCGGCAACCCCTCGGCCGTCTTTCTCTCCGAGCGTCCCGCCGAGGCGCCCGGCTCGGTGGTGACGGCCAGCATGGAGGGCACCCGCCCGATCCTGGTCGAACTCCAGGCCCTGGTGAGCGGGTCGAGCTACGGCACGCCCCGCCGCACGATCCTGGGCCTGGACGCCAACCGGGTCGCCCTGCTGGTGGCGGTGATGGAAAAGAAGCTCGGGCTGCACCTCATCGGCCAGGATGTCTTCATGAACGTGGCCGGTGGCGTCAAGGTGGACGAGCCGGCCGTGGATCTGGCCGTGGCCGCCGCCCTGGCCTCGAGCTTCACGGACAAGGCCGTGGCCGAAGGCACCCTGATCGTGGGCGAGGTGGGGCTGACCGGCGAAGTCCGCGCCGTAGGCCATGTGGACATCCGCGCCAGCGAAGCCTTCAAAATGGGATTTACGCGCATCATCGCACCCCGCAGCAATCTGCGGCGCCTCGATAAACGCACCCCGGGGGAAATCATCGGTGTGCGCAGCCTCGAAGAGGCCCTCGAAACCATCTTCTGACCACCGCCAAGTCGCCTGCCGCTTCGCCTATCGCCTCGCCAGGTGCCTTGCGGCCCGGTTCGTCCTGATTGACTGAACACAGCGAAAAATTGTATGTAAATTGTTTTAATGCAGGTGAAGTGAAGTTAGAGTCGGAGGCCCCACGGGCGGCCGGCTGAGAGGTCGGTCGCATGCGCTCCAGGCGCCCCAAAAACAGACGCACTCGCAATCCATGGGCGGATCACTACACGCAGCGGGCGCGGAAGGACAAGTTCCCGGCCCGGTCCGTCTACAAGCTGCAGGAAATTCAGAAACGGTTTCATATCATCCGCCGGGGCGACCGGGTGCTCGATCTGGGCTGCGCCCCCGGCGCCTGGACCCAGTTCGCGGCCGGGATCGCCGGCCCGGGCGGGGCGGTGGTCGGCATCGACCTCAAAACGGTCGACCTGGCCCTGCCGGAACATGTCCGCGTGCTGCAGGGCGACGTTCTGGCGCCGGATGCCGAAGTCACGGCGGCGCTGGCACCGGGCTTCCGGGCCGTGATCAGCGATATGGCCCCGGCCACCACCGGTCACCGCGACGTGGACGCGGCCCGCTCGTTCACCCTGTGCGAAGCCGCCCTGAACATCGCGCGGGCGCACCTGCAGCCCGGCGGCCATTTCGTGTGTAAAATCTTTCAGGGCCCGGACTTCGAAGCGTTCGTCCGGGAGGTCCGCAGTGCTTTTGCAACCCAGCGACTCTACAAACCCCAGAGCAGCCGCAAGGCAAGCCGAGAGATCTTCGTCATCGGCAAGGGCAGGACCGTACAGGAGGCATAGATGGCAGGACACAGCAAATGGGCCAATATCAAACACCGCAAGGGCGCTCAGGATGCGCGCCGCGGCAAGATTTTCACCAAGCTGATCAAGGAAATCACCGTGGCGGCCCGTATGGGCGGCGGCGACCCCGCCTCCAACCCGCGGCTGCGCCGGGCGCTGGATGCGGCCAAGGCCGAAAACATGCCCAAGGACAATATGGACCGGGCCGTCAAGAAGGGCACCGGCGAACTCGAGGGCGTCAACTACGAGGAAAGCACCTACGAGGGCTATGGCCCCGGGGGGGCGGCCGTGTTCGTGGAATCCCTCACGGACAACAAGAACCGCGCCGTCTCCGAAATCCGGCACTGCTTTTCCAAGTGCGGCGGGAACCTGGGCGCGGGCGGCTGTGTGGCCTGGATGTTCGACACCAAGGGCTATCTGGTGGTGGAGAAAGCGGCGGCCGACGAGGACCAGCTCATGGAAGCGGCCCTGGAGGCCGGGGCCGAGGATGTGCGTGAAGACGGGAGCAATTTCGAGATCATTTCCGCGCCCGAGGACTTCGAGGCCGTCAAGGCGGCCATCGACGCGGCCGGCATCGCCCACATCGCCGCCGAAGTGACCATGCTGCCGCAGAACACCACCAGCCTCGCGGGCAAGGAGGCCCAGCAGATGATCCGGCTGATGGACATGCTCGACAACTGCGACGACGTCCAGAAAGTCTACACCAACGCCGACATTCCCGACGAGATGATCGACGCGGATT
>JAAUXU010060990.1_pt1 | contig 11997 bp, 13 predicted proteins | sample 7278151 | NCBI WGS metagenome assembly JAAUXU01 (sample SAMN14350113, study PRJNA611818) | marine sediment metagenome | isolation source: surface marine sediment (1.8m) | place: French Polynesia: Moorea | collected 2018-08 | reverse complement strand
TGCTTCTCATGTACTTGGGAGATCCCATTCAAAGCCTTCCAAACAGATATGTGACTGAAGACACATGCAAAAAGATTGTCTAATTCATATTGCTCAGCTCTTAAGGAAACACTGTTCCCCTTCTTTGAATTTGTCCATGATTCAAGCCACGTGCACGTGTTTTCTGTGCATCGCTCCCACTCAAGCTTGCCTTGATCCCCATATTGCTAAGGTTTATAAATAAAATCATTCTTTAAAGCTTAACTTTCAACCAACTGACATAAGACTCAGATATGACTTAAGAAGTATCTGCCCCAAAGTGAGTCCTATACCAGACGTTCACTGCACAAGACTTACAGACTAAATATGCACACGGTAAGTATGGTAAGGAATAATGCTAGACGAGCAAAGCCACGGCCTCTTCATATGGTTCCTGCTCGAATGACGTTCCACGCCAACTCAGCGGCCCTCGTCTTCGCAGCCTTCTTCGTCCGGCCAGTTGCAAAATAGGTTTGCCCTGAGACCTCTACCCTCATGGTATATTCGATCTTCTTGAACGTTTGGTCACCCTTCTGCCACGTGTCCAGGATGTTTTCGCCCACGCAGTCGAACAGGGGATCAGATATCTTGACTGTAACAGTAGACACAATGCACTCTTAACGTGCGTCACAATACACAACAGTATTAGTGTGCTTAGCACTGTAATATCATTACCTTTTTTCGTGTACTCATACAAAGCCGAGATTGGGTTGGAGTTCTGTATGACCTTGTGCACGGGCTGAGGCTGAGAATTGTTGCTCTTGTTAACCAAGTTAGAAGGCGCAACGGGACCGATTGACGCCGCTGCTGCCGGAGTCGGCTTTTTAGCTGGTGGCGGCGTGCTCGTGGCACCGGATGTCGACGCCCCAGCCAGCTCAGTTGACCTCTTCTTGCCTCGTTTGTGCTTCGGTTCCTTCAGCTCGTCTGGGAGGCCTTGAATAAGATTAGCGGCAGCGTTCTGCTTGGCCACTTTCTTGTTGGCGCCGGTACCCACGGCTTCGTATGTGGAACCCAGGGATACTTTATACTGGTAGGAGCCAGACGCGAGGCGACCGATGGTGGGTTGACTCTCAAGCGACCACTGCACGGGCATGTTGTGGCGCATGCTCACCTTAGGAAAAGAATGCAAGAAGGGTGTCAATAATGATGTAGACCACGATGTGAGAGTACTCGATCTTGCCTCATTTAGAATCATGCTTGGTGACTTGGGTTGAGCCAGGCCAGCTGTAGCCTTGTTGATTGTGCCGCCAGTTACCCCCTTTGAAGCAGCAGCGGAGCCTTTAGGGCAGTTGTTCAGCTCCGCGGCCATCTTGGAGGGATCCTCGGATTTAATGATAATGCCCACCATGGAGTTTGTATCCGGCATCACCCGCACGAATGGGATGGCTTTGCTCGCTGACCAATCATTTTAGCACGGTTACAAAAGTAAATAGCGTAGAAGTTTGACATCGGACTCACCAGCGTCGTGCTTTGCCTGCTGCGGCAGCTCTCCTTCTCCGTAGAACTCTTGACCGCCCACAGCAAGTCGTACTTTGTACCTACAAAGAAGTCTCATCAGTGAGAGTGACGAGACCCACCGAGGCGCATTCTGCTCACCGTCCCCGCATGTCAGCCTTGCTCCACTGCTTCATGGACGGGCTGTACCTGAAGTTGAGAGGCTCGACGAAATGGAAGTCGACCACAGCTCCCTTCTTGATAGCGAGCTCGTGCAACTGACTGCATGGAGTTGTGCCTGCGACTCTGTCGGGAATTAGGAGTAGTGACAAGTACAAAAAGCTTTGTTGTTTCTACACGGGCTGTCCTTACCGCGGAACCATGGTCTTGCGCGCTCCGTATGACGTGTTCGCCAAGGCTTGCATGGCGGCGTTGCGCTTGGCCGACACGGGGTCCGACCCGGTGCCGTGATACACCTCAGAGCCCAAGGTAAGGGTGACTTGGTGATGGCCGCCAGAAACGTCTGACTCCGAGTAGTGGTCAACGATGGCGTTGAAATGGGCCAGCTGGCTTACCTAAGGAAGAAACACCGGTTCCTGATGCCGATGTCATTGCCGTCGCATTTTGGTTGTACCGACCTTCTCGATCGCTTGAGCCCCTGGATCAGTCATGGCCATTTGCCCGGCCAGCGTGCTCGAGTCGGGGGTGGAGATTGTGCCAGGCAGATTGGACGAGGCCGTTACGAAGACTTTGGCCTTGAAGTTGGGGGGAGGCCTGGGTTGCTTGACGTCCTCCCAGCTGCTGGACTGAATGGCCGCATCATTGACTTGAGGATCCGCCTTGATCACGCTCTGAGCGGCAGGGACTGGCGGAGGCCGCCGTGCATTTGGCAGCGGCGGCGGCGGCGGCGGGGGCGGCGGCTTGGGGAGCGGCGGTTTAAAGCCTCCGCCGGTGATGTCGCTGCTCAAGACAGCCCCGCCGCCGGCTGCAGCCGCAGCAGCCGCAGCAGCGGCGGCGGCAGCGGCGGCGGCCGTCGCTGCTGGCTGGTAGACCGGCTGCGAACTCGCAGCCGTCGACGTATGCGTGTACCTCAGGTTGGGTGCGGATACGGCGGCCTGCTGTTGCTGCTGGCTGTGATCGTAGACGACGTAGTTACCCCTGTTCTGTTCCGAGGGCGGCCCCAGGGTGTACCCGTACTGCCACTGGGTGGCCTGATACGCGGGGTAGCGATTCATGGCGACCGCGAGCCTAGTCCGGACTCTGCTTGCGACCTCCGACTAGAGTGATGTTTTTTAGCTTCAGCTGTTGCGTGCTGGGCTGGCTGAGGCTGCAGGGGCAGTTCACGACGGCCATCTGGCCGCAGCTCGCTCTTATCATAGATTGCTTGACCTTACTTTTTTAAGTTTTACAATGACCCGATTGAACCCGATGACCCGGCGCATGTATTAGTAATACTGTGTTCTGTGTACGTTTTAGTCATTTTCAGTAGTCAAGGTTGGAAATTTTTCAATGTCTTGATTTCGACATTGCCTGTGTGACGAGCAGCGGCACTGACAAAGTGAGAGCAAAGCAATATTGTTTTTCCATAAGTTAAACTATTGGATATGTGAAAATATGTAGCAGTCGCAGTGTTTTCTCATAGTCGTTGTCCTCAAACATGACGGTAGCACTTGCGCAATCTGATTTCTATTCCTTCATTCGTACTCTTGCGTACTATAAGAATGAGTACTTTGAACAATGCGCTGGTGGACTCAACAGCCTCAATCCTAAGACTCTCCGGGCTTCAGTACGGAGGTGATCTTATCTCGCAGAAAGACGTGCAAAGTCCGGTACGGTAGAGCTTCTGGAGTCCATCATGGAGGCTGGCTGAGGCTCGAACTCTCGGTCAGACATAAGTCATCCCTACTCCCGAGGTGAGTGCGTAGAAGAACAAGTGCATGGCCTCATGGAGTGAAACGCATCTCAAGCACGCAGTCGATCCTTGAGAGGTCGTCTTGAGGCCGAAACGATGGCAAAAAACGACTATTGTTTTCTTGGCAAAGTTGTGAGGAGAATTGAAAGAAGTGCTTCACTAGATAAGATCACAACTGTACTGGCATGCTCGTGTTCGGGAAACAATGCCTGCCAGGCATTAAGATAGCATGAAATCATAAAAATCCGAACAGGGCAAGGCCATTATGATGCCGGTCTCGATACTTGGCCACTGCAGCGTCACGGTCTTTTCGCCACACCCTGTTGTTCCTCTTGTCGCCGTTGACCTTTTCTTGAAAGAAAAAGTCCACGACGACAAGCCTTTTTCTTCCTTCACACGGCCGAGAAATGTCTCTTCCGGGGTGAGGAGGAAGAATCAGATGAAGTCATGCCTTCTGATGTGGCCCACATGTCGACTCTTTATGGCTCACAGGACTCAGGCAGCCTATTAAGAAATCCCGCGTGCGCACCCAGCGGGATGCCAACAACCTTTTTGTCTGCTACCAAGGAATATTGGCTGTTGGCGCGGGTAAAGTTCAGAACCACCGCTCACGCATGTTAATTGCAACTCGTGCAGAATTGGGCGCAAACACCTGTGCAAGAAGGCCTCATCTTCCGGCCTCGGAGGCGGAGGAGGGTGTGTGCACACTGGGTCTGGGGCAAGAAGGACCTGGTCAGAGCGAAAACGTGCTCGTCGTGGTCGAGAGCACCATGGCGGACGACGTGGGTCAGGAAAACGGCAATGGTTGTGCTGCTCGGATCCGCCGGCTGGGACGACGTTGCTGGCGTCGACCATCTTGAGGCTGTCGTACTTCTTTCGCCCTCCCATCCTGCTCATTCTGGAGAGGCCATTTGAAGCGTGGCTTTGAGCGGGAAATTTGAACGTTCAGAACCCAACGAACGAAAGTGGCTGATTCTGATCTGTCTCATCTCCAAGTGCAGATTATGGCAGGATGAGGAAAAGCGTTGAATGTTTTTTCAATGCCTGATGCTGCTTTTGTCGCAAACGTTGCTAAATAGGCAGGTTGCGAAGCAGGAGGTGTGCAATTACTACCTGCCTCCTCGCATGCATGACAAATTCGATACTTAAATCATGGAAACTCTTTCCTTTCGCTGTTCAGAAGCTTTGGCGATCAACAAAACTGACACTTAATAAATTTATCAAAAAAAAAAGCAGCAGTTGTGCTCATTATCCCGTGCAGTAGTGGAGAAATGGCGGAAATTCGATCGAGTAACAAAGAGAATAATTTATTCTGAGTCCTTAAATATCTCATTAGTTCCGATTGTGGTCAATTAAACGGATTAATCATGCACACTCATCCTGGTCTGTTTTCCTCCCCCCTGGATTCCCCCCCCTCCCACACACAGACACGTCTCCCCCCTCCGGGCCCCCGGAAGCACGTGATAATGGGCACCACTCGCCTACCGAAGCGTGTTCTTATACAGCGTGAACTTTACCTGTCATCTTGTCCCACTTACGTAGTCTGATATCCCTGTAGTCGTGGCACTCAAGCGAGGAGTGAGTGAGTGAGTGGCGTGTTTGTTTACACACTCAATATTCATCCTAGTCTTGATTTAACCAGAGTCCGGATGTGACTATAGTCCTCAGGTCACCATAGTCCTCAGGTCACCATAGTCCACAGGTCACCATAGTCCTCAGGTCACCATAGTCCACAGGTCACCATAGTCCTCAGGTCACCATAGTCCACAGGTCACCATAGTCCACAGGTCACCATAGTCCTCAGGTCACCATAGTCCTCAGGTCACCATAGTCCTCAGGTCACCATAGTCCTCAGGTCACCATAGTCCTCAGGTCACCATAGTCCTCAGGTCACCATAGTCCTGATTAGGCTGGGTCGAAAAGGGGTCAATTTCGGAAATGCACTGGCGGCGTCTGATTTTTTTATCTGTGGACAAATGATGAAAATGTAGTCAAATAATTTCCAAGAAGAGTTGCATTTACCTATACCCAACTTCATTTGAAATTTATGTACTAAGCTACTGCAGTAAATTTGCTGTGAAAGGTGATTTCAGCTCTGGTGGCTGTCAGAAGCTGCCAAAGTGCTGCCAAATCACACACCCAAAATGCTGACATGCATCAGTTTGTTAGAATTTTTTTAAAGCGGGTCGTGAAAAAAATTACTACTTATTTTACAATATTATTCAAATTTAAATGCATCTGGGCATAGATAAAACTGTTTTTTTTTTCATTTTCATTTGACTGCCAAGTCTTCATATGATATGCCATTACAAATTTTGGACACCGGCAGAGAATCCCAATTTTCGACCTCGTCTAGTCCTGATGTTACCATAGTCCTGATGTTACCATAGTCCTGATGTCACCATAGTATTGATGTCACCACAGTCCTGATGTCAAGTCCTCATGTGACCATAGTCTCGATGTAGCCACATCCCTGATCTCACCATAGTCCCCACACAACCAAAGTCCTGATGTAACCACAGTCCCAATGCAACCGTACAGGATATCCACATCAAGTTTGACACCGGCTGAGCTGCAACGACTAGGAGCGGCACCAAAGTGTGACCAATCTGACCCAGGATGGAGTCAAAGGTGTTTACGATCACTTAGCTATAAAGGCTCTGAAAGCCTCCTCTTTGGTCACAACACGGACCGAAGATCCAGACTGGTGTCACACTGGACACCCGTGTACATCAACATCTGTGCTGGAACGAAGAGAACCCCTTGGAATTAGCAGGAGACACGAGGACGAGTCTTCATGCCCACCAAGTGAGCAACATCACCACATGTTTTGAGTCTTCTTCGTCTGCGCAATGATCAAGTTGCAGCGCTGAAGAAGGAAAACCTAACAAGATCGGGACTTCAGTTATACGAATACTTTAGGTCCTGACGAGCGTGACCGTGTTTCTCAATGCTGCCAGTGACGGAGCTCTGCAGGGAGGCTTCTTTAAACAATTATTACGCTGCGTTCCCCAGGCAAAAGTGAGTCAAGGTCGTGTCAAATCCCCGAACCGAAGCATCGTTGCGGAAGTCAAACGACCTATAAAGAACGAGGACGGAACCGATGAAGAACATGTCTGAGACAGTGAGCGTCTAATTGTCTTCGGTTTGCGGGTGATTTATGAAAAGGTTAGCACGAGCACTTAGCAGTGGATCAGGAAACACGACTCCGGTGCAGTGCAGTTGGCAGCCAAGCGGTGACAAATCAGGACCGACGACGAGGCCTGCAAAATCATCCCCGGTAATCGGGAGGTGTGGACAGGGATGGAGGAGGAGTTCCCACTGCTCACGACGCAATTGTTTCTGCAAAAGCAGTTTTTCATGCAAATTTCCCACCACCAACTTCATCTGTCCGAAGGAGAAGGAGGAAGGAAATTTGCTGTTGCCGCGTTTTTTGCGCGAAAAAAAAAACGCAGGCAACTTGGCAATTTCGCAAAATGCAACAGCGCGCGCACACACGCAAGCACCAACTGTGACTACTGTGAGTCAGAAAAAAAGACATCTCCTTAAAGTCTGACATATCCATTTTTCACCCATTGCCCCCTTCACACACGCGCATCCCTTGGGCATCCTGTTGCCGACCTTTTTTTTGTGGCTCACACTGTCCACGCAAGACGCGTAACACAGTAGGGACCTGTCGACGAGCATCCTCTTCCACAGTGCGGCCCGCATGTGTCGGCCTGGGTTCCATCGCTGGTTTGGACCTACTTCTGGTTGTTGAATACACTTGACTTGACTAAGCGACTTCAGCTTTTGCCGATGTAAGCGGGATCCACTGTAAAAGAATAAGCTTCCTGTAAGCATAAAATGGGTGAGTCTCCATGAGCAGTGAACAGTCAACAACTGATTGTTAAAGAACGGTTTCAACGTTTTAGTCCGAGTGAAATTGTGACTTTTTGTAGTAAAGAAACATTCCGGGACTGCATTGTGTGTATTTACTATTTTCATTGATTCTTTTTTCACTTCCGTTTTTTTAATGTCCGGCAATGTCTCGGACACTTTTGCAAAAAATGCCGAAGAGAGCTGATCTGGCCCAAAATAGGTTACTAAATATGAATATGAAATGATGCTTTTTGACCCACATTTCAAATCTGAGCTCTCCATGACGTACATGACCTTCAGCAGCTTGGCCATCCTCTGTTGCTGCTGTTGTTCATCAGGCATCAAGTAAGCTGATAGCTGGTGGAGGAGTGCACAGACAATTGAATTTGCGCAGGTTTTGGGCTGAAAAATGGGCTCTTCGACATTAATGTTTGATGAAGTCTAACATGACTGCAGTAAAAAAAATGAGGCAAAAAAGACACCTCACACTACGTTATGTACTCGGTGTTTCTTCCTTCTCTCAGACATCTTGCTCTAAATGTGGTTATTTTTGCTCCACTGGGGTCTGTTACTCCGCAAATTGAAGCCCAGACTCTACTATGGCTACGCCACATTATTCAACATTAGCAAAAACAAAGTTTTTAAGCCATTTAAGAAGTGTCCGCGACATTTCAGAACTTTTTTGGGAGTGCGCGAGTGAAAGCATCAATTCCGAGTCCAATTACAAATTGCCTGGCCGTGATGTGCACGATATTTCTGACTGAGATTTTGACCTCTCTGTGACCTTCAGCTGTCCTCGGACGCTTGGGAGGGCCAGGACGACATCAGGATCGCCCCAGTCAAAGCTGGAAAAAAGAATCAAGAGGTGCATTATGACCAGGCAATACACAGACATACTTGGTACTGTACACCAAGTTCATGCTTGAAACACTTGCTAAAGAGCTGCAACGCGCGAAAAATCTGTGGACGGGAAGAGACAGGTTGACGATATGATTCCTTTATTGGTTCCAGTTCTGCATCCGTGATTTTATTCCTCGCGCGCGCGGCGCAGAAGATCAGTACTGTTACGTCCGTGGTCGAGCTGCAGATCCCAGCCGTCAGCACAGCCTGGACCAGCCCGCGATGTCCACTGCATCGAATGATGCGTGCGCACTCGCGGCTTTGCATACACTGGTGTTCAGTAGTGAACTACGCTGTCGTGAAAAATCGAAATGTTTTTGCTTCAATCGCCATAGCCGCCTTTAAGGCATATTCTGTTCAAAAGTCATGTAAATAACTTAAAAGCACGGAAGCCTCGGCCTTCCCAACGGTCAAGAGAGACTCTGCTCGGACGGAGTATTGACATAGTTACGGCGGGGTCACTTCAGTGCAGAAGTCAGCCTATGTAGTAACTTTCCAACTTCCTTAAAGGTGCAATTTTTTCTCGAAACTTTTGAGTCAAAGGTGAAGCAAACGAAGTAATCTGCTAAGGCCTGAGACAGTTTCTTAAGCTTCAATGCTAATGTCTCTCATAAGTTAAGTTTGTCCACGAACACATCAATGGAGAACATTTGACCTGACTGTCAAGAATCACTATATAACGGTTCTATAACATACTTTCTTGGGAAAATGATATTCTTTGGCCTTTGACCAAAATATCAAGATTTTTGTTTCCAAGGTCCATTCACTATGAGTCAAAGATTTATAACTTACTCTATGGACGTCAGAGAAGAACACACTTGCTCTTCAGCCATAACTCTGGACTGAATTGAGCCACAAAAGTGTTTGACTTCTTCATGAAAAGCTAATAATATCCTCTGAAACTGATATGCACTTTTGCTCTAGGACCACTTACTTATATGTTCACAATGCAGTCAAGCTCTATGCAGTAAGAACTGCCAAAGAAGCTGATGATAGTTAAAAGCGCCTATAGTAAGAAATGCTTTTTAATTAAACCTTGTTATCTTGATCAAAGGCCCATCCCACCCACGAAGCACCAAAAGTGAAATTTTCGAACCACTTTGATAACTATATTTCTTTGAACTCTCGGTATAGGCCTATTTGCTAAAGGCCTGAGCACCAGTGCACGGATCTGTCAAGAGTCGTTGACTTGAGCTCCTTTTCACGCCAACCTGGAGTTGCTGGCAGGGTCCAAGGAGCTTTTTGAACCAGTTGTGACAGGACAAATTTTCTCATCTGCGTGCAAAAATCAGCGAGAATCATTGGTTTGGAAAAGCGTCAATCTGGTTATCACGGATGGACGCACTTTTCCGTGTGTGCGCGCGTACCTGCGTCCCTCTGTGTGCACGCGTGTGCGTCGCTCTGCGTATGCGTGCATGCGCATGTGTCGTTCTGTGTGTGCATGTGCGTATCGCTCCTCTGCGTGCACGCGTGTGCGCGTGTTGCCAAAACACACATGTGAAGCGAATCGATGCTCAGAGGAAGTGTTTCACTCGGGTTCTCGTGTTGCCCGCTTGATGGATGAATCCCTGCGTGCCCGGGCCGCAGCGCGCGCTAAAACGCACCCCAAATACAGTGACGCACGCGTGTATGTGCGCCAAACCGATGCCAAGATCACTCTGGCTCCAGATATAAAAGCAATGCCCGGAGACTATAATGCCTCAGTCAGAATCAAAAGTCCCCCAGCAGCAGACATGTTGTCCCTTGCTGCCGTCGTCTTGTCCCTGGCCGGCGCTGGCCTGGCAGCCGACCTCTACCACCCTGCACCTGCGCCTTACCATCCGCCTCCAGCACCGTACCACCCTCCTCCAGCACCGTACCATCCTCCCCATGTTCCCCACGATCCTTACAAGATTCCTCCCCGACCCTTCGCCTACGAGTACGGCGTCAAGGATGAGTATTCCGGTGCGTACTTTGACAAGAAGGAGACTCAGGATGAGTATGGTGTGGTGGCCGGTGAGTACCGCGTGGCCCTCCCCGATGGGCGCACACAGATTGTCACGTACCACGCCGACCACGAGAACGGCTACATCGCCGACGTGAAGTACGAGGGCGAGCCGCGCTACGATCCCTATCACCCGCAGCCCGTGGTCGCCTACCAGCCGGCTCCCAAGCCCGCGCCGTACCACCCCTCGCCCAAGCCGGCCCCGTACCATCCTCCCCCCGCAGCCGTGTCTTACCACCCCAAGCCTGCGCCTTACCACCCTCCTCCCCCTGCTCCCTACCACCCGCCGGAGCCGGCGTACCTCCCCAAGCCCGTGTACCATCCCAAGCCCGTCTACCCAGCCTACGCACCTCACTATGCTTAAGTTAGTAGTGCCATTGAATGTTGAAGCAGTGAACAGAAGAGAAGTAACCACAACGAGAGAAGAATGCACAGCATCTGACCACTTTTGAGGACGTCATCGATCGAGTATTTTAAGGCATATTTATATGTGTCGCAGTCGTGACATCGTCATGCACGCGGCATTTCTAATAAGCGACCAAAGGAAAGTAGCACACATTTGACCATGTCCATGTTTGTTGGATGAACGAACTCATCGTCATTTTGGAGAAATACACGCGAATTCGTACCTTAGTAAGCGTCTCCTGTCCCTTTTTGCGCTACTGTTGCTGCAGGCATTCCTGCTCTGCATCACCTAACAGAGGTGGCCGTAGTAATTATACGTCAATTTCACGCTTAGTTTGTGCCTGCGCGCAGTTTTGCGCATGCCGCGCAGATGTGCAAAGTAAGGAATCGATAGCTCGGCCGAGGAAAGGTTGACTCGGGCTCCGGCTCGGGCGGCTTCCGCGTCGCCATCACCGCAGCAATCATCAACTGACGGGAATTAAGCGGCTTAATCACTCAAGGCGAGCATCGTGGCATAATTGGCCCTGAGAGCGGCCGGAGGACGGGAGAAATCACCCTTGCTCCAGTCGAAATCGGTTAAAGCTGGAACTCTGTAATCAGGACGCATTAAGGGTGATTTTATCTGATGAAACGCGTCCAATCAAGCTGAGGTAAGTGATCTTGCCATCACATTAGCAGCATGCGGAACCTCTGACGGCCGTCAGAGGCCACGTCGAGGTCGAAAAAGTTTTTGGGGTCATCCACCGTGCTTGGCAACAATACCAAAAAGTAGTCTTGTGGAGAAAAACACGTCTGAAAAATGCACATTGAGTGGTTTGAAGGCCATTCTGAGGCTGCAGTTGCAAAAAAAAGAGTACACCTATTTCAAAGTTGATGTCTCTCTGCACACCTGACAAAGTCTGAATGAAAACTTTCAGGTGTGTAAATAAGCTCACAACTTTAGTCAACATCCTCTACAGCTAAAATTGTGGAGTGATTGAAAAAAAAACGCAGATCAAAGCTCACGTCTGCGTTGCTGCACTTCAATCGTTTCCGCGATTCTGTGTTCTACTTCATTTCCTTTGTTGGGTGCTGAACCGTTGTTTTTTGCATGTGTCTGGTGCTTTCAAGGCTCTGTTTTGTCGTCTGCAGACGCATGAATTTGAAGCAGAGCTGTAATCGTCTGTGTTGCAACAAATCTTCAAATGAATGTTCTTGAGACAGCACCATGATTGATATCAGGCTCACTTTGGAATTGATACTTTCGAATCATTTATCAGCTGGCAGGAAATTATGGTTGAAAAAGAATGTTTTTATCAGAAAAGTAGTGATCAAGTAAGACAGAAGCACAGCAAACGTGTGCACGTGGCTTGAATCACTGACAAATTCACATTGTTTCCTTAAGAGCTGAGCAATATGAATTAGACAATCTTTTTGCATGTGTCTTCAGTCACATATCTGTTTGGAAGGCTTTGAATGGGATCTCCCAAGTACATGAGAAGCA
>JAAUXU010177201.1_pt1 | contig 12002 bp, 9 predicted proteins | sample 7278151 | NCBI WGS metagenome assembly JAAUXU01 (sample SAMN14350113, study PRJNA611818) | marine sediment metagenome | isolation source: surface marine sediment (1.8m) | place: French Polynesia: Moorea | collected 2018-08 | reverse complement strand
GAATCTTGTAACGGGCTCAAGTTCAGTTCCAGTCACCTTTCCCATGTGCACGTTCATGTTCCCACCATCTAAGTTACCTTAAGATTACTTTGATTTGTTCCAGAAGATGCCAATTATATCATGTCTCTAGTATCTTAAGAACGAGTGCATTTTAAGTTTAAGGTCAGCCACTACTCGAGCTCCGCGGCACGTAACTCTAAGACTTAGTGTAAGCGTACTTTGCTTGGGTTATGAGCACTTTGTCCTGGGTCGCTTACGCTCAATCGTTATCGTAGGGACAGACAAGTCCAGAAATACAAAAGTGGCACAAGTTATAACGGTTTGTTCACAAATACCGAATTCAGAAACTCTGCACTATCGAGTGAAGCCAATGGAAGTCGAGCTCAAATCGAGTTAGATGATTGTATCCAACACTAGAGCGAACTAAGACTTTCTTTTGCCAGTTTGTAGTCAGTTTAGGGCTCCGAAGAGTCACGACTCGCATTCGTGATGATTCGAGCTGATCTTTTCACTGAGTGAATCGAGCCAAACTCGAATCGCTGGCGTGCATATCCATGGGTTGCCACAAAGCTTCCCACAGCAGTTTGTCGAGCACAACCATCTTTTGTCATGTCACGTTCCCCAAGCGAATCCTCTGCGGTAGCATTCGAATCAATTTTCAAGTCAAACAATTCGTCATAGCCTTTCCAGTCTATAGACTGACCATGTCCAGGTCTCCTCCTGTGAGCGTGTAGTTCTCTCTCTATGTAGTCCTCTTTCTCTCTTTGTGTGTACGTAGTTTTCTGTGTGTGTGTGTAATTCTCCCTGTGAGAGAAAGTGAGTGGTGAACAAGTCCTCTATCCCTCCTTTATGCAGCATCTGTTTGTAATTGCAGCTGTTGGCTCTTATGTAGGTCCTGGGATGATGATTGATGGCTTACCTGTTTCCATCTCCTTTAAGCTCAGCTGTTCTTGTTCTGAACACCTCCACCAAATTCTGGAGATCGTCCGCGTGCTGCTCGTGGATCTTGGAAAGCTCATGGGTGAAATCGGACACTACAAGGGGGTGGGGAAAATGAAGAAACGTATTATAAGGTCAGCATTCCATAAAAATGCATTTCAGCACAACCGTGACGAATGGCGGCCACCTCTGGAATGTCAACCTGGTGGTTGTCTTTGTCCACGTCTTTTTTTTTTTACTCACCCAGAAAGTTTTCATCAACGGTGCAACGACAGAGAACAAGAGTCAATTAAAGAGCATAACCATTTGCATAATGGAGGAGCTCCTTCGACAGTTGCCGGGATATTAGTCTTTCCCCTTCTGACAGACCCATCTCATTCCTAGTCCTTGGTCGTCCTCTTTTCCCCACACACACACCTCACGCACAAGTTGGGGGAAAAAAAGTTGCTCCATTCCATTCTTCGTGAGGTGTGAAAGCCCCCTTTGATCAGTTGACTTGACTTGAATGACAATTTGATTCTAATGTGACAGCATCACTTTGCCGTCGCATCCTCAGGACTCCGCGGCCGTGATCATTGTAGACTGGGTGTGCGCAACCCATGGCAGTGGTGAAACTTTCCCCTTCGAGCACAGGCGTCTCTGCCCACGGCTGGCAGGCGGGCAGGCATCCAAAAAAGGAAATTAAAAAAAGCTTACTGAATCTTTCCTCTCAAAAATTCCATTTCTTGGAGCAAAGAGCGGGAAATTGGGGTTCAAGCTGGCTGTTGTTCAGCGGAACTGACGGTTCCTTCTGGTCTAATAACAAGCTGGGTATGACCGATCAAGTCCATCAACGGGATCTTTCTGGCAAACTTCACGTCCGCCGTCACCAACTGAAAGAGGAAGATACCCAGACAGAAAAGTGTAGGGGGAGAAAGCCTTCTTAGTCTACGAGGGACGCAAGGTCGGATGACGTACAGTATGGCAAACAAATTTCTGGAGTAAGTAAAGGAGGTGACGAGGCGAAGTCAAAATTTTCATTTTCACTTACGAAATTTTTGTCTTCTGCGCTAACTTGAGTACGTGAGATTTGGAAAACGAGGCTGATGTAACACACATAAAGGGTGTAACAGCATAAAATGTGACTGAGTCTCTCAATCTCTGGCCACACCTTGGTGATGGAGTCTCTTAAACTCGGCCCGAGAGTCAAAGCGGTCAAGGAAGAAAATGACTCGAACAATTTGGCTCTCGGGCCGAGTTTAGGAGACTCCATCACCAAGGTGTGGCCAGAGATTGAGAGACTCAGTGACATTTTTAAATGACTTGAAAAGGCACATCGACAACGTGAACGAGGACATCCCCCTACTGATGTCCCTGCACAAGTCGTCGATGTAGGCAGGGGGAGGCGTGATTACAAATTGGCAAGGTAAACAGAATTGCAGACTGTGGCGAAAAAAGCCAACATTTGGCTTCCTAATCTCGCCATTTCACACTTTACAGCCACCTCCAGGAATTCGCTTGCCATACGGTACGTACATTGCTGCATACCTCGGTCCAGATGGCCTGACGTGAGATTCCCTAAGCTACGCGTCCTTAGTTCCAGTGTTCTTTACTTTTGCAATTTCCTTGATTGCTCGCTTTCTTCTCTGCTAAAACATTAATGCGGTCGGGGGAGGAGGAGGGGAAGGAGGCCATGAGCATGCAGTTGCCTGACGAGACTTTTCCGCGGGAGCTTTGGCATCTGTGCTAACCGCTGCGTCACAGTCGGTGGAGACGGGGAGAGGCCCACGTATGCCCATGGTGAGTACACAGAGAGACAGGGCCTGGTAGACTTTAAGGCCATCTTCTCGGGTAGGTTTGCGCTGTGGCTTCAGTCAAGGGGAGGCTCAGGCGAGGAAAAAACACTGCAAAATCACTGCAGAAATATCCACTGACTCGTCATTTTAGCTTTATTGCATGAGATGGAGGGCCAAAAGTTTTTGGAGAAAGCACCACAAGTCATTGCCAAATAGCTCATCACTTTAGGTTTGTTGTGCCATTTCTTCAGTTTTGACTACAAAGTTTAAATGGGACCTGAAGTAGGTAATTACGGCAATCATTAGTCCTTACATAGCAAGTAAGTTCAAACCTGACTGCGCTTATGATACCTTGCACAACACATATCGGAAGTGGATTCCACGGCGAGACTGAATGAATCGTCGACTTTTATGAAATGGAACTAAGTAATTGAACGGACCCAGATGACTCAGTCGTCGTGCATGAGACTCTCGACGACACCGTGACCCTCGCGTGCCACATCATGTCTTACCTGGAAGAAGCAAAGGAGACGATGTTTTTTAAGATGTGGTCGGCGGCGGAAATCTCGGGGCGCACGAACCAGTGGTGTCTCTGGCGGAAGCTGGGACGTCACGCAAACGTTCGTGGCAGTACAGTCCTAGTTTAAAACATCCAATGACAACTGTGGACACCACTGCTGATGCACCCTGTACGTGTGTAGCTACATTTTCTGCCTACTGCGTAGATACCTCCTGCAAGCATCTCTTTCGAAAAGAATTTCGAAGTCGTCCTCGTCATGCTAGCAGATATAGTAATGGAAAAAACCTTCTTTCCCCTTACCGTGACTTTTTCTGCCTACACTTATGTGTTCAGGTGTGAAGGAGCAGCGCTCTCTTTATATATTCTTTCCTATTACACGGTGGGGAATTTTTTCTCAGGCGTCGGCACTTTCCATTCATTCCCCAGTATGAGGCTCTTATCGAGCAGTGTTGCCAGTGACTCTGGTGCGATATACATGTGTTAGTGTTGCCAGCGGGGTGAGACTCCCGCCAGCGTTGCCAGCCGCTTCGACGCCAGACACCCACTGGCTGCATGCCAGTTATCATCACTGAGACCTGCGATATTACTGTTGGAGCTGAATAGACCCGCGTGGATGAGGCATTCATTTTTCTTCACTTTACACAGTGTCCGGATGAATGAAGTCTTTTGGTAGTCGCAATAAGCATTTGTGGCCATGAAGAAGCTGCTGTTGTCAGTTCTCTTTGAGAGAGAGAGAGTAGAAAATAATGTTTAGTGACTTTCACGAGGTCTTGGTGTGATCATGCCTGTTTATTATGGCAGTTCCCAAACTGAGGTTTGTCTTGTTAGGGAGAAAATGTTTATTTTGACTCGCACGGTGCCAGTGTGAGTTCAGTGTGTGTGTGTGCGGGGGGGGGCATGGGAGGGGGTAAGGCGCACGTCAATAAGCGTACACATGTGACGAAGGCCCCGCTGATTCTCTCATAAGTGTACAATGCAAGCAAAAGTTCTATGAAGACAAGACTGCCAAGAATGAAAGTTATCTGCATCCTGCCGGAAAAGTTGTGATACCTCGAACTGTCTCAACCCGACATCCACATCGGGCATCCAGACAGATAGAAACAAAAATGGCGCCAGCATTTAGAACAAGTCTCTGTGCCAAACTTCCGCCCTTCTCAAAATGAGCTCTTCTGCGAGTTCACTGCGAATTGTGACACGTCAAGGCTGAAATTTGGACGAAATCTCTCATCGGTCCTCAGCTAATCTGACTGAAGCAATGGAATTTCTCTCCGTGTGGCAACTCTGGAGCAATTCTGCGCTCGCACTCCAACCGTCGCAACCTCTTTGAAGCTGTCTCAGAGCACAAATATGCGTTGGAATTGCATAACACAAACAGGGTGGAGGGAAAAAAAACAGGAGTTTCTGGAGGCCCAGTGCTCACCCGGAGCGGGGGACACAACGGGCATTACTGGGCCCACTTGAGAGAGGCGATTCCATATTTCGAAAAATCGGATCAAAGGTTCGGGCCTCCCAAATTTGGAGGTCGGATTTTTTTGGTGACTCTTTTTCGACTGCTTCGAGATGGAATCGATCACTTTCAAGTCCTGGATGAAGATCTAAAATCCTGTGAAAATTCGTTAAAAACGGGGCCCATTTCTGGATTTCAGCCCAATGGGCAGCATTTTGAGCTCTTCATGATGGTGGTAAACGATGAAGTTCACTGAGGGAGAGAGGAAGAAAAACATTGTTTTCTCTCAAGGACTCAAGAACTTTGTCATTTCTGGTAAGATTTCCCAAATGCTTCTTGTAAATAGAAGGTTGGACCCGCCTTATATCAGGTTACTTTTGTCCACATATGAGAAGCTCATTCTGTTGTAAGTAATTTACTGTCTTATTGTTGATGCCAAGCGTGACCGACGAAACTAATATGGTTTCTCTTATTACTCATAAGTTAATATCATTAGCCGCTAATGCGAGCTCACTTTTCTACACTACATTCATAGGTCGTTGCTCCTTTTTTTGAGGGGATGCTTAGTGCTTTATTATCATGCCTAAATACCGTAAGTCCTTGCCGTGAGTAATGTCGCTTGATACTTATTGATATCATACGCTGACTGGGGACGTTTCCGAGATGAATGTCAACATGTAATTGATTATTTAGACACTGCGACAAAACTTTTAGTACACAAGTTCACAGGTTTGAATGTTTATTAAGACACTAGAACACTCAAAGTAACATGAGTTGACGAGAGCACCATGTCGAGCTTTCATGTTTTTGACCAGTTTTCCATGATGAAAGTGGCTGAAACTTTAATAAACATTACTAAAGGCAAGGACTATACAAGGTGTCCACTATGCTTTGTCACGGCAGTGATGTTAGACTCTAGAATTTCATTGAGATCTTTACTTATATCTGTTCATCCAACTGAAAGCTTTGGTAGGTTGCAACAGCCTCTGGTTAGCAATGGAGGCTGCACGGGCTGACCTCAACCCAGAGGTCTCGTGCAAATCGAGCCGGCGGACAGTTTCAGGCTGTGGTAAAGACCAAGTGGCATCAAATTTGCTGTTGCGCATGAAGTCGAGGTTCCTCGACCTATTTTTAAAGTTACTAACTTTTGGGATGACGTTGCAAAAGAAGTTGCCATCAATTTTTGGAAAAGTTGCATTGAGGCCAACGAAGCTGCAGTCAGATAACGCTTTTCGACCAATATTGTATCGACAATCGTCACTTTTTGAAGATTTTCTTTAGTGAAGGATCAGCTGACCTTGGTCTCCGAGGCCTGAAGTCATGAGCTCAAAACCCAAAAAACTCTTGGGCTCGACTCGGATTACGCTCCAGCTTAGCTCAGGGTCGGCTACATTACACTCAAGTCGGCTCCAAGCTTGAGAAATTCTTATCTTTACAGCTCTAGCGCTTACTTTTGCAGTGTTTACGTTTGCGGTGACCTAATAGAAGTGCACCGAATTTGCACGTCTCGTCACTCGACTGCCAATGCCAGGAAAAACAGTGGCAGTTGCAGCTTGGGCAGTGAAATTGACAAAAAAGGTCTCAAGACACCAAAAGTTGTTTTTGCAGGGGGAAAAAAAGGTATGAGAAACACAATCGCACCTTGAAATCAGCTGGTTTGGGCCAGAGTTCCCAAATGCTTGCTTCACTCCGTTTCAACAACCTTATCCAACCTGACCGAGCTTGACGTAACCTAATCTGAAGTGGAAGGCTCAAGTTGAGAAAGTTTTAGCTTGGCCAAAGGCTTTGGACCGGTTAACTTCAGACAGACCAACACCAAATCTGCGGAAATCTATGCATTTTAAAGGCCGTGTCTGTCTCTGTATTTCTGTCACGAGGTGGGCGCTGCCACCGCCAGACCGATCGCGCCCCACCTTGGTCAGCAGGCACTACTTTTCACGCCCTGTGGAATAGAGGGGCCAAAGGTGCACCTTGAGGCTGTTTCGAGGCCGAGATGGAGGTCCAAAGTTGGACTAATTATGTAAGTATGCGTGCAAATTGCTTGCGGCAATCACCGCGGCAGAAGGGGAAAGAGAAAAGTAAAAAAGTTGCCACGCCTTTGCCAGGAAACAAACATCTGGCTCGCAACATCACAATAAAAGTTGTTACAAATGACTTAAGACGTCTTGCAACTTGGCAACATTAGGGAGGAGAGCAAAGTGTCCTAAGAGTTGCCAGGATCAGAACCGTTGGGGCTGAGGGAAGGAGGGAAGGAGGAATACTTGCAACTTGGCAACACTGGGGAGAAGAGGATGGGCGAGGTGCTCCGGGTAATCCAGTTTCAAAAGTAAAAAGAAACTGAACTCTGTGAGAACCACTGAACTGATAAAATGACTAAAGTGGCGTCTCGGGCCCTGCCGAACGGTGTGGCAATCTTGACCAGAGGAGCACCCGGATCGGCCGAGGCAAAAAACATAGCAAAATTACTTGGCAAATTCTACATGTTAGGATTTTGTGTTAGGGACTTTGCCGTAGCTCAACACTGACGGGTACGCGACGTGATGGTGCTGATGCATTCTTCATACTGTACCGATACTTCTGTGCTAGTAGTGGAAAGGCAGAGGTGATGATTTGAGAGTCAAGATTGTCATCTGTGTTGTCTTCAACTGTTAAGCAAATGGAATATTTATTACAACATTTACACCTGTCGTCAGTCGGGGTGCCTGAGAGACAAGAACTATTGGATATGTTGGGATAGCATGGCTTTTGTCAGTCTCAGTGGCCAACCTTGCGTCACTGGATTTCGTCCACATGAGTGAAGAATTGAATAGTGACCAACTGCTGGCAGATCATCTTTACCACCTGCCCTGAACGGAAGTTCTCCACGCTGGACGTCATTTCGAGGTCATGGCTGACCTGATGGAGAAGTAGAGGAAGATTGGAGAAGTATGCAGCCCTTGACACGTCAAGTGGCATGCAGTGCATGACCTCAAGATGAGGGTCCCAACTGATGCTGCTGATTTTACCAGGCCACCTGGCTGGATCATTGGTTTGGATGTCAGGACTGCCAGCAGCGCAGATGACGCCCGACACCTGCCTGACGAGAAGGACCACAAAACCTGCAACACACCCGATGATGGCTTGTTGCAGCTCTGACAGGGCCATGCACTGCACGCACTGTGATGAAAGATCAGCTGCATTTCCTCTCCATCGTCTTGTATTGGACGCTCGTGGAGCAGAGTTGTCGTCGACCTTTTTGATGTCTATTTCAAATCAAAAATGGATGAACAAAAGTCTTTCTCCGTCCCGAGGCAATTGGCATTTCTGCAGCAGCTTCTGCCGCAGGCTCGACCAAAATTGAAGGGTACCAGGACTGTTATTGAATCCGCTCTTTCCTCTCATGCATCTGAGTTTGAGGTGTTCTCGACTTATATGTAAAGTCATGAGATGCTCGAAAGGATCGTGTGGTCGTAAGAGGAGCTTGGCTGCTATCCTCAGCACAGCTTTTCTGGTCAGCTCGACGCCCTTGAAGGAAGTTGATCATGACTGCACCAGAACCATCTCGAAGCTCCTTCGGATAAGTAGTCTGAGGCCACCTCAGACCAGAATAGAAAAGAGTGCTTCATTACAGATTGCGGATATCCTCCCCGGCTAAACCTGGATCGTGACAGTCAAATAGTCTGTCCAACGTGCCGATGAAGAGCATCTCCGCAGCCAAGAAGAGGTGCATCCTTGATCTGCCGCGCCAGTGTCTGTGCTGGGTTTCGCACTTTCATCATACACTGATGGAACCGCATGTGACGTCTTCCAAGTTTGTCCACAAACTTCAGTCCGGTTCTTTTCCTTTTAGACTTGGCGCAGGATGTAGTCCCACTTAATGTCTCGCCCCTGACCGTCACCCATCACCTGGCAAGCCGTTGTAGATGGCTGCCATCCGGCCCATTGGTCTGGGCTGGGTCCGGCGGATGGCGAGCCAGACAGTGGACATTTTCAGCATTAGCATCTTCTAGCCTCTGGCAGCCCAATAGGTTCGCAGACTCAGGGTTGACATTTGTACAGTAGCACGCACCATAAGCTTATACTGATGAAGAAGAAGGCAACTGGGAACTTCCCCCCTTTCCCGAAGGCCGACCAACATGAAGACTTCGGCTGCTGCTTTGTCATCGTTGTTGTCTTCACCGACCTATTCCAAAGTCCACAAAAACCTTCAAGCCAAACTTCTGACTTATTGCATTGGATTCTGGCTTTGATGTGCATAGCGTCCAGTATCATCACGCAATCCTCGCTCAGGGTTCCCATGCTCAGCTTCCTTTGAAGCTCTTCAAAGACATCTATGAAGAGTCCTGACCGACACTGGACAGATGAGCTCCAATGGTGAAGGGATCGGTCATGAAACAGTCCGCAGGTATTCATCGGCGAGCAGAGGTGTGGAGTGATGGGAATATCTTGGGTCACATCACTAGGGTCTCGCATTCTTTGGCTGATTTCTGATGAGGTCCATGAATGTACTAGAAAATTTTAGCATTCCTCAGCTAGGAGCATCGGCCAGATATAAGATTCTTCTCCTTGAGTTGAAAAAGAAAGTTGCTGAGCTTTTCAATTTTCTTTGTACGAAGATCGTTTGCCTTGCATCCTCAGCCTCCTTGAAGCACAATGAAACACACCATGAGCACATAAAAATGCCTTATTAGAACTTTGCCACAGAAACCGATGAACTTGGTGAGTGTGTGTGTGAATAGTGGAGGGTTCAGGGATGTGCCTATGATGATGAGGGCACTGCTCGGGACAGTGCAGCACAGCGTCTTTGTGGCCTACGGCAAACGCTTCTCTGGCCCATCTGCAGGTGAGCTTGACCATGGACGTCACAGCATTGGAGTCGTTAGACTTGGCTTGAACACCTCTGAGGGGGATGTGGGAGGAACGCACGCTGGCCTTGACTGTAAGATTATTCCTCTCACTAATAGTTACACTCCTAATAACCCAGTCCTGAGCATTACTCTCCTTTCTCGTCTTACCTATCTCAGCTTCGGGTCCTTTGGGAACCTGAAGAACTTGACATTCGAGTCCTTGGTGTCCCTGTTCGTGCAACAGTGGACGCAGCAACTGCTGACCATGACGCTGGAGGAGCTGACGAGGCTCCCCCCGCGAAAATCCGTCTTAGTAATTTTACTATGTTTTCCTCCTTTCTCTGCCCCGGCGAATTTGGGTGCTTCGTTGGTCACGTGATTGATGCCAGAGGCCCGAGACGCCCCTCTTGTCACATTAACAGGTCAGGGGTGAGGATCGGGCCCATGGACGGCAAGTTCGGGGACGAGGGGTCCAGGAATCCCGCCAGAGAACTTTACATAGAATCCACGTATGTATAAGCACAGACATATTCAGAGCTTCATATATGGGTTTCAGTCTGGCCTTCAACGAACCCGAGCAAAGCCTAATGTATCTTAAGCGATCCTAATGAGAATAGTCCCCCACTGCACAAAGGATTCTCAAGGTTACTTTCGAAGAATCGACTGGAAAGCTTATGTGTATGTAGTGGTTGAACGTGAGTCGGTCCCAGCTCTTAATTACTTCCTACTCCTTAAACAACGTCCCACAGGTTGGCGGAGCTAAATTAAGGGACCGTATATAATGAGGCCGCCACGCTCCTGTGATCAGCCCAACTCCGGATGCGCCAAAGTTAGAGTAACCACAATTTTTTCTACGGTACTCTGCAAATGTTTGAACTTTTGGTGGGTGTGAAGCTTTGCTACTAAACGCTGCTTCTTCCAAGTTTGAGAAAAATGTGGCAAACACCAACAACTTCAGCCTACCCAATCAATAATCCTAGCAAATATTTTTGCAAGGATTATTGCAAGGATTGTAACAGCAACAAGGAGCTGATCGCTGATTCCGCTGCTCTCTCACTTGACCATGAATAACGATAACAGTCAGTGTCTTCATAACACTGGATCCATGGGTTCAAGTTTGACCGCCACCCATCTCTTCTCCCCTGGCCCAACGCACACTTCTTGATGGCGTTGAGGAACTTCTAACTATTCTGGCTGATTTTATTCGAGCACTTGAGGCTATTCTACTTTTGGTGCACACGGTAAATACTCAAGGGTGAGTAGGGAAATAACTAAAAAAAAACAACCTCGTTCGCACAAATGGCCCGGGCACTTGTTGAACGTGTCACACAAGGGCAATTACGAGAAGCTTGGCTCTGCCTCACTGATGTCCGCCATCCCACTGTGGGTCTGTTGACGCCACCTTTGTAAAGGTGTTGTAGGCTTGCCGGTCAATTACGTTGACGATGAAGGTGTCGAGGAAGTACCTGTCAAGCCCGAGCCCGACTTCCTGACTTTCAGGGGAAGCCTTAGGCAATGTCTGACGTGGGCCTGGTCATCGCCACTCCATGAGGCTGGAGGTGCCCACAGTTTTGACGGCACAGACGTCACTAGCCATGAACATGGGGTGGCGGCAGCAGAGTCGTCTGGGGCATTACTCGATCTACCACTACTTAACGATGCTCCGGAATAGCATTTGTTTCAAGCCCGGCTCAGATCGGGCTGGTGCAGTACGAGCTCGGGTCCAATAGGACTGGCCGAAAAGAGCTTCAAGCCTTCGAGCTCAAGCCTAGGTTCGATGAGACTTCAGTAGAGAGATATTTTTGTCGAGCTCGGGTCGGGCTGGCCGAAAATGGCTTCGAGCCTTCGAGCTCGAAACATCTTTACTACGACTCGCTTAGCGAGCGCCATCGCAGTACATCTGCAGAAGTCTGACCCTAGACAATTCCCCCCTGCACACCCTGTATTTCGTTGTTTTCACTCATTGTTTCTTGTCGTCACTTTTTCTCTCCTCCATAAGCACTGAGTGTACATGAATAAAACAGTGTATACGTCTGTCTGCTCTGTCTCTCTGCTGATGTCGGGGCGACATTGATGCTACCGGGTGCGTCATAGGTCCTTGTACATATTTTGGGAGCCATTTTCAGCATACTTCTGCATGGGCATGGGGAAAAATTGTCTACATTTCCGTCTAGTCTAAGCTTTAGTTTGCAGTTTAGCATGGCTTTGGAGTATTAGAATAAACAAAGTTTAAGAAAGATGTCTTAGCTCTGTTAAAAACAAAATGTCACGGAGATTTGGGCACATATAGTGTGATGAGATTTCTGGCACTTTTTTTGTCCCTACACCCTGGTCAATTTAAACTGGGACTGGGCAAAAATGCTTTTTTTACAGATGTATTATTTAAAATTCCCACCTTTTTATGGCATGAGAGGTTGATTGGGATCAAGTTGAGTCTTTTCTTTTTTGTACACAACTTCAAACAACAACTTTCACAATAATAAAAATGTTGACTG
>JAAUXU010058968.1_pt1 | contig 12005 bp, 3 predicted proteins | sample 7278151 | NCBI WGS metagenome assembly JAAUXU01 (sample SAMN14350113, study PRJNA611818) | marine sediment metagenome | isolation source: surface marine sediment (1.8m) | place: French Polynesia: Moorea | collected 2018-08 | reverse complement strand
GAAGTCGACAAACGGAAATGCCCTCGTTGAATCCGCCGCCGCCAGCTCCTCCGAGAACAGTGGCCAAATTGAATTGATGAGGCAAGAGGACGGCAGTGTGGTCAGGCAGCCGCTGGAACTCAGCAAGAGCCGCAAGCAAATGTTCCTCAAGCCTGTGGTCCAGCAGCCGCCGCCTCAGGCCTATCCAGACCAACAGGACGGTGACCAACAACAAGCATTTCAGCCCCAGATGGAAATCTCCTCCCAGTTCGCCACGACGCCCCTGTCGCCGGACGCGGAGGCCTTCGCAGAGAGAGACGAGAGAATCATGTCACCGAGCAACCTCGTCATGAGGGAATCCTTTCGCCAACAACAACAGCAACAACAGGCGCAGCAGCAGCAGCAGCCAGAAGAAGGTGCAGACGATAGACCCACTGACTACAGCGCTCGCTTCGGCGACTGCGACGAGGAAGACGACGTCGAGCAAGAGGAAGTGGGCGAGGAGGAAGACGTCGAGGATGAGGTAGCTGACGCCCATGACGGCCGCCGGAGAGGTCCGCAGGCGTCCGAGAGGAACGAAAGAGGCCAGGAGGCGAGGGACCCAGAGGACGCCGTCAGAACCTACTGCATGGAGGCCACGCCATATGACACCCCCTACCACGTCTCTCACGCAGGCTCAATGTCAGACTTAAGAGAAGAGGGAGCCACATCCTCGGCTGCAGCCATCCCGGCTGCGGACTCCAAGAGGCTGTTCGTCAAACGTCCAGTTCCGAGCAGAGGGGCAAATGCAACCAATGCTTACAATTCAACGGGCGTTGCCAATGACCAGAGCCAACAGGCATCGGCGGCCCCCACTCGCTCAGGGGTAGAGACACCCATGAGTCTGGCGGAGAGGCCGCTGGCCTACTGCACGGAGGATACCCCTGGCTGCTTCTCCAGGGAAGACTCCATGAGCTCGCTGGACTCTGAGGACCTTGGCGAGAGGGAGAGGCGGCACCAACAGCTCAGGCGGGAGCAGGACGAGATCCTGGCGGGGGAGAAAGAGGAAAAGGGACAACTGGAGGCAAGCCACTCCAAGGAGGCGTCGCCGCTGCCTCCGCCGCAGCAAGTAGTAAATGCCGCGGAAGGAAGAACAGAGGCAGTAACTTTGGCAGAGGAAGAGAGAAATTCTACTCCTCCCATGGGACCTCCACCTCCTACTGCACCTATGACGCATAAGCCAGCGCCGCAATCTACCCCTGCGGCATCGGCCCCGGCACGAACCGTCTCCTTCAACCCCCAGGAGACGCCGCTGATGTACTCCCGCGCCTCCAGCTTCGAGTCCCTCAACAGCTTCGACCAGCAGTCCATCCGGGACGGCTACAGCAGCTGCGACTTCAGCCGCGTCACCAGCGGCCGCGTCTCGCCCAGCGAGCTCCCCGACTCCCCCGGCGCGCAGACGCCGCCCAGGAGGAACAAGTCCCCGCAGCCCCCGCCACATCCGCAGCCAAGGAGCAGGGGCGAGGTAGCCAGGGGCGCGGTCGCCCCTGTCGTCAACGGGGCAGGTTTTCCCGCGCTCATTTCGGACAAGATCCCCACGTCGGAAACAGCTGCGACGGCCTCCATCCCTCCCCCGCCCTCCGAGGACCCTAAGCCCCCGTCCTCTCCAAGAGAGCAGCTTGGCGGCGGCTTTCTACCAAACGAGGAAGAGGGGGGAAAGGGGGAGGCGGTCCCTTCGGCGGCGGCAGCTTCCTCTCCCTCTTTGGAGACCAGAGAAGTGTGGGCCTCGCCGGCTGCGGAGGCGGAAAGCGATAGAGAGAAAACAGCTGTAGCCAAGGCCCCAGTTTCGTCCTCCTCTTCCTCCAAGGCGACCGAGGAGGAAGTGGAGGAGGGCGGCGACAGGGTGAGGTCCTTCGCCGAGGAGGGCACCCCGGCCGTCTTCAGCTCCAGGACCAGCCTCAGCAGGTACAACTACACCGACACGGAGGAGGAGGAGGATGACAGGCGGGCGAGGGATGCCTTCAGACTGGCCAACACGGCAGGACCAAGGCAGGACGCTCCTCCTCCCCTTGCGCAGCCAGAGCCACTCCAATCGCAGGTATTTGATCGTTAGCGCACCTGATTCTTCTTCAATGAGTCACGGGCAAAATACCTTGACAGTCATCACATTGATCCCTCTCTTGTGCACAGGTGGACGGAGGTCCTCGCCTGTCCTCGCCTTCGCTTCAGTCTGGACAGATCCCCTTGAAGGCCGAGGAAAAGCCTGGGCATCCGGTGGCAGTGGCCGTTGTCGCCCCCAACACTTCCTCGTCCGCGTCATCTGCCAGCAAGCAGCAGCAGGGGAGGACGAGCGAGGAGGAGGAAATATACGCGGAGACCATCCTGTGCGCTGCCCTCAAGCAAGGAATGCCGCCGCCAAAGTAGGTTTTAGAAAAGCAACATTGTTTCCCGATTCTCCTTAATATTTCCTTTCACTTTTATTTCTTAGGAGCGACGCCGGCTCCCGCCCGTCGAGCCGAACCGACGGGCGGAGGAGCCGCGGCCCCGCGGCCGGCGGCAGCGGCATCCCCAGGCCCGGCGCCATCGGAGGCGCCGCGGCCGGCAGGAACCCTCCCACTTCCCGGCAGCTCTTCCCCCGCCAGGCCGGCGGAGGCGGCCAGCACTCTTCCTCCACTTCCGACTTCCGCGCCGCCAAGCCCTCTCCCAGGATGGGCCCGGCGGCGGCACTGGCGGAGGCGGACGAGGACGGCGGGTCAGGGTCGGACGGCAGCGACATCATGCGAGAGTGTCTGGAGAAGGGAACGCTCGGACTCAGGGTGCGACATATACCTTTTAATTCTTTGGAGTTGCATATGAAATGTATATTTTCATTTCAGCAATCGTCCGTCCCTGTTCTGCTGGGAAGGAGGATCGAGGGAGAGGGCGCTCCCGCTCCCCCAAAGAAGACTCAGCAAACGACGGCGTCAACTTCATCCAGAAGCCAAGGAGCTTCCTCGTCCAGGAGGTCCCAGGCCAGCAAGATCTCAAGGCCGTCGACGACGCAGCAGCAGCAGCAGAGTGGCGATTCCCAGAGGTGAGAACGAGGAAGTCCTGGAAACCTGGAGAGGGGAAAAGAAGGGGGACGACCTCGAAAGGGAAGAGAGAAAGGAGGGGGCGGCAAAAAGAGCGCTACTGCTCATTAATCTCCCCCTCCTTCCTCTGCCTTTTTTTCGCCCTCTTCAAAGGGAAAGCCTCAATTTGCCTTTCTCCCTCGCTGCCTTCTTCTTTTCCGTTCTGCCCTTATCTCTCGAAAGGAAGTGGGGTAAAGCGAGGTGGGAGCAAGCATGCCATGGAATGGAAAGAGTATCCTCTCCTTCGCCGATGGGGCGGAAAGGAGGAAGGGGAGGAAAGAGCAGAGTTGCTTCGCTTTTCTTTCGACCCGACTTCGCTCCGCTTCCGTGGAAAGCAGAAACGCGCCTCGGCTCCGGGGCTATCACGTCGCCGCCGGGCACTTCTCATTCCTCCCTCCCTTGCTATCTGCTTTTTCCTTCCCGCCCCCCTCCCAGGTCTCGCACTGTACGGAACACTTCTTGCTATCTTGACCCCACGCTTCTTTTCCCATTCCTCCTTGCCTTCGCCGCCCACACATTGTCTTTTTAGTGGCCTCGTTTTCTCGGTGAGGAGGGGAGAGGAAACAGTGCGGCTTTGTGGCTTCAAATTCTTCTTCCCTACGACAGTAGTTGTGTGTATCCGTGAAATTCGATCCGTCGAGCGCAAGGCAGTTGCCGTGACAAGGAAAGACACACAAAAACAACTTTCCTATCTCGCCCGCAGATCTCGTCACCCACCGAACCGAAGACAGAGCGGAGGCGGCAACCACCACCACCATCCCCCGCCCGCGCCGCCGAAGAGGGCGGGATCGACCCTGACCTCCCCTCCCCACTCGGCGAGTGCCAGCAGGATACCTCCCCCTCCCCAGTCCGAAGGGAGCAGCAGGGTTCCCACGACGGCCTGGGGAACTCCGCAGCATCAACCTGCCAGGTCCGTTTACCCAGAGGAGACAGCTAAGAGCTAACTAATTGGCATCTTTGCGACAGATGATTGACGCTCCCTCTTTCCCCCTCTTTTTCTAAAGCAGCAGCGGCCTTACGTCCGGCCACGACACCCCCAGGCAGTTCGCCACAGAGGACACCCCCTCCGTCTTCTCTCGGAGCGACTCTCCCATCGACAGTCCGCTGACGGACTTCGGCGAGGAGGACGGAGGCGGATTCGAGGGAGGGGCCAGAGGTGAGGAAATATCCGATAAGAATTTGTGTGGGGGCGTTGAAGGGGCGGAAATGTCTTCCCGATTAGGCATTGAGATAGCGGACGTCAGGGTGCGAGGGGAAATGGAAAGCTCTTTCTTTTCGCCTTTTCACACCCATTTCTCTTTCATTTTCGTCTAGGTCTCGGACGAGGAGGAGTGAATCGCTTTCGCCCTCACATCCCAGCGGACATCCCTCCGAACCCGAGAACCGAAGCGTCAGGTCGTTCGGACTCCTCAGGTTCTTCAACCGGCAAGACCAGCAAGGGGAGCAGGAGCAGCAGGTCCGGCGGCGCCAACAGCAGCAACACCTCCTTCTCCAACCCAGGAGCGGGAGGACACGACTCCTCCGGCGGCGATGACGAAGAAGACCTCCTCTCCACTCTCGTCAACTCTGGCATGCCCAAGAGTAAGTCGGAGCCGTTGAACCTTAAAGGAAAGTTGGAGAGGGTCGGCGGCGCAGGCGGTGTCGTTAGGAGAGACAAGAAGGGGGATAGCAAGCGCAGGTCCACCTCAAAGAGCCCCAGGAACTCAAAGATAATTCCCGGCAGGAAGATCCCTGAGCTCAAGCTCAAACCTAGGGAGAAGGGCGTCAGCAAAGAAGCGCAGCAGGACGGAGAAGTTGCTGGCAACAGCAACGTGTCGACACCAGTGGCCAATCCAAAGGCAGACAGGTGGGCGTCGCCGAGAAGCAGACCTGCTGTAGCTGAACAACAACAATCTGCTGATCTGGGCCACTCTATGACAGAGACTCTCACTCCTGCCAGCGTGAACAAGCTCCAAGACAAGCAACAGCAGCCCCGCCACTTCGACCTACGAGGCCCCGTACCTGCCGGACTGGACGTCATCGCCTCTTCTGCAGATCCTCGCGGCCTGGCCACCTCGACCTGCTCCAACCTCAGCTCAATCCAGCCCCCTTCGCTCATGATGGAGAGCCTCATGTCCATGAGCGGTGGCGACGCTGGCAAGAAAGGATCCGTAGGATCGCCCAAGGCCAGCCCGAGATCGATCAAGCAGATGGAGTGCCGCCACACGCTGAGCGGTAAGAAGGGCCACGCGGTGCCGGAGATGGTGAGAAGGGCGTTGGGCGGTCCGTCAGGGGGAGGAGGCGTCGGAGGACTGATGGGCTCGGCTGAGGACCTCTCCAGCATGAGCAGCTGCGTGTCCAACCTGGACAACATCCAGCCGCCCACCCTACTGGACGAAGTCATGGACGCCAGCATCATCTCCGTTGCCAGCATCAAGTCAGAGGTGGCAGACCCTCCTCAGCTTCCCCCAGCAGCTTTGCAGCAGCTGCAGAAGCAGCCCTCCACGGAGAGCTCCAACTCTGCCTCGTCCGACTCCCCGTCTTTCGCCCGCAAGTTGAACGAGCAGAGCTCCATGGCCGCAGCTGGAGGAATTAGCCAGATCGCGCCGCCCTCAGCAATGGACGAGGTCACCATGGTGGGGGAGATGACGGAGACGTTGGTGGCCGACGTTCCGGGAGCCAAGGGCGGTGCGTGCGCAACTTACACCGTGGAGCAGCAGGGCGCGGCCGAGGCCGGGGTCTCCACCTGCCACGACGTCACCGACGTCTTTGACGACGACACCACTCTGGCGCCCGGCAGTGACTGCGAGGCGGCACCGGAGCTGCCCCGTGACTCTCGCCACGGCAGCCCCAGGCACTCTGCCGACTCCTCCCGCGAGGGAACCCCTCGCTCCGCCAGAAGGGCGCTCAAGAACAAGGCTCTGATCGACAGCGCGAAGATGAGGTACTACGAGGAGTTCCGGGTGCGCACCCCCAACATCGACGACTCTTCCGAGACCACGGCCGGCGACGTTGTGCAGGACACTTCCGGCTACAAGAGCGAGAGCGCCGCCGCTGGAAACCTCACCCCGTCGTCCCCGCGCAGCAGCGCCAGGCAGAGGCGAAAGGAGGAAGCGGACAGGTTCAGGACGCACACCATTACCAAGGATGATCTAACGCCCAGTCCCAACAAGGAATCCAAGAGCTTCATGAAAAAGGCCAGCCTGGCTCGCCTGATCAGGCAGCAGGACTCCGGATCAGATTCATCTCCTAGCAGCTCCCCAAAGCGGTCCCCCAAGTCACTTAAGCAGCGGAGGGTGGAGGAGGCGGAGAGGTTCAAGACGCACACCATCACCCAGGCGGACCTCAAGTTGAAGGCCGCCAATCCGTCGGTCCCGCTCAGCCCCATGGAGGTAAGGCTGCTGGAGGAGGAGGCCAACCTGGTGGCGAATGCCATTGAAGAGACCAAGTCCTCCGCCCGCAGCCGCAGCGCCTCCACCGACCTCCTCTCCAACGGAGGCCGCGGAAGGAGAGATGAGGATCGCCGGAGTGCCTCCATAGAGGTGCTAGACGAGCAGGAGATGGACCTGACAGTGCAGATAGGGCAGGAGGAAGAGGAGCAGCAGTCGCCTAGGAGAGGCCCCAGGATCCTCAAGGCGGCAGAGATGCCCTCTGCTGCCTCTCCGAGGGAGTCCTCCGACGACGCCGAGAGCGCCAAGGGGGTGAGGGGAAGGAGGAAGCCCCTCTACCAGTCGCCGTCCAAGCGATCTGCAGGAGCTGTTGGTGGGCCTCCTCCCCTCGCCGCCCCAAAGCCTACCATCGCCCCCAAACCCAAGTACGTGAAAAGCCTGTCCAGCCCCGCTGGAGGTGGAGGAGCAGGAGGGAGAGTTGGCTCTCCGCCCACTCAGATCAGGGGCACCCGTGCTTCAAACCTCCGGCAGACCAGCAACGTTGGAAGACGCAGCTCTCCCCCGTCCTCGCCGAGGATGTCCTCGCCGCGCGGCAGCGTCCACTCTGGCTACTCGTCGGCCGCCAGCAGCTGCTCCTCGTCCAGGGCCAGCTCGTCTAGGATCTCCCGACAGTCCAGCGCAACGCAAAACTCCTCCTCGAGAGCGTCCCAACCGTCGCTGGTCCGACAAGGGACCTTCACCAAGGAGGATTCCTCCTCCAATATCTCGTCGGAAGACGTGGCAAAGCCGGCGGCGGGAGTCAGGACTCCGAGGAGGGCATCTCCGAAGTCGATCAGGAGAGACGTGGTTCACCCGGCAGGGACTTCTCCGCGAGGAGGGCCGATTTCGGCAAGGCCACCTGCCAGGGGCAGAAGCGCCCAGCCGACGCCTTTGCAGCGAGGACAGCAACAGCCGCAGCCAAGGGGCTTTGCACAGCCCGTAGCCAAGTTCGGGCACCCTAAGACCAACTTCTACGCCAGAGAGAGGTCTTCGGCCTCTAGGGGTGTCGGCGTGGGCGCCCCAAAGCAGACTTTCGACGCCAGTAGCGGAAGCCTAAGGAAGAACCCTAGCACCAGCAGCAACGGCAGCCTGGCAAGCGTCAGGAGTGCCAAGTCCAGCAACATCCCCGTCCCAAGGCTCAGCGGCGGTAGCACGCACAGTGCAGCCGGCGCCGTTGGAGGTATTTCCTCCTCAAAGTCTAGTCACAATCTGAGAACTCCGAACGACAGTTCTCTGGTGGCTGCCGCCGGACCCATGGGAAGGCGAGCACCGTCCAGTTCCAGCATCGATCATCACGGTCACCAGCAGAGGGGACGGAATGCCTCAGCGAGGTCAGAGGCCGGGAGCTTCTCTTCAGTGAGATCAGCCGAAGTTTCACAGCAGCAGGTGAAGAAGCAGGATAGGAAACCGCCCAAGAAGGAAGGGTCGTCCAGCGGACTCACCAGCATCTGGAAAAAGGTGGAGGAGGCCAAGAAGAAGTCCAAGGAAAAGGAGAAGGATCCGCGGCTCTGGATCAAGCAGGGCAAGGTGGAAATTCCGGAAAGCGAGCGGGCACTTCTGAAGCCTCACGCCGAGCAGCAGCAGATCATCAGCAACTTCCAGAAACAGCAGCGCCAACAACAGCAGCAGCAACAGCAGGCGACAACCTCTACAGCGATTACCGGCGGGGAGATGAAGAGGCAGGGCTCGCTGTCGCGGTTGTCACTCAAGCTGTCAAAGTTCTCCAAGGGGAAGATGGCGGCAAAGGACAAATCTGGCGATCGCACACCCACTTCACCTTGCAGCCCTCCCTCCTCGTCAGACCTTCACGGCGGCACCAATCCCAACCTTCAGATCGAAGACAGCCTCAACGGCAACGTCCTCTCCTCCTCAAGGGCGACTACGGACAACGAAATGCTCGAGACCCCTGTCCTCTCCGCCGCCCCTGTGGGGGTGGAGATCACCGACGAGGATGGCCAGGCCAAGCGCCACTCCCGCCTGGGATCCTTCTTTAACCCGGAGTCGGACGAGGTCGCTACCTCTACACCCTCAGCCGCTGTCCTGCCGGGACCGTCCTCGACAACGGGAAGCGACCAGATGCCGATCAGATTTCACAGCCCCAACCGATCTCCGGCACAAGCGTCAGCCATCGTGCCGCCCTTCAACTACAGCCCACCGAACAAGCAGCAGCAGCAAGAGGCAAACTCTATGATGCCTCCCCCTCCAGCGCCGGCGCCAGTGCTGCAGCCCTCCAACGTCGGCTCAAAGCCGGCAGCGGGCACCAAGGTCCAGTCCCTGTCTTCCGCCCAGGTCCGCCGAAACGACTCCTACGTGTCCTCCATGGGCAGGAAGCCAGCGCCTCAGGAAGCCAGGGGAGCCGCCGCAGCCGAAGGAGGAGTGGCGGAGGAGGAGGATGGCGCCGACACCGAGGGGCCGTCCGGAGAGGGAAGAAGGAATCCATCCAAGTCGACCTCGTCCTCCTCGTTCATGGTTACCCTTGTGTGAAAGAAAATACCCACCCATATCTCTTTTACTGCCTCTACGTTCTTCCGCGAGGTGATATGTCTCCCCGATTATGTTTCAGTTGTGCGTCTTGTTCAAGTAGTTTTTTCCTTAAACGCATTTTTCTCGTCCTTTTTCAGTGCCAAATCACAAAAAAGACATGTAGAATTCTTCCTGCTTGAAGCATTTCTCGCTAAAAAGTATATATATTTGCATCCTCGAAAGAAAGAATTCATGCTTCCTCAAGATTCCTCCTTGCATTGGAAACTGCAGTAAAGATATCAAAGATGATGACGTTTTGATTGTTCTACTGTTCCGCTTCAGAGCGGAAAACAATAAAGCTGTGCTACCAAACCAACACCACCGTGACTAATGAGTTTTTACTGTGCCTCGTTTTTGCTATCCTCTTGTTTCTTATGAATTGATCGGTGGCTTTTTCATCAAGCCGGGAATAAGTTGGTGGCCCAGGTGCCCAGCGCCAGCAGCCCGCCCAGCAGCGCCGGCGCCATTTCCAAGTTGTTGCGAGTCTCTGCCGAGAACTCGTGTCCCTTGGCGGCCAGGAAGAGGTAGGACATGCCGCCGCCCGTCACCAGCAGGACGAGCAGGCCCGGCAGGACTAGGTTGCTGGTGTCGTGGCTGACGGTGTCGAAGTGGGCCTGCACGTTGAAGGTGACGAAGGTGACGGCCACGCCGAGGAGCACCAGAACTCCGAACGGGACGAGGATCTCCAGCGGATCCTGGGTGATCTCCTCCTCCTCCAGCAGGCCGCCGCTCTTGCCCGGGTTCGCCTGCATCGTCTCCGTGTTGGGGGCGGAGCCAGGGCCGCTGCTGGGGAAGAAATTCGTTGTCGGCATCTTCGTTTCTCTCCGTGAGGAGCTTTTAGACTTTTGGATCCAAAATACCTTCACTCTGATTTTTTTTCTAGAATGTACTGACCATAATTTTCCTTACGTGAAGTACACTTTTAAAAAATCGTTAATTTATTTGGACTCGCTGATATTATTTTAGCAAACAATGTAGCAAAAAGCAGCAAAAAGTCGGCCTTGAAGCTGCACTAACGACATTTGACACTGAAGTAAAAAATACGATAATCAAGAGGAAAATGTCACGTTTTTCGTACTACCTCGTTTGGTTGGTAATTCGCGAAACTGTCAAATCGACAAAGGCCGCGTAACAATTTCGTGGAAGACAAGATCGTATGAGAGATGCTCGTTAACGCTCTTACTTCCTTCTCCTTCCTGGCTGTCTGTCAAACCGTGTCGCAAGCTTGTTAGGAAAGACAGGCATTATTGGAAGACGGACTAGAGCTTTGAAAGCCAACCTCCTTTGCTGTCACGTCGCAAAGTGCCACTCCCCCCTCCTTTTTCGCGAAGGCGTTCGCGACACCGTGATTTCCCGAAACTAAGAAACGAAATAGTTTCCGCGTATTTCAAATGCTTTCACGGTAGATGGGTGAGGGAGCGGCTGTCTGAAACGTCGGCGGAGGCGTCTCCTTCCTCCTAGATTAGGTCTATTTTTGGGGAAGATGTTGAGAGACAAAATAAAAGGATTGTGTGTGAAAGAGCGTGTACGAACCTATTTTCCGGTCCTGTGAACACCTCAAGAACAGGGTTACTAATGTAAACGTGCAGCAGTACATTTATTTCTTGATGCAAGTAAGTATGACCGTAAAATGGAAGGGAAATTATCTGCTCCCCCTTCCCTTCCCCTCGGGTGGACGGCGATAGCCGTCAGGTCAAGTAATGGTCCCAGTTGTTGTTGATTATGATGTTGTTGGGGGGGATGTACTTTTTTACAACCTAAATGACCTTGTAACTCAAAGTCATAGTAATAACTTATGTAGATCTTAAAAAGTTAGAACAACCAAATTCAAGAAAAACACACCAAAAAAAAATCTAAAATTTAAGGCCTAAGGAGTGCTCAGACACAAAATTTTATAACTTTAAAATGAAAATCTCGGGCACCCCAAAGTTATGCTGGGCGGATCAGGCAAAAATTGAGTTTTGATGTCATTTAGAGGTCAAAAAAGGTCAAAAACGCATATTGCTTAAAATAGGTGGATCTTTTTGGTGCTTTTTGATAAAGTCTTTATTTTTTGCCAATCTTTGAAAATCTTCTGTAATTCCTCGCCGCAGGTCGTAGAACTTTGTTTGTTCTTTTATTAAGTGAGCCTCCTTCCCGCAAACACTTCTTTCTTTCCCTGAGCATATTTTTTGGGTCAAACGAGTCGCCTCGCCTAACCTGTCTCTTTTATACTCACAAATGTCGGCCAACATTTCCGGAAAAGGAGAGAATTGTTTTGGGCTCGGAAATGTCAGAAACCCAAGTCGGGACCGGACTGTTTGGACCCCGTAAAAAGAGAGAGCAGTGAACGTGAAAGTCCGCCTTCTTTTTACGGGCGTGATAGGCCTAATTTTCTTCCTTTACGGCGAACAGGCAACCTAAAGGGGAAATCATGGGTGGAGTGAGTGGGTATAGTGGTAGGTAGGGGCGGGATGGGATAATGCACAGGCTGCCAATAAAGTCTGTCTCTCTTAAAACAGAGAGGGTGTTGATGGCAATGCCATCGTATTTTTTGCACCGCGCCATCCTTCTCTGTCTCTCATCCAATGCAACAACTACCTGCATTGCAAGTATCCGAAGAAAGTGCAAGGCATCTCTTCACATCCTTGGCCCCCCGCCCCCTTCATCATATTTTATCTCCCTCTCCTCACTCTGTTTCCCATCCCCGCGCCGCGAAAATGACACGAAAAAAAGTGGGCTTGGCCTCCATCGAGCGAAAAGATACGGGGATGAAATGTGCCGCCGACGGAATTAATTAATGCCCCCGTCAAGCGAGCGTGATAGGCGCGTTCTGACGTGCGATAAGAGCCCACTTACATGTGTGCGTATGAGCTGGGGACGGGTGGGAGGAAAGGTGGAAGAGGAAAATAGGAAATGTCTCCCTTCTCTTAATCCCCCTCTTTTTTCCGGACTCGCCCCCCCCGCTCTGGAAGTGGTTGTCATCGTGCGGAGGATTCGTGGCGGCAGGAAACATACAAATATAGCG
>JAAUXU010113441.1_pt1 | contig 12011 bp, 10 predicted proteins | sample 7278151 | NCBI WGS metagenome assembly JAAUXU01 (sample SAMN14350113, study PRJNA611818) | marine sediment metagenome | isolation source: surface marine sediment (1.8m) | place: French Polynesia: Moorea | collected 2018-08 | reverse complement strand
TTCCGGCAGAGTTTGCGGCCTTTGTACCACTTGAGGCGCTTCGTGCTCAATCTGTGGCCTTTGCAAAACTTGAGGTACCTCTGGCCGAATCTGTGGCCTTTGTGGCTTCTGGGGCTGAGGCTTTACTGGCTGCGGCCTTTGTGACTTCTGGGGCTGAGGCTTTACTGACTGCGGCCTTTGTGGCTTCTGGGGCTGCGCCTTTACTGGCTGCGGCCTTTGTGGCTTTTGGGGCTGCGCCTTTACTGGCTGCGGCCTTTGTGGCTTCTGCTGCTGAGACTTTACGGGCTGTGGCCTGCGTGGCAGCTGCTGCGGCCGCTTTTGGGGCCTATACGAAGGCTTTGACGGCCTTTTGACAGGCTTATATGAAGGCTTTGACGGCCTTTTGACAGGCTTATATGAAGGCTTTGACGGCCTTTTGACAGGCTTATATGAAGGCTTTGACGGCCTCTTAACAGGCTTGTATGACGGCTTTGACGGCCTCTTGGCAGACTCATACGTAGGTTTCTGCGGTTTTTGCTTGTCATCGAATGCGGAGAAAGGGGGGCTGTTAGGCCTATAAAGAGTGGGCCTACGAGTGCTATACAACGGCCTCATGGCCTTCTTTTTCCGGCTGCCGAAGATGCCAAAGATGTCCAAGCTGCTAAAGAGACTGTTTTTTCTTGGATTGCGCTTGGGCGGTCGCGGCGGCTGTGGCTTCTCGAGATTGTAGAGCGGCCTCCATTGGCCGCCGGTGGCGGGCGCCGCCACCACTGGCGGCGGCCACTTAGCTGCTGGACTTAGCGGCCGCCGCCGTCTGAAGAGGTTGAAGAGGAGACCGTCAATGTCCTGGATGAGGAGGCCCATGAGGACGAGGAGGAGATAGGAAATCCTCATCTTGAAAAAGATCAGGAATCTGTACCGCTCCAACAGTCGTATGAGGCAAAAAGTTATCGAGCCACAGCAAGCTGATTCAACAGTTTACAGTCCCCCGTGGACAAGTAAAAGTTCCAGAACGGTTTGGTGCTGCTGCGTCATTCTTATTGCCTCATACGGTCATCCCTCTAATCCACTATCGTCGTCGTCCTGGATTCTGAGATCATCATCTTATCGGTATCATCCCTCATGAAGACCGCGGCACTTATACATGTGAAGACATGCCGTATGAGCCACAAAGAAGCTGACACTGGGGATAAATTGGAAACGGGTGTGGCTTGCAAGATCTTTTAACATTGCAACATACAGAGGTGTCCAAAAGTAGAGGCTATTTGAGTTTAAAAAATAATGCGGAAAGGTTAATGAGTTAAGGAGGCCAAAGGAATAACGGCTTCATTTACAAGTTACCGTATCTGCGTGGCAGGGATCGCGTTCGCCACTTCTTCGGTTGAACCGAGGCAAACGGCGGCGTCGTCACCGACCTTTTTGGTTTTGTCCTCCGTCACGTGAGTTGTGATCACGTTGAAGCTTTGCTTCGTTGCTCGTGTGAATGGTTATCATCTAGCTTTTGTTTTTTTCAGAAAAAAGAGGCCACCCCGAAATCACAAAACTGCTTACGTGCAACATCAGAACCACGTAGTCACTACTGTTGGACACCCTGTGTGTCTGAGGAACAGAAAGCGGCAATGTCTTTCTGGCCCATACGGTACTGAAGCGCGAAGAATAGAGACAAAAGGTCCAGGAGCTTCTTCTTCTTCCGTATATCCTTAACTGTCAGCTATTGTTTACACCACTTCCTATGCAGAAACAAACAGAGCTGTTTAAGGGGCGACGACCAAGATGCGACTGAGGGAAGAGGACATTGCTGGATGTCCTTTTCGCGTTCTTACGCAGATATTTAGTGGAAAAGGGGGAAAAAAATGCTTCGCCCTCCTCGGCTCTTCACGCATGGGGTGACGCAGGAAAGTTGCGTACGTAAGAACGAACGTACTCGACCAGACACAAAAACGCCGTCGCCGACACCAACGCTGACGCTGAAAGAAGCTGGACTTTATCTGGCAAGAAGCTGCTGCGTGGGGAGAGTAACAGATTCCTTGATGGAGTGGAGGATAAAGCTGGCGTATTTGACGGCAATCGAGTTGCATCCTATTTAGTGGACACACAATGATGCTTTTTCAATTTTGCAATGCGTCTCAACCCCTTGTACTGCGCAGAACAGATAAGGGCATTTCACAAGTAGGATGTACGGTAAATGCAAGGCAGGACAGCTTGTAAAACGTCGAGGATTTGGCACAAAATCTTGTGAAAAGCTGCTATGCAACCACAACAGACGCTCTACGTACGGATGGGGGCACCGTAAAAGAAGAAAGGAATAAAAAAGCTTGGAGTGACGTGAATGCCAGACCTCTGACAACGGGAGATTTCCACACAGACTACGTTGAGGAACAGGGACCTGCGTGACCTAAGTAGTACATTATGTATCGACCAAATTCACCGTTTGTTTGTCTCCAGGCCAGACAATTGGAGAGATCTGGATTATTCTGGGAAAGCTATGACGGGTCAAATCTCACCTCGGAGGCCACTCGAGGTCTCGCGTCAAAGTCAAGAGGTTAAATTGTCAGTTTAGGGCAGGTGGAAGCCTCAACTCGAAACAGCTCTTAATACCAAGGTTGCTCAGCGCCCCCTCCAAAGAAATGAGGGGAGTGTAGGAGGTCAGAACCGACCTCAGAGGTCATTTGAGGTCGTAAATGTAGGTTTACAATTTTGAGTTTGCAAACTGTCTGAACTTCATTGAGCAACCTCGCATGAACTCCAAGGGCGCGGACGGCGTGAAGCGCATGGGCTCATATGCTATGGCTAAGTTTCATAATAACCCGAGCAATGTTGGACTCGTCGGCGACCTTTATATAAGTTTCGCTTAATTGTGACAAATCAATGTTCCGTCATTCTGTTCCTCGCCATCTCTGTCCTCGTCGTCCTGTCATTAAAGACTGAATTGTCTGTAGGACACCATAGAAAGTTGGGCTACTCTACAATACCCAGAGGTATAATTAGGTAGCATTTTCCATTTAGCCCACATCTAGGGTAATCATTAATTACGGGGTTGTTCTGTACGGAAATCTGGCGTGGGTCTTAGCGTTTGCGCCAAGCAACAGAGAAAATGTAGTCTGAATCGGGATGAATTTTACACTATTCATCTACGTGTTTATTTTTGTGGTACACATACTTACTGTATGTGTCGTACGTACGCTTGACAATTTAACTAGAGCAATAAATTCTTATGCATATAGATTTAAGTTACTGTTTGTTGTAATGTGATTATACTTTGGGCCTTAATGTCCCCAAAGACTAGATTACATGTCCTCCCCCAGCCCGTTGATAAACTTGGAGACCTTCCTCTGCGTGGGCATCTTGATGCTGGCCAACTCGAGCTTGATGTTGCTGTCGTCGAGCCCGAAGTAGGAGCCCGACTCAAACCTGTGGAAACACGTAGCGAACGAGAGAGAAAAAAAAACCTTCCAGGTCTTGTCTGACCAACTCTCCGATCCTGTGTCAAATTCCTCAGCAAATCCAATCTTGAACTCGGCTCTGAACGGCACGACCACGCTTGCTTTGTACGAAATTATTTTCACCTGAAAAATATTTTGACTCTTAATTCTATAAGGTAGAGGTACAATTTTTGCCCTTTTGGGACCTCGAAGGCCCACAAACAGGTCCCGAAATCCCAAAGATGCGATAAAATTACTTGGCATGGAGTCCTTTTGTCTTTCTTTCACCCCAAAGGTAAACTTGGTTGTTGCCTTTTAAAGACATTTGCTGACCTTGAAGGTGCACCTGGGAGGCACGAGAGGGGGAAGCTTGATGATCGTGGTGCGCTTGGACACCCTGCTGCTGACCAACTCGTCCTTGAACGTGAAGTGGCGGCAGAGAGAGGACTGGAACTCATCACCTGCAGCACAAGTTGTTGCCCTGGATCATTTTTTGTACAGATCAATGACAAAAAGGCTGTCTTGGACGTCAATTCCCCATCTAAAGGTTGGAAAGATACCCCGAGGAGAAGTTGGGCGTGCTTTTGGAGGGGGACTGACTGATGGCACCCTGTACTTACATGGATGCTGCATGTTGGTACTACTTACTTGTGAACAGATCAGGACCCTTTTCGTTGGCAAGCAAAATTGGCTCTATAGGATCTACTGTGAACTCGCACCCCCTGACCACAGAGACCCCCTTGCAGCCAGGGATGTTTTGGACATTGAGCAGTTCAAAACTGCGAAAAGAAAAAGAAGAAAAGTAAGCAAAATCTGTACGAATCAAGATCTAACTTAGAAATCCATGACTCACGTGTGGCTGGCCATGGTCTCCACGTCGAAGGTTGGGACCCAAGGGGCATCCAAGTAGTCCTCCGTTTCGTTTTTTATCTCGTTAGAGAATAATACTTTCCTGAGAATTTCATATATTAACTTAAATACTTTTGAGGTAGGTTAAATGGTGATCTGATGTATCATCATATACTAACTCTACGCATTCGACCTTCTTCTGGTCCCAGTCCATAGCCATCTTGAGGATCGGCGTCCGATAGTTCTGACCACGAATTGGACGGGCTGAGCTTACCTAATAAAATATAAAAAAAATGAATCACTTCTCATAAAGCATCGTATGAAGGAGAATGAATACCTGAGCAATCCATGTTTTGTATCCATTTTCCTTGTTGGGGGGGTCGTTGCCGAAAGATTCACCTAAATGGGATGTGTGTGTATATATATATATATGTTAGGGCATTTCATTTTTTTTTCCTGGTTTAAAAAGTGGCAACAGGTCAAACCATGATCAATCATAAGAATAACTGAAGTGTATAATTATTTTTGTTCACTCACTTCCCATTTGGTAGAGCACTTTTCCCTTGAAATCAGGCTCTGAGTATAACGCCCAACCGCCGCTGCACACCTTGGTGGTCGTGGCCTTCTCGGGGAAGTTGTGCAACTCGAAGTCGTACTCGTCGCCGAACAGGGTGGCGCTGTAGTGAGCTACGAAGATGAGGAAATTTTTGCAGACAAGACAACTTGAAACTGCTAGAAAAGAAAAATAAGGGGAAAGTAGACAGAAGAGGTGTGCAGCGTGCGCGAGCAACGTGGCCGGTGCAAAAAAGTACTTTTCCACTTCAGAAAGGGCACCAATATTCGTTTAACCGTGTTATAAAGTGGTCAAAAATACATATATGTCTGTACAGGTGTAAACTTATGTAGAAAAGCAAGGCGGTTGCCACTGATTTGCTACCTTGTATCCAAGGCACAATCAGACCTCAGAAAGATTTTGGCCAGTTCAGGTGGCGGAAATTGCCTTTCCCTTCGTTTTTCATCAGTGAAATATTTCTCGCACTTTTTTCTTCATCTTTCTGTTTAATCGCATTTACGCAACCAAATTTTGGGCCCCAAAAATGGGTAGTGCAGATTTTCAACTAAAATTCTGAGATCTAAAGAACTGGCGACAAAGACTTGCTTACTACATAAGAGCATTGCCAACTGTTGCTCACCCACACTGCTCTATCCAGTGGAACTCAAATTTCTGACAACAGCCTAAAAATACTCATGATGGACGTTCAGAGTTGATTCTACTACACTGTATCTATCTACGCATGTAAGATACACATGTTCGAATGAGTACTAATCCTGAAAAAATGAAAGATGCTTTATACATAGACGAATTCTAAGAGTACTCAGAAACCAACAAGTGTGAGAGGAATGAGGTATCACGCATACGTACAAAGGCTTTAAGGATGCACACACGAGTCTTTTTCCAGACATCCGTCTGGTATAACTGCAATTTTCTACTTTTTTCTATTAAATGCTTCATAACTTGGGTTTAAATTTAGTACTCATGTATTAGCTAAAAAAGTGACTTACACGAGGATGAAAGAGTAATAATAAAAGTTAATCATACATGACATATCCTTGAGCTTTGCTGGCTTAGCGAAGCTTTGACCTTCAAAGAAGATAAAGACTTTCTTGTTGAATGATCTCCCTTTAGTTACGATTTGTTTCTTTGTGTTTCGCTTATTTTTTTGCCCTTACGATTTATGTCCTCGTAGATGTTGGTCTTGAAGAAGACGTGATTGTCCTTGTCCACCGCCCACAGCGACTCGCCCGCCGTCTCGACCTGTGAGGCACAGGAAATGAATGTGCGCCTACTGTAAGGGGAGGTCCAAAAGTAGAGGCTGCGTAGCTTTCATGAGTGTATGATTGGTGATCTGTCGAAAGGTGCGTGCTAGCCCAAGCTAATCTTGTGAGTAACTGGTGAAGCGGCAGCAAGATCTTTCACATCAGTGACGACCAAACTGTGGCAGCCCTGGCCTCCGACTTGCCAATGCAGTGACGAAGAACGATCTCCGTGACACACCTGTTCGCTCGTACGTGCATAAATGCGGCAAGCTTGTTAATTTCCTCTCATTAAGTCCTTAGCCCTGCTTAATGACTCATCTCTAAACTGCACTCAAACAGTCTCTACATTTGGACACGTCCGAGCCAACGCTCGTAGTCCGTACCTGCTTAAAGACGATCTTCTTCTCCTTTTCCTGCTCCAACCTGACCCAGTGGGTGCCCTCGTGCATCTTGCCCATGGCCTTCTCACCGTACACGTGCTCTTTCACGTTCACCCTGCGCAAAAAAGAGACGTGACTGTGATATGACTTTCACGATCACACTTCCATCAGTTCTCCACCTATGATAAATGTCCCGATTTCCCCCAAGTGCCATGACCCCATTGGGACCAGAAAAAATCTGCTGGAATCGACCCTCTATGCGCAGCCACCCTGTAAGGAAACTATCCTTAGAACATGCATATTTAGTTGCATATGCAGCTTCTCAAGTTGTCTTCGATGGTGCGTGACTTCAAGCCCCCAAAATCTGTTCGTCGGACAGTACAAGTTATTGCCAAAGTCTCACACTTGGCCAACACTGCAATGTAGCCCAAGCAACGGCAGCATGAACAGCGGCAACACCTTGATCTACGCCATCTCGCACTGCCTCAGCTGCCAGTTTGAGGGCTTGGGATTGAAAGCGAAAGTGTTGCCACTTCTTCAACCTCAGTTCGACGTTAAGCAGGCCAAGGCTCTTTTCAAAGCTGCGTCGTAGCTGAGACCGTTGTGTTTGACGATTTGGTGCAACCTTCAAAGCTTTTTTACCTGTTCCCTCATCAGGTGGGTCCCCATGTGAGTTTATCCTGAACCAAACCTGCTGCTCGGGGCTGACGCCCCAGACTCCGCAGTCTCCCACACAGATCTGCTTCAGGCTGCCAGGAAGCATCTTCCAGCCGGTGCCTGAGGACACGGATGACGACGTCATTGCACTGTACGTCACCCTGTTGTTACTGTAGATCTATCAGGATATAACTCAGCTTTGTCTGTGCGCGACCACGTCCAAACAGCTGAACAGATCCACAAGTTATATAAAAGTTGCATCGAAGTTAAGTTCATTATTCGGGCAGAACGAGAAAAGAAAGTTTGAGGGGCTGCAGAAAAAGCAACCCGGAGGCGCAAGCGTTTTAAACAGTCCTACAGTGTGAGTCAGGCAAAATGCGACGAATCTTTCCTTTTCTCCTTATTTCCATTTCCTCTTCAACGCGCATATCAAGGAACTTTTGTTATTGCCCAATGTTCTTGTGATCGCAATAAGTGGAGAAGCTTTTACTCTTGTACCTAATGCAGTGTTGTTGTCAGCCCCTTTTCTCCACCAGATTTTGTTCTCCATGTCCACAGCCCAAACATGACCTTTGGAGCTGACAGAAACCTGAAAATTTTCGGCGAAGGCGTTTTCAGCCTTCATTTCGTCCCTCTCCTTTTCTTTCTGGCCTTTACCATACCTGTCTCATAGCCTCTCCATCCACTGCTGCCCATGACGTTCCCACCGGGTTGTCCGGGGTAATCCCCAGGCGGACGATGATGGAGTTGTCCGACTTAACCCCCCAGACACTGTTCGACCCCGCGGACAACTGGCGAGCGGCACCCTGTAGCGCAACAGCAACGCGTACACAACTGAGAAATGAGCTTGAACGACAAGTGGACTTTGCTGGGGCGTGGTGGGTTTTTTGCGAGGCACGCTGTATAGAGGTTGCTTTAGCTTTTGGGGCCATACTGTGGTCAATTGGACCTCAAAGCCACACTTGAAGGTGCAATCAACGGGATGGGTGAAACGTTATGACCAGCAACAAGGCGGAGAAGAGCCCCAAGGCTTTCATCACCAAGCTCAAGTCCGTGGGCGCAGCCTTTGACGAGCAGCCAGTGTGCGAAAGAGCTTCAGAAAGGTGTGTTCAAGGTGTCCACTGCAGCAGGTCCGCTCAGGCAACTTTCCAGAGCTCCAGCACACATTTCGACCTCTTCTTCAGGGGCTTCTCCATTGCACAGTACATTCTGCCACTGAAGCTACATTTGTGACACCCTGTATAACTGCAAGTCCATCAACAAGCAACAGGGTGATCCCAAGGGGTTGGAATGGAACATGATAGCTATGACTTGAAGATACTCGTGACAATATTTTGAGGGGAAAACTGAGTTTGGTCCTTCTCTACCCATCCCAGGCCGACCTCAGCTAGGCCTTAGAGGTCTCAGACAAAAAAAATGTTTACTTTATCTTCTTTTACCGTGACCCTCAGCCATCCCTCTCCAGTCTTCCCGGAATTCCAGTCGACTTTTCCTATTTGTTTTCCCAGTCTTTCGTGCATCCTGACCCAGATGGAGTCGTCTTTGGCCTTGACGGCCCACACGCCACCGGCGCCCACGGACACGCACTTCATCTGGTCGCGAGGGTCCAACATCTGGAAGGGGTGGTCGCCTGAGAAGCAGAAGAAACAACGAATTGAAATACCCATCGTTTACTTGTTCATTATTTCATTTGGCTGACTGAAACAGAGAACGTTTCTAATATTTTTCATGGCTCAAACTGCAAAAGCTATAGGTTATTTTCTACCCAGATTTTTCTGCTGCCCAGTGAGACTTTTTTGCTTTTCCATTGTCAAGATCGTGCCAAGAAGAATTGTGTGTTTCGATCTGCGCACGCGCGCACAAAATCGTCGGCGAAGCAGAACTTTGTGTGTGTCTCAAAATTCCGGCCGAGTGAGTTAAAAATAGACGGATGATAAGGTATGAATAAAGATGTAAATAAATAAAGCAGAGGAGGAGGACGAACTTGGTGAGCACGAACTTGTTCTCCGTAGTCCACCCTGCAAAGGTGAGTTGCGACCCATTCTGGAGGAGGAAGAAGACAGCGCTGAGAATCTTTTTAGCTCACCCTGTATTTAGGGAATTTGTTTGTCACTTTTTTCACTCACATTGTATCGAAGGACAATGAATATTAGCTTGTCTTATCTGGGTCGATCTAAATCACTTTTTTTTAGGCGTAAGTAGGGTTTTTTTCTCTCTTCAGCTGGACCAAATTTAGAGCTTGCTGAGGTAAAAACAACCTATGCAAACACTAACGTAGTTTTTTTTACCAGCGAAGCTTGAGCTGCTGAAAATGTTGAGTTCAGGACTTCCCAAGTCCTCTGACAGAAACCTGACGGACCCCACGTCGTTGGTCTTCATGTTACAGAAGTGGGAGAGGTCCTTGTACCGGCCCTCCTCGAGGAAGCTGAACAAGCCCTGTGCCAAAAATTTAAAAAAAAAAAAAAAAGAAAGTGGTCAAAAGTGCGTCAGGAGACAGAGCCGCCTGTGTGATTCCAGGGTCACTCGTTTGGACAGGGTGTTTTGATGTATGTGGCCTTGGGGAGGGGCGGCTGTCACATGGATAAGGGAGCAGACAGATTAGGACTTGGAAAGATCAGAGGACAGGGGAAAGAAAAGCTTACGTGGTGCATATGCGGTCAAATTTTGGGGCAACAGCTTTTATTTTATTTTTTGTTAGAAAGTGAGGTTCAGCTTTTATATAACCTTGAGCTGCGGCTCGGGGTAGAGCAACCAAGGGTTTCCCGACACGATGATGGACTTGACCGGCTTCTTCCAGGTCTTGGGCACGTTGAGGTCGCTGTCAGTGAAGACCTTGCACTCGCCCCCGAAGCCCTCCTGGGTGTACAGCTTGAGACGGCCGACGCCGTCGCCGGAGAGTTTTGACATACGATTCATGCTGATTCTAAAACAGCAAATGCAAACACAAAATAGACAAATAAAGAAGTGAACCAGCTGACCGAAAGACGCTCGACACAACCACAAATTTATCTAAGTCATTCTTTTTTTACTGCTTGACACCCACAGGGTGGGCACACGAAAACATATTGACTACCTTTAGTAAGTGACACAGCATAAAACTGTTCAAAACTGAAAAAAAGAGGATTGTATCGCAAATGTCGATATAAATGCACCATGTATTTTTGTGCACACAATCAGGTTTGTTACATTTTCGAGATTTCAGAGTTAAAAGATTATGTTTGAAAGGACTTTAGTGGTTGCAGTGTTTGTACCCACCCTGTATCTCCTGCTTTTGGGTGTCCTGATCATGCTACCTAGAACTGACTGGCACGTTACGTACGATACTAGATGTTGACTCTAGCTTCTCCAAGATTTTATTAAAAGAGCAGGGTTGCCACATAACCGCCATATCTGAGTTTCAGCGCTCGTGCCCACCCACCCTGCAGCTGGACAACACTAACATATCCTTCTTCCCACTGTGGCTACAATAAATTACTATTATTACTTTCCAGATCGTGGTGACGTCATTGGGCTTTGTAGGCCAATAAAGCGACCTGCAGATTGCGTAAACATTCAAGTCTCAATGAGGCGTGCGGAGGAAAGAAGTGCAACAAGACCGCAATTTTCTCCTTGATGCAAGCCTTGTCCGCTCCGTTACATAATCTCAGGCCTTGTAGGCCTTGTAGGCCTAGCGGAAAAAGTCTTTAACGGTGAGGCAGAAAAAATATCGTCGTTTGTAACATGATAAATCGATCTTTTTGCTCAAGAACATGAGAGTCAAAACATGAGGAAATCACTTTTCTCTCTTTACGACGCTAAGGCTCAGGTTGTTCTCGCTGAGACAAAAGACTTTGGTGGTTTTATTTTTCACCCCTCATTCTGCAGCCGTAAGAGCAAATGTCTCGACGATTCTCTTTTGTGTCAGATTTCCTGTCGTCAATGGTGCATGTTGAAAATGCATTTTTTCGTGTGCTTTTACCACGATTAAGAAAATGAAGACTCCTATTTCAACTTGAGATGAAGTCAATATCCGAGAGTAAGGATGACCATTTGTATAACTAATGTTATGTAAATATGAGTTATTATACCTTAGTGTCTGGTCAAAAAATAATCCATGGCAAGAGCCTGCGACGCATTTCTGCATCAGTGAAAGAAGTAATTTGTCTCTCCAAAGGAGGCTGGACAAGTACGAAACCTCACATGCATTGGCTCTCAATATTTGGCAAAAAGCTGTCCAAGAGAGTGAATGTCGAGAAATCTCTGAAGTGATAACTTTTCCTACCTTTTTTTTAAGCTCTGACCGATGTTTCTTGTCTATTTCAAATCCTTGTTCTTCTTTCCCCTTCCCTGTCTCCTTCTGGACTGAATAAATTGGGTAGAAAGCTGGGCCTGATATGGGCCTAGCAAGAAGGCTGACAGGACATGGGTCAATCTCACAAGGGGGAGCGAGAAACGATGGGCAGGCGCGCATAAAATGAAAATTTGGGCAAAAACAACTTTTCTTTTGCCACCTGAAAAGTAACAGTTGAGGCAGATTCTTAATGGTTCGGGTATCCAGGATGAGAGTCAGCGTCATGAATTCCGTCAGAACGCTCACAACCAACTGCCATCAGCCGAGGAAGGAAAATCCCACCCCAGCATACTGCAGATACGTCATAAGGTGGCCAATGTGGAAGAGCACTTGGGGAGGACAGAGGATCCAGAGCATATAGGTACTTCTGATGAGTACCAAGTTGACAGTTCGTGACAGCATTGAGGCTGAAAAGCCAACAACACATCTCGGCATATTAGCATGCACTAGGAGGGCTTGTAATGCCCAAAATGAGGGAGTGTTGGTGTTGCACCACTCATACGGACTTCAGAGCTATTCATGCCTGACCCTGAGGATTTACATTCATCATCGATGTCACAATCCTCTCCCTGCAGG
>JAAUXU010082271.1_pt1 | contig 12014 bp, 9 predicted proteins | sample 7278151 | NCBI WGS metagenome assembly JAAUXU01 (sample SAMN14350113, study PRJNA611818) | marine sediment metagenome | isolation source: surface marine sediment (1.8m) | place: French Polynesia: Moorea | collected 2018-08 | reverse complement strand
GAGGCTCTTGACCTGGGGAGAGATTCCATCAAATTCTGATCAAAAAGTATCTGATCAAAAACGGACGAGAGAAGGAAGGACCAGGCTGATCTGCGGCTCTTATTCAAGGGCAGCTCTTATTTCCAAATTATGCCTTGGACGTGCGGTTCTTATTCAAGGGCGGATCTCTTTTAAGGGCAGCTCTTAAATGCGACGGTACGGTACATGCTTTGGCAGAAGAGTTCACTCAAACAATGGAAGAAGCATTGCCAACTCAAGCTCTGACAGAACTTGTGAAAGAAACATCTCCAACTCAAGTCACAGCTAACAATTGCACATCAGGGTGTGTGCCTGGTGTACAAAGGAGTCTATTTTAATAATTGTAGCATTGTGTACATGCTCCACATCAAAATTCCATCTCAAAATGGCCGAGTGTAGCGCATGAGGTGTGGTCATGCCAATGGCTAATCTTTACGCCAAGGACTGTATAGGCTCTAAAGGGGGAGGAATCTCATCAAAAGGGCCAGGTTTTTGTTGTGATTTCGTCATAGACTCCTTACATCACTGCTCTCTACAAAACCCACCTCTTTCAGAACAGGCGGTAGAGTCATTATGGGCAGCCTATGACAAAACAGCTACATAATCCTATCCCTACTGATCATTGACCACCTCAGTGAGACACCACTCATTCGCAGTTTGCATCTTCTCCGACAAGAAGATATAGACTGTGAACTAAGCAATACACCCAAAGGCCTGTTCCTGGTTATTTTCTTCCGACCTGACATTCACCCAGCTCCAAGCATCCGGCTAGGATTGTGATGGTCCGTGTCGGGGTAGTAAATGTCAACTAGACACTCCCAGTCAGGTTCCCGGACAGATTGAGTGAGTGAATGTCCTGTAGAACATTGTCAAGCTGTGGATTGACGGCATCTGAGTTGACAAGGCAGTAGGACCCTAGTCAATGGCGGCGCTAGGTCAACTGAAGGCATTCTGGATCATCTAATATCTGGCAGACACCGTCACCGGACCAACGGCAGTAAACCCTGGACACGCCGCCTGGGGTATGATTGGGACGAGTGTCTCTGTCTGTCACTCCACGTCATTGTCAACGTCCTTGCATTCGTCGAGAAGGTTTAGAACGGCATGTCCAAACAGTTCACTAAGAAGTCCTCCAGACCTTGTCGCGCCGTCGGACGGATCTAAACCGAAATCACCATGAATCTTCCTTGCTACCACCAAGGGAATGACAAGGATTTGCGCAGGGTGTCAAACTTTGACAAGGGGCACCCCAAAAGGGCTGCCTATTTCGTGTCAAAAAAATGAAATTGGCATGCTTCACTTCCCTCACAGCACTTGTTTGCAATGATATTTCAATATATTCGATGCAAGCACTAGTTCAAAGTCACCCCATGACCATAACTATTAACACTACACTGGACCCAACACTGCTTAATTAACTTTTTTGGAAGACTTACAGTTACTTCGGCAGAGGCGGATACTTTCAGCTAGTCCCATGTGTGAACAGGAAAACCTAGAAGGAGTTTCAAAGTCTCAGTAGAAGTAAGCCTGAAGCAACTGAGGACAGCAAAAATATTACGGAAAGTACTTTCATTCTCTCCGCAAGGAGAAGGACTGCACTGTGTAGTAGGGTGGTCAAAATTTTTGTGATGACCTTGCTCAGTCATCGATGTGTAGTCATGGACCCCAAATTGTGTTGCATGTTTTTGTTTTTTTCTGAATTCCCAAAGATGAACATGCTAGAGATTGCCAAAGTTTTGCAAAAATGGCTATGCAGTGGAGCACCCGGTAAAAGTCATTTTGGGATGGTGCATCTGAACTGAAGGACACCCTAAAATTGACTGAAAAGTATTTTTGCATTTCATAGTCAAGTCACAAAAGTCAACCGTTTTCAATATATTGGAGGGTTTTGGTCACTACATAACATTCCAGGGGCCAAAAGGGGATGGAGTCACAACAGCAAAAAAAGATTTCTCTCTGTCCACCTGTGTTGACTGTCCCTGCTGCTGCTGAGTGTCCGTGCTCGTTGTTTGACCACGACAATGGTGGCATGTTGGCATGACTAGGGATGCTGCAGAGGGGATTATCTTTCGCATTTCGCACGGGAGGGTGTGTGGCGACACCGTCAAGAAGTTTCAGCGATTTCTACCGAGGAGAAAGTGACCAAAGACATAAAAAAGCAAGAGCATCCGGCACGGGGCCAACTCAGCACACTTAACGTGTTCTAATGTCACAATGGGCGGGCAAAACTTGACCAAACTTCCGGATGTCATGTCTAAGTATCTTTGCTACATATTTGACATCAACATTCAACCCTAAACCGTTAGCACTCAGAATATTGTAACACTTTCCCCGAAGCGACATTATGCACATCCCAAACATGCAACCGCCAAAGGCGCGCAGACAATATTGAATCAATACAACTTTACGTAAGACTGTTGCTATTTGATCCTCCAATGCACTGTCCTCATGTGCATAAGAGATAAAAGGGGGAGGAGGGAGGAAAACGTTATGTCCCCATATGTACATATAACATGCGCTGTGCACATTCCTGCCAAAACATGAAACTCATCTTCTATGTATGTGACATTCCGTGTGTCATTCCACACGACCACAGCTCTGAACAGGAGGGGGTGGGTGGGAGGTGAGAGAAGTGAGGGTCGTCCAGATCAGTCAGTCGCAAAGGTAGAAACAAAATGGTTCCGGGTGCAGATCGCATGGACGACAGAGTGCATGGTGAGTGTGACGTGCGAGATCAGCTTTGAGAACTCGCTTCGTGTTGGGCGGTAGCGCAATTGCTGCAACAGACCTCAAGTACCTAGCTTAAGGTTACTCAGTAATGTCTGCCAAGAGGCTGCACGATTTTTTTTCTTAGGTCAAGACCTCCTTCACCACATGTTCTTCGCCTTCAAACTCGGTGACGTCTTCACACTCAAATTCAAGGAAAGTCAAGACTCAGCTTTCGCAGGACAGCAACTTGCTAGCGACGACGACAAATTCTGACCAGCAACTACAGCAGCAGCAGCAGCAAAACCAGGTGTACAAATTTATTAATGAAAAGGCTAAGATCTCCCTGGCCAAGGAGCGCAAGGCTGCCAAGACCATGACGGTCATCGTGTCGACCTTTGTCGTCTGTTGGCTTCCTTTCTTCCTCATGTATGTCATCTTGCCCTACTGCGAGGGGTGCTACGCAGGACCAAAGGTATGGACAAAACTTCTCTTAATTTCGTATACTGTACTGTAGTTATATACCTCGTTTCCGTAAAGTACCGCTTGACACGCGATCAATCCACAGAAAATCGAAAATTGAGTTAATGTACAGAATGATGTTTGTAGTTAAGCACTGATTTTGTTCTCCAGCCTGGACTGTTTCACTGAATATTCTTATTTGGACAGTTCTGGAGAGGGATAAAAAACCTCGCCTCCTTCCTTATCATTTCCCACCAATTTTTGGCACTTAACCATCCGATGTGTATGAAATGAGTAGCTTACCCGCTGCTGCTGCTCTTTCGTTTGTTGATTTATGTTATTGAGTGCCCTGTGTCTTCTTGTTCCGACCCCAGACTGTGTTTCAGTAGCACAGTGTTCGCTCCTGCATTTGCCGCCACTGTTGCTGCAGTTCTTCTCAAGCAGTGTCCAGTATTATGGACATTTCCGGGGCTGTTCAAGCCCCAGTGTCAGTGCTAGCATCTTCCCAGTCATCGCAAGGCATAAAGTAATCGTTGCCTGTTTGCCATATCTGCGTTTAGAAGGCTTGTGGACCAAACCATCATCTCCTCGGCACTGTTACCTTCCGTAGCGTGAAGTACTCCCTCACCCTGTGTACATTATCGCCAGGGGACCATTCCGATTTTAGAGGACAAGGAAGGTGTTTTTCTTTACTTACCACTTTTGTATTGCTATGCTCGTAGCGCACCCACACGCCGTTATCATGCATGCCCTCCACTCTCAAATTTCGCAGTTCGTAGCATTGCATGGCTCCACAACATGTTAGGGCAATAACTGCACGTCTTCATTGGACCCTTCCGCCGTCATCTTTTGGAACATCATTCTCATGATTCATGAAGTTCATCAGGTCTTCACAAGTTTGCTTATAACGTGCTTTGCTCCGCTCTGGCCCTTGTTCTGCAAGAATGCTTCCCATAGTAGGAGACTCAGTCATTGTCGTATGAGCTGAAGAAACGGTTGACATCAGAGCGGATGCTCTGCTTTACACTTTACCTCCCGCTTCACCTGCTATCGTACCGTAAAGCACTACTTTACAACATGCCCGTAAAAAAATCAGGCGAGTGTATGAAAAATGCAGTGTTTAAAATCCTACCTTATTCAACCAGGTCACTAAAAGCGTTAGATCTTTCTTTTGTGACCGGTGCTCACAGAGTTTGTTATTGCGCACTCAAAAATACTAAGCACAAGAACGGGAGGGCACGGTCAGCGAGAAACTATCAACGTGTTGGCACGTTGAGATTCTCAATGCAGTTGGGGAAGGTGACCATCTTCGCCGTGTCCATGCTGTGTGCCGCGTCGAACCATGTGCGGCTGTAATTATTGTCGACAGATAAAAATTGGCCCCACGGTAAAGTGTTAACAGTAATAAACTTACTCCAACTCTTAGGGAAACAAATGTTTTACTGCAGAGCACGAGCATTTCGCATAGTCCTTTGGGGGACTCAGACTACACTCATGCATCGAAGAACAAGTGAAACGTTTGGTGTAACTGTTATACTGTTCTTATGCATGTTTCTGTGCGTCTAAGGTCCCACAAACAGTAACCGGAACTCTGACGCATGATTCGACCGACATGAGGAATCAAGTGCTAAAAGTTTGTCTTCTCAACGCAGGTTGAACAGTTCATCACCTGGCTCGGCTATGTCAACTCTACGCTCAATCCTATCATCTACACCATCTTTAATGAAGACTTCCGAAACGCCTTTAGCAGGATCATCTTCTGCAAGATCTTTGGATCATGTTGGTCATAGACAAGGAGAAATCTGTAGGCTAAGGAATGTCTGTAGGTAGTGTATACTTTGCGTGCTAACTTCTGTAGTAGGTACGTACGTGTCAGAATGATGATGCCTACTCCACAGTTTCAAATTGCAACTAGAGTTGCATAGCCAAGAAATAATGATTGAAAAGAATATATCCATACTTTCACGTCATCACTAGCTGTGTTTGCGTCATCCATTGGTGAGCAATACAATACAGGGTAATCACGGAGCTGATTAAATTGGCAGATCGTTGATGTTCTTCTACTGGGATTGTAGAGGGATTGGTATGTCATCACTTTTCTGTACAGGATCTTCACTGCTGAAAAAGGAGCTACCAACATTCCTCCAACCGTCAAGTCTCGCAATGTGCACATGGAGGTGTAGCAAAACTGAGGCTAGAAATACAACTTGGAAGAAAGCTACTCCTCAGCATCAATGGCCTGAAGTAGGACGGAGAGTCACAATTTATCACGGATATTAGTTTGGCACTGAACAGGACATTAGGGTCATTTGAAAAAGTCTGGAAAAACGCAGTTGGACTCTGCGATGGTGTGACGACCGCTGCACAGAAAGGCGAGAAAATTTTGTTCCAAGAAAATATTGTTCTCTCGTTGCCCATCATCTTCCCATGCTGTCCTGAAATGCGTTCTAACCAAATATTAGCGCTGCATCTTCCAGGCCAATGCGTCGTGCTGTTTGGTATGGAAGCTGGAGGGCCTCAGTAACCTCGCGGCATCGGGAGGTCATGAGGCCCTCTCGCTTCCATACCAAACAGCAGGACTGTCATGCCAAGCAAGGGTCATATTGTGACCATACGCATACGACCACTCATACGCAGTGGTAATTTGTAGATGGACGCCATAGGTTTCTAAACGTGCCCCCTGTTCAGTGCGTGGTGAATTATATTTCTATAATTCTAATTATATAAAATATTATATTAAGAGAGGTGCACCATTCATATTCAATATTCAACACCGGGGAGATCTGATTATTGGAAATTCTGGAAAATGCACCTGCAACAATGATGTCTACGTGGGACTTCACGTAAAATGGTTCTCCAGGAATGCCGAGAGGGTATCGGCTCAAAAGCTATCGCAGAGCTTAGATCATATCAGCAGGTGTGGAGGGCTGCCTTTCCACCCTGAAAAACCTATTGACAGACGATCTGACACAACTGTTAATTTTCCAATATTTATTCACTTCAACAGGTGGCAACTGATATCAGGATACTGCGATGAAGAAGGTTCAGATGTAGCCGGCTTGCATTTACCATGCAAAGAGAAGTACTCACACTAACGAAAAATAACATGACACTTTCTGATTACGCATTACGTAGTGTTTGGCCATTTTCAGGAAGAAAATTTATGACTGGTCATTTCCACATTGGGAGAATGATGTCAGCTATACCCCACTTTAAAAAATGGGGGGGGGGTAACAAATGGACCATAGGTCTTCCTAGAAAAAAATCACTTAACAACATAAAAACATGTTGAGGTGCTTGATAACATATTTCGCCATGAATTACAATAGTGTAGAAGCCGAAAGTTTTCCTACAGGTGCTAGTTTCTCTTTTCGACAGTACGCACAAGTCGACTTACTTTTCGGAGAGAAAAGTTTTGTCCAACATATATATTCCAAGCATTCATCAATTGCGCCTGCTTTACTGCGGAAGCAAGCAGAAAGATTTTGTCAGCACACCGATGCAGATTGGTCAAGTAAGTGCTGACGTTGACACTCCGCGTTTTGGCCCTGGGCTCAGGTGAGTCATCCGTCCCCTGCATGAGAAATGGAGGAGGTGGGGCATGAAAAAATACACTTTCACGTTAGGCTAAGTTACGTTTACTTTGCTCTATTTCCATGCCCGCTCAGAGCTTACATAGACTGTTATTTCAATTTCACGAGCAGGTAGCAATATTGATGGCCACTCTTCATAGCAATCCTAAGATCGCAACATTCTATTCGATTCATGCTCCGCAAATGTAGAGTGGTAAGCAGCACTTTTGGACTGCTCACCACATATATTTACACTGGCATGAAACCAAGGAGGCAGCAAGGGTTGCTCCGTAGGAAGGATACACGACGTCTTTTAGAAGTTATACTGAAAGGTAATCGTTGTGGTATCACTTCTACGTAGAATTTGTCCTATTACGTTGAAACAAAAAGTGTCACACAACTGATTTAACAAAATCAAAAATCTGAAATTTTGCTTCAAGTGTGTTTTTCAATTTGTCATCATCTTGACCTTGAAAACGTGATTTGAACAAGATTACCTCGATCTCTTCAACGATCTTTTTCCGGATGGAAACAAAGTCACAGAGATGGTGAGCAAGTTGAGGGGCACTGTCCGCCAAAACGCGCGTGAGAACGTTTTACCAAAGCTCAAACATCTTTCTTTATCTTTAAGTTGCATTTCTACCTACCTACCCACCCACTTCGTTGGGTAGGAAAATATAAAGCGTTAGCAGACTAGACCTGCCCAACACATGCTCAATATGCGCTTTGCGCTCAACTTTGCACTCAACACGCATTTCGTGCTCAACACGCGCTGCACGCTCAATACAAAGCTGATCTCGCCCTCGAAGCTGATCTCGCACTTCACACTCACCATGCACTCTGGACCCGGATCAATTTTGTTTTTACTTTTGAAACTGGCTGATGTGGACACTACTCTTCTCTCTCCCTGACTTAGTGATAGCAGCGGGCCACCAGTTCACGGGTCAAGCCACAGTTTGGCCTGCCCAATTTTCCTGACTCAATGTCCACCACTACCGCTCTTGCCATAGATATTTACTGATACCAATACTGGATGCAGTAAATAACGTTGGACCTCAATTTTGGCCTCAAAATGGCCTCAGACCTAAGGTGCGATGCCATGGCGACCCAGCTTGTAATATGTAACATCTGCTGACCAAGTTTAGTGACGATCGGTAGAGTGGTTGCGGCGGACATGGCCAGACAGGCAGACACACATACGTACATACGGGGACGTTGCTTTATACACATAGATAGATGATACTTACACTTCACAACCATGCTATAGATCGGGTGGGCCTCTTGAGACTAAATTTTTTTGTTCGAAAAGCACGCTCATCAGCAGTTATGGCCGATGCTGAAAACGATCCGACCCCATCAGACTGCCATTGGTCCACACAAAAAAGTGCTACAAGGCCGACAAGGTGCTAGGGCAGGGGAATTTCATGAAGAACATGGGTCAATGCTATAGTCACCAAATGGAATTGATTTTATAAAATGTGAGCCTTCTGATGAAAACAGTACTAATCAGCAATTTAAGTTTAGCATACCTACTTTCTGTAGTAAGCTCATGGCCAAAAGTGAGGTACATCATTACTTCAAGATAGGAAAAATGTATTTATACTTTTTTGCTCAGAAGGATCACATGTTATAATGAAATAGTTCTGACGCTTTGGTGCAACCCACTTTGTTGGGTGGAAAGAATTATAAGTGCCATCTGTCTGTCGGTGTCTATGACGAAAATCAGCTGCCAAGATCCCCAAGAAGAGGGGAATCGAAGACCTCTTCCACGACAGATGGTAGGTGAGATGGAAGCACCTCACCACCTATCGTCAAACAAGATGCTGGTTGGATATTCCAGGCAGTATAGGTAATGCCATGGCTCACCTGGATCGTCCTACTCTCAGTATTGTTCTTCAGGCTCTTACCAGCTGAATTATCTAAATCATCATCATCATATAGCGGGTAATCTCTCTAAACAGATCTGAAGGTTCTGTGGAGAAGAATGTGAGGAGTTTATCCACCTTGCAAGCCAGTACGTCAGCTATGTTCGAGGCCTCCACAGACAGCCTTCAGACCTCTATGATGTTGTCAGGCTCGCGCAAGCGAGTCACATTAGCAAGGCCTTGGAAAGGAGGGCAGAGAAAGTTAAACACACTTATGGACTCGCCATGCCAGACATTATGGTCTGCTAAGTGCATGGATGTTGGCCACAGGCCAGGGCAGGAAAAGACCCAATTCAGGGTTACTCCTTTCCTCTGCTTGCGTCTTGGGCAAGCATGCCAAAACCCTGTTTTTGGGAAAAGTTGCAAGGTTTTGTGAAGTTACCAAAAGAGAGCAACAGTTTGTCACTTCAACACAAACGCAGTCCACACAAAACACAGCAATGTCCATCATCTGGACTGCAATGCCAAGATGGTGAGCGACTTCACTCGTGACAGCCACTGCGCTAACCTCTTCCCATTGACGGCTTTGTTCTTGTAGTAACTCTAGATGAAGCTCAATGGAGGCATCCTTCATAGCATGGAGGTCAACCTATAACAGTGGCCAAGTCTTCGTTCCGAAAGAGCCCAGTGTGATTGATGGCGATGTTGATGTGTCTGTTGTCGTGCCAAGTGCAGCATTATCATGCGTGGTGTTTCTGTCAGAGAGTCACCCGGTCGCTCTCGTTTGGTACATTCACAGAACCTTGCAACCTCTCCCTCCGAACCTTGATTGCTATATCCTCCCGTAGTAGGCAGGGCAGTATGTTAGAACACCATGCCCTACGATGTTCTGAGGAACCCAAATTATCCGCATACTACAGTGCTGGCCATAACGATAGCCGCAGCAGCAAAATGGGCAGTTCTGTGAGTACACTCCAGATTGTGGGCTGCCTCTTGCTGAGATTGTGGCACACCTCTAATGAGTGATAATGAGCACTGAAAGTCCTAGGTTTATACTGTGTGTTTATACTACTAGGTTAAAAAAACTGATTTGGGTGATTTTTTGCCTGGCCATAATGATAGCCGCACTTCAAAAATGAAAATTTGTCCCCTCAAGCCTCTCTCTAGGTAAAGCTATCATCATACGAAGTTGGGTCATGATCAGTCAAACGGTTCTCCAGTGAAAGCATCGCACACGTACATCTTCCGCCCCAAAAGCTCCAACACGTGTCGATGAACTACTGTGCCCGAGCAGAATAGGACAAGCGAAATATCATTTTGCACCTTGTGAAACAGGTAGAAAAGCCATCCACTTCAAAGCACTTTACAGGGGCAAGTTATTCAACAATGAGTTAGTATGTCGAAGGACCAAATCTTTAGAAGGTCATCTTCTGTTCCATCTAACAAGGAACCGGGACATCCAAGCAATGCATGCTCCATGCGGCATAATCCATCACGAGATCCCCGCATCAATCCATCCAAGCCCTAGCACAAATAAAGGTGTTTCGCTCACCATGAGGCCCAAAATAATCGAATAGAATTAGAATATTTATGTGTGTGGCAAGAGCAAGCGCCAAGTGATGGTTGCTCGCCAGAAGACCTTGGTGCAAAATTGCATGCCACAGATGGACACGCACAAATGACCATTTTGGGAAAAAGCATGTACAGTAAATGAGCATTTGAGTGAATGCCCATAACACCAGGACGGCATGTAACTGATCAGCAAGTCTGAATTCCATGACAGGGATGTGTTTACAGATTGTACGTGGGGAAGTGCTGATTTCTCCTGTGCAAAGGTGGCAAAATGCACTTGTTTCTCGAGCAGAAAAACACTGGCTTCTCCTACAAAATAAGGTAAGGCTATAGAGTAAGAGCGAGAGCTGAAGGAGGATTAAAGTGAATGAATGAAATTATTATATGCCTTATGCTACTTAATGTTTCGACAAGATTTCTCCAGTTCATAACTGCACTGTTTCAAGATGGTGATGACAAGCATGATTTTATCACAGAAAGGCAAGCCAAAACTGGCGCATGGAGAATATGTAGACAAAAAGAGCAGCATAAACATCAGGACAGTCAATTGAAAGCATGATAACAGGGGATGAAAGAGATCTGCATCTACAGCAGAGAACTTCTAGGTTGATGACAGTACTGGCATAAGAGATGACTGCATTGGCGTAAGCGATGACAGCATCAGTCAGTCCTGTGTCCACACTGCCATGTCCCTGACCCTGAGGGTGCTGAGGGTATGATTGCCCATCACAAAATGCCACAAGTTCACACATGCCTGCATGAAGGTTCATTAGAGAAACAATGCTAGGACTGACAGAGGGAGCTCATGCTCCTTTCACCTCTCACTGGCAATTTGGAAAAAGGTGTAAAAATTGACTTGTCACTACCTATCTTCATGATGAACAGGCATGGATATGGATGTGAGAATGCTTACAGGATTTCGGCCCGTGCCATGACAGTTCCACACAATCCTTACCGACACAGCCTTCACTGACAACCGTTATCGACACTACCGTTACCAACACAGTTGTCCTTACGGATTAGAACTAACGAAAAACGACCAGGACAAAACGATCTCTCTCGAGCTAAGTACGTTTTCCGCTGAGCTAAATTACGTGCCACTGGACGCGAGTGGAGTGTGCAGAGTTGAGCGCGCCTTAATATTAAGCTTAAAACTAGAGAGAACACCCAGAAATTTAGAATATTCAATGCCGAGTATAATTCTGGAAAGAAATTAGAAGGTGAGAGAGACTTAAATCTAAGGCATACAACGAGACTGGATTGGTCCGTCTAGTAAACCTTCAAATTGAGCTCCATTGCATTTACTCGAGCCATCTTTTGTGTGCCTGCCTCGTCACCTTGCTCTGCGCACAGTTAACCGTACTAGGGTCGCAGAATGGTTTCATCGCTGGGATCACCGTCTCGGTCGTCTTGCACGGGCTCCTGGAGAGCGTCTACGCGTTTTCATCAGCTGTCGGGGGTATCCGTCCTCCCAGTGAGGTCTGGAAGGTCGTCTGAGGGGTGGTGAAGGTGTAGGTGAAGTTGCTGCCGCTATGATAGTCGGTGCACGAGTGATCGAGGCGAGGCACTTTCCGGCTAAAATACTCGTTCGAAAGGTGCTCGATCAGAGTACACGAGCTCAATCCAACCAGTTCACCAAAACGATCCAGCCAGTAATCCTTATCACACTAGGGTCACAGCTGATGCATGTACCGGGTTATGCAAAAATTTTTGTACACTGCTTTGGGGTTAACATATGAACTTGTGGTAAAGGATGTTTGAAAATTTGCGCCATGTCATGGAAGAACAAGGACTTGAGATGCGTAAACCGGTTGATATG
>JAAUXU010140048.1_pt1 | contig 12020 bp, 9 predicted proteins | sample 7278151 | NCBI WGS metagenome assembly JAAUXU01 (sample SAMN14350113, study PRJNA611818) | marine sediment metagenome | isolation source: surface marine sediment (1.8m) | place: French Polynesia: Moorea | collected 2018-08 | reverse complement strand
CACCTTATCATAGTACGATCCATCGAACTTACAGTAGAACATGCATTCAACAGAACTGTACAGTAAGAACGAATTTAACTCACACTGCGCATGCGCGAGCGCGTGTGCACATAGTGCAAGCTTTGACGGTATCAGTAACAATGACCGATCCATGGGATGCAACCCAATGAGACTCTGGTACGGGAGCAACACCGGTGGTATGAAGAAGGTTGCCGGCCACATCAAAGGCAGTCATAGTAATTTCTTCACGCAAAGTTGGATTGGAAGTGTTTTTCTCGTTGCATCAGCAACTGTGGCCCATGTTTTGTAGGTGGCCTAGTATTAGGCCTAGCACTGTAGTACGAACTGAGCTTGGGAGGCCGCAGAGCCTGTTCTTTCTCGATGCCAACAAAGTTGACGCAGTATTTTGCCAGAGTTTTCGAACCATATTGGAAATGTAAATGGCGTGGTGTAAAAGAACTTCTTCCGGTTATTACAATTTCAGTGGCAAGTGCAAAATATAATGGTCACAGTAATTTGGGGTCAATGTCGAAAATTTTTCCGAAAATTATAAGTTTGCTCCCGAGCATGAAGGACAACATTTTTATTTCACACTGACTTTCTGACAACTAACTGCGAGGCAATTACTTCACTGCGCTAGTACACCTTGCATTCTCGCGATTTCGCCTATTTTTTTGACTTATCGAAAAGCAAACTCTTTAACAACCTAATAGATGGGCAAAGAATAAATGCCAAAAATTCCCTTTTTTACCATGGGACCCTACAAATCGCCAGTCAGAAGATGATGGGTCTACATGTTTTATTCATTGGTTTGTCATATAATTTGTTCTGCAGCTGCAGCCCCTTTTTTTCCTCTGCACCTCGATAGCCAGTACAGGGTGGCCCTTAAAGTACTTTACCCCCACCCCCACTCCAAAACAATTTAGCTATTTAGTTCAACTACGTTAAGACAAATAATATTACCGACAAATTGTATCAATGTTTGGCAAAAACGCCCTCAACCCTGCCCCTAAACGCCTTGCAGACGTTGCAGACCTTGACCACATAGTTCAGAGACATGGCTAGACCCACTCCCGTTTGATGGAGGCTGTTGCAGTCTCAACTGATCCATGAGGTTCGCTGTTGACCTTTCTCTGCATCTCTGCCCAGATGATGTAATCCGAAGGATTGAGGTCGGGGGACCTCGGGGACCAGAAGTCCTTCGCCCAGAAGCCTCTCTCTCCCGACCCCGTCCGGAAGTTTGTCCTCCCGCAGTCTTGCGTCCTGGACATCATCTTGCTGCGTGATGACGGAGGCCTCACCATTCTTGTCGACGCACGGTTTGGCCTTCTTGAGGACCTTGATGCATTCATCAGTGTTAAGTCAAACCTCGCTCTCGATGTAGGTGGCATTCGCTGACCACCGGAGGCCATCATCATGGTGCTTGAGGACTTCTCAGTCTGGGAGCTTTTCACCTCAGGGTTCTTCTCTCTTCCCACCTACCTGTCGTTCTGTTTGTTGTTCAAGGCATCCCCCAAGTGCACCTCATCGCTGAACAGAACCATGGACTTCTAGTGCAAGTCGAGGACAATTTGGTTTCGGGCCTCCATTTTCAAGCTTTTCTTATTATGTTGTTAGAGCTTTCATACTAATTAAAAACACTCACTGAACCTCTCACCACCCAAATTTGAGCACTAATCATGGATCCGTTTTTGAGTTATTAAAATTTAAAAGTTTTTTAAAGGCCACCCTGTACACACAGTACATTACAGGACTTATAAAAAAGGAACGGTGAAAAGGAGCATTCGACTGAAACTGCGTAAATAAAACCTTGGCAGTTGTATCTAAAACATGATACACAAAAGTGCCTTGACTGACGAGGATTCAGGTCATCAAACTGACGCAGTTATGAAGTATCTTTTAAAGATGCATCTGCATTTCAAAACGAGAACGCGTGACATGCCAATTTTTGGCAAAATGTTGACGAAGGTTACATCAGCATTCAGGGATATCAACTTTGCAACTTGCTTATTACAGTAGCTACTCAGACCCTCTTGACAAGGTTGGCAACTTTTATGCCTCAGTTTCAGTTCAAGTTAAGTAAAACTTCGTCTTTGGATGAAATCGCGTATTAAAAGCAGCACTGGCGATTTAAAAAAAAACCAAAAAGAGTTGCTACACATGCTCAATTTTCCTCTGCTGCCCGAGACTGGCTTCTTCAGTGCAGTCTCAAGTCAACCAGCTTGTGAAGTCACTCCGTCGATCGTCGAATTGACACTATCAAGGCCTCCATCTGTGGTTTTTGCTTTCAATGGTCGAGACCTTTTCTCCATTTTTGGAGGACAACGGAGCTCAACATCAGCTGCCACTTTTCCCTCGTCAGTGCTAATGCGACTTGCCTTCCTAAACTTGAGTGTAGCAGCATTAATTCAGAAAAAGCCATGCAGAAGCATCAGACGATTGGCAAGGAAGGCACTTAAAACGGCCAGCAACATTTTCGCCATTTTGTTATCTTTTCACCTCAACTCTATCGCTGCACCCGGTGTGACTGAGCACAGAACTTCCGGCTGGGTTCAGTTCCCTTCCACTGTTCGTACAGTGAAAGCTCATTTTAACAATAAACACGAGACTGAGTAAATGGACGTCTTCTTCTTGGCACCAAAGGATTCACTGGACACATTCAGACTGTCTCTTCATTTCACACTGGACCCATCAGTTCCATAAAGGTGCTTAGTGTATTCTTATGTTAATGCCGCTGTGCTCAAATGGAGACGAATCAATCAATTCTACTCACGGACCCCATGATAGAGGCGAATAAATTTTACTATTCAAGGACTCGAGGTCTCACGAGGATCGACCCGATATTGTCGGTAGGAGAAGGCCTGGGAGAGACATTCGTCACTGCGCAGCAAGTCTGACAGGAGAAATGGCTGAAGGACCGGCCACGTGGGTGACGACAGCAAGGTGTGGAACTGCCAGAAAGCGGACTCCTTCGTCGGCTGCAACGCCCCAACAAATCATTCGTTGGCACTCGGTGACAAGATTATTGCTGGCGAAATGATCCTCAATGGAAGTAAAACGACCAGAGTCTTTTCGTGCTACAGAGAAAAATGATCAGCATTTGTGATCTTAATGAGCCGGCGGCCTCGGTGCTTTGGCAAGATAAAGGGTCGGTTTGTTCATAGCTGAGCAAATCTCACCGTTTGGATGACGTCATCTCTCTTTTCCTTGAGCACCCGGAGGACCCGGGCTGGGTAGGGACGGAGGCGCCTGGAAATCCTCCCTCTCAAGGAGAACGCAGCCCTCTCACTCTTCAAAATGTCAGGGTTGCCAGCGTTTTTGCTGAGAAGCACTATCAGTCGATGCTTGAGGCAAGTCACATAGGTCTGGAGTAAGGCATGCCCGATTAATCGCACGATTAATCGGGCATGCCTTAGTCTGGAGTTGATGTTGACCCTGACTTAGGATTAAGGTGCAGAATCGACTCATTGGGCCTTTTAGACTAGACTGAGGACCTTAAACAGACATGCAGATGCCATTTAGTACATACGTATGGGTGCTTCAGAGATTAGTTGTTTGACTAAAAATGAGGAAAGGTATTCTCTCTCTAAAAAAAACTTTTCATTTTGGTCAACCATGGAATTTTCTTTAACTGATCACCTTCTTTGGACCACAATGGCCAAGTAGGTGGAAGAGCAAAAACACATTTTTTTGCACATTCAGTCAGGTGCCAATGTGAATATTATGTAGACGAATTGACCATATACTGGTAACTTCAGTTTTCAACCTTGAAATTGATGCTTTTGCATGATTTTAAGATCAGTGAGAAGGTGTGGAAAATCCTTGGAGAAAAGCTTTCTTCTCACTGACTTCCAGGGAAGGAATTTCGATCAGCTAAAAAGAAATGATGAAGAGGATGCGATCATCTATCCTTTATTAAAGTTTACTTCCCCTCAGTGATATAATAGCGTCACTCACGTAGTCATCGTGCAGTTGCTGCCATCCACTCAAGCATGCGGGTCCCAGGCAAGCTCACTGTGACTAGAGGGGAGCAACTTTGGGATTGGACTCGGGCTCTTCTTCGGTTCCGGAGAATCGACTCTTCCACAACTCGACTCAATGAGTTGCGCAGCCTGACAACACCACGGAAACCCACTCAAGAGGCCAGAGTGAAGCCACTAGCAAAATTGAGCACTTTCTTCCCTGCCTGCGTGCTAGATAATAAATGGTTGAGATCATTTTGGAGGTCGCCAGTTATTGTTACGTCACTGCTCGAGGTCACACTTTGATCCGGCCTCGAGGGTGCTATAACAGCAAAGCGACGCCCACTGCGAATTGCGTCACTTTCAGCCTCGCACACCTCAAAGAAGTCGAACTTTCAACCGAGCCTTTAGCTTAGGAGGATCCTCATTGGACCCAGACTTGTCAGATCATCCTCACTCTTGCTGCTTCAGCAGAATCCGACCTTTCTTGCCAGGAAGCGTCCGGCCTCAGCCAGGAGTCCCTGCAGAGATCACGCTATGTTAGCGTGACGTACGTCATGTGGTTGGCGCGGAAAGCGCTGATCTGATATTGCGACAAGAACGCCTTTATTGGCAGCGTCCTCCACAGCCTCGAATTATGAGACATGAGGTGCTGAGAAGTCAAAAAGAGATTTATCCGCGTCCCATAAAAAAAAGTTAGGATTCGCAATCTTGGCAACGAGGGGGAGGCAACCCACCTTTTTCCAGGTATCTGTAACATTTGTGTTTGATAGAGTCGAGCTGAGTGGGAAGACATTGCTTTTATTGGCAGTTTCAATCGAGCTCCAGAGATAAGAAAGTTATGAATCGCTACAAAGTCACAGAGCAGAATCATATCACTTCTACACACGTATGAATGGACCGAGCTAGTAACAGACGGTGAAGCTACTGCGTAAAGTGGATAATCGTCTAGAGATGTCCCAAAGAAGACAAATAAGATATCCTGAAAACGTCAAAAGTCCCCCAAATGGCAAAAGTCAATAAAAAAAATGGGACACCCAAAAAGCTGCGCAGACGAGTTTGGTTCTGAAGGCAAAGTTACGACTTTTCCTTCCCTCATCGACTTTCTTCACTAAAAAGAAGGTTCAACTAGCCCAAAAGTTTCAGTTTGGGCAAGTCTTGCCCCATATGGCAAAAAAATTAAGTCTGGAACTGATTTCTTGGGGAATGACAGCATATTGCAAACGTGCAGTCAAAAAAGGCGATTGATCGAATAGAATTGCGTGTTTGACGCAGAGTGAGACGTTATTTTCACTCACAAATATAACTCTGGTCCTCTCGAGAGTCTTGAAACACTGGAGAATCGGCGAAATTTGCTGGGCTCAACAACTTTGCTAAATGTTCTTCATACAAACAATTGTCATTTCGTGTAATTATGGTCACGAGTGTTTTCACAGACACTGGAGACAATCACGATCAAAAGTGCAGAGACAATTGCATGTAATTGTTCATTCGCAGCTCGAGGACACCTCATGTCATGGGGGTTGCTGCCCAAGGTCGCACACTGTCGTCACATTGAGCCAGTTGCCATGATCAGCATCCGCGGGGCCGACCGCCCCCATCCTGCCGCCTTAGTCGTTGCACGGCAACGTGTGAGCCTGGTTCGCGTCCGCCCAGCCAGTCAGACACCAGTTCTGGCACAGGGTCGCTGTTTGGAGTCCGTTTCAGCATGCGGAGTTAAGGTCAAAACTTTGACTGGTTTGACTGACAAAAAAAGGAAATTCTTCATGCCTTTCGACTCAGAAGTTCCTCCTCCTCCTTCGAAAAGGCTTCCAAATTTGGCCTCTTGGACCAACGGCCCTGACTGGGGAAGTACCCGCGGTCCACGGAGACCTCCTGCTTCGCATGTCCCTGAAATCCTGCATGCAGCCTCACCAACTTTTGCTCCGGGGAGCTGAATGTATCAATCCTCCACTTGATGTAATTGAGTGGTCCATAAGGACTCCACAGGGCACACTGCAATTTGCATAGGCACTCTTCTGCTGCTGCATACCGGGTGTCCCATGATATCATACACACGCACTCTCGCCCGCGTTTTGGGACACTTCCTGCTAGAAATTTGAATTTCCCTCCAAAATAGCAATTGAAGAGCACAGTGACAGTTGCAGTTTGAGGTTGATCGTTCACAAATCAAACAGAAACTGAGGAAGTTATTACAGAGTGGAGGAACTTCGGGAAAAAGTGATTGCGTGGCTGAAAGCAGGTTTCGGTTTCATCTGGAACGATGCATTGCAGCAGAGGGTGGAACTTTCGAAAAATAAAACATAGGCTAATATATGCATAAATGTAACTGACCTCTGACCTGAACTTACGAGATTCGGTGGTCCTTGCACCTCAGAACAACAATGGCAACTTTATCTGCTTATGCAGCTCTGACACTCTCACCTCCTTCCAGATGGTTGGCAGTTGACTTTCCTGGCTGAGGAGGGCGTCGATGGGTAAGGGGGGGAGGAAGTGTGAGTTGGTGTGGCTGTGTTGTTCACGCGCAAAAATGTCAAGCACCAAAGGTCATGCGAATGTTGGTCATACTTCGAACTATGGCCGGATAAGTGACAGCTGCTCAATCATATGTGCAATTCTTCCGACCACGTGTTGGCATGCATGCATTGTGGAGTGGCTTTCTCTTCATTCATTCAATGCTTTGCTCGTGCACCCGTTACCTCACACTGTCGCCCACGCCGTACTCCGCAACGCTAGTGTCGGCGTTGGAGGTCATCCCGTTGGCATCCGCCGAGGGCAGGTCGCTGGCCAAACACGTGGGGGCCGGCGTGGTGGTGACAACAACTGGATCTGGAACAAGTGCACCGTACAATATGTGCCCAGAAGAATGGGAAAAGCACTGTACGAATTTTGAACATGTGTTCATTTTCACACCTCATCAGTCACATGAGGACAATGCTGATTCAGGAAATTTCAAGGGCCAACATCAAAAGTCTGAAGATCAAGGACCAGATGTCTCTGTCCAAGCCGCACTGGATCATACCTGATCAAGCTGGATCATTAAAGCAGTCCTAGACAGCTACTGAAGCAACCAGTCTTCTATGTTCTGATCACGCTCATACAAACGTTTCACTGTACAGGCATTCTGGGTCAGACATCTCAAGAGTTAAGACATTCTTACAGCACACATTCTTCAGATCGTGAGGGCAAAGTCGCAGGCAATAAAGAGGATGCCAATGCTGTGACAGTCAATTGCATGTTCATCGTGTTCGCATTCAGATGCAAGATTTTCCCTTGATTGAGTCACTGTGGTGAGCTGAAATTTGAAGGAAGTTTCAGGCAACAATTGACGAAAGACAGTTTCAGGCACGACTTTGAAGGATTTTTGATGACCACATCAAGAACAAAAAAACATTTTGGCACATCTGTTTCTGACATGCACTCTGGCCTGTGTTGCATGTACTGGTAGTTGCGAAAGAGTGGCATACATGCAACTTTAAATATCAGATTGATGTCACTGAACACCTCTTGTCAGCCCAATAGAGCCGTTGGTGATAAGTGGAACTGAAAATGAATGTATTTGTGTGGCTATAAATTTGTTGTGAAGGCACAGTCACTCATTTCCTCTGCAGCATGAATGCCAATACAAAGAGCAGAGTGCCGTACATTTAATGACCATAAGCCAACGATGACTAATGTGTGCTAATGAGTTCCATACTGAGACTTCACAGTGCTCGTGATAAATGATGATCAAAGTCCTGTCACGTCCAAGGAGCGTACACATAACAACACAATATGTATCATTAATTTTGCACTGAGTGCCCCATTGCATGAAATTTCTGTTACATCAATGCCTTATACGAATTTCTTATTCTTTGCACAGGAATCCGTCATTTCAATTTCAACCCCCTGTTAAATACAAGGTGAGAAACTAGTTTGGGAAATGCTGTGCAGAAAGTGAGTTGGCAAAATTTCATTCACGCTAAATCTCCATTCAGATAGTTGTCCCTGTCAATGCTCCCTACAGGATGTGTGTAATAATATTTCCCTGCAGAGGTTAATAACCGGGAAACATTCCACTAATCGAGGTGTTTTAAAAAAATGAGAGAACAGCATTGGTTGCCCATTGGGCCAACTTCCCCTTCAAAATCATGCTTGAAACTATTCTTGGTCAGTTATCACATCAAACTAGTTGCCTTCACCAACAGAATTTCAGCTCATCAAAGTGATCTAAAAAAATGCATCTGCCTGTCAAATGCGAACATAAATTTAGTTATGTTTCAATCCTCGGGCTTTCACTAATTGTGACGTGGGCAGCCACAACAGCCCAGTGAGCAAGAAGCATTAAAGCAAGACACCTCATTCAGTGATTCACCTGTGCAAGGAGACCCCTGACAGACTGGAAGTTTTTGGGACTGGCAATTTTCGTCCTGCACCTTGCCTGTTGTCTTGAACTTGAGGCAAATCTTTTCGTCACTGTCAGCGTCAACCTCGGAAATGTGTGAGATATCAACAATGTCCCCCTCCACGTTGGTAAAGTCGTTGTCACAATTGTTACTGCACTCACGCCTCTTAGGATTGTGCAGGTTCACCCATGCATCATTATCTGGAAGGAAAGACACGTCAACACAAACACATGCACAAACAAACAAACAATATCCTACCCTCTTCGGTCACTCATGATAGTCTTCTCCTCGCACATATGCACGCACAGTTGCACTGTTGCTCAGTGTCTTTATGATACAGGTATGAGCACAAGCAGGTATGAAATTTTTTCACAGTCTCCGTCAGCTGCACAGAGATATTTTTTAACCAAACGTGGACCAACTATTGTGTTGCATGCATCTGTGCCAGAATTCTGGCTTTAGGTGAGTTTGTATCGTTTCGTAATGAGGAAAACCTGTAGAAAGAATGATTTGTTAAATACGAAGCCAAACTTGTGGCCAGCAGAAGAAATGGATCCACTGTTGTTTTGCTTTTTGACTCTCTAGCAGTCGAAGGAACGATCTAAAGTGAGTTTTCAACTTTTGTAATGATATTTCCCTAAAAGAATGCGTCTTGACAAATGTGGCCCCACATATGAAAACAGAATGAAAAGTAGGAAGGTCTCTTTTCTCTTCTCAGGGTTGTATGTGCGACAAATGTAGTTTTAGGTGAGTCTATAGCCTTCAATTATGAATTGTTGATATTGACCTGGTTAAAAGTAGTCTCACTAAGTTGTGTACATGTCCATGTTCAGTACTAAAAGTACTACTGCTTTTGTGTAGTACTGTAACCCTCTCCATACGTCAAAAAGTAGAAACTTGATTTTTCATTCAAAAATGTCATAACTAGGATTTAAGTATTAGAGATAATTTTAGTTTGACCCCCGACCACATTGACAGGTCAAAAATGACCCACTTTTAATCAATAAACATCTCTGTGCAGTTGACAGGACAAGTCCTACCCCACTGACTTTAAAAAGTTATATCTGATACCCCCCGTGCTTATGTCTGACAGTTCCACTCGCCTATAAGTGATTTGATGTTGTCAACGTCAGCGGTGGTCTCAACTGAGGCCAAGGTCATGCCGTATTCCATGCAGGAGGTGATTGCGTGGGAGAATTTCCTCTTGGTGAGGACCAAGTATGATATGCCACTGAGGTCGACCACATTGTCATTGGGAGGACAAGACAGAGCGGCCACAGGATCTGAGTCTGCAAGTACACAAGTGTTGCTACTCGAATATGAACAGTTGCTTTCACTTGCTGAACTGACCAGGACACTGACAGACGAATGAAAATGTCTCGCAGCACTTCTTTCCTTCCACTTTTTTGTCCTTGTCCATGAGCAGACACAGCTCATCATCCTTGGACTTGATCTCATCCGTCAGTAATGCTGTGCTGAAGTAAGTACTGGAGTCGCGCCAGATCAACTTCGAGTTGCAGCCGTTGCCCTCACATTCAACTCCACCTGGATTCCACAAGGCAGTGTACAGAAGTCCCTGAGAATCTGCATGTGCAAAAGGGTATTCGTGATCCACATTTAGTACCAAAAGGCACAGTTGCTGTTCCACGGATGTTAAGGTGGACAAGTGACTTGTGGGTGCACCACAAAGTTCAATTCCGTGTAGAAGAACAATGGCCATTGTCTGAAGCAGTCAGAGAGCTGACATGTTACTGCAGGCACAAACACCTTGTCAGTTGAACAGTCATGACTTTTCTGCTTTGTCACCTGCACTAAGGACTAAGTAGCCAGAAAAAAGTAGTCTTTCTTTTCGCATGTCCAGCATTTAGTGTCAACCAATTATGACAATCCACCAACTATGTCCACAATTGTGTAGACAGAGTGTGCTGTACTTGCCTGCCCAATTGCTGATCTGATTGATCTCGACCGTCGTCTCCCACACAGCCAGAGTCGACCCTGACCCCATGGCCTTGCACTCAGCAGCCGCATCATGAAAAGACTTTGCAGATGTCTTTAAGTAGAACACTTTCCCATTTCCGACATTAGCTTTTGGGGTAGTTGACGGGCAAGAACTGCATGCCGGACCGATGCAGAACCACAGCAAGCATAAAATGCTTGCTAAAACTGAAACAAGACACAACATCAGTGCATTCAAAATGATTTTTTGTAGAGAGGTTGTGGTATATGACTTGTACAGAGATCAATGTTGGCCAAACTAAAAATGCCTTAAGAGCTTCAAGTTAATTTGTCATGTTTCAGTGAAATCCTCTACCCATCTAGATTACTAGAAAAATCAGCTTTACAGTGAGCGCCTCTTTGACAGCTTCCTGATTTGCTGACTAGGGTAAAAACTGCTTGACAAGAACTTGAATATGAGGAGAACTTGAAGCTTTCCTGCCCTTGATGCATTTTTAGTTTGGTCAATATTTATCTCGATTACTGTACAATGCAGGCAACATCAATCAATAGAACGGCATGGTCAAATTGATTGTACATATTTTGATCAAGAATCAAGATTGTGACCTGTCTGCTCTATGCCATGGCTGTATGAATACGTCCCAATTTTTATGCTTGGGTAGGATTTATTTTTTCTTTATATTTTTCCCACAGTCAGCAAGGCCGGGAAATATAAACTTATATTTCCCTGGTCAACTTCCACTTGCAAAAGTCCAAAATTACAGTTGATTTCTGCATAACCCATCTGACATGGCACTGCTAATTTAATGTAACATTGCTTCGAGATGCAGTTCTGAGCTTGGTGCTGTAGGCCTGCTTGTCCTTGTCCTTATAAGACCTGCACTGTCTCTGTGACAGTTGAGAAATATTCAGAAAGTCGTGGTGTTAAATTACAAATTACCGCTGCGGACGTGCACTAAATTTCCCTCCTTTTGACCTTAACTGCCTGAGGGCGGATGGTCGCCCAAGGTCGTCAGGCTGAGGGACATAATCGGCCCTCAGGTTTCTAAATACTTATAGGGACATGGACAAGCAGGCCTACAGCATCAAGTTCAAAACTACTTCTCTGAGCAAACTCGGAGAAACATAGTGCTACAATACGCAGCGGTAATAACTGTTATATAGTCATAACCTCAGACCTTTCGTCTTCTCACTACGTGGAAGGTGACCAGAAATATTGTTCTTGCATAGAACGTAAGTTGAAGCGGTGGTTTCCATGTAATTCTCTGACCGCCAATGTGGCTTAAACAGCAGATTCAGTTGGTAGATTTTCATCTTCACAATTCATTTTTATCATCATGCGCCAGTTCTATCCCGCTTCTTCCTGCAACAGATCGATTTGCCATCACATTAGAACTCCTCTCTTTATCGATCACACGCTATAATTTCAATTGTTTCAGGTTCCTCCTTATCCACCTCTTCAGGGGCATCAGTAGTCTCACGACAAGCCCAGATCTTGGCAACTTGTTGTAACTGTACGGAATTGTGACCACGGTTTCTAAGACTACTTCCATTGGCAAATTTACTGCTGCCTCTATTGCAAAGAGGGTTATAATTCGCGTCAGTACTATGAGTACTCCCGTGATTACTGTGTGTACGCGCGCATGCGCAGTACAAGGGTTAAATTGTGTTCTTACTGTACAGTACGTTACATGTGTGTTCTACTGTAAAGTTTGAT
>JAAUXU010014638.1_pt1 | contig 12022 bp, 12 predicted proteins | sample 7278151 | NCBI WGS metagenome assembly JAAUXU01 (sample SAMN14350113, study PRJNA611818) | marine sediment metagenome | isolation source: surface marine sediment (1.8m) | place: French Polynesia: Moorea | collected 2018-08 | reverse complement strand
CCCGTGGCTTTGGTCCCACTCTTATAACCTCACCCCGCAATGCGGGGGAAACAACCCGGGGGGGGGGGGGGGGGGGGCACCCCCATGGGGGGCCCCGGGGGGCCCCCCCCCCCCCCCCCCCATCCCCGCCCTTCCTGCCCGTGACATGCACAGCAATGCTCGGCAGCAGCCAGCTGACGTGCCAAAGCAAGGGCAAAGAGCGTCAGTGCTTACACCCGATCTGACACTTTGCCATGACACGTTCGAAAGTCAAGAAGAGGCGCTCAGGACTGCCATTTTGGTCGGTCCTGACGGTCCAGTAGCCTACCAAGCCCAGGCTGCCAAGCAATGTTGACGGTCATGGACTGTCTTGCTTGGTGGCCACATCTGTCGAACAGCAAACTCATTGCGAACTCGTTCGGCCTCGTGTGTCTCAGAGATGAGGTTAGATGGAATTGAGTTAAGTTACGTGAGGTCACATCAGGTCAAATTGGGTCACATCAGGTCACGTCAACAGTAAAGATGCGGCAGTGGGGATCTGAGATCTGCTGAGAATTACAAATTGGCGGCCACAGGAGTCGTCCGTGGTGCCGGAGACCGCCATTCCCATCGACGACTGTGACAGGATTGTGCACACTTGCACCGTTCCTCTCGCAGTCCTTCCTCAAGCCCGCAAAATTGTGAATAACTCGAGAACGACCGAGGGTTCCCGGGGAGCGTCAAACCTCAGATTGAAGCTGAAGATCACGTGCCATTAGCCTGACTTTGTCCCACACTCCCAACTTTGGCAATTGCTCGGCGACAGCGAGAAAGCTTCTCGAGTCGTTGTTCTTGCTTGATTTCCCGCCAAAAACGCCCCCAAAACCAAGCCATCAGCAATTTTTCATTTCTCAAATGACACCTTCCAAAAAGTATGAAACTTCAGTTGGGTGTAAGAAGGACCCTCAGTGGTTCTCGAGGTTCATCACAGACAAGATGCTCCGTACGTAGGTACCAAGTAGTCAGAGCTGTATTCAGGCATGCACCGAGCCCAGTACAGCGAAACACTCTTATTATTTGAATCAAGTTTGGACTGAGATTTTTGATTCATACAGCCGTATGATTGACATAGGCATTTTTCACGAAAAAACAGCTGTTTCTTTGACAGGGTTTATATCATGGAGGCTGAGCAAGCAACTTGCAGACTTGGACTCCCTGCTTTTGAATGATGAACTCTGCAGCAACCTGGTGATAACGTGAGGTGGGTCAACACTTACTCACACAGACTTATTATTTTGTCAAGAGACTCAGTCACTTTGGCACCACGATCATGAGTCTTTTGAGGAGAAACATCACCAGAGAAGCATGAACAAATCTGAATTTGCACTCCCTCTTTACCAATTTCGGCCTGACGAGGGATAATATTGATTCAGATGGGCGTAAGAGCTGGAGAATTGATTCAGATGGCAGTAGGAATTTTAGTGCGTAAAAGGGCTGTTTGATTTGGGGATTATAAGTTTGACTCTTCTGGCCGTTTGATGCATATAAGCGTGTTCCACTGTACTGTGCGGGTCTTTGAAAGGTAAGCGATTTGGGACGGATCCAGCTTTCAAGACAACTCGTCAAGCACTGAGAGGAGGTGGGTTTTTTTTTTTTTTAAAAAAAAATTGCATCACGATACAGGCACGCATATGAACTATGAATGTATCTCGTTCTGGTAAAGTAGTGCTTTATCGCACGTTCTTGGCTTTGCTGCCTGAGGGGTTGTCAATGGCCCCGAAGGCTGAAAAGTTAAAAAAAAATGTGCGATAAAGCTGTTACCACATCGAGGTTGGTGGCCCGAGGGTCATATTATTATGCCTGAGTATCAAAAACACAGTTTGTAAATGAAATAAGCGGCATCATGGCAATATATTGCCATAAGGCTATATATTAGGCTAGGTCAAAAATTGGTACTCCCCGTGGGTGCCCAAAATTTGTCACCGCTTGCCATTTGAAGACTTTGTAGTCAAATGAAAGTGGAAAAAAAGGAGTTTTAGCTATGCCCAAATGCATTTTCAAGTTGCATCATACTATAAAATAAGCTGAAATATTTTTTCCTTCAGGAGTTGCTGTAAATTATTTTCCTGACAAACTGGAGCAAGTCAGCATTTTGTTGAGTGATTTTCACCCACTTTGGCAGCTTCTGACAGCCACCAGAGCTGAAATCAACTTTCACAGCAAATTGACTACAGCAGCTTAGTACATAAATTTCAAATCAAGTTGGGCAGAGGTAAACAGAATTTCTTTTCCAAAGTATTTGACTACATCTTCATCTTTTGAGCCAATGTAACAAACCCCAGCTGCCATCAGCTGAATTTCCAAGGTTGATCCCTTTTCGACCTAGCATAGTATATACCTATAATATATATACCTATAATATATATATATAAGGCATAGCCTTACCATACAGTGGGGCTTTATCAGCATTTCTTTCAGCTGTTGAATCAGACAAGTTAGATACCGAGGATTCGACACCCAAAAGACCAGCCTTATAAGGTCCATTCAGTGTACGGCAGGGGAATTGCAACATTCTCAATTTGCTGCAGCTTTTGACACGTTTGAGTTCAGCCTTTCTTCGCGATATTTTCAGGTGCTGTAGTTGAGGCTGGGGCTTCATACATTTAGGCTCAGGTTGAGCTCGGGAAAAAATCAGCTCTCCCTTCTCAGCGCAATGGCTGACACAGCTGAGATAAAAATGCTCTAAAAAAGTGGAAAAACAGTCCAGTAGAATGGAAAAAGCAGAGACAAAAAGCCCTGAAAAAAAGTGGAAAAGCACTCCGGGAAAGTAGAAAAGTGGTCCAATACAGTGAAATCGCTCCTAAAAAGTCGCTGTTTCATATTTTCGGCTCATGGAAGAAGGAGAAGAAGCTACGGGGAAGCGACAGTTTGGGGTCAAACTACAAACTTCCCTCTGTCTGTCTGCCTCCCTCCCTCTACTCCCTCCTTTGGATCTTGCAGCCCTCGGGCCTGGACGTGTTCAACAAGCTGCCCGGAACAGTTGGGTCGGGGTCGGTGTGAACCCGATTCCCTGTATCCCCTCAATGCCTGTGTCCGGACAGGGCCAGAATGCAGAGGCCGGGACGAAAGAAGGCAGTGGCAGCTGCCAAGAGGACGTATCTCAGATCTGCTGCTTCTGGCATCAGCTCAGCTGTGAAGTGAGTTTGTCCGTTCTCCTTGGTCGATTGCGTGGTTGCCACGTGGCTGCCACAGAGAGGGTGCTGGACACAGAGAAGAAGAGACCTGTGTGTGGCCTCAGAGTTCACTTGTTGGCCACTCTACAGGGTGCAGCAGCAAATTTCGCCTTCAAATTCTCCACCTTCTCAGCTCTGTCATCATTTGTCTTCTGGTCGTAGAACTTTTCTCCCCAACTGGAGTAATATGGATGCCTTGGAATATTTGCTTTCTGCAAACGTCACTTGGAAGACATGACCCAAGTTAGGCTCTCAACGCCGTTTTTCGGTCTCAGGCACGATGTCCATCCACAACACCTTGGCCTCCACGCAGGCCGCCACCAACGTGACCTGTGACACCCGCGTCACTCACGATTGTGTGACAGGCTTACTGGCTCCCAAGGACTGATTGGGAGAATTTTGTGGTGGACCCACACACCGGGACCATGCGCCATGGACATGCACGGTCCCCTGGTGCGTGACCCGGTGCACGGTCTCGATGGGGACGAGGTTGCAAGCTGAGTGGATCGCGACCCGGACGACGCCGGATCCCAAGTGTCCCACCAAGCTCTCTAAGGCTCACCTGCAAGTATCTGAGCTGTAGGGCCGACGACGACTCTGCTATCACTTCAGAGGCCTCCTTGAGTGCTCTGGAAGCCTTTTGCTCTCCCTCAGCGGCAATCACCTACGGAGAGAGGCTCTTTTTCAAGCTCTGCTGCACAAGCGAATGAAGCAAAGATCCCCACCTTGGCTCTCGCCTCCCTGGCGGCCTCGGCCTCAGCGGCCATGGCCCTCTGGAGCTGGACCGGCAGACGAGCGTCTTTGCTGCAAATTTGCGAGAATTCTTGTCAAGTTCAAAGTCTTCCTTGGCATTTCAGTCACGAATTTCTTACATTTCCACTCGCTCCACTTTGATGCCCCAGGCGGTGGTGGCCTCGTCGAGGACGACCTAAGAGAATCTGTTCACATTATTGCCATCATTAGACGAAACTTTTACTGCGATAATTGCGAGTTTCCCACTGAATTCTGATGATCCAATTATGCAGATTGCTCTTGGCGCTGGCACTGACCTGCATGGAGGAGGAGATGCTTTCTCTGTCGCTGAGGATCTCGTGGAGGTTCTTTGTTCCCAAGATGTTTCTCAGTGTGGTCTGGGCGAGGAGCCTGAGCACAGAGGTGAGGTCAAGACCAACTCGAGTTGGAAACTCGACCAGACAAAAAAGTGAACTGACCTTGTGGAATGGTGGGCGTTTTCCACGTTGGCCACCGACACCGTGGCGTTGGACACCCTGTAATAGACGACGGCATCGACCGAGACCGTCACTGAGTCTTTGGTCAACACCTGAAAGAAAGGACGGTTGGATGGCAACTCGGCCGGACATTTTGTCTGCCATTTCTGCTTACTTCTTGTGGTGGCACCCCCAGGGTGATGGTTCTCAAGTCCACCTTCTGATATGACTCTATGCAAGGAAGAACGAAGAAGATACCTGGAAGAAAGTGTGCGACACCACTATCACTGTCGTGGCCGGAGACGGGGATCAGATGATTTAGTACTACATGTCTTTAAGGAGAAGCAGTGTCATGTTCGTGCTATTTCCTACATATGCACTTTGTGGCTTTTTGTGGGACATTTGAAAGAAGAGAGCTTGACACAGACTGGCTCGACACCGCTTAGTTCGGCCCCACCAGGGGCCCAAGAGTCCAAGTCCAAGTGCTGCTCACTCAGAACTTGGACTCGAACTTCAAGTCAAGTCAGCCGTCACTTCTCTGACCGATCAATTGGATTTTGGCACCGACGGGATGAGGAAAAAGTGCTCTCGCACTCGGCGTGCTGCATGTTGCTCTCAGTGGCGAAATGGCACCTCAGGTTCAGAGGCGGCCGGCTACATGGACACGTGGCACCGGCAACTCTGGCCATCGTCTGTGGAGTCAAGGCCATGTCCAAGGCCACCGGTACCATCGGGAGCCAACAACAAAGGTTCCAGCCCATGAATGGATGAAAAAAGCACCCGGTTTAGCAGAGCCTGAAAATGTGCACGCACAAGTTCGCCAAGTAGGACACGGTCAGTGAGAAGACCATCGTCAAGGCCGACTTGAGCATGAAGTGATGCAGCACGGGAGTCAGGTGTCTGCTGACGGCCGCTCCGCTGGGGAAGAGGCTTGACAGGGGCATGAAGGAAGATCCCATACTGGTTGGATCGGGCGTTGTTGGTCCGCCAAAATATTCACGGAGGAGAAGGCCTTCACAGTCGGCCAGGAATAGATGCGAACCACCCTGTATAGAGACGATTATCCTGCATGTTCGAAAGATGCCAGAGAGTGGTCAAAGGCTATGGCCTTTGGCCTTTGACATGGCCTTAGGCATGCAACAAAGTATCATTGTTTGTCTTCTTGTGCTGTGTCAGTACTTAGGCAATATTGTTATTGTGCCTTGTCTGTTTTTGCCAGTGCTGTCGTAGTAAAAAGTTTTGACAGCAACTGATTTGAGAGCAACAGTCAGCACGGAGTGCAAGGAAAGGTGGCTTCCTCTTCAGGGAGTAGCAGATCAATAAAGGCATTGCTCAGACAGTTCCTCTGCTTCAAGTTCCATCATTCGATCAAGGCTGTTCCATCATGTTTAGAAATGGAGAAGCAGCCCCCTAAACTAGTGGGGGGTAGGTGGGTAGGTGGGTGGGTGGGTGGGCAGGCAGGCAGGCAGGCAGGCAGGCAGGCAGGCAGGCAAACAGGCAGGTAGGCAGCCAAGCAGCCCGTCAGGCAGCCAAGCAGCCTGACAGGCCTGACAGGCTTCTTCTCTTGACTCTGACCGGGCCCACATTCCCCTTGAGCAACTAAACTTCCTCATTCATCCGATTGATAGGAGGAGCCGACGAGAATTCCCTGACTAAGAGTCAGGAAAAACTACCGGCAGAGGGGTCCATAGACCAGGAGGGAAAATTAATTTTTGGCCTGCTTTTGTACAGTTTTTGAGACCGACTAGTAGGAGGCAGCAGGGTCAAACAATCTCGCGAGGTCTCTCCAAAGTTGAGAGTTCAGAGAAATTAATGTTATGCAACTTTCTCCTTTAATGTATTCATGCCAAGTCAGAGCACTTTTCTTCATGCAGTACTACAAAAGCAGGCCTAGATGTTGTGATTGTACTACACAGTGTATGATAAATCTGGGAGGCTGAAAGTCCAATTTCCTTCTAATTTGAGTGGCAATCTTCAGTGGGCCTCATTCTAGGCTACAAAAAAAAAACTAAAATAAGAAGCAATCCTGTGCTTCCAAGTCCAAAAGTCCGAGATGTCCAAAATTGCCTGGTCTTCAGAGCTCCATCCGTGGGATGGGGGCACTCTACTTTTCTTCCTCTTCCACTTCAATGACATCATCACCGGAGGCGATGTCAGCCCAAAAGCCCAATGACGACGTCGTCAGCACTCACCTGGCCCCCTTGATCCTCCTGACAGGAGTCTGCCTAGTCTGAAGATGACCGCGCGTTCATATTCTTGGACAACCTGAAAAGGAGGGGAAAGAAGTGTGACCCCTCTGGGAGTGCCCAGGCCGACTTGGTCCTGCTCACCTTGAAACACACACATAATGAGAATGGCAGTGTGACCATGACGAGCGCCCAGGAGATGGCGGTAAGCAGCCAACCACACAGACCGATGCCACTGTCGGATTCATCGGCTGAAACAAATAAGAAGAATAGCTTGAAACAGAGACCAACAGTTGGTGTTGGCTTTGGCATTCATACGTTCGCGCACTCCATCGAACAGAGGAGTCCTCAGAGGTCGTCATCAGCTGCTTTCGCGGGCTTAGACTGTTTCATTGACTACGATGGTGGCAGTAGTATAGAGTGCGTGGGGAAGAAGAACAAGCTCAGTGGCGTGTTTCACACACGGCTGGCGCCGCTGCATGGTGTGTGCCGTATGCACTGCATAAAAAGCGCACTTGCGCAGTGGTGAGAGTCAAGTTGCGCCTTTGTCTCCTCAGCAAGGACGAGACGCCGAGCGGCCTCAGCGTTGCGCAACAACGACCTCGACCAGAAAAATGCCAACCTCATGAAGCTCTCGGTCTGGCAGAAAGATACACATGCATCCAGTTCAATGGGTCTCAACCAAGTGGAACTTCTTCAAAAAGGTAGTGCTGGAGGACAGAGGCGACCGATCCTTGGAAATTGCCTCAAGTCAGATCTCCAATCCAGTTGGTCTTTATTTTTTTCATTTTTTAAAAAAATCGTGCTTATCAGGAGAGCAAAGCAGGACAACGGGACAGGCATGTGACGCAGTCCTCCATGACGAGACTCGTGATGAAGGACTTGGGGACGGTCTTGAGACCTGCGGCTTCCTTTCGGTCCTTGATGCGTCCGCTGGACGAGCGAGATGTCTGCTGCGTGTCGCACAGTCCCAGATCCAGCAGAGGCTGAGCAATCTCGTCGTCAGACGAGAAGAACTTCTCTGTGGACATCTTTTTCAGCACGATGCTGCTGTGCCGGGACCAAAGTCACGGTCGACACTCTCTTTTTCGGCGTCGCGGTCCAGTGCAGCCAGCCGCCGGTCGGCCTCGGTGAGGTCCTGAAGGCGGCTCCAGAGGAGATCGCACGCCTCGATCAGGTGCTCGGAGTCCATTGCGGCCACGGCATGGGTGGTGGCAGCTGTCCAAGCCAGTCCAAGGGGTTGCGGGCGGCACGGTTGTCTGACTCAGGACGCGCCGAGATCCAAGTCAGAGGAGCTCGTTTGCCCACAACCTTTGGGGATTGTCCGCCGTCCACTTGTTTCTGCACCAGGGGTGAGGTGTCCATTCTGTTGGAAGACGTCCCGGCGGCCACTTGAACCGTGATGTCCAGGTAGGCCTCTTGCGTGACCGTCTGCCCCTCCCCGGGCTACACGGAGAGAGCCTTGTTGCTGCTTACTGCCAGCACGACACCGGACTGTGCGCGAAATCAGGTCTCTTTTGCCCCATGAGCGTCGTCGTCGGGGTCCCGAGCCGCCCACCCATCTGTCATTTCTTCTGTTGATCTTGGCAATGACACCGAGCACTTTCTTGTCACCAAGAGAATCCTTTTCTTCAGCTGCACTTCTGGGAGTGCTGGTGAAAAGCGGCAGAATGTTTGAGTGAGCATCAGGAGCAAGTGGCAACCCTTCTGAGCCTTGAAGGCGTCGGATGATATTTGTGTGACCTTCAAACTTTGCTTCTGCACCCGAGATCTTCATGATTCTGATTGTCACCTCTGAGACTTTCAACCTGGTGTCTCATTGATATGCTGAGATCGTCGTCGAGGAACGGGTGAAGCCGCTCCAAGAAGTATTTTGTGTGCTTCGGGCTCTGCACCACCCTTCTAGCAGGTGTCCGTGAACAACTTCTGCGTCGTTGAAGCTCTCAACAACTGAATCAACGGTGGATCTCGGTAAGCTCTGCCATATCTTGGCGGTCGTCAGGCCAATGCCCACGGACTCGATGATCACGGCACGACGGTCGGACGTGTTCAGAGCAGACGTTGACTGTCTGCGTTTCTGAACAAAGAAACTCAATGCCTTGCCCAATGCCTTGCCCAAGTACCTCCCGTCGACTATAGCGTTGGGGAGGGGGGGGGGGAACAAGAAGAACAAGGTTGGGTCAAGTTCGTCGGGCTCTGACTTCTGGCAGCTGCACCCACAACACTTTCACCAACTTTGATGGGGAATCTTCTGACACGATCATTGCATTAAATGGCCATTTTTGTTTTGCATAACTTTCCGCCCTGTAGCAATCACAGTCAGTGCACTGTCTCAGTAGGAGGACCGACTGTAGTAGACAAGAAAGGAGCTGCACAGCACAGAGTGAGAAATGGCAACAGGCAGCGTCACACAGATACTCAGTTTACGGCTTCTCTTTTGGTCTCCGGGCCTCCGGGCCTCGGGGGCCTCGGGGCCTGGGGGCCTCGGGGTCTAGAGCTAAAGTTTGGTGAAACCTGACTGATCCCTTCCAAGAGATTGAAAAGATGCGGCTAAGTATTCAAATTTTATTCACGGAATGCCGATGGAGATCCGATCTGAATGCCAAGGGCTGAAAAAGGCCTACTCTGGAGATCGTGGGAAAAGTTTCAGGGAGGGATGGGGATGGGGGGAATATGGAGAAGTGGAGAAAGAAAAAGACTTTTTTGTGGACTGAGAGTAAATCCGAGAAGAAAAAAGGCCAGTCTGAGCTCGGGAGCCTCTTCTCTTTCCGCTCTCTCGTCGGCTTTCAGGCTTTGCACGCACACGTTGGTGAGCGCGTCCGCCTTCGTCTGGTCGAAGCAGACAATGGATTAACTGTCCACGCATGATTCAGGCCTTACAAACGGAGCGGTTTCATCTCACTTCATCTCTGCTCAGCTCAGCCATTGAGGAGTGGGAGACAACAGTGCTGACTGACGACAATTTGGCTCCAAAACATTGCTTCTACTACGTTTTTCCTGCAGAAAAGTCTAGATCCTGCCCGGTTTCCTTACGGGAGGCCCCCAAAAGCGGCTCCGTACAAGACGATTGCACAGCTGCTAACTCGGGCTTCTCTTCTAACACTTTATCCAAAGATTTCCCTAGGCCTTTGAGGACCGTGGCGAAGAAGAAAAGTTTAGACAATAGAAGGGACTTTCTTCTTCTTGACTCAATAAATGAGAAAAGCGTGTAAGGCTTTAAAAAAGTTTCAGCGGCATCTCTCTCATTGAAAACACTCCTGATGAGCTAGAGAGAGAGAGATGGGATTTGGAGGAAAAGTCACAGCTTTGAAGGTCTTTTGGCTCGTCACGTGTACAGGGGCGCACACCGAGAGTGCCATGATGTGGTGCGACTTGAGCAGGGACAACAACAAGTGTTGCACGTGGACCAAGAACACGTTCTGTGATGACGTGGTGTGACTTGAGCAGGGACTCACTTTGAGTCGTGTCTCTCTGTGGTCGTCACATCCTCGCTCAGAGACAAGTGCAACACGAAGCTGACGACCAAGGAGTGGTGGAAGGGGCCTCAGCAGAAGCGTGGCTTCCCAGCCCACCTGCTCCAGTCTGCTTCACCATGTATAACATCTCTATGCCCCCCTCGGTGTCGTTGCTTCTGTACTTTCTCTGCATGCACTATGACACTGCGTCGAACTACCCGAAGACAATGCGACATTTCTTTATCTTCCCCAGTTTGAGCCTCTCGCTACAGTCACCATGAAGTTTTCCACATTGGCTGCTTCCCCTGTCCTCGACGGCCTCCACGATGGAGTTGTTGTGTCCGCTGACGTCTTGCATCATGCATAATCTCCACAGATGGTGAGAATGACACTAAATGAGATTGCACAAAATTTACAGCCGGTCTCATTGAACAATTCAATGGGCGATTTAGAAAGTGTGCGTGCGTGAGAGAGAGAGATCCCATTTGCGCACGCGCAGCCTCTTTCTTTCTCTCTCTCTCTCTCTCTCTCTCGGAAAAACGGCCTACTAAAGATTGTTGCAGCTGCTTCTTCTGCCTCATTTCATCTTTGGTGCCGGGGGAGAGAGATTATTTCTCTTACTCCTCCCCCATATTTGGTGGGATTTCCATTATGTCACTCAGTACATGGATAATATCTATCTGTCTATCTATCTACATGCACTATCTATCTAGAGCACTTCGTGTGCTCTGTTTGTCTGTCTGTCTGCCCGCATGAGTCAAGTCATACAGTCTCTTCCTGGTACTTTTGACTTGGTCTGCCATGGGTCATGTTGGCATGGGTCAATGTAGAAGTACTTGTACTTCTACAAGGTGAGACAAATTGATCATTGACCCAGCTCATCATGGAGGAATCTGCCTGTGAGTTAATTTTCAAGCAAAGGAAAGCTGCCCTCGTGTGCAACTTCAAGGTGGGACAAAACATCTCCATCACTCTCAAACTTGCTCTCCAAGCCATTCACTGGTTTTATTGCACCTTTCACTTATGCATCTAGGCCTCATGAAGGTCGCACAGTCGGTGACCTTGTCATCCTTGCAGTTGTCCACCTCTTTGAGCATCTCGTTGAGGACGCACGTCGCCGATCCTGTTTTCCCGAGCCAGCGTGGGTTGTTGCACATGAAGGTGGACAGCATGCGAGTCCTTTTGACAGCATTGTTGTGGATGTGTGGTCCAACAGCATTATGCCGAAGCATGAGCGGATCGTCATAGTCGGCCGGCGCAGTAGTGTTGAAGACTGGGTGGCACGAGCAAAATGCAAGTAATCTGTATAATATCTCCTTGGCTGCCAGGTTAAGGCAGTCTGTCTCAAGTTCCCAATAATGCTGCCATGGCACTGGCAGCTCTAACTACTCCCTCAGCCATTAGGTGGTTCTCCAGCCATATCGGCCGGTACCTCTGGTCATTCTCACCCACCGTGCTTGCAGTGAATGCTTTCGCATGCTTGCCGGCCTCTGTGACCCTGTTCCGCGGCATGTGTGAGCACAGAACCTGGTGCCGGGAACACACTGGAAGCACCCAGCCATCTTCGTGTTGGGGACTACATGTGCATCTATTTTTATCTACTCTGTCTGTGTGTCCACGGCCGGTTTCTGCCATCTCAGGAGGTGGAGGGGGGGGGGAAGGCTTGGGGCTGGGGCTGGGGCACTTTTCTCACCCAGCGAAGCGCTAGTATATATATAATTATATACACATGTGCCAAGTCTAAGCACAATGACAGATTGCCGAAACCAACCGAAATTCATTGACTTCATCCGGCCTCGGATAAGGACCTGGTCAAGATTTTCTCCGCCAGCCGCTTTCTCTTCCATTGTGAAAGTGTTTTCATGTTCTTCGTCGGATTTCTTTTTGCTTCTCCTCTTTGTAAAGGAAAGTGGCCCAGTCCTCAGCCCTCGGCCGCCTCCGACTGCCCATGTAGTCCGGGTTGTTTTTTTTTTTTTTGGGGG
>JAAUXU010090143.1_pt1 | contig 12023 bp, 5 predicted proteins | sample 7278151 | NCBI WGS metagenome assembly JAAUXU01 (sample SAMN14350113, study PRJNA611818) | marine sediment metagenome | isolation source: surface marine sediment (1.8m) | place: French Polynesia: Moorea | collected 2018-08 | reverse complement strand
TTTACAGCGCTTTTATTGTCATTTTTCCAACACGGTTTGTTGACTCTTCCCCCCCCCCCCCCTTGTACTGCTCTGAAGCACAAGAAAGGGCTTTAGCCAGCGTTCTTATTAGGCTTGTCACCATCGTCAAAACACATGAAGATTATTTTAGGAGTTCATTAATCTTGCTAAAACTCTATTGTTTCTCAAGGTACAGCAGCATGCTGTACTGGAACTTACTGCTCATGGCACACACAGCCACCCCTTCTTCAATCCAAGTTGCACACCAATGCAAAATAATCAAATGATCGGCTGATGTTAATTTGCGTGAGGGATTTCTGTGCACCCCTTTAGGAAAGTGCAGAATGAAAACAATAGTGCAGTTATATGGCTCTCAAGTCTGAAAACCCAAGCAGAGCTTAAGCTTTTGGGTCTCAAAGTTTGCTTTGAGAAAGTCAGACGGAGCCTGTAAGGGCTCCCAATTGAATTTTGCAAATTCTGCTACTTAAGCGAGTGTCAAGCAAGGCAAAAAATCAAAAGTTGGCAATACAAGCTTGGCTTGGGCTGAGCTTGAATGACATTTCGACACTAAAAAAAAGGCGGTCCCGCCATTCCCGCTCTTGTCAGTGGTGGTCATGGACACAAATAGGAGTTCTGTGGCTGCCTCCTCAGCGACTGCACGGACGCCTTCAACGTCCACAACCACAGTGCCCTTAACTAAAAGTTCGTCGTCAAAGTGAGAGCCATTCTTCTTCTTTCTTTTATCAACTAAGACAGACTCAAGCGCTATATTGCTCTCTGTCTTTCTCGAGAGACCTGTAGAAATGCAAATGTGGATTTCTGTAGCAGCTGTTAGGGCTCTTGACTACGCAACAGAAAGTCTCGCCTTACTTTCTGGAGGAAGCCAATGATATAGAAGTCCCCGGGGCTGTTGCTTGTTTGGTGCTGGTTCCTGTTGCAGGGCTCGCCATTCCTGTCATTGACGACGTGGCCCGTGTGGACGGTTCCTGCCGTCGCAGGTGTCTCTGCCGTCATGGGCAAGTTCATAGATGGAGCAGCTAAAGCAATCATATGCAAATAGTGTCAGCATATGGAGCCTCGACTGTTAGAATTCTTTCTTACCGCCGACTTCGAGAAATAGGAAACATCAGACAGCGAAAATTCTCCGGTTGTATCGTTTCTCATGTGTACGTACGTATATATTCTTGTTCGGTAGGTACAATTGTTTACGTACTTTGGCAACTGTCGAAACTTGAGTAATCTATGGGATGTCCAAGGAGAAGAACTCTGCTCCTTTTCGCCACTGAGCTTACCTTTAATGAAAACTTAAGTTAGAAAACATCAGTTCTTCAAAAAACCCAGCAATAATTACTCGTTAGAAGCTCGTCGTGATGGATTGAGCGACATCAGTGACATCGTAAGAAGAGTCTCCCTTGAAGTACTCTGCCTTACCCGCAGCCCCTTTTTAATAAAAAGATTCCCTGCAGTTTTAAGTTTGTCGTCGTCGTACCACTTAACCGCATACTTCGTCGATGTGCTGTAACCACATAATATTTCTTAAGTCATCCATCTCATTCGTGTATTCACGGTGCGGGGATTTTTAAAATGAAATGAGTCTACTAGATACTTTTTTAACATTTTCCTTAGACGGTAAGCAATTTGCCAAGTTAAGCTAAATCCCTCCAGGAAAATGAAGTGAAATCCCTTCCCTGAAAATCCTTCTGTCAAGAGCAGTTTCTTCTTTGAAGACCGAAGCAAAATGGAAAGAAACCACTTGGAAAAGTATAGCAGTAGGTGCACTCTAAGATACTTATATGGTATTAGAGTACATACGGAGTATCAAATAAATGTAAGAAAGGGGAAGTTCAGAGGAAGCTCCGTACTTAGTGCGGGCCGGGAATCGGAAATTTCCGGCAGAAAGTCAGAAAAAAGCCAGTCGACATTAGGATCTTGATGGTTGTTCGGGCTGCGAGGGAATATACGGACACACTCGGACGTATCTGGGAGTGATCTTTACATGTGTCGTGTCTGATGGTCCAATAGCCAACGCCGGTCTTCTTGTGTCCAATTCGTACATACATGAGTTACATATGCATAACCCGTCGTGCACATGTCTTTCTCGCTGTATTTGACATTTTGTGTTACCATTACACCTGACTACACCATCTTCTCTTTCCTCCTTGGTGCCCTCTAGGTGGGAGGTTTGCGTTACGAGACGCAGGTTCGCACGCTGAATCAGTTCCCGGACACGTTGCTAGGCGACCCCTCGCGGCGGATCCGCTACTTCGACCCCATCCGGAACGAATACTACTTTGACCGACACAGAAACTGCTTCGAGGCAATCATCTACTACTACCAGAGCGGCGGCAGGCTCAGGAGGCCGGTGAATGTGCCGCTAGACGTCTTCTCTGAAGAGATTCAGTTCTACGAACTGGGAGAGTACGCAATCACCAAGTTCAGGTATGGCGCTGCCGTGGTGCTTTGCATGCACCAGTATGAAGCTAAACCACAGGCCACCATCCTGTTGCGTAGCAAATTCACTTTTCACGCAATCCTGCTGCATGTCCGTTCATACCACAGACATTTCTTACCAGTGGGGTTATCTTTACACAGGGAAGAAGAAGGCTTCATCAAGGAGGAGGAGAAGCCGTTACCCACGAACGACCTGCAGCGCAAGGTGTGGCTACTTTTCGAGTATCCGGAGAGCTCGCAGCACGCGCGCGTCGTTGCCATTATCTCAGTATTTGTCATCCTGCTCTCTATTGTGATCTTCTGCTTGGAGACGCTACCCGAGTTCAAGCACTACAAGGTGTCCAACACGACGACGAACGGCACCAAGATCGAAGAAGACGAAGTGCCTGACGTCACCGACCCTTTCTTCATCGTAGAGACGCTGTGTATAATTTGGTTCACCTTTGAATTGCTTGTGCGCTTCCTCGCCTGCCCTTCTAAGTATGTGTTCGCCAAGGATATCATGAACATGATCGACTTGGTGGCCATCATACCCTACTTTATTACCCTGGCCACCATCGTGGCCGAGAAAGAGGAAGCGATAGCGCCCAGTGCGCCCGTCGCGCCGAACAAGGAGGGCAACAATCAAGCCATGTCGCTCGCCATACTCAGGGTCATCAGGCTCGTCAGAGTCTTCAGGATATTCAAGCTGTCGCGGCACTCCAAGGGGCTGCAGATCCTGGGAAGGACGCTCAAGGCGTCCATGCGGGAACTGGGGCTCTTAATGTTCTTCCTGTTTATAGGTAAGATAAGAAGATGTACTTAGTGATGTTACCTTTCAGCATGATAGCATCCATCCATCATGCTTTGTCTCTCTGTGACGATGCTGTCTGTGAACGCTTATTTGGGCTCATTTTTGTCCTTGTGCCGCAATCCCACTAAAGAACACCAAGGGGCTTTTTGGGTCATGCCTGCCTCGTACGTACCTAGTACGTCCTGCATCACACAGGTCCTCCTATCTTGTTCCCAGAAGTACAGTAAACACTGACGTAGGAGGTATTAGCGCATGAGTAAGGTGACGGAGTGACAAATGGTTCCTTTGAATGATGGCTGCGATGATAAAAACACCTCCGCATGCATAGAGAAAAAGGAGGAGAGAAAGGAGCATGGAAGAAAAATGCAGGGGTAATTTTGGTGGGGCGAGCAGTAGTAGATGGTTTCAAGGGCCAGTCAAAGACCACACCTTACCTGACAGACGTTTGTACCTAACATGTTTAGTTGACTGGGTTCTCGTATAAGTGTGTGCTCGAGTGTTTGCTTGAAAGAGTGAGTGAGTGAGTGAGTGAGTGAGGAGGGAATACAGTCGACCTCCGATGTAGTCAACTCGGAAACAGCCGGAAATCTCGACATGGGCAGGTTGCTGGCGGAAGAAATAGACGCATCGCTATTGTGGAAATCACACGGTAACCTCCACTGGAGTTGAATTTTTTCTGGTACAATGACCTATCTGGTTCAGAGCATGTCTTTTGATAGCAACCACAGTTATGGCCAGGTGATGAGTATTGTTGGCAGGAACCAATTGTCTTCACTTCACTTGGCTTAGAGAAATGATAAATCTCTTCTTTAAAAAATTGGATCAGAGTTCGCCTCCCACCCTCCAGTAAACACCTATGTATAGTTAACCAAAGCTCTGCTTTCGCCCCATTTTCGCCGCTGACGGCGAATTTGACTAGAACGAAGGTCGACTGTAGTTGGGATAAAGACTTTAGGGTCGCTCCCCCCCCCCTTCCCGCAGCTTTGTTGTTTTGCCCCCCTCCCCTTCTGAGAACGGACTCAATCGCGCTCTTGGTACCCTTTTTTTGTCAAAGTTCCACACTTGACTCTGATCCTCCACTCACTCTCCTCCCTCCTCGTTTCCGAAACCAATCCGCTCTTGTTGGTGGTGCCCCTTTAATTAAAGGAGAAAGAAGAGACTCCCCTTTTTTGCAGGAAGAGAGAGAAGAGTTGTGTAATACAGCAACGGCTCCTTCCGCTGCTCCGGCGGCTGGAGTGTTTTTACTACACAGGAGGAAGGATTGTCCTGAGAAGCTCTCACTCTGCTAGGGAAAAGTTGCGGAAACGACCCTCTCATGAAAGATGTTGAGCACAGACAGCAATTGTACTAATATGGAAGTTTTGGACTGCCTCCTCCAGCGGGTTGCTGGGCTCATCAGAGTGGGTCTCCTGTCCCGAATTTGCCGCCCTCACGTACCGCTAGATGTAGCCCAAGTTGCGCGCGGCTTACACCACTTTCGAGGCTGTGGCTAATCGTGGGTGTCCTCGGAGAGCGAGCTTTTTTGTGTCTGCGAAAACGTCACGGAAGATTAAGCAGCTGACAAAGCATTCATTGCCTTTTCTTCTCTCGCCTCCTCCTCACGCACCCTCAGTACCCTTGAGCGTCTTTTTTTCTTATTTCTTTAAGACTGCGATGGGGACGAAGCTGTGCTTCATCTGGTGGTTCTGGGGTGGCGTCGGGGGTGGACATTTTTAGCCGAGTTTGCTCGCTCACACTGTAATTTTGGCGCAGTTATTTCCGTATGAGTCCGTGACTCATAAGGCCAGGACGGCGACGGTCAACGTCACCTGGAGGCTGAAAAGGCCGTGGAAAGGAAGCCGCCCAAGTGCATCCTGTGCAGCCATCCTAAGCTTGCCAAATTTGGTGAATCAGCGAGTGCCTTAGAGCATCGTACGCTGAAGTTCACGACGGTGTCGTGCTGTCTGCTTGTCAAGCTGTTTTGTCTTGTGTGTGAATTCGCATATGTTCCTTAGTTGCAGGATAAAGGAGGAAGAACTTAAGAATTCCCTTTTTTGTTCGGAGAGGGTGTGTGTGGATGGCGCCAAGAGTGGCTGTATCTCGAGAGCTCCACGCTTGGCCGGCCAAGCGATCCAAATGGATGAATTTCGGCAGTTGGTCTTTCGGAGGAAGTTGGGGGTGGTTTATTTTGTCGCATTATTCTCTTGCCATTCTCCTTCATGGCCTCTATGGACCAAAGTGCCCATTTCTGCTTGATGCTGGAATAAGCGAATCTCGAGGGAGGATTGCACATGTAACAGTATTAATCGTGCCGTGGGTTTGTGTAGGGGTGTGCGTGTGTGACACGCGCGCGCCCGCTGGCACTAATACAGCGCTGCATAGCGACAGCGCTTAATACATGTACCCTCGACTTCCCTTGGGAGCCCCATCGGTCTCAATCTCGTTCCCTCATCTAGGAGCTCCTCCTCCCCTAGGCTCAGTCAGTTCTTTGCTCCCCCTAGCATGAGAGCAAGAAATAAAGTAAGCAAGCAAAACAAGAAGATGAAAATGATATTGGCTGGGCCGTGGAAACGCCACGACGACTAAGGAGTAGGAGACATCATAAGAAAGATGGCAGGAAATCTCTTTGTTAGCTTATCCCGCAGACTTGACTCAATTAGGAGATAGTGCAACTGCGAAGACCGCCAAGACGTGCGTCAAGTGCTTGCCGACATACATGGTCGAGTAGTCGTAGTCGTAGTAGCAGTAGCAGTTGGTGTTGTTGTTGCTGTGGCAGCAATGGAAGAAGAAAAAGAAGAAGAAGAAGAACTAAAAAAAGTGTACAGTGCTACAGTCTGGGTTTAGGAGATTCTTTGCCCAAAGACGTTGACAGAAATAACTGTGGTGAAATATGGCTGGGATGAGGCAGACATGTTTTCTTTTAGGCCCTTCGTGGCCTGCACGTTAGAAGTTACGGCCTCGAACCGAATTTAGCCCCTAAACTGCCTCCGGTGGAGACGTTACTCAGAGGCACAAAAAATTTTGACACGTGTTTGCGTTAGCTAACGAGAGATGTGGGGCAGGGTACGTATGTAAGTGTAGTGATGTGCGATATCCGGTGAGGGGTCGCAGTCGATATTTTCCGCAGTGCTGATACCGATGCATCGATCGATATTTGACAACAGGTAAATACATACCGTAAAGTACATGCGTGCATGCGTGCTACGTGTACAAGCGCCGGCTTTATTACCTTCTCCAACTCTCGTTACAACAGCTATCCTAGACACATTCTCTGTGTGTAACGATGTTCCCTTTTTTTGCTGAGACAACTGATCCAGAAGTGGAAGAAGTTGCTCCTCATGCTGCTCCACCAAGGTTCTTCCAGGCCAACTGCTGCAAGCCTTGGTTGACATTGTTCTTTTGCAGAATTCCTTGCCAAAGCTTGGGAGGGTCTCATTTGACCTAATGCCTGAACTGACCGAGGCATTTCGATAATAAGTGTTTCAATCTAAAGGACTGCGCGTATCCCCAAGCCTGCCGAATTATGGCAACTGAGGCCTTCAAAACAAGGATCAAGAAAGTTGCCCGGGCAGAACATCTCGCTTTCTGTGCCAGAGAGTTTAGGGCATTGTTCCAGACTTTACATCATCTCTCGAGCAAACATTCTTCTTCTTCCTTTTGTCTCATCGTCTCTCATGAAGGCTTTCAAGTGGCCGTGCAAGTCACCGAGAGAGAGCATAACTTGGTGCAGAGTAGCGTGTTGGTCACCATTCCATATTTCACGGGCATGTTGCAACTTTTCCAAACTTCTAAAAACTCTTTCAATCATTCCCCCCTCTTAAGAGGTAGGCGCTAGGTCATAAGTCTTTCTGTTCAGGTAACATCCTTGGTGTTGGAGCACGACAGCGTGACTACATCCATTCTGAGTTCCGACATGCAGCAACAGCAGTGGCAAGTTTCTTGAATGGAATGTTCAGTTTGGGACATGTTTCCCTTCAGCTCCTGCTAAGCCCCTGGGAAATAATGGACGTGGGCTACAAGTCTCTGGCATTTACTAGCAGCTGCTTCCATTCCCTGAAGTCTCTTGAAGCAATCTCCAATCGCAAGATGCTCCACAAAAAATTAAGCTCTGCTTAAATTCGCTTGCCTGGGTTCGGGTGTCCCTTTGACTTGGCGGCGGCTGATGCGTAGGGCTCTGATCTTCCAGGGTCGCGGACTGTTCATGCCATTGCAATTCAGTTCAGTGGACTTCATTGAGTGCGGTCAGTGCATTGACATGAATAGTCTGTGACAAAGTCAGTTGAAAATTCGAGGCTTGCAGTGACGAGCAGCGAGGTCGAGAATATTTAATTTTATCTTAGACTGCTTCTGTCACCGCACCACCTGCACTGAATGAATTCCTGAGATGACCCTCAGGACATTGCATAGCTTTCTGTAGCGGTGACAGCAGCTGCCTTGGACAAAATTAAATATTTTCGGCCTCACTGATGAGTGTGAACATCTCTTGGTCTTTTGCTATCGTGGCGCCCTCTATTGTTCCATTGCACTGCTTCAAGTGCTGTTTCCCTCCGAGTAAGTCCAAACGTTGCTGCTTTGTTTTACCATTTGTAGACACGGCAAGCCCGTTCGTCACCCCTAGGCCTGATCGTTAAGCAGCCTGTGGCTGATCTTCACCTCAAGTTCCGAGGAGGCATCCACAGCCAACACTGGCAGCTGCTCATCGAAATGTGGCAGATTGAAATTTGCGCAATGACAGCGCTAATGTATATATATATATATCTGAGAACATCAGTTGACTGCAATCCTAGTATCGATATTTCGATCGATGTCAATATGTATCGCACATCAGTACGGAGCACGAGAGGGAAAGGTGTGTGTGCGTCGGCGTCCTTGCTACCTGTCTGTCTGCCCACCCTGGCCTGGTGCTGCCTCCTTGAAGCTGAGCTGTCTGAGCTGTTGCTTTCACCTTGGAAAGGCAGGCAAGCACCTTCGAGTGAGAAAAGGAAAAGGAGACAAGAAATAAGGGGGACAAAAAATCAGCAGGCCAAAGCTGCCTCGCTCAATGTGTAGGGGGGCAGTAATTGAGTTGCGTCCGTCACTTTTTTGGCGATGGATAAATTGGAGCTGTTACTTGGTTGGTAAATGCCTTACACGAGGTCTGCACTAAAAGGTGTATTGTGCCGATGCGGAGTGATGTAAAAAGTGACTCTAAGTAGAAGTGAATGCCGTATGTGCGCATACGTTGTCCTTTGTTGGACATGTATTTATTATTGTCCTTCATCCACTGCTATTGCGACACTGGCTCTAATTCTCCCTTTGAAAAGTACGGGGTGCGTACGCAAAAACCACAAAAATGGCCGGCAATCCTTACAAGTTCTATAAAGCTGCTAGTGGTCGATGCAGAGCCTCCCCCTTTGGACACAGCATTGGAGCATGGTTTTACTTCATTTCTTATTTTATATTTTTTTCTACAGCTCCTTCATACAGATGTGCACGTCTATGAAGTCCCACAGAATTCTAAGTTATTCTGTTACTTTTTTGCTCGGAAATGCTGGATAATTACTTTCCAATGACTCTCTGAATCTCGTGTGGGTCCCTCCTCAAGTGCAAACAACAGCGGCAACAACTTCATGAGGAGCCCTACTGTCTCCACATCAAGCAATCGGCTCAGTAGTTTGGTGCAAATAAAGATTTTTGCTGAAGGTTTATAAAAATGCAAGAAATATCTGGCTTAGAGAACCCTCATGCGCACCAAAGGGGTTGCCATTTTCATCTTGTCTAAGTTCACAGTATTGTACTCCACAGACCTGTACATCAATGCTGTGTTAAAAGGGGGAGGCTCAGCATCTAACATTCGTAACTCGCCAGAATTGCCAACCCTTTTTTGTGGTTGTTGCTTACGCACCCAACCGGTACGCGCTGCCTTGTGCGTACAATGGTGGTGGTTCTGAAACCTGTCGCAATTCACCCTCACGTACGTCCAAGATTGAAGAAGAAAAAAAAGTCAATGCAGGCTTGGTCGGGGTCTTCTCAACGTAATTTTGCTCATTATCGAAAGTACTGAAGTGCAAGTTTCCTTCTTCCTTCTCCCAGATGTACCATAGTCAAAGCCGCTCTTGCTCGTCTTCCGCCCTTCTCCACAGGCTTTTATGCGCATAGAGGAAAAGTTTTTTAATCAGCACACAGGCGACCATTTAATCTGAGAGAAGAAGGCATTAGTCGACTCTCTCCAAGTCTGGGAATGAAATCTGACAGCAGGACTTCCCCCTCCTCTTATTAACAACTCCGCAGACTCCGAAGGGACATGGGAGTAAAGCCTATGACGAGTCAATACCCTCGCTACCATCTGCCGCCATCGGAATGCACTTTCTGGCCAGTGATGAGCCAAAGGAGGGGAACTTTGCCTTGACGACTGCGTGCACACTGATAGCAGAGTGATTTTTTCATCAGCTCTGGTTGGACACAGGGAAGGAAGGAAGGAGAAAAGAAGGAAGGAAGGAAGAAAGAAAGAAGGATGAAAGAAAGAAAGAAAGAAAGAAAGAAAGAAAGAAGGAAGGAAGGAAGGAAGGAAGGAAGGAAGGAAGGAAGGAAAGGAAGGAAGGAAGGAGGGAAAACCCATTTTTTACTGCAGTCTCCCTCATTTTTTTTCGTTTTTTTTCCCGGTTTTTTTTGGTGCTGAAGTTGAAGCTTTTAGGGACGCCTTTGAACAAATTGGCACTTGCGGATTAGCATACAAATTCGTTCTTAAAAGACTTTCCATGGAAACTTCTTCATCGTGTGATTTGGTTTAAGGAGAACTAATTTTTTTGCCTCTTGGGATAACTATTTTTTCTGTACATATGCGTTTAAACTGGCAGGCGTTTTGTTTGTAACTTTGCAAGTGTAAACGCGAGCTTAAGAAGCTTCTTTTGTGGTTAAAAATTGCTGTCAAATGTTATGTGATGATTCGACAGGAGAAATTAAACGTCGTTTTCTAGAAACCTTCAGTTCTTATACATGTTTTGTTTGGGGCGTTGTATTAAAGGGTTCATCTCCCACAACAACCTCCCCTCCCCCTCCGCCCTCTCCTGATGTGTGGAAGCATGAGAATTCGAAGACGGCTACCAACTAACCCTCTTTTTTAAAGTACGGTACAATACAAGTGTTGACTTTCCTATGTGCAGTGAGAGAAGCAACGCTCCCCCTCCCCTCCCCCTCATTGAAATACCCTTTTGCTGGAGTACTCCGAGTTCATACACTGGAAGCAGAACAGGAAAAACGCCTATAACGCAGAAGCTCTGAATTGTGGAAAAAAAACACCAAAAAGAAAAAAAGAGCTGTTTCCCCACTTTGTTTGACAATGAAAGAAGTTAACTTAAATTCCCATCATAAATGTGATTTGCCCAAATTTGTATCTGTGTGTGTCTTATATCTCTCTCTCACTCTCTCCTCCTCGTGCCTCAAACAAGTTGCTACATCAAATATTTCCTTTGCATATATTGCATGAGCCAAAAAACACCGATATCCGTCAGTTCTTAACGACTCATGCTGAGCAGTAGAACGTCTCGATGTTTTTATGTCCTTTGTGGCTCAAACGGTAGGACGACATTTTAAGATAGTTAAGGCTACTGCCCTAAATCAGAATGCTTGAGCTCACCCAGCACGCACAAACGCAGTTATTTAACGCACGCACGCACGCACTCACGCAAGCAAGCGCGCACGCACGCACACGTGTGCGCTTTTCCTCCTTGATAAATTAAAACCTTTGCAATCTTTGCTTAATACAAAAATGGTGAAGGGGGATGGGAAAGAAAGTGGGTTGTAAGCAAGATTACCCAGGGGAAAACACCATCGCGGTGGTTGAAGTTCAGCCCCTCGATGCTCCCCTCCGGGCCCCGCCCGGCCCCGCCCGGCCCCGCCCCGCCCCCCTCCAAGCTTAACATTCTTTGAAAAAGGCACCTGACGCACAGCGAACAACGTTGAGCAAGTTATGAGACGAAGAACTGTGCTGGTCGACTTAGCAGTCCCACTTGCTTGAAACGTTGGTGACGCTGCGGTCGGCCCAAGTGCTGAAGCTGCTATCGAAGTCGCAAGTGGTGAGGGCCATGAACCGCAGTCTGGTGTGTCAGTCAAATGGCGGGGGTGGAGGGGATGATGGGGAAGATGGCCTTCGCCCCATCGCCACTCACCCCTACCCAAAGCCTGTGACGTCAGATTCAATGAGCAACGTTTCCTATCTTGCCCAGCAGTTCCAAAATCCTTGTACAGTCAGACTTTGCCATGGTGGATCTAGGAATGACTTTACTATGTCGAGGTTTTTCACTTCAGGGCTCTTTTGTCATGAATGGGTCAATTGCAAAGAGCTCAGCTCATCAGATGTCGACCTCGAACCTTCTCACTGTATCCAAGGTTGACTGTACTTCTGCTTCTTCTTCCCTGCCCTTGGAAACCTTCAAGTTGCATTGTTCAAGCAGCCACTCACCATGAATTACGTGTTTGGAGTCAGGATTTACTTTTTTATTTTTCGAATTTCGTCTGTCAATGCTTTCCTTTTTTTTTCTTTTTTTTTGAAAGAAAGATTTTTGAGTGTCATTTTGTGGCAAACCACAGACGTCAGGTCCCACGAGGAGACTACCTTGTGCACTGGACTGCAAAGACTTTACTACCAGTACTGAAGTTGTCTTTTACTGTAGTGAACAATGAAAGAATCAGCGAATCTGACTGTTTACGGACGTGAAACAGTAATACTGGCGTTTAACTACACACTCACACACACACACACACACACACACACACACACACACACTTTGGTCCTTTAAAGTGAGGCTTTATGGACAGAGAC
>JAAUXU010166078.1_pt1 | contig 12027 bp, 12 predicted proteins | sample 7278151 | NCBI WGS metagenome assembly JAAUXU01 (sample SAMN14350113, study PRJNA611818) | marine sediment metagenome | isolation source: surface marine sediment (1.8m) | place: French Polynesia: Moorea | collected 2018-08 | reverse complement strand
CTTCAGGTCAAAAGCCTTAGAAGCTCTGATGCTGTGATCCCTGTAGTCTCTGATGCCACAACCCCTTTCATAAAACGCTCTCTATCCAGCAGACATGAAAAATTTAAGCTCCCTACTTACTCAACAAGATGTTCTCAATGAGATTTGATGTGTTGTAAGGGTTGTAGAGTCGCTGCACAAACGTGAGAAGAATGTTGGCTAATTTTTGAACATTTTTCATATAGAGAATGACTGTCCTAACATTGGGGGAAAACGAGCAATTTCGTGCTCATGGGAAGGCTGTTGTACTGCACTGTCAACATCTTTGTTACTTTCATCGGGCGTAAATTCAATGTTCTCCCCATCAGAGACGCTTTCTCTGTGCCCGGTTGACACCCTGTATGATGCCAAATCAGAAACGGCTAGAGCACTAGAAAGCGTTTGGCGAAGCAGCCTTTTCTGGAGGGAAAAGTCGCCTTCTTTAAAGTTTTTCCTTTCAAATTCAAGAAAAAGTGAGGCATCCAGCCCAAAGGAGATTGCTTCACGCGCCGGCTCGCAAGTGTCTCGTTTACTGGCCTCTTCTGGGAGGTTGGGAAGTGTCTCGTGACCTCCAAGCACTGGAACAAGGACGTTCAAAGTACCTAGGGGCATCTCGTGTCCGAGTACCCATTCGGCTCGTCCTCCTTCGTCACGTGAGTGCCACCAAGGCGTTCCCTCCCTCATATCTGCGTACATGTTACACATGGCCCAAAGTTGGCACCTTTCTCCTATGCCAAGAGATATTAAAAAGCGTGTGTTTAGCAACTGTGTTTTAAGGGAAACGGGCTAATTTAACTAAGATGGAGCGACAGTGTCAAGAGAGATTACATTTCACTGAAGAGACGTAGAAGAAAGAAGGCAAGCTCACACGCAGTGTGTGCGTGAGCACCAGAAGAATGTGCACGTATGTACATACATATGACGAGCATTCTCTTAGCAGTCTAGCACTAAGTACTAAATTTCCCCTGAGACTCGCAGTCCAAATTTGTGCCCAGAAGAATACGTTCGTTCGAGTTTACTATTTTTCTAAATTCCAACCTCTGTGCAAGCATCCATCTACCGCAACGATCACATGTCGGTGCTTGATGACAGCTACCTCGCGTGTGTCCTATTGTAGGGATGGTCCCGAGCTGGCTCGTAGCTCGATAGGGTCAACGAGCCGACGCTTCTGGAAAGTCGCGGTGGATCGTGAGATTAGAGCTCGAGGATGCTCCACGTCTTTCTTGGCTCGACTCGTCTTTCTCCCTCATGAGTCAGTGTCACTATTAATGCTTGGCTGAAGTGTCAGCTGTACATCTGGCAGAAATGTTCTTGCTCTGGAGTATGCACTAGTCCAAGTATATTGTACATTTAGAAATGTTATCCTGACTACCGAGCTTGAAAAAAGTAGGTCTGGACAAGGATCAACTGTGTAAAAATTACCCTTGCCTCAAGGCAGCTCGGGGTGATTGGAGCTCGGCCCGCAACACTCTTGGCTCGTCTAGCTCGTTCATTTCGCAGCTCCAGCTATCCATTCGTTATTACTATCCATTTCTTCTCAGTGCCCAAAAGTGTCCCCAGTCACGTTCTGTGTGAAAAAATGGAAAGTCTGATAAGACGCGGTGTGGGACAAAATCACCTAAGAATCCCATCTCTAGTGATGACACCTCCTTGACTTGTTCCAGAGCCTTTATGACACTTCACTTATCCTCTCCGTGACCAAGCCTCCATCACATCCCCTTATTCGCGAGACTCAAACTGCACTGCAACGTGCTCGCTACGTATTGGTCAGAGTGCCTAGGCCTGGAGGAGGCCCACTTCTTCTCTCTTTCTTCCAGCTGTGGCTAATTATGCCTTTCCGAAAGTCTTCTGCCTCGTTTGTCAAAGAGGCATCATCAAGTGTACTGCACATACAGAGTCTGGAGCCGCCTGTTGCTCGCCTTTCTGGCCCATTATGTCGAGGAGAGAGAGAAAGGGAATCTCCAATATTGGTTCAGCCTTTGATATACGAGTACATAGTGGAAGGCGCAGAGGGGGGGACTTTCTCATTTGAAATTCTGAACAAGAAAGGATAGCCTGAGTCACTCTTCACATACATGCGTTTTCATGCGCTCAATGCTTTTTCCGCTTTCACCTCTTTCACAGGGAAGATCTTATCTGGTGAAGAAACACTTCAATGTTTGGCCCCAACTTTGTCGAGTAGGCAAGAATACGTCGACATTGTGACATCGAGTGCTCTCTGCTTATAGTGGTTTCTGTAGCAGAATTTTCAGACCCCTACGCATTTTAGTATTATTTTAAATAAATATTCTGCACTTACTTCAGCAGCCTCAGTCTGCTCTGCCGAAGGCAAGCAGTAAATTCTTTAGATGTTGCTAGGTTGTTTCTTTAGTTCTGGAACGAAAACTAAGACAGAAGGAGCAGGAACTCTTTTGCTAGTGTGGCCTCGAAGGCGATGCTTCCATGAGCAAAACATATCCGTGCACTCCGGTGTCAGCTGTGTTCAGTAGAGTGGTCCTATTTCTGGCACTGTTGGAAACTGCACCTGCAACGCTGATGTCTCTGTGGGGCTTCACGTAAAATGGAGTCCCAGTCAAATGCTTTTTTGGCTGCACCTCCCAAATGAGGGATACGCCCTTCCAAAGGTAGCCCAGAGAAGAGTGCTGCTATTGCAAGCGGAGTATTTGATAAAAAAAATTAACAATGTTGGACGCTACATGCTAGATAAGGTGTTTTCCCTCAGACCGCTTGAGATCACCTCTGGGGTGACTTCTCTTCATTTGGAAGCATGCGTGACGTCACGTGTAACTTGACGTCTCTCACAGCGGCCAAGTTTTCACCATATTCATCCACACAGTAGTAATCAGAGAGACAAAGAAGGTGCATATTCAAGAACGTGGTCAGTCATGCTTTTTTTTAACCATGGTGCTTTAGTTAATCCATTCGGGACATCTCTGCAAGAACTGGTTGTTGCATCCTTTGCCATCTCTCACGCTGTGTCAACAAGGACTGTGGTTGGTGTGCTAAGTCTTTGCAGAGAAGCTGCTGATGGCGATAACGGGGCTGTTGCCTCGTAGACCCACAAAGCAAACATAAGAGTGGAGCGAGAATGGCCTCGACTACCACGTTCTGTCATTATCACTAGGGAACTGCTACTTAATATCGATTTTTTTTTAGCAAATATTACCTTCAATCTTCTTTCTCCACGGTAGTGACACTAAGGACAGAGTAAGACGGACGAAGTGTTATAGGAAGAAGCTTCAGGGTTGTTTCTTTCTTCAACATTCTCTTTTTCCTGAAAGTTCCCGGATGCTGAAACGCCTCCTCACTCGTCATTTACAAGCTCGTGTAGTCCCGGAGTCATGGATCGCCCTTAATGAGATCTTGTAAAGGAAGCTGGAGGATCGTTTGTAGCCAGCAGGAAGCAGGATATAAGAAACACTGTAGATGGCATCCCTGCTGTTTTAGGGGCCCTGCCAGCCAGGCCTACGTAGGCCTTGATGTGCATGGAGCGGGTGCCATCAAGCCGCGCGCGACCTCTCAAAGACTGACGCCATCTAAAAGCCATCTATGGCCGTCAACTGCGATGGGCTTTTCGCATGTTCAACGTATTGCGGAAAGTAATTCATTACTCCCCGTCCGTAGATGATGGACGGACGGAGGTGGACCGTAAAATATGCGCCCTCGGGGTCGACTATCCGAGGGCCGATCTGGACAGGTGGTTGTACATATAATTTGAATGAAAGCTCACTTGCAGTATACCTGGGGCCTGAAAACTGGCTCCTGGCCATAACTCCGGCAATCAGATTGAAGCGACACTTCCAAGGGTGTTTCTTTAACTGGGAGTCACTGTAAAGGAGTCACCGTCGACGCTTCACAGCTAAGGAGGAGATACAAAAAAGGCGGCTCCTCACTATTATTTGGTCCACACTAATTTTCTTATCCTGTACTTATGACGAAGACAGCAACGAGGGACTGAGGCCGTTTATTCCCAGGCGGGGTTTCTCGTTAACTTGTCGGGGATGATCCTTACCCGACAGAGGAAAACATGAGGACATTTGGAGGTGGCATAGGTAGGCCCATCAGCCTGCCTGCACAAGGCCTATTCCAGGCCCAACTGTGAAAGTAGCTCCAATCGTTTAATTCTCACCGTAACGTCTTGCAGCCCTGGCTCAAGTCGGGCTGTGTCTGGAGCATGAAGTATTTTTCTTTGCTATAAAAGAAATTGGGCACTGCCAGGACTTGGGCATAGTTGAGGAAGAACGCACACGCGTGTACGCGTGAGTAGCCGAAGCGGAAGCAGGCGATCATTATGAATCGATGGGTGAGAAAGCGGAGAAAATCCTATCAAAAAGTCACTCGCCCACAATGGACACATCTCATTTACCCTGGCAAATATGGGCGAAGTCTTAAGGTGTGGCGAGAATCCGCTTGTCTAAGTCGGCCCTTAAGCTTTCGAACTCCAAGACCAGGCGTACAGTCCAAATTAGGAGAAACAAACAAAACCGCCACTGGGCGTCAGTGTGAACGCGTACATACTTACTGTCAGTGGGCAACATAGTACTGAAGTACTGCGCTGCAAGTACACTTTCTGCACTGTTCTTGACACGCCGTAACTGTTGCCACATACTGAAGCAGCTTTTTCGATTACTTCGCCACACAATACTGGAATGCTGGGTTTTGCTCCACTGGAAAGTTTTGAGCATTTCCAGCAAAGTCTTTGAAACCGCAAAATGTAGGCTTTCGAAATAAGTACTGCCTAGCCTTTTCAAGGTTTCTCTATCCAACCCCCCTCTTCAAAAGGTAGAGCAAAACCACTTGATCGCAGCATTCTTTCTCGACCCCTGGTTTGATAGACTCAATAATGGATGGAGAGCATGATCCTTGGAAAAGAATACTTTCCAAAAAAGGGTTGGCAGGCGCACGCGATCAAAACGTGATCTTAGTTGAAACTAAACTCATGCACTCCGATCATGCCACTTTCAGGGCTCATTGGCCCCATTCATGCGTCCAAAACTTGACTGTTTGTAGGCTGTCGTAGCTTCCACGCATTAGCCATTCTGCGTCCTCGATCCATTCGGACCTCGGCTAGTCGGAAGCAGGACTCGGTCTAGCATGTCCTGCTTGGCTTTGTGTCTTTCTGGAGACGATTTCACTGGCCTTGAAAAGTGCTTGCACGTCCAACTTTTCGGTGCAGCCGTGAGCGGCGCATCCCCTGTCTTTGATGTGATGTTGGCATGCGTGCGTTTCCAACCAGACAAAAGAGTCGTCATCACGCGGAGAAGGTGCGGCAGAAGAAACTTGCTCCTTGGCAGTCACATATGCGTAACTAAAACGCCAGTGCAGCATTGTGGCAAACTTTCTCGCGGGTTAGTTGGATGAACATGTTCAGTGAGTTATAAGAATGTGGTTGAAGGGAGTGGCAGGGGGAGTGGCAGAGGGAGGAGAGCAGGAGGTCGGAAGAAGAAAAACCCTTGGAGATGTGGGGCATCGTGGAGCTTGATTGCCTGTTGATGACTGTAGCTTTGTCAGCTTGCTTCTCGTTGAGACCGTGCGGGGCGGGGCTGTCGACAGTGACAGTGTGAGTCATAAGAATGTGTGACACAAAACCTTTGGGGAGCAGCATGAGCCATGATTTGAGTAGAGGTCCCAAAGAGCGAAGTCTATATTATTTCCACTCACTCAGTCATTGCTCTCAAGGAGATGCCGGCAGCAAAAGGTACATGTTCACCTAATGAACTTGTTCCACATGAGTGTAATGTTGTATTATGTGAAACTGACACAGAACAGCAGTGCGAAATGAGTCTCCCCCCTCTCCAACCCAAAAAGCACTCTGAGCTTTCCAATTTAATGGGCTCTTAGTGGGGTAGAAAAAAGTGTCTATGCAGTACGACATCAAGTCCGTCTGCAGCTGAGTCTGTGCTCGACAGCTGCATTGTGAAAGTGTAATTCGTCTCCTCTGGCTCTTGTGTTGCTGATCCGTTGCGTCTCCGCACCAGCGTCGTTGTTTCTCGGGACCTCGAAGTAGTGATGGACTCTCATGAGCTCGAATAAATAGATCTTTTCTTTCATTTTTGACCTCGCAAGTAAGACTCCAACATCCGACTAACTGAAGACAATGAGGGCGGACTGCATTAATAGTATTGATCACTTCGTTATGTTGATGCGCAGCCTTGACCCGCTTTAAGAGAACCTGTGATATATATAGTACGAGTGTACAGGATCGGAAGGCAGTCTCAATTTCTGAGGAGCCTCTCATGCACGAGTGCTACTCGTTGCCAGATTGGTCCTGCTTGGGGTGGGTGGGGGCAGAATTATCAATTTGGGCTTTTTTTCACGTGTTTGAAAATTTTTGAGATTTATGCAATGTTCGGCCGCTTTTGGATGGACCGTCTGAAGCGTTTGGCCAAAATTCGTCTTCGGCAGCCTGGCCATTCTTGACAAGGAATTTGGTCCTTCGGTCACCAGCTATTTGGCAACACTGTAACTATGGCGTCTCCTCTGACCTTTCGATCCGGTACTTGTACCCTCCCGACTGGAGTCCCGCTTCGTTCTCTGGTTGCCCCCGGAAACTCGAATCAACTTAAAAGTTTCGAAAAGCCATCAATGCCCGAAAGTTGCCACGATAGCGCAAAACTGGCCCTAGTTGACCTTATGGTGTCTTTGCTCCTCTGACACACATGCACTTAATGTGTGGCCACATCTTTTGAATGTTATCGCCTCTGGAGAATCAGCACAAACCCTGTTGAGCGTCGTCTGTGTGACCTCTACCGATGCAAAATGAACGTGCGTCCAGAAAAAAGTACTAACGTTAATTGAATTTTTCTTTTTTTCCCCCCTTCCTTCTTCTGCCCATGTTTTTTACGTCGGGCGATCCCATCGGAAACCGATCCCAGCCTCGACCTTCTCACGAGCGTTGGTGACAGGAACATAACAAGTTATCTGCATTTTTAGAAGTATGTGCAGCAATATGCACTGCATGTAGAAAGTACAGTGAAGTCTCCGTTAACCGGCATTTTTTTAGTCAGCGACAGACGCTGAAGCCAGACTTGCCGTTAAATTCATGCTTCCTCTGCTGTAGAAAGAGTACAGCGAAACGTTCGTGAGCAGCAAAAGAAGTGTCGCCAAATCAAGTCCCTGGATTAGAGAGCGCTTACACTTGGCAAAATTGTTGTGGGACGACTCCCAGATTTCAGTAGCTGAAGTCCCTCTCCCATGCGACAACAATCAGCCAGGGTAAACTCACCTTAAATGGTCTTAATTTGATGACATTTTTCAGGTAGTCATCGTTACTCTCCCCTCCTCTACTGAAATAGAGCAAAAGTCCGGAAGCAGCACAATTATCGTTAGTCAAGACTTTCCTGTTCATTAAACTTGCAGCTAAGTACATACAGAAGATAGAAGCATACACAAAATGGAGTACATTTTGCCGTGGCTCCTGCGGTACTGCGGTAACCCTACCTTTGTCCAATTGAGCTCGTCGTTGCATCATCCCAAAATATCGATCCTTAATATTGTTAACGAGGGAGAATTAACACTGGAAAATTTACTTCTTCCACCGATAGTCGACGCATTCATGCGAATTGTTAACATTGGCAAGTTCCTTTTTGGTATCACTATTGATTGCTATTTGGTGTCAGCGGACAGAGAGGACACTTGAAGAGAGCTCATCCTACTCCTTCACAGCCTAGGCAAGTCCTCACCTCCTCAAAGCTCCGCCATGACTTGCTTCAAACTGCCTGATCTATTGAATCTACATACACCCAAAGTCCAGTCAGATCAGGAGATTCGCAGCGCAGCTCCGAAAAGTCGGGCACCTTCGGCCACAACAACTTGGGCGATTCCAGGCACAGAGCAGACTCTTCATAAATGGACTTTATTTAGCGACGAGAGCTGCGCTTCTACTGCATCTGCCAAAGAAGACAGTAAAACCTGGTCAACTGGACCTGAAAAGTTACCAAAGTTTCCTTGCGGACCGTAAAATCCTCGTACCTCGGGTGTTTGAAGAGAGCTACGATGTGTTGAAAGCACCATCAATGGTCCACTAAGACCTTGTTGTACTTTGTCCGACTTCATCGCAATTGTCCGACCCGAGCAGCAGCTTTTATTCATAGACAATTCTGCCCCCGCCCATTTGGCCTTAATACACGGCTCTCCGATTTAGCCGTGCTCAGCCTATCCGAGCTGCACTGTACAGTCGGTACTCTCCAAAAAGAAACTACAGTCGAATCTCGATACTTTTCCCTGTTCACCGACGTTTTACTTCTCTTCATAACACATCTCATTGTAAAACATGAACTGAAAAATAGCTTTTTTTTACTGTGCAGACGCAAGAACATGTATCAAGATTAGACTGCATATTTTCACGCTTCGCAGCATTACAATCAACAAATTCAGCGTTGCCACAATTCTCGCTTTTTTTTTCGGTAATCGGTACAGTGGACCGGCTTTAACCAACATGGCATTTCTTGCCATGGACGGGTGAGCTGCGGCCGCGTCGTTGCACACCAAAGGCTGAAAAGGTCTCGTCCGTCACTCAGTATGGATGTGTGAAGTCGCTGTGTCGTCAGAGTGCAGCGTGGCCGTGGCCGTGTTCCAGCGTGGTCGTGCCGAGTGCAGCGTGGTCGTGACCGGGTGATGGTCTTTTCGTGGAAGTGTCACTCTGTCACTCTCTTTCTGTGAATTCACAGAATCTAGCAACCCTTCCTCCCAAATGTATGGGTTTTGTGCGGTCAGCGCACGGCACCGGAGGGCCCAGGGAGGGAATCCCTCTGGAAGGCCCGAGAAGAGGGCAGTATTCCCTCAGAAAAATTTCAGCGAATTTCACCAACTTTTACCCCCTCAAAAAGTCAAATTTCAAGCCTCCTCAGTGTGCCGCCCTCCTCATATGGAGCACCAAAATGCCTTGACATTGAACCTCTGTACTCAACAATTTGCCCAAGTATCACAACTACGTGTACCATCCCAAAATTCCACAACACGCTCCACACAGCGTATGAGGTGATGTCATGATCGCGGAAATTACTTACGAGAGAAGTGATCCCTGTTATTTGTTCTTACAAGTTTGACCCATTTTCTGAACAATCATTTGCCAACTGTTCTCGTGTTCTTTGCCTTGTACCGTGTGCACAAAGAATTAGCGTACTATTGCTTCAACCGTTTCTGGCATTGCTGAAAGGTGTACCAATGCAACAAAATCAACTTGAGCAGCATTTAGCGACCTTTCACTTGAGTCTCAAGAAATTCACCTTCAGAGCATGACTTGATGCGTCATTTTTAAGTCTTTTAAGATGAGCGGCTGAGGCTGATCGGGGAGATTTTGCCAGGTTCTTTTTACAGCCAGAACAGATATAAAAAGTAAAGTCTAGCAAAATCAGCATGAAGTGAAAACTCCAAAGTACACTTGCATGAAGTTTTAAAGTGATTTTTTTAAATTTGATGAGGTTTTTTAAACAAAGTTTTAAATTAAAGACAATTTAAAACGATAGTGCAACTGCTTCAGTTTGAGAGTGTCCATCTCCCATTTGAGAGCTACATCAGCCTAAAAGTTGAGCCTTGTCCAGAGCAACTGATCCACTTTTTCTCCTTGGAACCTCTTACTTTCGCACCACACGCACCTCGGCAGCCAATGCTGACTTCTTCCTGCTTTGGGGGCTTGGGTAAATAATGGAGGCCCGACATCAGCTGCCTCGACAGCTGAGGTCAGGTTAGGTTAAGTCAGAGACATAAGGACACCCCGCTTAGGTAGCTGCCCTGGGCGGTTAGCTGAGGGTCTCCCCGCCGATTCAGCCCCGTCGGCCGGAGTCTTCATTTACCCCAACAAACCTCAAAAACCAAAGCATACACACCCTCCACGTCTGAAAGTTTGTTGGGGTAAATACTCTACTCTGTACCAAAGCCTCGAAACCTCCACAAGAACCGCTGTCTCAGGCTAAGCGGGGCCTCCTTATGTCTCTGGGTTAAGTTAGGTGATGCCAGCTAATGTAGGTCCTACATTTCGCACCCACTCCTGCTTTCCGAGCGCACGTAACACCGTACTTTTTACTCAAAGTTAAGCCATACCCACTGGCGTCAACCGTACTAGCTTCTACCCATATGATGCTTAAACAGTGGAGCTGCACAGCATTTTCCATAGGAAGCTAATGCTTGCGGACACTGAGATTTCCAACAACAGTGAGAGAGAAGAGACGAATTTTTCCTCCTTAAGCCCAAGCGGCTTCTTTAATTTTTCTTTTAACATCTTTGCCAGTACCGTAAAACATCCGGAGCTACAATGAACACTCCTCTGCAGAACCGCAAGAGTTCCAGAGGTGTCTAAAGCGTACATTTGCCACGGACGCAAATGAATTCAGTAAGTACTTTCCTGACCGTCCGTGTCACTAGGTGAGAATGTCGTCATTACCGGCACGTTAGGTGGTCATTTACAAGCTTCCTTTTGAGTACATAACAGAACAATGGCCGGCGGAGGCCATAAAAGTGTGTGCTTTCATCTCATGCTTCCACCACCATCGTACGAAGAGAGCAGAAGGAGTAAGCAATAGCTTGGGACTGGAAAATACCGTTAAACGGAGCCCAATATCACCGTTCACTTGGAGAAAAGCCTCTCTCACCTCTTTCCGTGCAGCATCTCGACGTTGGTCTTTGAAGTAATCACTTCTGGATGAAACGTAGGCAGTACTTGGAAAGTGTGACTATAAAAATGCAGCAAGTACCGTATGTGGACAGAGTGAAAGCAGGTAGGAAGGGTCAACAGGTTGCAGGTTCGGTCATTTGGAAAGGCATAGATTTTGCCGATGCTTTGGAGACACCACCGAATTCGTTCTGACAGATCACAAAACGTTATCATTTAAACATTACAGTTCTCCTTTAAAAAAAACAAAGGCAGTTCTTGCAGGACATGGACTGTCAGTACTCTCCTCTATTGGCAATGTTGTTAGGTTCATGTATTATGAAGGTGGACAAGGTGTCGTGCTGAGGTAACTCCAACGCTCTAGTCTTATGTCAAGCAAGTCCTACCAGATTCCAAGTATTGTAACCTCTCCCAGGATAGGCAGACAGAATGTATGGCATTGATGCGTAGAAAGATATAGCGAAGAGAATTTCGTGTGCTCATTCTCACATGACAGAATTCACAATTTTGCCCCATCAAAGAACGAAAAAAAGTATTGTGCACTGCTCAGGAAGACGAGGAAGAAGTACTTCTTTCTCTTCAGGGATGTGTGTGCAAAAAATGAAAGAAAATGTTCTGCACTATTTTATCCCGCTACTAGGGGTAAACCAAGCTGAGATCGCACGAATGCGCTTGTGGTAGCAAAATGCAACTCTGTCACTCCTCAGGAAAAAAGAAAGAAAAAGTTGCAGCAATCATCAGAAAAGTTGCACGTTGCTGCTGCAACGAACCGCACAGGAACGATGCCCTCATCCCGCCAGCTCCCTTTTCCCCATTTGTTGCTGCAAAGAATGGACAGATTTTCCTCCTTCTTCGTTCTAGGCTCCAGCCAATTTCTCATGGCTTCGGACGACAACTTTTAAGTGGATGAAATCAATTTGCCGCCTGCACCCTAAGAAAAGGGATAAAAGAAAAAAGTTGGGGTTCTAGGGAGGAAATGGGGACATTTGTTACCGAGAGAGGAGCCAGGGGTATAATATTGTGGAGACGAGAGACATATTTAATGAATATCAAATTGCGACAAGACTTGCACGGACGCTTCTTCTTGCCGCAATCCATCAAGCTGACTTTGCCAGCTCCGGAAAGAGCGTCGACTTGCGGATATTCGAGGGCTCGTCCAAGGGCAGGCGCACAGGGGGAGTCTCTACAGGGTGTCTCTTGTGCGTGGTTTAACTTGGAAATGCTGTAGCGACCTAATTTGTAGTGCCACTTGTAAGCTATGAATTGCTGGTCGGTTAAAACAATGACTCATGACTGCAAGAGTTATTGGAACTGGTGCTCGTCATGAGCTGCTCAAGCAAGAGCTCTTTCCAGAACTTTGAACAGCCACAGTCCTGTCCTGACTGATTGGTCACTCTCGG
>JAAUXU010168153.1_pt1 | contig 12029 bp, 9 predicted proteins | sample 7278151 | NCBI WGS metagenome assembly JAAUXU01 (sample SAMN14350113, study PRJNA611818) | marine sediment metagenome | isolation source: surface marine sediment (1.8m) | place: French Polynesia: Moorea | collected 2018-08 | reverse complement strand
GTATTATTGATATTTCTGACATTAATGAGTTACTACAGCATTGTAAAGTAATCTGTTTTTTTCTTATGTCTGTCTGCTCTGCTTGCAACTTTGCTCCTAATCATTCCATCTCAACATAAATCTCACGATTTTAAAAACTTTAAGTGATGAGAGGGAAAGCTAAATCACTTTTTTGAGCAAAATTATTTGACTAGCACTTGTTCTTATATTAATAGGCATCAAATAGGCCATGTCATGGAGGGTTTAAAATTTTTGTTGTAGCCTAATGTATATATGTATATATTATATGCTGTAGTTCTGTATGATCATGTAGCGGGCGAGCAGCGGGAGAGGCGCAAAGTGGGTATTTTAAACATCCTGAAATCTACGTGCACGTATGTTTCGGCTAATCGTAGCAGTGTACAAAGTTAGGGGAAAAAAAGAGGGAAAAAAAACTTGTACATAAACAACTTCTCCACACTCAGCACTTACTCCGGTTGATTCATGGTGAGAATTGAACGGCTACTATTCCAAATATTGCGGTTTTTGGCGCCAAATCAATTTGTCTTCATTTTTGTCAGCGTCACTGCTTCGACTTTGTTTGTCTGCTGTTCGACAGAGACGAATCCCTCTCAACAGCATAATAACACATATTTTTTCCCTTTCTAATGTGAACTGCCCTTGTAACAAGATTTAAGCAGCTTCCGTACAGAGTGGAGCTGGGCCGCCTGTTCGGTGAAGACACGTCTGGAGCATTCTGTGTACGTAGGAGCAACTGGGCGTCTGAGTTTCTTCCCAGCCCAACATGACGGCTGACTGTGTGGGGTGTTGGCGGCGGTTCAGCTCCAGAGTACAACTGTACCTCATACAAAACGTCAAACAGTGGCCAATTGGAAGCATTGTACGATCTGTGTGTGCGTACTGTACGTTGCGAAATCTCCAGTGCCACCACAGCATAATTTATATGTGTCGTCATCTGCTTGATGTGCGGAAGAGGGTCTTTCTTGGCGCTGCTCGTTAGACATTGGTCTAAATGCGTATCCTACTGCACACCGGACTGTAGTACAGCACTGTACCTACGGGCCGGGACGCCCAATCTGTCATGTACGGTACCGTACAAGGGCTACGAGAACTCCAACGGTCCAACTTATCCCCCCCCCCCCCGTGGGAGGGCCCTGGGTACGTGCTGCACTGCAAATGTATAGTACTGCGCTGTAAGTATAATATAGTACGAACTGTTTTAACAAACTGCTCTACGGTATAAGCAAGCATGCAATACAACCCTCACATAGTAGTACATATTGTATGTATCAAACCTTCGGCGGATGTGAGCTATTATCTCTCAGGCAAGCGCTCGCCTTCTGTTTGCGTGCTTCCGATCATAGGAAAAATTTGAATGAATGGTTTTACGAATGCTAAAATGGTTGTTGTAAACATTTGTAGCACCGACTTACCCACGAAATGGCATGTCCGTCACGATTACAATTCTCGTGCCTCATCTACTGGACTACTTAGGTGATGAGGCAATGCCACTAACATCCTCAGTGCGTGCGATACAGTGTAAGAGACTTCCAACTTTCTTTTTCCTTCTTCACACCTGCTGAGGTGTGATTAGCGATTTACAAGGCACTCATTTATTTCCCTATGCTAAAAGTGTGCAAAAGTGACATTGATCTTCACTCTTACGAGAAGTGATCGCTTCCGCCTGACACTGGATATCGGCCATGAGAAGAACTGCTGTATTCATAGGCCTGAGCCAAAATGCCTCTAGACACCACTTAGAGAGAGATGATTTGTTGCATTAAGCTTCTTTCATTTCAATGTGCTGCCTGCCTGTCTGCGTGCTGTGTTCAAACGGTTGTCGCGCTACGAGGGGCAGCACTTTGGATTCATACGTACGTAAGATATCGTGCCTCCTCAAAGCGAACCGTGCGTTACGCCTGCGTGGATTTGCGCGCCTGAATTATGCATAAAAAGTGCTCAAGGGGGCTCTTGATTAAACTATTTATTCGCCTACGTACGCAGCAACTGACTGTGTGTGCTGCATTGATAAGTTTCTTTGTCGCTGCGCTCCAGTAGAAATTTACGTACCAGCCATGGCGGAAGTCTCTGCAGTAGGCGACAAATTCTTGATCAACAAGTGTCTCCCGGACACGTCGGGACGAGGTTAACCACCTCGCAGGAGGAGCCGCCGTGCACCAAGCCTGTGCATCTGTACATGTGCTTTGGTGTGTTCTGGTTTTTGGCAGTTTGGAAAACTACATCTGCAACGGGGGCATCGGCGGCGGACTTCGTGGAAAACAGAATGCACTTTACCAGAAGTGGCTAAGGCCTTGCAAAGGTAGCCCACAGAACAGCGCTAGTGGAACAGTGGTTGCTGGTACAAGAAACCTCCACATAAACGTTTTTATGCACCAAAGGGGACCGACTGAACAAGACAGTCGTAAATAACTTTTTTCAATCTTTAGTCAAAATTTGGACTTTATGAAGCATTCTATTAAGAAATCAATTGTAGTTGTTGCTGTTTCAACACACGTGCGTAATAGGTAATGGTACTTTTAGTTCATATGGCTGAAGTAAAAAGAATGGTATTTTCTTTCAAAAGTTTCACTTCATAAAGTCCAAATGTTGACAAGAAGAGTTTTATTCTAGTCTTTTTTTCAGGAGGTCCTCTTTGGTGAATAAAAACGTTTATGTTGAGGCTCCTTGTACCAGCAACCACAGTTCCAGGAAAATTTCAATTGAGACTTGTAGGACCAGCCCGCACAGCCAGAGAAGCCCTCTACCCTCAGCTACCTTTGCAAGGCCATAGCCCTTATTCTGCAGTCAAAACTGCGTTTGACTCGAAGTCCAGGTTACATTTAGCCCCCTACTGATGTCAAGGCTTCATGAGCATTTTCAAAAATTGGCACAAAAAAATCAGAATCATCGATAGTACGTCGCACGAACGGCAATAAACCACAGAACAGAAGAACGCCTGGGATTTTAGGGAAACCACAATACAATTGCCATAGATACTTCACATAAGATGTTTGTTGCGCAGTCTACACACGTACATATAGGTGGATAGAATACATATAAAGACTATTGATCCGCTTTTTTTCACTCCTACTTTGCACACCTACGTACAAGCCAATGTCTACGCAAGAGGCCGTGCGAGCTCCCCTCGCGTGGCCTCGTGTCAGTTATAGGTCACACAGATGCCCACGCCAGACCGCAGTTCAGTTTGCAGGAGCGTCACTACTGCGTATTAGCTGATCCGCTCTCGTTTGTGGCGTCGTCGTTGGTCCGACAGACCTCTATTTCGGATCTCCACGTCCATAAGTCGGGGTAATGGCTCGTTGCTCCATTTTCTGTGGATGACTTTTTTCACAGCTCAACTGCGCTGTACCGACGATACCACTTTGGACCCGCGATATAAAGCAGTGCACGAGCAGTATCATACAAATCGAAAGATCTGGATGTGTGCGTGTGCACATCCGAGTGCATCAGTGACACGTCAATGCTTACGTTCTGTAAAGTGTGCGGGTACCTTCAGCAAAGGATGAAGCAAGATGACCTTATAATGCTGATACAATTAGTATTCTTTTTTGCGTTTGGGCCTTTCCTCAGCTTTACGACTTGTTTTATCCACGCAACCCCCAAGTTCGGTCTCGAGGCCGCCTTTTGACAAGGCGAAGGCCTCTCCCTGCTCTCGTCTAGGCAACAAGAAGTCATACGCTGCTGCTCTGTGACGTCAAACCAAGACAAAAAAAGGGAGACTTGGGTAAACAGTGAGAGAAAATTGTGCGCAGCAAGCAAAAGTTCCCCCTCTTCCGTGCACATAGGTATGAAAGTTGTGATGCGATACCGCGTGTCTCTCGCTGCGTGCAAGCGTGCATACGTGTACTGCTCGTACCGTATGTTCCGCTCTTTGACACAGATACTGTTACGAATCGGACGGAGTGGCAGAAAAGCCACTTGCAGCAAGACGGCGTTGCAGGTCTTCCCATTGATACAAACGAATCCTTGGCGTAGTGTGCGGCGATCGTGCTGCTACATGTGGGAAGAAAGCGTCGGAACGAAGGAGCAGGACATGTACTACGTGCCCGTGGTCAACTGTGGTTTTGCAGGGGCACAATGACATCGAGTACATCCTGATCGGTAGCTTTCCAGATTCCAACTTGCACTGTCAGTTTGTACATGATTCAACTTCTTTGACCGTTGCTCTGGATATGCTAACACCGATCCAACAACGCCCGACATTTTCACGCACATTGCGTACGCAACATGTGTCGTTCACCCAGCAGTAGCTCTGTGCTCGAACCCTTCGATCTATTTCGTAATGTGTCGTCTTCGAAGTAAAGATATCAATTCTTGCTCGTTTCCTACACTGTCCACCCATAGCAAAACAAGCACCACTGCGAATCAGACTGTATTGAGGGGCTTTTTTTGTCTAGAGGGCGATCCTCTGCGGTACGTGGGGATTCCCCCTCCCTCTTTAGCCGCTAGATCAGGCTTTCATGAGGCTATTTCGCCATAGCATCCTAACCCGCTACAACTGAAACACTATTTATCATCTGCGAGCAAAACACAATTAATTTTTTGCTCCGAGTAAACGAGCCCGTTGTCAGTCGCTTGTCTGGCGAAATGTTTCGTTCAGCAGAATACTCAGTTCGGACCTTTCTTTTCTGCGTTGACAAGATCACTTGAAAATCAGCGATTACGCGGACTGTATGAGAGTCCGTTTTCCATTATTTCGCCACAATGGAGCAAAGGCTCGGCGTAGTTCGAAAATGCGGACACTCTTATAAGATAAACAGCCCCTCCAAATTCCTGCTTCCTGACGTACACATACGTGCCTCACCTATGACGTGCAATACGACGACTGCCGTTTCGTGTATGTGCCGTCTTGTGATATCAAGGTACGTACGTACGTATTGACTTCACTCATCTAACGGATGGAGAGAGCTCTTGCCCAATCTTTTGTAAACAACGCGCCTACGCGAATTTTGTTATGTAAAGCAAGGAGAGACAGGAGTCAGGAACGTATGGGCAGTTCTCAGGAAAGAAAAAAGGAAAATGCCACCTCAACACGAGTACCCAGAAGTCGCCTTCGCGACTCATATTTCCGAAGAACTTTTCTTTAGCATGAATGAGTCGGGCAAATACCCAACAAGTCAAGTTTTGGTTCCACTCCATTGTGATGTGCCCGGCACGTGCGTGCCGTGAGCAAGAGTCAGCCGGTCGGCCAGTCGGTCTGCCAGCCAGCCTGCCAACCGGCCTGCCAACCGGCCTGCCAACCGACCTGCCAACCGGCCTGCCAACCGGCCTGCCAACCGGCCTGCCAACCGGCCTGCCAACCGGCCTGCCGGCCAGCCGGCTGGCCCCAGTTTCCGTGAACAAACATACTCATTTCCAAACTCCCCCACATCTTTGTGGCTTCCTTCAACGCTTTTCCGAACACGTACGGTACGCACGCACCTACCTAGGTGTACGTACGTACATGGGTACAAGCGCCCCCGCAATGAATGACTGTCCCCAATGTAAACAGGTCTCTCTCAGCGTTTTATCAGCGTCCTCGCTCGATGGAAGAACGCTTCCTAGGAAAAAAGATACGTGGTGAATTTTCTGCGTCGCAAAATCCGCCCACTTCAGCAGCGCGTGCACGAGCGAGTGCGCTGCGAGCGACCTTGAATACGTCTCTCTTTCTCTGTTCTTCCGCGTGTCACCTCATTCCTCTACTTGCAACAAAAACGTTCTCCTTATAAGGCTGACAATGTCTTCTCTTTTTATTCGCCATTGCGCAGTAGTTTATTTTCTATCCTATAAATAACCTAGGCGTTAGTAGAAAGCTCTCGAACTTCCTGAAGAGAAATTTAGCCAGAGACAAAGCATTCACGGACGCGACAAATTGGCCTTTAAAGGGGGTGGGGGAGGGGGCATCCTTACGTATGGTGAACACGTTCGGTGTAATTTTGCGGTGTGTCAGACGTAAATGCCAAGTAAAGCAGTAGCAACTCCCTCTGGTACTACCGTGGTAGCTTCGGTAGTCCTCATGATAGACATCACAAGCAAAGGTAGCACCTAAAGTCCCATGGTACCATACACCTTTTCCATGGTTGACCTCACTCTTCCCAAATCTTTCAAACCAAGCAACATTCAACTTGGCCCATAAAGACACTTTTTTCCTTGACTTTTTTCCTTGAGTCCTTCCAGGTGCTGCCCTGCAATATGTCAGGCTCTACAAGACCAATGTGTTCGGCAGCCTTCCGGAAGTTCTGCCTGAAAGTTGAAGCAGTCTTTTACTATGTGAAGGCCGGATTTATGTGTGTGTGTGTGTTTGGGTGTGTGTCCGCTGCCGATTTACAGCTTTTTTAGCTGTCGCGATTTGTAGCTTTTGCGCGACCGATTTGAACGCGGAACGGGTGATGAGCGCGGAGTACGTGTTCAGCATGGAGCGCGAGATGAACACGCGAGGCCCGTCAGACTCTCACACGCACACAGCACAGCGCTTTTTAGATTTCCGACAAAACGAAGTGGGTAACGCCGCCCTATCCACTTCTAGCGGGTAAGCACTAGTGGTAAATTTCCATGCGTTTGGTACTTAAGTACTTGAGCCTTGCCGGCAGGCATCGAAAGGCGTCTCGAATGAGTAGTACCACCCGGTCAAATCTTGCAAGGGTTTATTTATCAAAACGATGCGTCTTGACGACAATCACAGAAGCATTGCCAAAGTATTCTCCAGGGAAGCCATTCTTCAGCAAAGTAGTCTCGTTGTAATCGTTGCCTGTTGTGAGGCCTTTTCGAAGAGAAAAATAACGGGATAGATGAGTACAGCAGATAATTATTCCTCTGACTTTTTTGCTGATAGGCCTCCTGTTTTTGAGGTTAAGAATTTTTGGGTGAAAAATATTACCATTTGGGTGACGAAAAATTGCAGTATAGGTTGGCATGTTTCTCTTCTTTCATTTTTTCTGAATAATTCTTCTTTTCAAATTTTTCATCCCACATTTCACATTACTATTCAGTACTTTACTTAAACTCTTGGGGTGTTGAAATTAGTCATATATGTAAATAAATGAAAAAAAAAATCTGTGGCTTGCTGCAGGAGGTACCGGAGCCATGTGTTGCCTGAGCCTGGAAAAGAGGCTAGAGCAACCAATGGACCTGACTGATTCAACCGCTTGAGTAGTGTCTTACACCATTGGATTGCCCTGTCATTCGGCTTGGGGGGGTTGGGGTTGGGGTCCCTGGGGTTGCGTTGCAGCTGATGATTTGGACCCCAAAGGAGCACTTGGACCCTTTTCCTCCTGGTTGCTCATGTCCGGCTGCAGCAAACTGCTGTTGATAAAGTTGTTGTTTAACTGCCTCAACTGGATATTTGTTTATGATGTGAAGGCGATGGTGCTGGCATGTAGCATCAATGCCAATGCGAAGATCCCCAGGCATGGCCCAAAAATAGGCAAGAATGTGCTTTTCTCCGGCATTTTTAAGCAACACTTTTTACTGGGACAAAAGAAAGCAGCAGAGTTACACTTATTATTGATAAGACTTAATAAGCCTGCTTTTCTATGACAGCAATATTTATTTCAACAACATGGTCATTTCAAGTTCTCTATGTCCCTATTTTCAATTATGTTACATAAAACGTTAGGGTCCAAAAACCAGTTTTTGGTAAGTCATTTTGTCCTTCCTCTAGTCCAGATTTCTCCCCACTTGACTACAGTATCGCGGACAAAGAAGCTGGTATGGTGTGTCAAAGCCTAAGGAAACTTTGACAGTTTGTACAAGTTAATGTTGTGTTCATGTCATTATCTCCTATTTACTTCCAAAAGGTCTACACAGCTCTGGTAGGACTCTAAGAAGAGCTTTCGTGCAGGTGGTCCCTTTATTACGAAGCTAAGGACCTGATTGAACAATGGGTCCACCCAATACAGTCTGACATCCCTTGGTCCTCCGAGTTTTCTGTGAGTAAATTCATCTTTGATTAACACCGCTACCTTATTTCATTTTTCGAAAATCTTCAAGAAATTATTAAAATTTACTGTTGTGAGTATTAAGCTAGATCAAAAAGCGGAAATTTTTTAGATTTGCTGAGTGCGTCTTATGTTCGTTACCTATTAAGAAATAAATGGTTATGATGTGGTCAAATGGTTAGAAAAATTTACCCCCCTCTCATTCACGTTCATGGCATAACAGGACAGGACACAAGGTTTTGAAGACCCTGTGGTGAAGCTAAACGCACTTTGCTTTCAGTTTATCCTGTAGAAAGTAACTTAGCGGGTTTACATCATGTCTGAAATGTTGACCCAGCATCCTTATGTATGTACTTCGAAGGCGGAGAGGGGACCCGACTTCTTCATTCCACTTGACTAGAATGTCTTTAAATACAGCCTTGCACCGCAAGAGATTCAAGAAATAGTGTGGCCTGATGATTATGGACGTACAAGAAAGTGATGTAATAGCATGTACAAAAGGGGCAGTAAAGAAAGGAAACCTTTTTCGGTTGCCTCGCCTTTGAAGCGAGTACGCATTGTGACCAGGCTGTGTGTGACCAGGCTCGAATTCAACCTCATGCTCTCCAGCATATGCCAGGCCGATTAGGATCTTGAGGTAAAATAATGAATGTGTGTTACTGGCGTGTGTGAGCGCGCTAGAGAGAAAGAAAGAGAGATTTCGACTGACTTTGTCAGCTAAACGAATTCCTTTGATGACGTCATCCCCGAGGGTCATTCTGTACTTTTGAGCAGCCGTCGAACAAAAAAGACTGCTGTCACGAAAAAATGGGAAAATGAGTGTCCACGGACTTCATTTATCACGCCAATGAGTTAAAATGTGACCAAGCAGGCGAGCTCGTAGATGCTGGGCTCGCTGCCAGAATCACTGACCATAGAGTGAGGGCGGTCACATGAAGCAAACAACGAAGACAGTGGTGGTGGCCTTGGCTATCTCCTCCGGGAGCAAAAAGAAAGATGAAAATAATCTGCGACTTGAGGAGAGACAAAGGCCACCCTGTGATTTCTCTCTTACTCTCGGTGGACTCCTGGCGAACAAGGACAGACGCTCTCCTCATGACTTCAGATTGACATACTGATAAATATGGGCTCCTGGGATACGCCATTATTTGTACTGTGGTGGACTGATGGTGGACTGTGCAGGTGAGCACATATGGCGTGTACTATGTGTCAGTACTGTACATGTGTGCTATGAAGAATCATAGGAGGATAGTCAAAAGTTGGGTGAAAGTCCATCTCAGGCAACTGAGCTGATCAGGCCAGGAGCGCATGCACATGGAGATGTACTTAAACGATCACGCACGACACGTTTTTAATACTCCAGGTAGGACAAATTAGAACAATGCATATTAGTGCATGTGTGTAACTTCTCCTTATTGTTCATGGCAATGCAGTGCAGCTAGTCTCATTGACAAACTTAGAATTTTTGTACCCTATGAACAGCTACGTACCTTCCTCTCTAAAAATAAACTTGGGCCACTTGCTTGCATGAATAGCAACTAATGATGATTCAGAAGCAAACGTTTTTATTCCATTTCACCAAACCCTTTGAGGAGGTCGCGGCCTCGGACGGCATCTTGGGAACGATGCAGAGGGTCACTCCCAGCATCTTGGACACTGTCTAAAATGGGGCCAGGCAATATTATACAAATGAGCCTCCTCTGTGCTTAGTAGCAACAGAAGCCCAAGGCAGATGGCAAGTCGATCTCTTTCGCAGATTTGATTGCACGCGTCATTGCTTTCCCCGAACGCTTCGCTGGTGGAAGAGGAGGAGAAAGAAGTAGCCGAGAAAAACTTGTCTTACAATGGCTTCGTTCACTGAGGGAACTGGGGAAACGTGTCAATGGATTCGGGACGAAATAGGGCGAACAGTTTTTGCCTGTTCAAATTAGACGTTTACTCACCCGTCAGAGCCTCGCCCGCCTCCACAAGGCTGGACTGCACGCAGTCAGCGCGTTTGCCTTCTTTTCGGCGTAAAAATGTGCAGAAGGCGCCTTCACTGCTCATGAAACAGCGGCGTGGACCCTACGAATCTGATCACGCCAACGTCGCTCACGCGACATCTGAGATTGTGAGTTGACGTCAGATGCTCCCACAGTGTGTGCGACCTGAATTAACAGGATACATACACACGTACATGCACACGCATGGACACTTGTCTACCGTCAAATCCACATTTACAGTAAGTGGTACATAAGTACAAAGTACCGTAATTCCTGCCCTACCTACCCCAAAGTACATTCATCAGATGGGGGCAAATAGACAGGACAAAGTGTCATCTGTGACAGATTTCTAATGTTCTCGAGCATCACTGCTTCTGAAGCACCAAGACAGTATTGTCCTTTGCTAGTCATCTCACATTAACCTCAGCATGGTAGGGAGCTACTGGTGGTTCATCCTCTCATTGATGAGACCTCACCATGAAGACTTTTTTGGCACGGAGGAACAAAAAGGCTATTGTGGAGGAAGCATATGGATGTAAATAGAACATCAAGTCAGTAGCCCGGTGTGCATGGCATTTCTCCTGCTCAGATTTAAAGGTGGAAAGCAAAATGGGATGGTCACTGAAGGACAGAGATCGTCATAGCCAACATCACCTACACCTTGTGGGTCTGGCAGTTGTGCAAAAAGGCTGTCCATGAGAGGATGACGACCAATATGATCGACTGAAGGTACATTATGAAAATATTAACAACGCAGATTGCATTGTAAGAGAAAAAATGCTGTGTTGTGGACTCAAGCAATTGAAAAGCCTCTTTAGACATTGACATGTCTGAGCTACATATGGAAGCTTACAGATGCATGAGTAGTGGAAATATTGTTCAGAGGCGAGTCCCTCATGTAGGTCAGAACACACAAGATGTTCATTCCGTGACTGAAGGCTTTGTGAAGTATGTAAATAAGGAAATTGCCAGAAGCGACTTCCTTGCAGATGGTGTGGTGAACATTGAAAAAACAAATATCTACTTTGACGTGACTGATTCAGTGACACTTGCACATCGAGGATCAAGGACTGTGTTGGCATCGGATCATCTGCATGGTGCACTGACTTATGAGGAGTTACTTTGGCAGGTCAGAAACTGCCTCCATTCATCATAATCAAGGGAAACAAAATGGTCACTTTGCACTCGAATGGATGGGTTCAACTGAATATCCAACCACCTGCATTTGTCCTGTGCAGGAGAAAGCATGAATTGATGAGCAAACCTTCTTAGACTGGACTGGCTTGGGGGCCATTTTGTCCAGACAAAACATCATACAATTCTTGATGGCAGAGTGTAGTGTTCATTAGATCGAATGCTGCCCTGACAGTATCAGAGATGACAGAACGAAAGCAGACGCACATGTAAGCTCCAAGTCCTTGCTGTCATTCGACGGTTACGTAAGGGAAAGCCATGCGAATTTCATGCTCGCAAATAAAGGGAGAAAGCTAGGTCAATTAGATGTTGTTTGATGGATCACTTCTGCGTGGGAGAAAATCACCTGTGACAGTGACACCTTGCCCCACGTGGGCATCACTAGGCCTAACGGGGCTGTTAGCACTTGAAGAATGAGGGAAGATTGAAATTTCTGTCCACAAGTGATATCACTGCTCCTTTAGGCCTGTTTTCATGTCCTACTCAAGCCTAGTTAAAAAGGAGCTGCTTCAAAGCTACTGAAAAATGTGCATGAGGGGGGGGACAACTTTATGGGAATTACGGTAGTACATGAGTACTGAATAGGTTAGTTGTGGTCGTCACCTACGCTAGCCCCAGCTAGCCCCACCCATAATAGTGGTGACCTTATGGGTGGGTCGAGCGAGTGAAAAAGAAAAGTGAAAGAGGCCATGGGCCTAGATGTGACCTCGGAACGCAGCAAGCGTGGTATAAATGCGCATAAAACATGTACGGACACTCACTCCTGAAAAGCAAAAGCTAAGCACGCTCATGTACCGCTTTTCCTTTGGCATTGTTTGTGGACTCGACGCACTTGTAGGGTCTGTCTAGTCGACTTTTCTCTTCCGCCATTTTGTTGGCTTGGCCTGTCTGAAGCTACAGGGCTGCTCTGTCAGGC
>JAAUXU010141875.1_pt1 | contig 12029 bp, 11 predicted proteins | sample 7278151 | NCBI WGS metagenome assembly JAAUXU01 (sample SAMN14350113, study PRJNA611818) | marine sediment metagenome | isolation source: surface marine sediment (1.8m) | place: French Polynesia: Moorea | collected 2018-08 | reverse complement strand
TTCCGCTGCACTAAGTTACGTGCCACTGGACTCGACTTGTGTGTAGAGTGAGCGCGCCTTAAGCTTAAGCTTAACACTGGAGAGAGAGAACACCAAATTTTGATAGAATACATGATACCAGGTGAAATTCTGGAGAGAAAATGAGGGTGAGAGAGAGAGAACTTAACTATAGAATGAACATACGGCAATGCTGGACTGGACGATCTGGTGAACCTTTAAATTGAGCTCCAAATTGCAATTGCTCGTGCCATTCGGTGTGTCTGCACCGACACCTTGCTCTGAGCACAGCTAACCCGATTCTGATCATAGAACAGTCTCATCGCTGGGGTCACCGCCTCGTTCGTCTTCCATGAGCTCCTGGAGAGCGTCAAGACGTGTTCTCCAGCTGTCGGGGGTATCCTTCCTCCCGGTGAGGCCTGGAAGGTCGTCTTACGTGTGATGAGGGTTGAGGTGAAGTTGATGAAGTTGCTGCCGCTTCAAGAGTCGGTGCACAAGTGACCGGGGTGAGACGTTCTTGGGCTTAAGGACTATCCGAGAGGTACTCGACCAGAGTACACGCGAGCCCAATCCAGCTGGTTCACCAGAACGATCCAGACAGAAATTCTTATCACACTAGGGTCACAGCTGATACATGTAAATAGGGTGAAGCAAAAAACACGAAAACCATAAAACATGGAACTCAAACTACACGCTGGCGATAGAAATAACAAATAGAAGTAACACAGAACATTAACCATCTCACTCCATACATGTGCGCATGCGCGCGCACAAGTTGGAAGGCAGCGGCACCAAGTCTGCCCAGGTGCGTACCTCGTTTTGAGGCATGGGGCATCGGAGTAGCGGTTTCGGCTTGCAGAGTATTACTGACATCTGTCGGCTGTGCCAAATTCCACTGTCAGACTTTTGTACTGCTCGTTACAGTTAGCTTAATTCGTTACTAGATAGATACCTTGTGTTGCCTTTGAAGAATCGACTCTTTACCTGTCCAGTCCACTGACACGAGTCACAGAGTGCAGCAAGCTAAAATTTCCTCGGTCCGTTTGTACTTCCTTCTCATCAAATCTCAACGTCGCGATTCGACGAATTCGTACAGATACCCTGTCAAAGTAAAACCCTTTTTACTTCAACATTTTCTTAGTACTGAAAAAAAGTCCATTTTTAGTTTTGTTGTTCCCAGTTCCTATTGCTCGAGCTTAGTGGATTTAAAGAGTTTTTAAAATTACGCAAATGCAAAAATGTTGCCGATCGAACAAGCCAGGGCATGGCGCAAATGGTCAGTTGGTACAGTGACCATGACAATAAAGGACGAGTCATGAATACCCTATACATACAGTGCGGTTCCATTTTCCACGTGCAGAAATCGCAGAGTGTAGTGTGAACAGTGCCTTGGGTCACCCTGTACGGCTCGTATGTAGACGCCATTCCTCGAAGAAGTACATACGTGACTGCGTTGTCGAGGCGTGGCTCGTAACAATAGCAACAAAAAGTGTTGTCAATTTTGAAGTATGCATTAAACTTTCAAAGCTGCCCTTTTATAGGCCTCCGTGATGCAATATTTTTTTCCAGAAAGTCATCAACGTATGCTATAGCTACGTAATTTCAGGACTTTTGGAAAAGGTTTGCACAATTCCACATTAAGCCAGAAATGAATAAACATGAGACATGCAAATGAGATTATTCTGGGTCAAGACCTTGAACTTGAACATTGCCGGTCTAGGAGGTCACTGTGGAGGGAACTGGGTTAGACTGGCGCTATGCGATTGGCTGAATGTGCATTTCAGTGAGGATGGAAAATTATGTGATGTCACAACGAGCATTCAGGCCTATTCAGTCACCCTTGGAAAGGAGCAAGAAAGGCGGGCAGTGAGACTAATGATGCCACAATGTACGTTTACTGTAGACCTGTAATGAAGGGAATGAGTGTGCTCGGAAAGTTTCACTACCCTTATTTGGTCCGTGAATTTCTGGGCGTGTCAATGACCAAGCAAACCAGGATTGGCTCCTTCATTGAATAGCAGTTCTACCTTTGCAAGCATCAATGGTGGACAATTTGTCGACATCGCATCAAAAATCAGCCAAAACTCTACGTAGGAAGAGGCCAAAAGTGACTTGCTTTTTACAGTCATTGTGAATCACCCCGTAACTTTTCACAAAAACCAATTTTTTGCCGTCTTTTATTGCCTCTGTTTTTATGAGTGCACTGTTGATCTCGATGACGTTGTTCAATGCCTCATAAATCACATAGCATTAGATTCATTCCTCTTGCTCTTACTCCAGGGGGAATGAATGGCCACCCTGGACGTCCTCGAAGGTCCGGAGAACACAAATCCTGACGTGTTAGGCCTTCTTTTCTTACACCGAGATAGTCACAGCGGAGTCACTGTCACAGATTTGTCACAGAACTTTCGAAACGTTCTGCATCTACCGTAAATGTTTTGTAGAGTGCCTGCATAGGCACCATCTCCCCTCGGCATATCCTTCTTCTCTCTCGCTATGCAGTACTGGGTGCATCAAAAGTGGCGTGCCTCATTAGGGCCCTGCTCCCCAAAACATACCGTACTATGGAATACATATCATACTACGGAAAGTATCTCACAAAGGCTGAATGGTAGAGCTTTCGAATGAGGTACGTACAATTCTGTTGCAAACAATTTTCAATGCAGTGCGTCTTTTCTTTTCATGTTCAGTGCCTACCCGCATGAATTTTGCTCTATGATGTCTAGTACATCGCTTCCAGCAGTGTCGGTATCCGGCTAGACTTTTCGATGATTTTAAGGTGACAAAACCCCTCTGAGACTTCAATCGATTCTGAAAGTCATTCCGCGCGCGGCCATCATGTATCCATATGCATAAGTTTTGCCTCCCAGAATACGTCAGCAGCGGTGTTCTGGTCGAAGTTAGGCTCGTGCTTACTTGGTATCAGCTGATCCTTAATTTTGAGCCTCAACATTCAATTTGAGCTATCCAGGATGATCTTCATGGGTTGGAGCAGTTGTAGAACTGTGACATGTCCCTCTTTGCTCCACCAGCTTGAATCCATTATGAATGGAGACTCCGTATGCCCTCAAATGTCCGATGCTCGTATGACTGGGTGCCAGCTGATGGTTTCTGCAAATGGCATTGTCAAAGCATGGAAACTTACTGGCTTCTGTCAAAAGGTCAAGGACTGTATTGATAATCTTCAGGTCAGAAGCAAGGGACAAGGCAGAGAGATCCCCTCCAGTGATCTGAGACAAGAAGCTCTGGAAATTTTCATAGGTTTCATGCTGGATTCAAGCAATCCCAGTGACTAAGACTCTTCTGACACTGCCATCCTTTCCCCTTGAACCAAGGCCATTTCACAAGCTTCTTCTCTTGGCCATTGTCATCAAGATGAATGAGAGAGATGCCTGCTTTTAAGAATTTCTTTCCACAGTCAATGTAGATTTTCTTGTAATCCCCATCCAGTCCGTGCATTCTACCCCAGTTCAGTAATAGGTCACAGATCTTTGCAGAAGACACCCAAAGGAGCATTCTCTCCTTCAATTGCTGGCCTTGTTTCAAAGCAGTCTTCAAAAAGCCTGTTCAGGTCTTTCAAATACTGCTTTACTCAGGCTCAATGACGTTTCCGTTCCCAGCACTGAAATGAACCTGCTGACATGCCTCTAAAATGTGCCTGATAACTTTTTACCAGATCTTGGACATCTTGCTCGAGCTCGATGAAAAGTACATTAGCTGAGCTCATTGAAGCTCCAAATTATGCCTACTGTAGATACGCAAGAAATGACATTGAAAAAAGCATAAAATTTGACTGTTAAAGGCCCGAAAACGAGATTTTATTAAGTGCACAACAACTTTTGACGAATACGGTATACTTGGGCGGCACAAGACCCCACCTTTAGAATAATACTAGGGCAGCCTCAAAAGTTGTTGACAATTTAGGTTCTCATTGTGATTTATTAACTTTCGACAGAAGTGTCACATTCAATCTTCAATATTTAATAAGGTTCCCTCCCGCTAAATCAGCCTCAGTCCTTGTGACCTTATGTGACGTTAATCCTCACCTACCTAAATTATTCTTACACCTTCAAGTTCCTCCTACGATATCACTACAGACTCAGAAAAGAATGGAACACTTATAACCATATATGCTCCCACCAGAGAAGAACTTTTTTGGGAAAGCAGTAGCGTGCTTTCACTTTCATGCCGCAATGGTAAGGTAAGACCAATAATCTTAGGTGCGACCACTGTTGCAGTGAACAGCGCAGTTGAGAAGCTGTTCTGCATGCTTTCTCATGATCTCTTACTTAAAATCTCACCCGCTTTGCCTTGAAATCCTAGTGGCCACTGTCACTAGCTGACCGCCCTAGTCCCCTTTTCCTGTCAGTCATTGCCCATCTCTGATGCACCCCCTTAGGAACATTGTCAAAGACTGTTATACTGACACCAACGCTGGCATATGTCATTTTGAAGTCCGCAATCTTGGTCTCTTGGTCCTGAGTTACATCCGAAGTCAAGTATGAAAACTTTGGGAAGAGATAGTCTGGAGTTGATGAAGTTCATAAGGCCGCCGCTACATGTTCGAGTATAATTCGGGAATTCATTGAAAGATGCCATGATAAAGAGCTTCTTGACTCCAGTGACCAACATCCTCGAGCAGCAGGAGGCTTTTTTGCAAATAGTAATTGACTTCGTGACAGGTGATCTTCAGTGACATTAGGGCAGGTCTTCAGAACCCCCCCCCCCCATCCAATCCTACCTCGTGTCCCCTTTGCCTCACTCACATGCCTGAGCAGAGTCACAGAGTAACTGAACGACCTCTCTCGTCCAAGTCGTCACAGACTGTGCGCTTCGTGTCGTCCACGCACTTCATGTCGTCCATGCACGTCGCACCCTGATCCGTGTTGTTCAAGCTGACTTTCTTTATTTTAGACACTCAATGACCCGTGAGCACCTCACCAATTGCTTCTCCCCAATGTTACTCAGTGGCATAATTTTTCAATTTTCAAAAAAAAATGCAGTAAAGTTGCAAGCATGACATGTTTCATGAGAGCCTGGCAACGCTGCCTCTTCCGCTCTCCTCTACTTTTCTTCTGCCGCTGCTGCATATGTACGTAGAGTGTAGTAAGTGAAACTTTCAACCTCGACTTCAGCCTAAACATGGTTTCAAAGTCCAGATCCACCTCTCTATTCCACAGCAGGAGAAAACTCTGGTCTGTTGACCAAGTTTGGGGACAATCAGTCCAGCGGTGGAAGCACCAACCCCGCGACAGACGTACAGACGCAGGGAGTGCTTTTTATGTGTAGAGAAGTACAACTTCATTCATTCAGTAATCACTTGAAATGAGCATAGTACCGGGCAAATGAAGGGTCCCATGTGTTGGTGGATACTTCCTGAGGAGTCTCGACCTCTACTTCCACACCAGTCGACAGTGCATAAGAGGGCAGTTGCATATGCTAGTACACAACCCAAAGTGTATGCAAAAAAATGGTCAACCTGACGTAAAAGATTGTTATGTGCTAAAGTAGCTAGTGAAACGTCAGATACATTATACAGAATTTGCTTTTTCCGATCTGATGATTGTCCAGTTTTCAGATCTTTCGTGGTTGCAAAAATGGGACAACTTAGCTGCTGGTGTGATTTTTTTGGCACCGGATGCAGAGATGCCAGTTTGTCTTGCTAGCTTGCCAATGTGAGAGCTCCGAATGTTTCTTTCGTTGATCCCATCTCCTCTCAATGGAACGAGTAGACGACTGTTCTGTGAAGCTGCTTTTGGGACACCCTGTACGTTTGCAGGAACATACTTTGTGCAGGGTGGACCAACGGGATTTGCAGCTCGTTTTGAGGGAGGCAACCTACTCATATCGGGTTCACTTAGCCAGAATTAGCAACTATGAGTTGCTCTATTATTCTATCCCCACGTTTACTAATATCGGTGGAAAGGAGATTTTCTTCCTCATTTGGGCTGTTGGGTCATTTGTGCTTCTGACAAGAAACCAACTGTCTAACGAGTCAATATTTTAAGACCTTCCTATACGAAAAACCAACCCATGAACTTGGCAGAACAGAAATTGTAGCAAAGCGTAATTACGCCTCCAGGAGCATGAAACTTCTGTTAATTGCTGCAGTTCATGGTGAAATCACAGAACAAAAAGCAGAATTGAAATAGCTTTTGTAACTGAAAAGTTGACTGGTTTTAATCTAATATATAAAGCAGTAGGATTTTATGTAGTCTGTCTATCTGAGTGTCTGTCTGCCTGCATAAGCCAAGTCAAACTATCTCTTCCTGGTGCTTTTGACTTGGTCCATCTCAAAAGCTGGACCCCCTGCCGTCTATAGTGTCTGTGAGTGTCTGTCTGTCTGTCAGGCTCTGGGGACTACATAGGCGGGGACCACAGAGGCAGAAACTGCAGAGGCACAGATTGAACAGGCACTGACTTTGTGGTCGGGGGCTTCATTGGAACTACCAGCAAAGCGAGTCCGATCTGCTAGCTCAATTGCAAAATTCAGCTCAATTGGAGATACTTTTGTAACATAGCATTTTTGGAAGTTTGTTATGTACTGTCACCTCTCTCTTTCTACATGTTTGTTGCATGGACCTTCTTTCATGGGCCAAGGGGCTTGTCAGACATCCGGTTTTCACAGAAATGTGAAATTATTAGATAAATGTATCATTTTGCCACTAGTGAATTTGGCAAATGATGCAATAATATCCATTTGGAGCAATCTATTTATAATGGAGCTTCTGTCATATCGTCTCTTCCTTGTTCCTTCCTCCATTTGACTTGGTCTATGCAGCTACTCTCATGTGACTGCCATGGGCACCTGTCCATGTCAAGCAAGGGCCACTGTCATTTTGGGCTAAAAATTAGGATAGGCAAGTTCACGCATTATGTCATGCAAACTGAAGCCATAGATTTTGTGTTTCTGAAAATTATTTGACCTCAAGTTGTGACCTCAAATGATCACCACAGTAAGATCTACCCTCATCGAATACCATGTTCAGGGGTTCTGAGCAACTTGGCTTTTATAAACGTTTTTGATTCCATGCCTCCTTCTGCCTGAAAACTGCCATAAAACCTTTTTCACCTGAATGAGATGACCTCATTTTGACCTAAATAGATGACCTCAAATGACCTCTGAGGACAAATTTGACCCTGTTCTGACTATCCCGGGATGAAAAGAGAGCTTCATGTCAAATTTGGTCCAGATCCATTTGATCAAGTGAAAGTGTATGTTGCTTACATAGCTCGTTGATGTAGCAAGCTGAACTCTTATGTAGGAAGAGAGAGGTGACAGTACATAACAAACTCCCAAAAATGCTATATTATAAAAGTATCTCCAACTGGGCTGAAATTTTAGGTGCCTATACCAGACACCACCTATAATAAGCACCCAAAAATTTCAGGCCAATTGGAGACACTTTTATAACAAAGCATTTTTGAAAGTATGAATTCAGGCACTCTTATGTACTGTGCTACTGTGCTAAAACTTCAAACCATTTCCGGCATGTCAGGAAATCATTTAAGAATATTTTTTTAGTGAAACATGCATGTTTGGACCGGTTGCCACTTTTTAGGTCTGAAAAAAAATTTGAGACGCCCTAATGTATATATTTTTGAGATTAGCGAGACAACCCTGACTTCATGGCAGCAATCATCAGTTCTGAGCTCTTTCTGAGACGTTTTTTCTCCACGCCAGAACCTCTCCATTTTTGAATTGGTTTTTCGAATAGGAGGGTCTTAAAAAGGCCGCCTCTTCAATGAAATGAAGGTTTTAAGACAGGAAGAGAATCTTTTGCATTCTGGACAGTTTGGAATAGCTCCAAGCAACACTTTTCGTGCAAATTGCTTAAAAAAAGTTCAGTGTAGTTCTCAACTTCCACTTTTCACCCTCTCCCTTTTTTTTACCAATTCAAGTGCAATCATTGGGTATATAAAAAAGGCGTCATTTCATTGGTTCCTGGATGAATATTGAACATCCGGTACGTACATATGTACGAGGGCTAGTTGCACCTCTCCAGGGGATTACAGCATTGGTATTCAAAAGTAATGTGTTACACCACAATTTGCTTTCGCAGCTGCAGAAACCGTAGTTTTACATTAGTTTATTTGGAAAAGCAATCCCATACTACAGGATGATTCAAACACGGTGTGATAGCGTCTTCATCACCGACTCAGCAGACTTCGACCAAGCAATTTGTCATAAACAGGTCTTATTGTGCTCTTCATTTTCTTCCACCCTTTTTTAACACCATAGAATAGTTATTTCACTTTTTGTGCTACATCAGCACTGTTTATGCAGCTCGTAAATCTAATATTTTGATAAAATGATTTTTTTTGACAAAACTGAGAGAGTTTGAGTAGTGTCAGCATGCATCTATGAGAACAGAACAACTTTTCCCACATATACTATACTCCGCCTTAGTTCAAGCCATTGTTCCCTGACCCCTCAAAAATGTTGCAAACTTAAAAATAACTTTGTGACCGCCTTTTGGATCACTCTACTGAACTAACTAAATATTCCCTTCCTGTAAGGTAGCACTTTGTTGAGCTGAGATGAGCTTGATGGTACAAGGACAGATTAAATTTCCTTCACTCAGATTAAATCTCTTTCACTCACATTTTTATCACAGCACAAGCCTCAACGGCTACAATTGATAGGTGAAGCCAGCCGCATCTAGCAAAACAGCCTGCCAGCCCAGCCCAGCTCAGTCCAGCCCAGCTCAGTCCAGTCCAGCCCAGTCCAGCCCAGCCCAGCCCAGCTCAGTCCAGCTCAGTTCAGCCCAAAGAGTGAGCACAAGTGTCTAGGACTCATTACATAACTCCTGCCTCCTTTGGACTCTAGTCCACTCAGCCCAGACTGGCCACTCAGCCCAAAGAGCGGGCAATATGGCGCAATGATTACTTTATTGTCCTAATTTGATCTTTCTCTGACTTTTGCACTCATCGTCGCCCTCGCTCTTGCTTTGGGATGTGGAGTGGTTGTGCATTACCCGCACGAGAGGAAATAAGACAGGGCGATATTCGCAAACCCCTTGCGTTAAATTGCTTAGCATTACAAAATGCCGTAAAGCTGATTTGAACCACATCGTTTTTTCTAACCGTGACTTTCGCCAAATAAAATTGCACCATATGATAATGTTAGAGATCTATATTTCGTGCAACTCACTTTGGACAAACCATTTTGGTTTAATGCAAAAACTTCCATTTAATCAAATGGATTTTTACTCCGTGAAAACTACGGGATGGTTGAACGTGCAACTTCGGATAGAGGTAACTTTTTTGCTTAGTTGATCACGATTTGCAGGTACGGCAACAGTCCCTCCACGGTGTTTCGCTGTTCATGACTTGCCATCGTTGCAACAAAAAAAACATTTTCCCAAAAGTGTCTTCTCTCGTAGGCAAACATGTATCCTTGCATGCGTAAGTGAGCGTTCCCCCTGTTTCAGAAACAGCGAAAATGGCCTTAAGTCGCTACTTTTCAACAGAAATAGGGCAAAGATGTTTCTACAAGGGTGGCAGGTGCTGCTCAGGATTGCCAGGTTTTCAGGGACCCTTTCGGCCAGAAATTTCTTCGAATCTGGTCAAATATGGCTAAGATCAGTTCCAAAAAATACGTAAAAATGCTCCTTTTAAGGCTTCTTCTGGTAGAAATGCTAATTCTTGAAGAAAGATCTGCACTTTTCAAAGTGATTGAAAACAATCACTTGCTTGCGTTGCCTAAAACCTTTAGGGTCTTCAGAAGTTCATCACCCGGAACTTTCTCATCTTCTCAAAGTATAATTACCAGAAAGAAAAAGTAATGATACCGTCGTACTTTTTTAAGGGACCTGGAGTAATACCGTAGTAATGAATACTAGACAAACTACTATTCTGTGCAATGTAGGTTTACTGCCTCTTAAATCTGGCCTCACTCGCAGCTGCTGATTTGTTTCACCATCTCCTATAAAATTGCTGTCATAACAAACTTGCGTCCTATGGGTGGATAAAAGTAGCATGGATCTTAAGCCTCCTATTATTACGACATGAACTCTAGATGAGATTTCAGTGTAGGAGTGGATTTGGGTGAAAAAGCCGCAATGAGAAATGGGGTGCGAAGTTCAAAATGACAAAGTACTGAGAGCTGACAGCAGTGAGAGATGCATCTAGCCAAACTAGCTCAATACCGTCACACTGCCTTGAGAAATCGTCCACTCCGACTGGCGCAAAGACATCCCGTTGATGCGGGACATACGTAAACGGTTATTATCCTCTCCAACTTATGTGTAGGGGCTCCTTTTGAAAGCTGAATATCAAACAAACTGTTCCCCACTCACAGGTTCATGATTGCCACGACCCAACTCTCACAATTCCACCATGAAGAAAAGGAAAAAGCGGTACATAAACAGTACAGTGACACAACTGAAGAAAGAGACACCATATAACATTCTTGCTCACCATCAGCATGCTCGTTGTGGCGACCACACTGGAGGAGGAAAATCATCCACTTGCGTCCCTGTTCATGGGCTTACTTTTCCTCATGTTGATCCTCAACATTTGACCTGTCCAAGGTCTTACATTGTCCATACATCTTATAGCCTTACTTGCTCTTCTCATGAAATTCACCACAGTCACGGCTCATGACCCATGCGCAAGGAAGCGTACATGCCTGATGCTAGACATAAATTTAGGTTATGGGTGTCTCCTTCATCACATGGCTTATGTCATTGAGGGTGTCAGGTACATCCAATGTGAAGGCACGATGAGTTTTGTCCTGCACAGTGTGGGGACCCAAATCGATTACACTTTCCCAGCAGCATTTTAAGACTTGTGCCTCCTTCCGGCCTCGTCTAGCTGCTAATGGTGATCTTTTCGAGTCGTGCGATGTCCAGGAGGGGGAAAATGAATTTTTGCAAATAAAGCTCTCTGTAAGAACTACGCTTGGAGACATACAGGCTGATCTTGACGCAGTTGAAAGAGTGTAATCGATTTGGATCCACTGTACTGTCGATGTAGCACTTTTACTTTTTATGATGGAATTGCGAGAGTTGGGGTGTGGTTCAGCATTTATTTGGACATAGATAAGCATCCATTTGAACCACAGATCTGCCTTCAAACTCTAGAATCCGCTAGAAAAAAATGTCACACCTTTTTTAAAAGACCCTGTTGTAAGAATGGGGAGTTCTGCGTTCAGGCCTATTGAAATGGCGTTGGGTTGGTTGATAAATGGCAATGACTGGCTGACTTCATCCTGATTAAATGGCAGATAAGCTTGCGGCAAGGCAGGAAATGGGCCTTTGCTCCATCTGCCCATGAACATTGAGCAGACAAACATCTCTCCCCGGGTCTCTCCGCCTCTCAATTGTAAGTATGCAGATGGAAGTCCTTGGTCTTTGTGATGCCGGGCTTCAGAAAAGAACACATGATGCGAAGATGGTGCTAGGTGTGTTCCATATTGGTTGAACTCTCCGCGGAGTTGTGGGCGGCCGCCAGATTTGCTGCATCAGTCGAGAGCAGTTTGTAAGCGTTGATGCGGTGTAGGCATGTTGGGTAGGCACAGGAGCGAAAGATTCGACATCACCAGGATGAGTTGCTGTCAGGCGATTGATGCAGAAGCGGTTCCATTGCTTGCAAGCAGATCACCAAGGAACACCAAGATTAGTCGCCCAATGCGATCTGTGATTTTGTGGTCATTTTTTTCTTGTATCAAGTCAGCTTATTCGCATTTTCGCTCACACACCCTTCGGAACATGACCCTTATAAGGATCATTTTCGGCGGAACCAATACCTCATATACAGTGCTGTGCAAAAGTCATCAGACACTCGTCTGAGGGACGAAAAATGGGCTAATTTTGTGGCCTTTTTGAAGTGAATTTTCAAATTTTTCCTACTGTGAAGAGGGGGGCACCCCCCTCTCCACACATGCTTAAAAGGAAGGACCTAGCACTAAATCATGAATTGCAGGACATACCAAATCACAAGAAACAAAAAAACACATTTTATGAAAAAACTAATAATCTATAGAATGTCCCTTATTGGCAATGACTTCCATTAATCTCTTCCTATAA
>JAAUXU010052261.1_pt1 | contig 12033 bp, 15 predicted proteins | sample 7278151 | NCBI WGS metagenome assembly JAAUXU01 (sample SAMN14350113, study PRJNA611818) | marine sediment metagenome | isolation source: surface marine sediment (1.8m) | place: French Polynesia: Moorea | collected 2018-08 | reverse complement strand
CTTGGCGGGAATCCCCCAACTTGGCGGGAATCCCCCAACTTGGCGGGAATCCCCCAACTTGGCGGGAATCCCCCAACTTGGCGGGAATCCCCCAACTTGGAGGCAATTTCCCGTCTTGCTAGCACAAATTGCACAGAGGTGCAGCTGAGCCCTTTAACCATTCGAGGCTGGGCTGGGGGGACTTGAACTTTCATCAGTAGAAGAGTTCCATTCTTCTCCTGGTTCTTGTTTCCCAGCCTCTTTGCCAACGTCGTCGGCCTGGTCTTCATCCACCCAGTCCTGGGCGTCGTCGAGCTCCGACCATCCAGAGTTTTCCTTGTCCTCCTTGGCCATGTTTGCGGTTCGATTCAGCTCAAGGTCCCAACTATCCGACTTGGCAGTCTGAACACTTGGCAGTCCTGCCCGTCTGTGGACTCTGCTACACCCTGTAGAGCCAGTGGCCGCTGAGCTCGCTATAAGCGGCACTCACTGTCCTAAGAAATTGGGGTCGGAATAAGATTGGCGTCTTAGGCTGTGTTGTAATAAGCGATTTCCTCTGTGTCCCCCCCCCCCCATCTTAGTGGGAAGACAAGTCAAAGTCGACAAGAAGTTACGGCCTTCCTCCCATGCTTGTCCTTTATGTAAATAAGGCCAAATTGAGGCCCCCAAATTACAGTACGTGTGTTCATATTACTACGAGCGTGCGATGCTGCAGAAGTGCAGCTGAGACAAGACACCCTGGGGAAAGTGAGAATCTTTCCTGAGATGAAAGCATCAAACAGACTAACTCTGCTCTCGCAGATGAAACTCGCATGTTTTCTATTGTATTTCATTAAATGTAGATCCTCCACTTTGGACGTTAACACGTTATATGTAAGTGTCACACTTTGGCGTGCGTTCTGGCAATTGCCTTCCACTTCTTTCATCTCGCTGATGCACCTGTCTGAAGTTGGTTCGGGCTTGGCCATCCTGCGACAGATGCACGAGGTGGCGTCGTCGCTGCTGACGTCACTGTCGGATTGTGTGTGTGTGTGGGGGGGGGGGGAGTTGGACTTGTCTCATCGGAGCGTCTCCTCCTCACAGGTACGTGATGCACAGCGACCATCACGCCGAGTGCAGGGCCAACGTAGCCATCGACGCCGGCGAGGAGATCACCGACTACTACGTGTCCCCGCTGCACGGCAACAACTACCGCCGGACGTCGCTCAGGGACGGATGGTTCTTCCAGTGCAGATGCCGCCGATGCAAAGGAAAGAAGCAAACTTGTGTCTGGCTGACTAAGTTAGCACCTACAAAGAAAGAAAAGATTCTGCTATTCTGCTTGCCTAACTTAGTTAAGCAGAGTTTGACTTATGCCATCGACACACGAGTCGACTTCTGTTTCCGCAGATCCCACCGAGCTGGGCACCTACCTCGACGCCTTCAAGTGCGCCGCCTGCGGCGAGGACGGCGGCCTCCTGGTGTCCGTGGACTGCCTGGACTGGAGCTCGGACTTCTCGTGCGAGTCGTGCAGCGGCCGGGTGCCGCGCCAAGTGCTTCAGGCCGTAGAAGATGAGATCGGGGAAGGTCTGGACTTCATGAACCATCATGACGACCCGGAGCTGCTCGAGGCCGCCCTGGACCTCTGTCTGGAGAAGGGGCTCCACTCCGGACACTACCTGACCCTGGCAGTCAAGAAACACCTCTCCTATGTGTACGGGCGCAGGCCGGGATTCCTCTTGCATCAGGAGAGCCACCTTCATGAAGCTGACCCTTAGAGTTGACCTTTTTTTCGGGGGGGGGGGGATGGGGCAACTTTGCTGAGATCACCCTGGAGTGTAACATTGGTTCACTGAATGACACAAAATGATGTCCCAACGACGCGCACGCCTTTCACTGATATCCCGCGTACGACGTCATCGAGGGCTTCATCGCCTTCCACGCAAGTCCTCCCATCCGACTCCAGGGCGAGACACAGCCTGTGGAGACAAACAGTCAAAACATGCTTGACTGCATCAAGGTCATCCCTTGTCCGTAGTAAGCGCAATGCACACGTCTTCTGTCAGTCATAACTTTTGACAGGATTGAGGTACTGAAGTGGTGGACCACTCTATGGAAAGCCAAGAAGCTCGTCCAAGACTAAAGTCATGGGCACTTTTGCTCCAGGACCCCTCACTTGTTCCCGATGCAGTCAAACTTTCAGGCAGTGAACTCTGCTGCAGAGCATAAGCTCGATCCCATATTGTGGAAAGCTGAGCAGTCGCTCGCCCCCCCCCCTTCGCGGACTGGCCGCAGTCGGACCTGACGTCCAAATTTTTGCTGTCATTGCTCCATTATGGTAGGAGTCAAACGTCTCCTTAGGTGAACTCCACACGTCGCTGGCTGTCCTCGTAGCTGTGGCGTCGTCGTGGCCGTCACCTTGCCCGTCAGGCCGTCAGGCTGCCTGCAGCTCCACAGCTTCATGAAGGCCCTCCCCCGCCCCCGTTGTCTGCCTGTAGCTCTCCGCCACCAACGTGTCCCGCAAACGCAGCTTCTGCGCCGAGCTGCTGGAGGCCTACGACGTCGTGGCTCCGGGCCTCTCTAAGGAGAGGGGCCTGGCGCTCTACGAGATCTTCACGGTGGACTTTTTCCTACTGAAGAAGGCCCTGGCCAAGTTGGAGCTGTCGAGCACAGAGACCGAGGAGTGCTTAAGCCAGGCGAAATTGTGCAGGGATCGTCTGAGCGAATCCCAAATATGCTTGAAGCATGAACGGGACGGCAGCTTCGAGCATCGTGTGCTGGACGCGGGCGCCAAGTACTTGGACGAGTGCAAGGAGCTGGTGGAGGTCCTCACACTCATGGCCAGAAGTAGTAGACAATAAAGGAATGAAAGAAAAAAGGTCATCGTGCCTCCTCCTTCCTTCGTGTTATGGCCTTTTCTTCGAGCAAACAACATCCTTTACTACACAAGAAGAAGACCCAGAAATTCCTCCTGCTGCAATCACGGACGGACCCGTCAAAGGACCTGTGGACGCGGATGCTCTCGCACACAATGAGAGAAGTTAGAACGACAGTCAGAGCTTTCTCCGGGGAGGCGAGAAACATTTTCTATCACAGAAGCCTGTTGCAAACTACGTGGTAAGAAGAGTTCTTACCAAAAAGTGCCTTCACTGCACTGCGTAGCAGTATCAAAGAGGGGAGGGGCTGCTGTGGCTGCTGTTGTTGCTGTGGCTGCTGCTGCTGTGGTTGCTGCCGTTGCCTACGTAGTTTTCATGCTCTCTCTCTCTCTCTCTCTCTCTCTCTTTAGGTCTCGGTCTCCTCGTCATAGACTCTGAAGTCCGTCGTCCCCTCCCCCTCCCCCGTCCCCTCCTTCTCCATCCAGTGCCGCACGTTCTCTCCTTTCGTGCCACCTCGTGGCACTTTTGGCATTTGGCACGTTTGGCACAAGTGCGAGCTCCGTCTTCTGACAAGTCGAACTCGTTCGTGTCTCCTCGTCCTCCTCACCTGCGGCTGCGGCTGCCACTCGCACGCACACCTCTCTAGGGGCCTTTCTCCCTCCCTCTCTCCTTCTCCTCCTTCTTGAGCGCGCAGCTGTGCTCGACTCTCTCCTCCTAGGCCTACATGTAGTAGTCGCAGCAGCAGCAGCGGCTGTTGTGCCACTCCAAGTAGTACAAACTCTGTACTCACTCCCCACAGTTTCTCTCTCGGTGACGGTCGTCTAGCTTTCTCCATATGGCCGGACTGATTGCATTTTCGACGTTGACGTGAAAAAAAAATCCCTCCTCCAAGGTAAGGAACCACTTTTTTTTTTTTGAAAAAAAAAAAAAAGAAAAAGAAAAAAAGACCGAGAGAAGAGAATTGAAAAAGTCGCCCAAGTGTATGTGAGCGGCGCCTTGAGCGTGAATGAGAGCGAGCATCAGGAGAGCGGAGTCGAGGAGGCCGCGAAAAAAAAAAAAGGCCTTGATGCCCAATACAATCCTGGCGGTGTCACACATCAGCTAAAAGAAAAAGAAAATATATCCCTCCAGCGCGCTGGCAGCAGAGCCATCTGAGTCCTGTTTTTGCACTGCTGACAGTCCGTCGCAGCGCTCAGCAGCGTCTGCACCGTCATGGCAGAGACTCCACTTTGTTAAGAATGTTATATATCCTTCATCATTTTAGGTGACGACAGCTGTCGTTAGCCAGGTCTGGTGCTTCTCATGGGCATTGGACAAAATTATGTGTACGGTCCACAGTAGCTTAGTTACGAGCAGAGGAAACATTATCGGAGCTCAAATGCACGTAACAGACGTAAGTGGAAAAAGTCCACTGGTAGCCGACTATGAAATGATTGAATGCGTGCGAGTCGAGTAACTGGCGCGTGCAGGTGAGGTAGAAAAAAATATATTTTTAGGTCACACATTGAAGCAATAAATGTGTCAGTTGCACTGTTAGCTTAGATTGGCAGACTTAATTACAAACCACATTTGAGGGCGGTCGAGCAGGGCTTCCTCAACTGGCAGCCACACATTTTATCCTCCGCTTGATAAAGCAGAAATGACTTCTTCATCGCTCCGTGACTTCAATCCTCAAGCTGGCGGATATTTTTTAAGATTAAAAAATTCTCTTTTTTTTTGTTTTTTCTCAAAGAAAACGTCCATGTTCAGGCAATCCGCTGTGGATCGTTCGTTTCCTTCCAGTAAAGTTTGCGAATAAACACAGTAGCTCTGAAGTTGGACTTGACGTGTCTACTTTGCAACGACGACGAGTCCAGGGACCTTGGGAGAGCCTTAAAAGAAGTAGATTCTCCATGGGAGTCTTTTTGGCCGAGTCCATATTGTACAGTATGTGCTGAGTGGGAGCCTCTTTTTCCTCTTTATTGACCCGAGGCTGCTGACTAAATTGACTGTACTTGATCGATGATAGCCCAAAGTCTGCAACGGTTTTCCCCACGTGAGGGAGAGAAGCCGGCCTCAGTACAACAGGTCGACTTGTTGCGGATGACACTGATGCAGAGCGTTGGGTGCTGACGCAGTCCTGTGAGGCTGTCACTCATCCCTAAGCTGGACCCAGCGTTTGCTCTAGGAAGTGGAGCGTGTCAAGGTCAGCTCGGGACATCTCTTGAGAAGACTTTTGCCGGTCGTCGACTCATTAAAGTATGCAACTTCCTCCTATTCGGCCTCACGCGATCAGAGCTGCCAGATGCAGCGGGGCTGACACGCCGAGAAGGGCGGACGGCGCCGTATGTTTGTCTGTGGCTGGCGCTGGCGGCGTCGCAACCAGCATCCAGACGCTGTCGGACTTGTTGTACCTCTTCCGTTCGTCATTGGGATGACGCCTCTGTCGCACGCGCTCACGCACGCAGAAGCTGCTGCCTACGTCGAACGCATTGAGGAGCCGGCACGCACGACACGAACGAGTCGCGCGACGTGTCGGACGCCGCCAACGCCAGCTACACGCACCGCTGAGTGCGCTTATCAGATTAGTCCGTTGCCGCGACACGCGGAGATGATCACACTCAAGTCATGTTTGATCGGCAGATGGCCTCCTCGCAGACGCAGTCCTGGCAAAAGGATGCGGCAGACCAGAACTTCGACTACATGTTCAAGTTGCTCATCATTGGCAATTCTTCAGTGGGAAAGACAAGCTTCCTCTTCAGATATGCAGGTATGGAAATACGAGGAACGATCCCAAATCTTGGAAAGCCCCATGTTCTCCCCACTCTCCGCAGACGACTCCTTCACGTCCGCCTTCGTCTCGACGGTGGGGATCGACTTCAAGGTCAAGACAGTCTTCAGACAGGACAAGCGGGTCAAGCTGCAGATCTGGGTGAGACAGAAGATCCTAGTTGACAGCGTTCGGATCAGACCAAAAAAGCGTGACCATCCCTGATTTGGCTGCGCTGAACCTAACTTTTGTTTGTTTCGCGCATCGGTGGGACGAGCTTTGGTGGCACAAAGTATGAAAAGTGCCTTGGGCCTCGTGTGCAAGGCCTGCCTCATTGAGGCCTCGCACATCTCATCACCGATGCCTTCTCATACAGCCACTTAGGATGATTGCATGGCAAAAGTTGGTGCTGTGTCTGTTCAAAGAAACTTTTGTACCGAACAGTTGCAGAACGTGCAAATTTGGCGGATCCTTTGTGGACGAGGACTTTTCTGATCACAAGTCCATTGTAGTAGAGGAAAGATTTTCTTCACCAAAGTACTTGAGGAAAGTCTTCTCGTGCGAGCACGTACGCAGCAGTTGAGTCGGTCTGATCAGCCACTGTTCAGATTCAGCCACCAGTGCAAACGCTCCCTAAGGTGGCAGACTCAAGTCCCAAGGACTCAAGTCCCAAGGACTGGAGACCCGCGGGGTGGGCGCACACACTCACTGGCAACCCTGGCGACTGAGCAAAAAAAACCCACTTTATTCTACACTGCGACACCTTCTCAGTCCTTTGAGTGTAAGTGCGGATGAAAAGAAAAGACTTTGGGTCTCCCAGAGCTGCCACTGACTCATCGTCTGTGACTCATGTTTCCTTATGACGGTCAGAGTAGATACACAAAGTGGCAGGTGAGTGACATGACTCATGTGGCCTCTGACCTGCATCTAGGACACCGCCGGGCAGGAGCGGTACCGCACCATCACGACTGCCTACTACCGCGGGGCCATGGGCTTCATCCTCATGTACGACGTCACCAACGAGGAGTCGTTCAGCAGTGTTCACGACTGGTAGGCGGACTCACATTGCGGTATGGGGCACGACCATGCGCCTCAGTGTCAACATGACCAACTTCCAGGTGCACTCAGATCAAGACTTACTCTTGGGACAACGCTCAGGTGATCCTCGTCGGCAACAAGTGCGACATGGAAGACGAGAGAGTCATCTCATTCGAACGTGGGAAGCAGCTGGCGGACTCGTTGGGGTTGGAGTTCTTCGAGACGTCGGCGAAAGAAAATATTAACGTCAGAGTAAGGGCGAGCACGTTGATCTGGAAGTGAATCCTGCCTTCGTCGCTCTTCACACTTGACATGTACGTACTGACGGTCATCTCTCTGCGCAGGCTGTGTTCGAAAGGTTGGTGGACATCATCTGCGACAAGATGTCCGAGAGCTTGGACACCGACCCCAGCCTGCTGAGCGCCAACAAGGGCACCAGGCTGGACAGTGCCCAGCCAGCCAATGTCAACTGCAACTGCTGATGATGAGCGCCAAGGATGCCTAACCCAAAATCAGACTGATGATGATGTTACTTACAACAGGAAAAATTAAAAAAAAGAAAAAAAAAAAGCTACCGCTGGAAAGCGCAGCATCGAGCCCCGCTTTTGGCCCCCTTTTTGGCCTCGAAGCCGGTGGCTGGGAAAACAACCAACCCGAAGTCGTCATCCTCCCTCTCTTTGGTGGTAGCTGTCCCGTGGTCGTGCGCGCTCCTCCCGTTGCCGGCGGGCGGGCGGGCGCACTCCTCATTCTTCCTTCTACTACAGACATTTTACTACTACTGTACCTCAGAGCAAAAAAAAAACCCTTCTCTATGTACGTAAGTATTTTCCATAGGCACGCACAGGTGCACGCAAACAGAAATGTATGCAATGCCAAAAAAAGAAATATCATATTCATATGTGACGACCAGTATGGAAAAGATAGAAAAAAAAATTTGCTAATGCCATCCTCTTCTTCATGTAGTCGTCAGCTTTCTCACAGAAACTGAAAAATGTTGTATGAACAATCTTGGAGAAAAGAAGCCATGTTAGTTCAATTATTCTCTCTTGAGATCTCCCCCCAATTTTCATCGCATCCCCCCCTCTACCCCCCCCCTTTCGACAACAGCCCCAAGACATACTTTTCTTTATTATTACTTCATACATTTAAAGTGTATTTCTTAAGCACTGACCTGCAGGAGGGTTATTTACAGAGGTGTCCAAATTGGTGACTACACAAGTGCATGCAAAGAAACGAGTCATTTGTCATGAATGAAGAAATTAACAATGTTATTGTCCACAACTTTCCCCATATTCATCTACCTACAACTACTGCCTGTGTGTGCGTGTGTCGGAGTTGCCAGATGGCCGGCAAGCAAAGCAGCCCATTGGTGACGGACCATTTGAAGCACTGAACAAACCTTCGGCCAGGCACCTCCTTAAAAGTCGGCCAGAAACACCCCCTCTGGCAACCCTGCCGTGGAGAATCGTCATTTGGCTGACTTGATTGCCCCCCCGCCGTGGTCCGCGGCTTCGACGCCACTGACGTTTTTCGTCTTGCTCTCCGCCGTGCCAGTTCTGACCACGCCGGAGCTTTTGTCTTTCTTCACTCACGAGACGACGACTCAAAGTCCAGGTTTAACTTTGTCAAGAATGATCCCAAGAGAGCGTGTGGATTATGAGAGACCTTTTGGACACCTCTGTACTGCGGACGTGGAGAACGAAGGCATGTACATCACGGTCTTGTTGTTGTTGTGGCTGCTGTTGTTGTTGTCAGTTCTTTTTTGCCACATTAACGTCCCTTTTTTTCCTCTCCCAGGAACAGTCTTTTTCTCCATGACTGTTGCTGATATCCGTGAGCTGCAGCCTCCTCGAGAAGCAGAGAAGTGCTTCGTTTCTTAGTCTGTTACTTTGTTTTCACTCTATTTCAATGCCAACTTGGCACTTCGGTGCCAAATGCGTGCGTGAGTTGGTCCGATCTCTTTCTGGCAAACCTACCAATGAAGGCATTCCATTCATTTTATGCGTGTAAGAATGATGTGAGACAAAATAAAGTCGCGAAATCTTCCCTGCTTTGTCTCGTATGTGTACATCAGACAGAAAAAAAGTTGCCCTTCATCGCACTACACAAAACGCTTGCCAACTTTCTCATCCCCCCCTTGTCGTCAAGTGTGAGAGGAGCAACAGAGTCTGACATCTCGGAAAGTTCTTTGGCAGTTCAGCCAAGCGTTAAAATTGGCACATTCTCTCCTACGTTATTCATTGTGGACTCTTGTCACATATACAGTACAACCCGTAAGTTTTACCACTTTTGGAAATGGTGTTATATTTAGACTGGTGAACGACATGTGCCAGTTCTCTTTGCTACACACATACAACAGGTATAGGCCCACAAATGAAAAGAGATTGTGCTGCTGTACAGTTGTGCATGTTCAAACAAAATAATGCTCAGTGGGAGAGGTCAAAAACCTGGCAGCACGCCTCATTTTTGTTGCAATGAATGACTCGCTTTGTTGTCCTTCAATGTAGCCTCCTTGAGCTGTGATTACTTTCTGGAGACGTGGTCTTAACACTGAGCAGCCTTTCCGAATGAAAGCTCAGCTGAAAATACGTGGCCATTGGGCTGCAATTCAGCAGTGGAGAACAGGAAGGGTAGGCACACCATCTTGGCCACACACAGCATTCTTGAGCAGGTGCCATCCACAGGTATCCAGGGGATTGAGGTCGGGGCTGTAGGCTGGCTAGTGACCCTTGTCAATCAACAAGCTGCCAACCTCAATCATTGCTGCACTGATGTGGTTCTGGGTAGCCACAGACATGTGGGATGGTGCTCCATCCATGAACAGAAGGGAACCAGAACACTGCTCAGCAGTGTACATTGTGCAAAACCACCTAAAGAAATCGTCCATATCTCTGCATAAGGATGCAACTGTAACTGTCTCTCCAGCTTGAAATGTGTGGAACCAGCCACCACCATCACTGATCCACACTCCCAGAAGCATGAGCCCAGGTCCAAGGCATCATGGGCTAATTCCTATGTCTCCCCTGTTGCCAGCAGCTACCTCAATTGTCCAATCATGGCAGGAGTTAACATATGGGGATAGCTCCACCTTGCTTTCTTCCAGAAAGATTCTGAGGCCCCCACAGTGACATATGTGGTTAAGAAGCCTCTGACACTTTTGAACATGCTGTTTCTTGTTTCCTGGTGTCAGTTTCTGCTTTTTCTTCCTTGCCCTTGACCTCATACCCAAATCCTCTCTCACAATCTGCTGTACCATCGTCCCTGAAACACCATTCTCACAGCTCATCTCGGCGATGGAGTGGTGAGGATCACAGTGGATTTTGCCACGCATAGACCGCACAATGGCTCCGTGGGCAGGCATATTTGGGCATCCAGGAATTGGCTCTGGATCAGTGCTACCATGGCAGTGAAATGTTCTCCTCAGTCTGTGTACTGACGAGACATCCATGTCGAAGGTTACAGCAATGGCAGCAGCAGAGATCCCTTGATGAAAGGTATGACCAATGGCTGCATTTCTTGAAGTTGGTTGATCTTGGACCTGTTTTGATCACCCATATCACAGACCAGGGTGTGCTCACACTGGTTGCAACAAGGAACCTCTAAAAGGGTTTTTGATGAGGAAGATGTGAAGTCTTATTGGACGTCAACTATGTTGACAAGAAACAACTGCCAGACTGGCTGCAGCTGATGCTATTGTAACTAGCATTGCCATGAAAATAAACAGAAGTGGTAAACCTTACAGGCCATACTGTATATATCTAAATATATAAAGTGCTAGGACTTTATATAGTTTGTGTATCTGTCTGCAAGTCAAGTCAACCTGTCTCTTCCTGGCACTTTTAACTTGGTCCAGCCAGCTCAAAAGCTGGACCCCCTGCCATCTATACAATGTGTGTGAGTGTCTGTCTGTCTGTCAGGCTGGGGGGACTACATAGGTGGGATCCACATAGGCAGGGAGTACATAGGCAGGGGACTGCAGAGGCAAGGACTACAGGGGCAGGGACTACAGAGGTGGGGATGACAGTGGCAGGGACTACACAGACTGAAAAGGCAGTGACTTTATAGTTGGGGGCTTCATTGGAACTACCAGCAAAGCAGGTCGGGTCTGCTAGTTAAATATCTTAGGCTAGGTTGAAAAGGGGTCAACTTTGGAAATTCACTAACAGTGTCTGGGGTTTGTTACATGGGCTCAAAAGATGAAGATGCAGTCAAATACCTCTGAAAAAAAAATTGTGTTCACGTATACCCAACTTGATTTGAAATTTATGTTGTAAGCTACTGTAGTCAATTTGCTGTGAAAGGTGATTTCAGCTCTGGTGGCTGTCAGAAGCTGCCAAACTGGGTGAAAATCACTCACAAAAATGCTGACATGTATATTAGGGCATTTCAATTGTTTTCAGACTTGAAAAGTCACAACAGGTCAAAACATTTATGGGTAATTGGAAATTTTTTTTCTTAAATGATTTTCTGACCCACCCACCCCCCTAAAGTGGCTGGCAGCTTTAGGACAGTAGCACAGTACCTACAACTGCCAGAATTCACACTTCCGAAAAAGCTATGTTGTAAAAGTGTCTCTGGTTGTGCTGAAATTTGAAGTGCTACTAGTAGGCAGTTTATGGTACTGGCGCCTAAAAATTCAGCTCATTTGGAGGCAACTTCATAAGACAGGATTCTTGGGGGTGTTATGTACTGCTGCCTCACTCTTGATACATTCGTGTTGAGCTCGCCAGCCAAAGAATTTTGGCCCGTTTTCTTTAGCAACCCTGAAGCGCCACTCTCAGAGAGACAGAGACAGTGGTCATAAATGCCAAAGTGCTAAAGAATTTTGGCCTCTTTTCTTTAGGAACTTTGAAATGCCAGCCTCAGAAAGAGAGAAAGACAGTAAGAGGAAGTGTCCACCCACGGTGCCAAATGTTGCCCTCCTTTGCTAAGTCCCCCCCCCCCCTGAAAGAGCGAGACAATGATCGCTGTGGCAGCCTGGTCCTCAGATACCCGGATGACACCTGCAAGAAGTGGTGTTACACGACCCAAATTAAACACCTGGTAGCATGCCCAGATGGGACCATTGCCAAAGTAGAACCCTGTCTCTGTACTGCCAGCTTCCCCCTGTCCCTCACCACTTTGGAAACCCAGCTGGGACACATCCACATCTCGACCAACCTTCACATGTACTGTTGCCTCTCCCTTTATGCGTACATGTTGGGTTCACAACATTAAAAGGCAACATTCACATTCACTTCACACTTCTTTATTTTTCCAACATCAATGCTTCAATGTACCTTCTCTAAATGACTTCTTAGCTTTTTTCACTCCTGCCAAGTCCTTACAAAACACCTATGTGTAAAGTAGTGATCGACCGAACACCGGTTCGGCCGAACCGAACCTTACAGTTGCTTTTACCTAAATGCAGTT
>JAAUXU010113406.1_pt1 | contig 12046 bp, 8 predicted proteins | sample 7278151 | NCBI WGS metagenome assembly JAAUXU01 (sample SAMN14350113, study PRJNA611818) | marine sediment metagenome | isolation source: surface marine sediment (1.8m) | place: French Polynesia: Moorea | collected 2018-08 | reverse complement strand
CCCAAAGGTCTCACATGCCAAAAATGAGCCAGATCTGTGAAGAACTGAGAGCGCCAGCGGGGCACAAACACACACACATACATACATACATACCCGAACAGCTTTATAGAGAGATATATAAAAAATTGTCTTTCAGAGCTAATCCGGGTTTAAACCGAGTTAGGTGATGAGGCAAAGTTAGAAGGGATGGGGAAGAGACCGGCTGAGAATTTCGAACCTTAGTCAGATGTTCCCCAATCTATAAAATACCGAATAGAACGTATAATTTCAAGCATTTGTTCGTTTTTCCCCACTTCAGTGGTGCAGAGGATAAAATTTAAAGTAATGTACGACTTCCGATCATCGTGGAAAGTCCTCTAAAATCGCTCTCTGGTTTCGGACAGACTCCAGTGACGGTGACTCAATCTGACAACACTTGACGCACCCTGTACGAAGACCAAGTAGGCGCAGATGCTCCTGCCGACTTCGCAAGTGACGCTCTACTCATCGTTGGACCTTCTTCATCTCTTGGGCTCGAGCTAAGTTCCAGAAGTCAGACTCGAGTGCGACAGGACGACGTTCGAACCAGCCCTAATATATACAAGTGTGCACACATTTTACAAACAGAGGTCATAGCTCTCAAGAGTGTCTCCTTTTCGTTCGAAGGACTCTATTGTGGACGCGTACTGCGCAAGCGCCTGAAAAACATCCCTCTAATCCTGTAATATCTTAAAGGGCCTTAAATAGGCAGGTAAAATTCACTTTTGCCTTGTCTAAAAAGGGCAGCGCTTGGCATTTCGTTGTTTCCTCATCCAGCTCCACGAATCAAGGCCACCTTACACTTTGGCGGGTAATTCATGTCCCTCCAGTACACACTGAAGCGTGTGGTTAGAGCTGGTGGTGACCGTGTTGAGGCCCGACGCAAAGAGGCCCAGATACAGTTTACCATAAGTTTAACTTATACGCTAAAACAGACACTTATATCCTCGTGACAGCACGCTTCTCTGCCGTGCCAAACGTGAACTAGATAGAGATTTGTGGCATTTCTCGTCATATAGAGATGTCCGAAGGCAAGACTAAAGTTGCTCATCCAGTGACTTCAACATTACAGTGAAATCAACGTAGGGTAAAGATTGAGGCTGCCTCGTTCGACTTTTTTTTGGCACCCACGTCCCAAATGGCGTCCAGGGAAGTCTAGAAGAGCAAGGTGAACGCACAGAAGGATGCGGTAGCAACGAAGCGCAAAGTAATGTTCCCTTAACTAAAGGCGCTTTGTATGCCAATTGTTTGCAATCAGAGGACCTTAGGGAAACAGGTGGAATTGCCTAATTCCTAAGGAATTAGGTAATTTTACACTTTGAGGACGTAAAGTGAGCATATATTTGGCATTTCAGACGTGAGTTAAAACAAGGGGAAGGCCTAAAGTGTAACTTTTGTCACCTGAACTGGAAGTCTTGAACTAAAATTCCGCGTTTCAGTGGTCACGGTGATGCTGGTTTCCGCGACCGTGGTCACCATCATCACTCAGTTGATGGTGGTCGCGGTGCTCCTGGTCGCCGCGGCTGAGACGTAATGCACGGACAAAGCTGGTGAGCATTGTGTAATACGTCTGTAATAGTGCAGAGAATATTGTATTATTCTACCCAAGAATGTGCCATAGATCCTCTCGATATTGAATATTACGATATCATAAGATACTCTTTGAATGCATTGCTGAGAGAAGCTGAGACAGCCATGGGCCGCCACATTGACAAGGCAAAAATGACAGGGGAGCTGTTGAAGTAAGAAGATGGTCATTTTTTAAGTTAAAATTACTAGATCAGACCAGGGTACCGAAGGTGATGTAAGCTAAATTTTGTCGAATCCGAACATTCTGCAAGCATTCAGCCAAGCATTTCAGTGCCAACTATGAATATTCGATACATCAAGCCGAAGTCATCGCATGTTGAGTTAACCACGGGCAAGTTTTCACGACAAAACAACAGTTTCTCAGTTGAAAAAGTCATGGCAAAAAAGTGACGTCCGATGTTTTCCAGTGGGCAGGAAAAAGGTGGATTGGAAGCAACCAACCCATTCAGTGCTTCTTTGAATGCTTAATTCATATTGTTATAATCAGTGTGACACTGTTATACCGATCATGCACGTGCTCTTCTGTACATTTCGTACGAATAAGTATATTTCTTTTACCTCTAGAGCAGCAGGACAGATTGATGTGAATGACTACGATAGCGACTCCTCCACGTCTTCATCACGTTCAAGAACATCACAAGGAAGTTGCTCTCGACGAAATGACCACAACTTTGCTCGAACGGATCTCCTTCCCCTGCATCAGCAGTCCGTGGGCCGCCGGATTGTCGTTGTTGTTCAGCATGGAGCAGCCGCAGAATCGACAGAAGACAAAGCTGTTGTTCTTACTGAGCACCGAAGCCCCCTAATGCATTAGAGCCCCTTGCGCAGTTTAAATTCTGATGTCAATCTTATTTATGCAGTTTGTTCCCCAAAATCTAACTCGTTCATAAACTTTATTTCGTCCAGAGGTATGATTGGTAACCAAAAAGTTATTCAAGTTTTATGCTTATCCTGATCGTTTGTAAGTTTGCTAAATTTAAAAAAAAAGTGCGATGTTGATGCCAAACGCATTACTAATGCGGATGCCAACCGTGGCGCCAAGACCTAGGCCACAGACAAGGAGGGCAAACAACATCAATCCAACACACCCTCCAACTTAATCATCTTTATGTACCTTGTTTTCATCACTGCAATTATTTTAAACCGATACAGCCAAAAATCCCTTTAGCGTTGTTAAAACATGTCTGATTTTCAAAATTCTAAACTGAGCAATTACTGTTGTAGACCTGGAGGATTCTTTTAAGAATAAACACGCTCTGGAGCTGTCCTGGTTGCCGGGAAAACAGTGTTGCAACACTCTTTTTTCAAAGACACTTTGTTGGTGGACAATCCACCAACAAAGGCTGTCTTTTGCGGAATATGTAGTGGGTAGCGCATAGGTTCTGCAACACGTTTGTGTACGTGTCGAAGTGTCACCCAGTCGCTCTCTTTTAGTAGCTTCACAGAACCAAGCAACCTCTCACCCTAGATGTACGGGGTTTGTGTGGTTACTGCCTGGTGCCACAGGGCTCAGAGAGTGAATGCCACTAGAAATTTATGGGCCTAGGGGTCAGGATTGTCCCATGAAAAGTTGGGGCGATTTCATCAACTTTTACCCCCTCAAAAAGCCAAATTTCAGTTCACTTCAGCATGCTGCCGCCCTCTGCAGGCAGCCTCCTTTTGATCACTCCAGCACCAAAATGGGCAACCTTGACAATGAACCTCTGTCTCAACACTGTGGTCAAAAATATCACATCTATGTGTTCCACCTCACACCATCGGAGTACAGCGTATGAGGCAATGTCATACTCACCGGATATAACTCACCGGAAGGGCTGTTCGGGGGAGGCAATGAAAGTGAGGAAGCGAAGAATATGGTGGCCCGATCCTGAACCCCATCGACTGCAGCATCTAGATGCATGTCAAGGAGGTGGACCGACCCGCGCAGAAGCATAGCTCATGCCGAATCCTCTGTTGAGTCGGTGTGGAATACCATGTCTGCCTCCTGCATCAAGAATGCATGTGGGGCCTTTAGGTCGAGAATCGAGGACGTCGTGGGCACCAATAGCTCCATCAGTGTGCCTCTCAAACCTGGTTACAATCAAATGTGTCCAACTACGAGTGGATTGTGGCCTCTGTGTCTTTGAAAAAAGAGTGTTGCAGGATTTATGTTTCACTCAATACCAGTATAGACAAAAAGCGCGAGGGTCCGTATGTACTCTGTGTGTGTGTCTATCTCACATGTCATCTGCTTCACGGATCATCTCCAAACTTGGCCAGAAGATGCTGCTTCTCACAACTTCTCAAGTGCACTTTACATCAGAGGCCGTTTCGAGGCCAAAATCGAGGTCCTACGTAGCATTGACTTCATTTATCACGTCAGTCATAAAGAACTATGCCAATAGGTAGCTAAGCCCATTGGGCATATATGTGTAGAACAAGCATAACTCGTGGGAAACTAACTGGAAAGCCAAAAGTGTGGCTCTACCTGTGGACTAACGGCCCACAGCAATCATCACAGTGAGAGGAGGAGCCCGAGGAGGAGCCCGAGGAGGAGCCCGAGGAGGAGCCCGAGGAGGAGCCCGAGGAGGAGCCCCTTGTGGCCAGGTGACCTTAGACAGATCCAAGGTTGCCAGAAGAAAGGTTGTCAACAACGGAGATATATGGAGCAACCTGGATGCTTAATTGCAGTTTTAATTCAACGTTTTATAACATGCTCTATGTAGTAAGTGGAGCAGGCACATCTTTTTTCAGCCATAACTTTTGACTGCATTGAGCTACAGAATTGGTTCTCATCCCTATGGACAGCTAAGAAGCTCCTCCTATACCGAACTGATCTGCACTTTTGCTCCGCTACAACTTATTTGTTTACAATACAGACAATTCTGCTAAAGTATATAACAGATTTCCTATTGTGCAAAAATGAGTGATCTTAGGGCAAAAGTAGATGGATGCATGACAGCATAAAGTGGATGCACGAGGTGTTGTTTTTCATGCGGAATAATGAGATAGTAGCACTATTCCTTCATCGAGGATCTGATTTCGACAAAGCTTGAGCGCATGTGTGCTTGATGGAAATACAAAGATTTTTCATGTGTCCCTGCATTCAGATAATTCTTGTCTTATTATGGATGAGAGTCGAGGATGAGAGCAGCAACTTCCGCACCATCCTCTTCTTCTTCCTGAGACACAAGTTGGAGGAGACAGTCGAGGCATCATTCACCAATGCATGTGGAGCTCAAATACAGTCGAAGCTCAATCTTTCTCTCTGCGTGTGGTGCATGTACACATCTGTTATGACATTTGAGGGGACACAAGTATGACCTGTTCGACACATCGGACCGAGGCCATGCAAGATGCATAAGTGCACACTTGCATGTGCGCAACATTAGTGTGCAACGCGGGCCATAAAGGTCATTTCTGTGGCGATTGGATGCACAGGAGCGAGCGCCGTCGTGCACTGACAGGCTCAAAACGCCAAATCGTGCGTATTGAGCTTCATCTCGAAAATGACGTTTATAGGTCAATATAGTTTACGCATTTTTACTCACTGCTACCTCAATTTAAGTCAATTTTTAACCATTAGTAAGTTTGTGTGGCTGGAGAAATCCCACCAGCAGCAAAGATACATGAAGCATCTTGCTTTCACGCCTTGCTTGGTAGAAGCTTGATCAGGTTAGGTTAGATCAGGCTTGGCCAGATCAAGTGTAGTCAGCTTATGTTATATCAGATGGGGTTAGCTTTGATGAGGTTAGGACAGCTCGAATTAGCCTCCGTTAGATTACCTTACCTCAGGGTCTGCTGACCCTGGATTACCTTACGTTATTTATAGTGCAGCATTCACTTGGGTCAAATCAGGAGGCTTTTCCAGTCGCCACTGCAGTGCAATTCCAGTGGCTTTCTCGAGTAATGACGTAATTGGCGTCTTCTGTATTGTGGATGTGCCATCAAGTGATTATTTTTCGCACGTGTTAAAGTGGCTTTGAGCCAGTGATGCAAATAAACGGTGTTATTATAGCGAAAACTTTAAAAATTGGTAGCGTCAGATTCCCCTTTAATACATTGACTCGCAACTTCATGCCGGTATAAATAGGTCGTGATTCGCGCATCCTTGGCAAACAAATCGCTTCAGGGCTCCGGACAGGTGAGAGGTTCATTCTTGTTGTGGCACAATTTATGTTGAAGTGACACTATTTCCCCCTTCCTCTCTCAGTCATGCTCCTCATCCTCTTGTTGGCGTTGTCGGCCCCGTCCTCGCAGGCTCAAGACGAGTCGGTCCCGCCGTTGTTCATCTCTATCGAGGGGAGGCGCGTCCACAGGCTGAGCTTGAGCGCCTACTTGGCCACCGGCAGCACTGATGTGTGCGGTGAGGGAGGAATAGGAGGCTTCCACATCGATCACGAGATCGCATGGACCAGGGACCCTGACGTCTCGATTGCTACCGATAGTAAGATCAACAGCATTAGCAGGATGTGCGCATACGTGTGCAGATGACGACCGTATGAGCCAAATAGAAATGTCCGTTGTCGACAACTCGTGTCCTTATTTCTCCTTCTTCTGCTCTCCTGTGGCCCACGTCTCCCCCGCATGTTTCTTTTTGACTCATACAGAAAAAGCATAACTTCGCTTGTGCGGCATAATTCAGTACATTCTGAAGCGATAATAATGATTTGCTTTAAAGTTATTACGACGGGTGGCCTCATTGACGAAACACAGGGCACCATCGAGATGGAGAAGACCGGCATCTACGAAGTGTCCGCCTCTGTCCGCGTCCAAGAGGATGCCAGTGCAGAAGTTGTTATCCTAAGGACGAGTGTCAACGGAACCGCCACAAGGTTGACCGCCTTCGGCACATCCCTGCCACAGAAGCTGGCCACCAGGGGACCGTCAGGCTGGTGAGTGGCGTTAGCGAATGCACTCGCTGTGACGTTCAAGTTGGGCCAAGCCGAGTTTCACGTCGAGCGGTGCATCAGACAGTGACAGCTGCTTGTGACTCACCCTGTATCCCACGCTATGTAAACTTTGCCGGCTCTCCCAGGTCCACTCACAGTGGGTCGGTCCTCGCCCTCCTGGAGGAGGGCGACGTCCTCTCCCTGTACCTGGAGTCGCCGGGCGACGATGACTGCATCATGGACACGGACTGGAGGGCGACGCAGTGGTCGGCCAACCTTCTCTCGACCGTAAGCACGGCCTCGGAGCAGGACGGTAAGCATCAGGCGTTGACAAGTCAAAAGGTGCCTCTTGCTTCACCGCTTCCGGGAAGATCTTTTATTTACTCGACTGCTCAAGAAGCAGACAAAGTGAAGCATTATTATAGAGCAGGATCTTTCTTTTCGTATTTAGTGAGCTTACGCCAGAATTGGCCTTTCGCCTAAAGGCCAAAGGCCTTCCAGGCCTAGGCAACGACAAATTGGCGAAGCTTCTTGGTATCGAGCTGCATTTCCTGCCAATATCTTGTTTTTTCGTCTGTACATTCTTGACCACTCCTGACATGAAAAAAAGAAAGCTAACAAACAAAGCAAACAGTCAAATCTCGCATGTACAGCAATGTTTGGTCAGCAGCAAGTGTGTAATATACCAGAGCGAGACCTATCATAAGTGTGAGAAATGAACTTTCGGCCGTTGTTAGGTTGATGTTATGATAAAGCAGCACTGAACGTATACCGGGATTGGTCAAATCGATCTCTCTCTGTTCTTGAAGAAATCTTGAACACTTGTTTGAATTTTGGGTATCATGAAATTCATACGTGCATTCTTGACTTCTTTCAAGCTTCCGTGTGCAGAGAATCAAGTTTTTAGCGTTGGGACGGGCCAGAAAAAGTAGGCTTTTCAAATAAAGTCACCAAAACACACAACACGAAGGGATGGTCTCGAGCTGACTCGTGGATCGAAAAGCTCGACGTCTCTTGAAGCTCGTGGTGACTCTTGGGTCGTAATATCAGAGCTCGAGCCAGCTCAACCCACTGCACGGCTCGGCTCATCACTCTATTGAGTCAGCATCACTATCACTGGCTTGGCAAGTGTCTTCTCATTCTGGAGATTCTCTATTCTGGATTGTCGCATTATACTGTTACAAATATTATACTAACTACAGAGGTCGAAGGGAAAAAATTGGTCTTGGCTCACGTCAGCTCGTAAAAATTAGCCTTGGCTCGAGCCAGCTGGGGATGATGACAGCTCAGCTCGAGAGGCTCGTGACTCGGTTAGTTTGGGCTCTTGCTTGATCGAGCTCGAAGACTTCTTAGTTCGCACCACCCCAACGGCGAACTTGACCCGGTTTTTTACCATAACAGCAACGAGACTTCTTACTAAAAAAATGAGTCAGCCATCATAAATGCGAATCCTGTGTGCGAAATTCATGCATGCGAGATTCGAGTGCAGTAGGCCTATGTCAGGACCAAACATGTTGGTACTTTCTAGATTCCTGCACCTGCGGCATCGCCAACTCAGACCGACTCATTGGCGGCAAAGACGCGTCCAGCAACGAATTCCCCTGGGTGGGAGCCTTAGTGTAAGTGGGGAAAGTTCTAATTATACTTTCTAGGTGAAAGTCCAACAAGTTGCTTTACCCAACAAGGAAAAACTCCAAGGTGTTCTGCGCCGCTGTCCTCATCAACAGCAACTGGGCGCTCACCTCGGCCGAGTGCGTCAGAAGCGAAAGGGCCAAGGACGTCTCGATCATCTTCGGGGAACACGACCTCACTCAGGTCTGCAGACTTTTCTAGGATAATCGACTAAAATTCATGCTAGAAACTTTCACCTAGGAGGAGGATGGCGAAGTTGAAGTTGGACTTAACGATATTATCATTCATCCCGACTTCAACAAGAGGACGGAGGTATAGCAGTTGGTGAGGATGAGCAGCGCCATTGTGATCCCCGTGACTTGATCTTCCAGGACTTCGACTTCGCCCTATTGGAGCTGAAGTCCAGCGTCAGCTACTCGGACACGATCTCGCCCGTGTGCCTCCCCGCGGACGACTCCAACGACTATGTCGGCGTCAAAGCCACAGTCGCAGCCTGGGGAACCAGCGACTCGACATCGAGCGCAGTTACCGATATTTTGCAGAAGGTCATCACTAGTATTATTATTGAAGTTGCTTTTAGCTCTCTGCGTTACCCCTGTTGGGATATCAATTGCATCAGTCAGTTCTCCTCCTGAGTAACACTCAGAGGAACATTCTCTTCAGATTGAGAAACTGAAGGTGAAGAGCGAGTGCGAGGGTCACGATGCCGCCGACATCACGGAGAACATGATCTGCGCCCAGAAGAGCACAAAAACCATCTGCAAAAAGGACTACGGAGGTGGGCAAACCCGCGGACTTGACAAAGTCAAGCTTTTAACCCCCCCCCCTCCTTCTCATTTCAGCGCCACTGATGGCGCAAGTGGACAGTGACGACTTCTACACGCTCATCGGCACAGCGTCTTTCATCGGGGTTTGCGGAAAAAATGACGAATCCAGCGTCTTCGCCAGGGTGAGCAAGGTGGTCGACTGGATCAAGGAAAACGCGGGGGACCAGTGCTAGTCTGCCATGAACGAGAACCATAACTAAGCAGATAGCCACATACGTTTAGGTAGTTTAACATATGCCAGTGACATATATTTTACACTTATAACAAAAAAGGCCGCCAAGCCGTGGGGTCGACGCTGAACTCACAATTCTCTCTCTCTCTCTCATTGTAACGACTCTATACTTAAACAACACTATACTATATTGCTCGTGTCAAGTTTGTCGGCCTTTTTGTCTGTTATGGCTAGAGACAATAAAACTGTACCCTATCCTACTGCCGGACCATGAAATGAGGTGTTCCTGTATCTCGGCATTGGACTCAGACTTGGATCTAAGTCCAGTCCCAGTCTCAGCGGCGACTCCTGCTGTCTGGCTGTGAAGGCTGAGTCAGCTCTTGCCCACACGTCCGGGGCACACACAGTCGAAAGCTCGACAAGGTCAGAGGCGCCTATAAACAAGTACACGGTCAGAAGGCCAGAGAAGACATGAGGCTCGTGGTACTGTCAACAGTGTTGCCAGAGGGACAAGACGAAAATGGACAAAGTCAATACCAAAGATGGCCAAATTGTAGAAACACTCTTTTCTGTAAACTCTCAATAAGAGGATGAGTGGAAACCAGGCCAAACACGATGCGAATGTTATAGTTCGTCTGACCAAAGATGTTGAAAAAGAGCCAAATTTGATGCTGCTCGTCCCAAACGAGGCCACTCTGGCCACTCGTAGGACTTGTGCATAAGAGGCTGCTCACAGTTCTACACTGATAGAGGTATCAGTGCCAGGATGCAACTCTCTACACTTTGTCCTTTTGCCGCCAGATGGCGTCCAATTTTCGCCAAGAAGCTCCCTTCTCAGTGACAGTGGAGCCATCATTGGGGAGGTGAAGACAATGGGGACTCGCCAAGACCAAGAATAAGACATTGCAGTAGAAGCCGCTTATAGGAACACCATCTGTTCTCGGCCAAAACGTTTTTACAGCGGCCAGTCTTATAAGCGGCCTGACCTTGTTCATAAGAATTAACAGCAAAGAAGCGCACCAATGTAATTGTGTACTTAGATCCTTCAGACAAGGCTCATAAATTTTCATTCATAATCATTACCCCTTGATAGTGAAGGGTGTTGATGCTTTCGCCTGCAATTCTTTGGTCCAAACTCATCTTATTCATGTTGGGACTTTGAATTGCTCAAATTTGTTCACGTTTCTACTGTTTGCACGCAATTTGGGATGAAAATCGTTATTATAAGCGGCTCTTAAAAGTGGTGAAATTAACTACATAAATTGCATTTCGATTCCATTCCTGAGAAATCTGTTCGTATAAGCGAATTGTTCATGCATCCGGCGTTCCTAAAAGCGGCTTCTACTGTAACAGCAGCTCTGTAGTGATTTCAGCCCATGAAACTAGCACAAGGAAGTCCTGGAGATGCTGCAATATTTTCCAGACTCGGTTGTTTCTCTTTCACTGCATTGATTTCAGCAATTCTTTTTTCTCACAGCATCTAAACCGACTGTGAGGCTTCCTACAGCTTCAGTAGGCACACATATTCAGATGACTCTGGTACAGACGAGGGAATTTGGAAAGGTATTCACAAGAGTTGTTCAAAAAGCTGCCAAATTCTTCGAGGCAAAGTCAAAACGGTGGTGAGGAGAGGAGGCCTGAGCCCCCACACAAAAAAAACCCCGAGGATCTCAAGGAAACTCTCAAAGAACAGGAGAGAAAGTGGGTCTCTCTCCCACCATTCTTTACCCAGTGAACACATACGTCATTTCACAAAATTTGAGGCTGCATGATCAAGATCGTGTACACACCATTGAGACCACACTGACATCAGAGAGAACCTAAGAGTCTATAGCTACTAGAGGGAGGAATTGATAGAGTCCATTCAGCATGACAGAAATAACAGGGAATTGAAGAATTTGCTACGCCTTTAGGACACCTTGTGAGGGCAAAAACAAACATTGCTTCAAATGTGTTTGTTCCCCTGCAATTTCGCATGCAGTGTTCGACTATCCTGCGACGAAAGGGAAGCCTCACCAGGAAATTTGCACGCAGAGTGATCTGAAGGGAAGAGAAGCTGGCTGATGCCTCCAGCAAATTTGCATGCGAATTTGTGGAGCGCCTCTGAAGAGTAAGCAGAGAAATTTCACCACATTCTTTTCTTCTCTCTCTCCTCTCCGGTCCTTCCTCCCCCGCCACCCACGCATTCGTCTTTCCGTTGGCGAGAGAGAAAGTTAGAGAAGAACCAAGGAGAGAAGTGGCGAAAAAAAAATTCGCGCGAAAAAAAATTTGCAAAGTGTTTTCCTGCTGCCAAAGTGCAGGAAGTGGCAACGAGAGGTAAGACCTGAGCGTCAACTGTCACTGTTGCTTCTGTTCATTGTCCCTCAAATGACCCATTTCGCTGTTGTGTGCTCAATCCCGCATTGCCAACACTGCAGAGTCAATGTGGACAGAGCAAAGAAGGCCAGAAGGCTTCAATCACTGTAGTGACTTCTGCTCTCCAGTTTGAATTTTGCCAGTCTAAGGACAACAGCGATGATATCGTCCTGAGGCTGTCGTTGTGCAAAGCAAGGACAGCGCTGCAAAGCGTCAACAGGAGAGACCTGAGGAGTCTCAAGTCCAACAACGACGCCGACACGACAAAAAGGCCATAACTTGCGGGAGAGCAGAGGGAAAAACAAGTGGCATTTGGAAAATGCAATTAAGGGAATTCCCATGATGTTGAAATGAGGAGAGATGTTTACAAGACCCCTTATTCTTGTGAGTAAACTTTCTTTTTTTTCTCCATGGTCTTATTTTTGGCTGCCCTCCTTCGTCTCTTCGGGAGTCTGTAAACATTTACGTCAGATTGTCCATTTGCATTCATTTCATTTTGTGCCAAGAAGGTCCAGGAGAGAACTACTTTGCCACCCTCCTTATGTACTGACAGCAGGAGGCAAAATCCTTTCCGCCCTCCT
>JAAUXU010066863.1_pt1 | contig 12050 bp, 11 predicted proteins | sample 7278151 | NCBI WGS metagenome assembly JAAUXU01 (sample SAMN14350113, study PRJNA611818) | marine sediment metagenome | isolation source: surface marine sediment (1.8m) | place: French Polynesia: Moorea | collected 2018-08 | reverse complement strand
CCAAGAAAAAGGGAGTCGGAGGGAAAAGGTTTTAAGGAGAAGGGATTTGAACCTTCAGAATGCTGTGTGGTATGCAGCGGCGGAATATTAGGCATACCCACTGTTCGTCTCCTGCTAAGCCCAGGTCAATGAATCGAAAAAGTTGTTGCAAAAGTTGTTTTTATTTCGAACGTTTCAATCCTTGGCGAATCGCGAATACCTAGCCTTCGTCTTTGCAGCAACAGAATTATCGAAAATGCCGGCGGTACGTGACATTTTCGCTAAAACGACTTTTCTCCTTTGCGAAAATCACAGCAATTTTGCCAAACTTCGCGCATCGTTCATCTTTTCGTCTGAGTGAATGAGGAGGCAATAAAATGTAGTCACAATTTCGCCTTTTGCCATTTGGGCAAAATATTCGGGAGGAATTTAATTCGGGGTGTCCGCTGGAACAAATCGAGATGGAAGTCCCCAAGCCAAAAAATATTAGGACTAGAAAATGGGCATTGCTGGCTGGTACAAGCCACTTCTCGAGCCTGCTGACTCGAGCCAGGCCCGACGGCATCCCTATTTCTGCCTCTTTACGCAATCGCGACGGAAGGAAAAAAAAGAATGTCACGCTTGGGCGATCAAACTACACGGAGTACGGAACGATGTTTTCGCGACTGCCACAGCAACACTTGACTGCCATGAAGACAGGATTGTAACTAAAATATGTGAAGAAACTGCAATCGGCGGCTCTGCAATTAGAGGACCGTTGCATTTCGATAAAAAAAATTCTTCGAAAAATGCGGCCAAGGACGACGTTTGTATAGATGCGCAAATTGAAAAAGACGCAGAATGACGATGCATGTTTCCTTTTTAATATTTTTTTTGTTTTATTATTGTACTGTTTGGTGTGTAGTAGCTGAATAGGGGTGCGCGCGATCGATCTAAAGAACACGACTTCGAGACGACTCAGGAGATCTTTTTCTCTCCGCGTCTCTTAGCTTTTCCCGCCCCTGCTTTCAAAAACTCCTGACATGATCATTTTTTGTTGTTTTTTTCCTCCCCCTTTTTTTTCAAACACGGATCTTCATCTGGAGTTTTCTTCTTCTCTGACTCTTCTACTCTCCTGTTGTGGTGGAAATCCTCCCGCAACAGAATTTTCTTTTCTCGCATGGGGGAGGCAGGAGCGCGTGTGTGTTGGGTGGGTGGGGGGTCCCGGAAATTAGAGGGACGACAAAAAACTTGTTTTTTATGTATCACAGATTTTTTTTTGCATTCGGCCGCCCGCCCGCCCGCCGTACACCCAACAGACCCCCAGACAGAATATGTCTTGTTGTGAGGGACTGTGGCAAGAGCGGCGGCGGCGGCCAAATATTTTTACAATACTCGTGAAGGGGGAAAAGAAAAAGTGATAGAAGCAATAAGGAGACAAGGATATATAGAATGGTGGTGGGTGAAGGATAAGTAGTGGCGGTGGCGTGGGTATGAAAAACGAAAGAGCAAAAATTGCACAATTTGGGGAACGTCCGCTGCAGAACAATAAAAAAATTCTTCAAAAAACTTGCTCAAAAACAGGCTTCGGAAATGGAATTCGTCATAAGTTTGGCAAAGTCTTTTTTGGAGAACCCAAAAGTTGGGCGCAGCTTCCGTAGATATCCCCAGTTTGCTTATTGCTTGCTCGAAAAATAGGAAGTTTGGATAGCGATAGCTTGTGAAAATGAAGCGTCGAGATTTTTTTAGGTTCTTCTTCCAAAGAGAAGAGTTTTTTCAAAAATAAATATTTTTGTGGGAGGGCGGGGACAGCACGCAGGCATATTTTTTCTTCTTCACATCTAACTCTCTGTAACTTAACATCAATTACTCGAAATCCTCATCTTCTAGACGGAAAAACTACATAAAACGTCAGTATTTAGGGGATTTTTTGTTTTTTTTTCTTGGGAGACGGGGGGCCTATACTGTAAGCGACGTGGTTTTTTGAGAATTTTTTGAGTGGTTTTTTTTTTGCTAACTTCCTAGTAAGGAGGGGTGATGACAGATCTGCCTTCCCTTCAATTTTAATTTTTCTCAAAACTTTTTTCTGCTTGTTTTTCATCTTCAGTCTTGAAACATGCTAGCAACGGGGAGGGCTATCTCGAGGGAATCGCATTTCTTTAATACTCGGCAGAGGCCGTATTTTTTTTCAAGATTTGGATGATGACTTTCCAAGCTCTCTCTCTCTCTCTTTCAAACTCTCGAAATTGCACCTTTTTTTCGAAACCTACGTGCCTTTTTTTCATCCTCTCTCATGCTTTTTTCGTGGGGGGGGGATGGGATAACAAGGAAAAGTTTTTAAAATTAATCTTATTTGACTAGTGGTAGCACAAGACGGGATGGAGGAGGGGGGGGGGATCTCGAAAACAGCGGCGGCGAAGGTTTTAGTTTTCCAACCCACTCTCTCGAAATTCTAGGTACTTGGTGGTGCGTGCGCGATTCGAAAAGAGACCGATTCGAAAATTGTGTGGTGACATTGTTTCCGAGAGGAGATGGGCGGAGGAAACTTCCTGAAGAGGTTCGCCGCCCGCAAGCTAGGAGCGCGGGGAAGGCTGGCTAAATAAATTAGGGATGGATGGATGCCAGCCTTTTCCCACATCGCCATTTTTGCTGTTTAGCCGTCTCGATTCAAGATTTGAGGGGAGGACTGTGGTGGTGGTGGTGGTGTGTGGGGAATGGTTTGCTGTTGGAAAGGGAGGTTCTTTTGATGCACCCACTTTGTTTGTGTAAGTCTACTGCTTTTGTTTTGACTCATGCTCTCTTGCTTTCCTTTTCTTCGCTCGATATTAAGGGTGTTCTCTGTTTTTTTTTTTTTTTTGGTTTGAAAGACTGGACGTTTTATCTTCTGAAAAAAAAATATTGAAAGGACATTTGGTGTCTGTGCCATCCTCTCAAAAAACGGATTTTTTCCTTTCCTTTTTTCGCCCCGGGCGTTCAGACGAACGCCGGCGGCCGCCTAGATTAAAACTCCTGGCGGAGTCAAAAAGAGGCGAAATTACTATTTGGTTTCTTGAAATTGGGAGAGGGGCGGGGGGGTTATGGCATTGCTTGGGGTAAAGGGGCGCTTCGGGTGGCCTAATTTCAAAGGGTAGGCAAGCTTGGAAATCCCAAAAACTTGGCAAAAGCGACTTTCCGATATATGCGTGTTTTAGGTAAATTTTTTGCAGACTTTTCAATAGATTTGGCGTCTCACGCCACGCGTTATTTTTCGTCGGGGACCCCCTCTTAGCCTCCCCGCATGTGAAGGTGGGGGGACCCCCTAACCCGATTTTTTGCTTTGAGATCCTTTAAACATCTGCAAAAAAAATTCCCTTTACAGCTTACTCTGGAGTGCCGATTTCGTTTTGCTGGTCTGAGGGTTCCACTTGCTTTCCCTGTCTTTCTAATTTTGCCACCCGAAAAAAAGTTTTATCCCGGACGGGACTTTGTTTGCTGTTGTGTTGTAAAGCTGGGCTACCCAGAGGCCTGTATGTATGTATGCATCGTGCTGTGTGAAGTTGTCTTTTCTTAAAGCTCTCGTCCTTAATCGTACCACGAATCGTTTTTCCCCGCCCGCCAATCCACGCGTTTGGAACTGAAAAGATTTGGCGGGGGAAATTCGCTCAAAACAAATTTGTGGCATCATGCAACTTGCTATCTCTCTTCCTTTCCCTCTTGCTCAGGAATGCCCCTTTGAGGGTATTTGCTGGTTTTTCTTCTTCCAGGCCCCTGGGGGGAAAAGGAGGGTTGGTTGAGTTTTGGGGTGGGTTTATGCCTGAAGTTATTACACGGCTTTTATGAGGGGTGGAGGAGGGTGGGAGCACGAAGTATTTGTAGCAGTACACTTTCCATCTTCGTATCTTATGTTGTTCCATGTTCTTCTTCTTTCTTTTTCTTCTTCTTTCTGGGGTCACATCGTTTGTATCCTTTTTCGGGAGGGATCGCGAGGGACAAAGGGGGGAGAATGAACAAAAGTAACTTGTTGTTTTCCACACTTACAGGTTTACAGCGTTGGGCGACCGTACCGTTTTTTCGTCTTTGTCGAGATGTAATAGTAATAGTATGTGTGTGCATGAATTTGGGGGGGGGATTACTAGCAATAGCAGGCCCAAAACTAGGGTGGAGGACACGAAAAAAAAATCTTTTTTTTCTTTTCGGGTTTTTCTTAAAACTTTTTTGATGTTTTTTTTCTTGTCGTTTTCTGGTTTGTAAAATTTTTATGCTTTCTTTTTTTCCTCTCGCTGTCTAAGTGGGTAAGTTCTTAATTATACAGGATTGGGCTTCTGTTTAAAAAGTGATAAGATTCTTATCAACAAAAAGATGGGAAAAATGGGTGGGAATGCGGTTTTTTTGGAGGGAGGGGGATCGTAGCGAGAAAAAAAGTGTGGAAAATGAAGATTGCGCGCTTCGTATTCCGGAAAACCTTCATCTGCTGCGATTGTAGGGGAAGGGGGATGCGTTCGGGATGGTTTTTCTGGGGTGCGGAGGGCACTGCGCGGCTGGCTGAGCGGCGGGCAGAGAGCCTGGGGGGACGAACGGGTGGGGAAGAGAGCGGCGCGGCGGCGGGGTGGAAAAGGAAATGGAAACTTTTTGCTTGCCTATCGTCGTATCTTGCTGGATCCTTTTCTTCTTCTTGCCTGGCGCCCTATCCGAGGTCTTGAAATGGGGGCGACGACAAAGTCGCCCCCGGGTACCAAAGTGGCAAGGAAACCGATCCCGCCGCCGTCGACTTGACATTGGCAAAAGTCTTTTTTTCCACCCCTCTGCGCCCTCTCTCTTTTCCCACACTTTCCATTTGGCCGCTCTGTCCCTATTTTCGCCTCTCGTTGCCCCTTCACTCCTCCGTATCCATGGGGTCTTCCCCGTTGCTGCTGGCGTCAGACTCGTCGCCACACTCGGAGGAAAAGGACTCCATCGACTCCTCGGAGCACTCGCTGTTTGACCTGGGAGTTTGAAAAAGACAATCATTGTGTGGGATATTTATGCATTTAAAAGTGCAAATCGCGTACCTCATCCTGTGCGGCCCTGCGTCCGCCCCCGCCACTGCCGCCTGCTGCTGCTCCTTGATGGTGGGCAGCGTGGCCCTCAGCTTGTCTGTGGGCCTCAGGTGACGGAGGGTGCGGTTGGACAGCTTCCAGATGAGCCTCTGTCGGTGCGCCACAGTGCCCTCGCCGTTGTACTTCTCCAGCAGCGCCACCACGCGGCCAAGGCACGCCACGAACGACTGCGCCGGCATGGCGCAGCGCCGCTGCAGCTCGGCCACCAGGCCCATCAGGGCGGCGGTCTCGTGCGGCGCGGCGGCGGCCGCGGCGCGCCGCTGGAAGTCGGCGGCCAGCAGCGCCAGCGCCACCTCCGACGGCCTGTGCGCCAGCGTGAGCGAGTCGCAGGCCAGGATCTCCAGCTTGTGCACCAGGTCGTCCGGCAGGCGCTGCGGCAGCAGGTCCGGCAGGCCCAGGCGCAGGGAGGCTGCCTTGGAGGCGGCGAACATGAGGCGGAGGAGGCGAAGCGGGGTGACTGCGGGGGCGTGCGGGCAGAGGCAGCGACCGGTGGAGGGGTCAAGGTTGGCGTCGGCAACGTCCTCCACCCCGCGGGATGGGATCACCAGGCCAAGCTTGTCAGCAAGGATCGCCTGAAGGAAAACTGAGAAACATGCTACATCCCATTTCCCTTTTAAAAGCAACACTTTAAGCAATATTTTTCAAATTAAATACTACGGGAAGAACTAAACCGAAACTGACCTGCATCCGGAGAAGATCCGATGGCGAGCACCTAGACTGGCTGATGGTGACGAGATCTGCCGGCTCCGGGGTGCCGACGGAAGAAGAAGCCTCGTCACCAGAGGCAGCGGCAGCGTGGTCAACCTCGTCGGATTGGTGCCTCTCCAGTTGGTGGCGGTGCTGAACGCAAGCCAGGTGGAAGGCTGACACGGCGATGCAAGACAGGTGCTTCGGCTGAGCCTAGAGGGAAGATTTGAAAAAGTTTAATGCAAATGAGTTTGCTTTCGGGGAAATGAGTGTTTCCTCACCTTCATCTTTGCTAGGAAGCGATCGATGAAGGAGACCGCGCTGAAGAACACGTCCGAGGGCAGGTCGTACCAGACCTTGAGGCACCTCAGGACGTGCGCAGAGCCGTCCCTCATTCCGCAGGTGATGGTGCCGGCGTCGGGCGAGGGCCGCGCCGGTTGTGCGCCGCCGCGGTGGCGCAGCTCCAAAGCCAGCGCAGACTCGAGCTGCTCCAGGAAGGGGCGCACCTCCGGGTCGGCGGCGGCGGAGGCCGAGCAAGGAGCGGAGGCCATCGCAGCCTCCGGCTTGAGGACGGTCGGGGCCTGAGCGCAGACGCGAGCGGCAGACATCTCGGATTAGTTAGACCCAGCGGGTACGAAGGAGTGAAGGGGGTTCAAGTCGGTGAGGGGGGGAATTTTGGGTGATGCGTTTTGGGGATGGGGAATGGGAGGAATGGGGGATGCGCGTGGAGAAGGGGTTGACCCTGTTCAGGCCAACCTTGGCCTGGAAAAACACAAATGAAAGTAAGAATTATCGCTTTGTTACAAACTTGTTAAGATGTTCTTACCTGATAGCTTGATTAGAACATGTTGTGTTTGTCCGAAGTGCGGTTAGCAGACCTCCCGGTCAGGAAGAGGGGAAGCGATGGCGGCGGCAGCGGAGGTGGGTGAAGAGGACATGGGTTCACCCTGGGCCACCATTGGAAAGTCCTGTTGTCGTAGTACTAGTCGGAAGAGCGATGGGGAGTCTTCAAAAATAAAAAAATCTGCAAAAGAGACGAAAGGGAAAAAGACAGGTGTTACTCACTGTTTTAATAGGTCACGTCACGGACGGCTGAGGCAAGTGACATACGTCAAAGACTGTTTGCTGTGTTTCCGCTAGGCGGAGGGTGTTGGCCCTAGGGCTGCTCGGGAGAGACTCCCCTCTCGACCTCCCGAAAAAGGAGGAAGGGAGAAGAGGAGTCTTTGACCCCAAAAACTGGAGTGATGCTATACAAAAGTGTCTCACTCCCCCCTCTTCCAGCCCCCCCTTCTTTCTCTGCTACTACGTAACAGTTCTGGGGCACCCACAACAACGCCCACTGTGCTCCCCAGCGCACCCTTCTCTTTTTTTTGGGTGTACACTTTCAGGCTTTATTCTGCAGCAGCCCAGCACAAAGATCCAGGCCAGGCCAATGGGGGATAAGGGCTTTTGTTCAGTAACAGCAGCAGCAACGCCATTGCTAAGGCTCTCCCCCAGGCAGCGGGGGGGGGGGCAGGAAAGAAGACCCCCTCTTTCCTTCGTGCGCACTTCGTGAAATGTACGCGTAACATGCGGGGAGCACGCACGGAACACGGATTCACGACATGGGAAGAAGAGACGGAGGAGCGAGGAGAGGGGGGGGGGGGGGGTATGTGCGGAGATCTGAGGGACGATACTTCCAAGTGAGGGAGGACGGGGGACGGGGCTTTGACAGCAGGAGTTGCGTTAAGTGCGTTCTTCTACCTCCCTCCCACACATGGATCGGCCGACCGTGCGTGCATGTATGTCCCTTCTTCCTCTTTCCCTCCCTCCCCAGAGGAGGTGACCGTCAGTTTTAAGAGCCAATGTGTAGGAAGAGGGGGAACGAGGAAGGATAGGACGGCGGGGGGGATTGAAATGGGCGGCGGCGGGGAATGGGCAGATCGCTACGAGTTGCATGCGTAGGCACGGTGACAATACTTGGCGACGGCGGCGGCGGCGGCGGCGGCGTCCGCGGCCAAGGTGAGGGTAAATATTTGGGAGGGAGTTTGACAGTTACCTACGTAGTCCTGCTTCCTGCTCGGGGAAGGGGGGAGGGGGCGTCGATTTGTCTAATACCGCGCAATTACGAACCAGCAACCGAATCAGCAAAAGAAAACACTATGACAACCCACCTGAGTGCGAGGAACTTGGGTGTTTCCGTCCCCTATTTCTTGCCTTCTTCTTCCAACCCCTGGCTGCTGTTGCCCGGCACAAAACCCAGAGTAGGAATATGCACAGACCTCCACCGCCACAGCCCGGGGTTAGAAGAAGAAGCGGAGGCCGCCGCACCACCAACAGGCGCCACCACCGTGTTTTGTGGAGGAGGAATTGGGAAGGTATCTTTCACCAGCCGAGGTCGGATGCTCACTCGGCTCAATGAAAGCGGAGGAGGAGGGAAGAGAAAGAAGGAGAGGGGCCCTGGCTGGGCCTGCCTGGCAAGAGCCGTCCGTCTGCCGTCGCTGGCTGCCTTAAAACTCTGTATCCGAGCAACACGGAGAACATCGGATCTCGCATCCCAATAGACAAAAGGGGGAAAGCCGAAAGATCAATCACGGATAAAGCTCTTTTTCGACCGCAAAAACCAAGTAACAACAATGCATAGAGTTCCCAACGTATTTTTCGTGAAAAGTTTTCAAATTGGGTATAGTCTATGATGTACTTGGGGGCACATCTCCGCTTTCGAGAGCGACGGTGGAAGGAGGCAACAACAGGAACGAAAGGGGGGGAATGAGAAAGAGGAGGAGGAGGAGGAGGAGGAGAGAAAAAAGTCGTCTGGCAAGTTCTTTTTGGCTTCCTCCTCCTTTCTTTCTTTCTTTCTTTCTTACCGAGACTTTGGACAACAGGGGAAGAAAGAGGAGGCATCTTTACTGCTGCTGCTCTTTCTCCCCATCCCACCCACCTATGCGCTCACCCAAAACTGGCCTTGAAAATCAAGAAAAGTGGGCAACACACACACTCAAACGAACGTGAGACCCGCCGCACGTGAATGGGGGGGGTCAATGGGATAAGTACGATCGGAATGACAGATTCGAATGAACCTTTTTTTTCGCGATTATGCCAACTGCCCACACAGATACGTCTTCCATTCCCCCTCCCGCCCACTGCTTCGCCGAGTGATTACCTAACCAGTAACCGCGCCAGAACGGCTGCAGCTCAAAAAAAAAAGTTCTCCCCCCCCTCTTCCAACCGCCATTGCCAGGTGCTACATTCAGTGATCAGGCCCCCACCACTTCTATCTCCCCCTTTACTCTCTCGCGGGGCTGTTACTTCATAATCCAAGATGTTTCCACCAGCGTGGAAAAGGAAGGGGAGGATGAGGGACTGAGGGGCCGTGCAAAAAAGATGCTTTTTGCGTCGTTCGATTGCTATTTCGCATCTTTCGCGCAAGAAAGGCTTGGTTGCGGGGCAGCCCCTTTATGAAACGAAAGTTTTCAGTGTGGCTGCTCAAAATGGGGGCGGGAGGGGGATTTCAGGAATGGGGGCACGCTTCAACACCCAAGAAAGTGCTTTCCTTTTCTCACATTTAACGCACACTCTTGGGGTGGGAGATTTAGAATGAGGACTGAGACTGAGAGAGAAGAGAAATGTTTTTGCTAGGTCAAGTCCCACCTCGGAAAAAAAAGCTAGACGTCTAGACGCTCCAACAGAATAGAAGAAGGAAGACAGACGTCTTGAAATCAAAGTAGGCAAAGTGGAAAGAAAGAAAGATTCTTTCATGTAGTACAGATTGTGGCTTGATCAGCAAATATGCTGTACCCCTCCAAAAAATTGCTTCGCTTTGCGCCAAATATCGACGTCTTTCTGCTGCCGCAATCACTCACCAAATTCCAGCGCCCAAAGATGTCTCGGGAAAAGGACGACGGAACTCGTTTGCGATGGAAACGACGCACAAGGGTCTCCTGCTTAGGCACTAGCGCTTACAATCAATGGATGTCTCTTGATGCTGAGTCTGGATATTTCCTTTCTTTTTGCAACGTTCGACCAGAATGAGACTGAGACACAGTGACCCCTGGGATCACCTTGCCCTTGTTTCCATAGCCTGCCTATCACTGACGCAAGCGGACGGCGGTCTTGGGCAACGTTACAAAGAATAAGTCTCTCTGCAGCACATAAGTCGGGTATATTGATAAGGGGGCGTTCGACTCTTGTCACCCCGGATTCTTGAGTCAGCCCGCCCCTCTTTCTTTTCTGGATGTTGCTCAAACTTTCCCCCCCATAATCTCTCGCTTCTGGCCTCACAGACGTATTCTTTGACGTTTCTTGCAGGGGGGAGTAAAAAATTGCACTTCCTATTCATGCACATGAAATTTTCCACGCAACTCAAGCAGGCAAAAAAACAAGCTTGTGCTGCGAGGCAACTTGAAACTAGGTCCTTTCATATAGACTATCCTAGAGATCCTTTCATGATTCTATATTGTGCAATTTCATGTTGAAACATGGAGAAGCCATGTTCAAACTTCTAATAGAAAGGATAATTGCATCAGAAGATGGGAAAAACTCCCAAAGTGGAAGAGGTAACGCCAAATGGGGTCACTCAAGCGAGCACTTTTTCCTCCACTGGAATTTCGTATTCCTCTGCCTCGTCGGCCATCATCGATCGCAATGTACGTACGTAGGGGATACAAAAACCCGGACAGCTCCCTCGTTTGGCTCCCGTGCAGTATGGCTACGGCGCCCGCCCGTCCCACTTTCTCCGTCTTAACCCGGGGTGGGAGCCTGAGTGGGAGCCCCCCCCCCATCTCCTTGGCCCTCCTTCACCTGTGCCTTTGAGACGGGGGCGTAACTGTCAAACCCTCCTTCCTCCCCCCAACAGGGCCAAACCCACTTTTTTCAGACCCCGATTCTGGGCCCTCCCCGGGTCGGACCCGCCCGGATTTTGGCTTCGACTCGTCCCCCGGAGCCCCGCTCACCTTTCGCCGTCGCTCCCCCGTCGTGGTTTCGTCCCTGGCCGTCGGAATCCCACTTTGGCTCTTGGGGGTCCAGGGGCGCCGAGTTCCTCCTCCGTTTCTTCGTTGGCGACCGAGGGGACTAGGCGGAGGCGCGGGCAGAGCTCGGGGTAGGATTTCAAACGGGCTCGAGCCGGATTTATGACTTAGGTACACTTATGCCGTATAAATTTGTTCAGGTTTTTTTCCAGAATATTTATCATCTCCAAAGCCTTTTCCGTTGCGAAGTTTTTTTTGTCCGTCTCGTTGTACATTTTCCCTGATGTGTGTGTCTCCCTACGTTTCTAGTATGGCCGCTGGCGGATCAGGCGAGAAGAGAGGGCTGCTCCTCTGCTCTGCTCTGCTCCTGTGTGGTGCTCCAGTGGCTCCCTCGGAGACAAGCAACGGCGAGAGACGCGGGGATTTAAACGACACCGGAAGATGTAGTCCCAGACCGCCATACAAGTTACCACACTCCGCTCCCAAAAATCACCCTTCGTTTTAAAAATTCAAATCATTTCAATACATTTATTGTTATTTTTATGTCTGAAATGTAGGGAAAAGCCCTGCTCCTCGTTTTGTTTCAAATTGTGGCGGCGCCTGGCCCGCCCCAACGGTCCTATCTGTCAAAGTCGCCCAGGCAAGGCAAGGCGGGCGGAGAGGGCGGAGGAATCGCGCGAACAAAGGAGGAGTCGAGGGGGCGCACGAAGAAAAAGAGGCCCGGGTTAGCCAGGCAAAGGGCATGAAATTTAAAGACTTATATTTGAAAATGCACTATTGAAAAAACTATTTTCACACGTTTACGATGACCGTACAGTGCCAAATGTTCAAAGAAGGGATGTTTTTGGAGTTCCTTGCTTGACTTTCCTTTCGAAATTTCGTGTGCGCCCCCTTACGACCGATAGTACAGTCACTGCTTATTTGAAGAGTGTTTTTATAAATATGTACCTTTAAAGAAAGGCCAAGAGTTGACTTTTCCTTTTCCCCTTCCGCCTGTTGAAGATTTCCCGACCTTTGCCCTTTATCTCCGGTCTTTTCCGACGGTTTCTTGTTTTTGGCGGTCCCCGATTTGAGCGTCTGCGCGCGCGGCGGAAATGGCGGAGGGGGGCGGCAAGGGGGGGAGGGGAAGGGGGAGGGGAAGGGGGAAGAGGCGGCAAGAAGACAGAGGGAGGAAGAAACAGCAGCCAACAAGAGAGGAAGAGAGGAAAGTGCTTGGAAAGGCGACGAGAAAAAGGCGGCGGAAGCTCTTGGCGTCTGCGCGTTAGAGCCTTGTAGGTCGCCGAGGCCACTCACTCTTTGGCCTCAAGAAAGTCATCGACCTCCGGCATCAAACTGAAAGAGAGAAAGCAGTGAAAGTTCGGGGAAAGGCGCCAGGGTTCAAACT
>JAAUXU010067047.1_pt1 | contig 12057 bp, 9 predicted proteins | sample 7278151 | NCBI WGS metagenome assembly JAAUXU01 (sample SAMN14350113, study PRJNA611818) | marine sediment metagenome | isolation source: surface marine sediment (1.8m) | place: French Polynesia: Moorea | collected 2018-08 | reverse complement strand
GTCGCCCCTTCCTCGGACGGACGGGTGAGTAAGTGGAGAGGCATAGGTAAATCCCTCTTTCTCTTTTCTACCGGCTGCGGAGGCTGGGAGAAGAAGGAAATTCCTGGCGGCTTTCCAAGTGAGCAAGAACTGGGCTGCTTCCACACATATCTCGCAAAAGATGCTCTTTCCCCTGCCTCCCTGTGGGAAAATCACGGAGATGTTGCCACAGCTTCCCCCCGTTCCCCTCCTACTCCAAACAACATTTATTTTCCCTCGAGTGCACTTCCTCAATCTTGCCGCAAGAAAAAAAAGGTTTTTTCCTCTTCTCTCAAAACGCTGCAAGTGCATGGGGAATGCACGCACGTACGGTACGTACGTTGGAAATCGAAAGCATTCCTCTCCTTCCTTCAACTGAAAATGTAACAGACAGCCTTTTGTACCCGCCGCCCGCCGCCCGCCCATGCCATGACCCAACATTCAGAAACAGCCTTCACAGTCTTTCCTTTTCCTTCTGCTGCCTGTGACACATTTTCCGTTTTCGGATATCATGTGTTCTGGCTGGCTGTTCCTCTTCCCCCCCCCCTTCATGCGAATTAAATTGCAGGACACAGACGAAAAGAAATGATGATATCTTGTCTCACCCCCTTGTTTCCGTGCTCGCCCCTCTTGCCCTTCCCTCCCTTTCCTCCCGAAGGAGGTGCCGGGTCGTTCAGGCTCTTCTCGATCTGCCTGGCGATCCTCAGCGGGTCCTTTGAGCGGACGTGGATCCTCCTCCGGCTGCTGGAGCCGTTCTCACTCTTCTCCTTGGTGCAGCTAAAGGACTCCTGCAATATGTGGACAGAATGCCAAGTTCAGAGTCCCTGTAGGTCCCATCACTTTTGCTCACCGCCTTGTTGACGAGCCTCTCCAGGTGCCTCGACTTCTTGTGCTTCTTGTGCTTGTGCTGCCTGTCCTCCTCTCCCCTGCTGTGGCGCCTCCTCCCCCCGCCTCCCTCCTCCTCCTCCTTCCGCCCACCGCTTCCGTTTTCCCCTCCGTTTCCGTTGGCGACCTTTGAAGAGGACTCCTCTTTGTTCTCCTCCTTGCCGTTGGCTTTCGCCGCGCCCTGTATGGACATGGGGTGGACGGGGGAAATACGTCATCAATGTACTGTACTTGGGGAAGGACACAGAAAACTCGGGGGAAAGTGTGGGAAGTCCTTTTTCCGGGACTTTGAACAGGACAGGGAGAAGAACGGGGACTCTCTCCACTCCGGACAGGTCAAAGGTAGTGGGGGAGAGGAGAAAGAGGAAGACAGGTGCGTCTGGCCGGACACAAACCCGTTCCGACAAGGAGGGCCCTTTTTTCGCTCTGTCTCATCGAGCTGTTGCCGCCGCCGAAAAGAAAAGAAAAACCTTTTTCGCACCCTTGGACCGATAGAGGACAGACGATAGAGGACAGCAAGGATTTTTAGAGACGGTTTTCTTTCTAGCTCCGTACTTTAGCATCATGGTCCTGTCGTGTTGGCTGTTGTTCCTCTAAGGACCTCCTCCGCTCTACCTCTTTGTCCACCACCTCGTCCTCGCTCTCAGTCTCGTACTCGTACTCCCAGTCCTCCTCCTCCTCCTCTTCGTCCTCCTCCTCCTCCTCCTCCGCCACCGCGTCGAGTCGCTGCATGCGTGGGAAGTGAGGATGTTATTTACACAAATCGTGCTGCCGAAATAACACATCGACGACGACGTGCTTACGTGCATTCCCTCTTCTCCACAAATATGTACATTGAGGCACATTTACGGAGGTAAACGCTCCCGCGCCTACTCTTCCCATAATTATCCCTCCCTCCCCTTCGTAAAAAAAATCCCCTCGGTAGAAAGCAATGCCTGTCTGCCGAATTTAATGGATGGCCAAAAGTTAGTGAGTACGTATAAAAAACTACACTACATTATCCGTATGGCTCCGTGTACAGTACTGTATAGCTGCAAAAAAAGCGCCTACTTATATCGACACATGCTTTTTGCCTCTCTCCATATTCATCTCCTTGCAATTCATGCAGCCGTCAGAGACAGGAACTTGTGCAAGCGTCTGTATCTGTGTCTTATTGTTATGTCATCAGTAGAAGCACTCACGTCCGTTTCCATCGTGGCGGCCATCCTCAACACGGAAGAGAAGCTGGTTCAAAGGCCCGGGCCTGTAGTAGAGATGTTTTTTTCCTGGAAGGGAAGATAATTTGCACATGAGAACACCGTCGCAATAATCTAAAAATCCTAGATTTTTTGTCGCCATTCAATATTACCAATCTGCTAGCTGCACGGTGTATTTTACACTTATGAGGCGCACAGTACGCACATCATATGCTGATTGGCAAGGTACACAAGGGAGAAAAGCGGAAATCCGAGACTAAACTATCCTACACACCTCGCCTCCGCCCATACAGCACTTCTTTTTGCCGGCACTCACCCTACTACGCAAACGTACAGGTACATGTAAGTACTTTTTCACTTGAGTGCCGATGAACGGGAAAAAAAGATCTCCTCCTGCTCTCCGCGGTGTATCTGCTCCAGATCTGCCTGCCGTCCCCTCTTCCCCTTCGTCTCCTTTGAAATTGAACGTAAAGCAGAAGGCCGCCAGACGAGGAAAAAGACTGTGTTGAAACCGCATTGAACAGTCGCAGTGTTTCGCGGAGAAAAAAAACCCCTTCCCTTCCTCAGGCGGCCACTTAGCCAAAAGCGCCGCCTACAAGAAGGGATCTTTCCAAAACTTTGCTCATGACGACGTCGGTGGAGACAAGTTGCCGTCACCTCCCGGCTCTCAGCCCGAGCTGCCCCTACTCCGAGGTAAAGAGCTCCGGAGAACAGGGAATTTCAGGACTTCCCCCTCCTCCTCCCGTCTCCCTCTAGCCAAAAAGTAAAAGAGCCCTTTGCTCAAACGTGGGCAAGGGGGAGTATTCCCCAAATAAGCCGCAAAAAAGCATTTCCTATTGACCCCAAGTTTTTAAATTCGATAAATTCAGGAAATCCTTGTTTCGCTTTTACAATGTCTGATTTTGCCGATTTTATTTGCCCCTTCCCCTCGATAAAAAAGCCTTTGCCCGTGTGTGAAATCCTCACTCAGTGCCTCACATCAGCTAATCTTGCCCCCTTCTCCCCCGTCCAAAATGTCACTTTCTGACGTGCGCACCCTATTTTCAAAGAAGAAAGAGGAAGGAAACACCAGCACTGAACAGTGAGCACACACATCCTTTGGTGATATCGAGATGAAAGCGAATTTTGTCCTCGCTCTGGTGTAGTGCATGAGGCTGGAGGAGAAATATTTGTGCACCCCACATATTTCTTGCTGTATATTCTGTCTGGGAAAAGAGGGACAGTAATTCCGAATTGCCCACTTACCCCCCATCTCCGGGTGGGTCCCTCTTTCATGAAGTTCCAAGGCAGGTCCCCCCTCCCTCCCTCCCTCCCGTCATGCGGGGAATATTCTGTCCCCTGATCCTGGAGGATTAAACTTTGGAGCAACAACAAGCCCTGGAGGGAAAGAAGGGCTATATCGTGTGGAGGTAGGTTGGACGGCTTTCGGCCTAATTAGAGATTACGCTTAAGGAGGAGGAGGAAGAGAGGACACTGCAGCATTATACATTGTGAAGGAAGGTGCATCGAAATAATGCCCAACCCTGCTGTTGGGCATGCATGACACAATTATACCGTCGTAAATATCTTCCTTACCTTGGAATTTGTTTTCTAGGACGGACTTATTTCTTTTTCTCAACGTCTTGTGTGTTTTAGATCTTTTGGCAGATGGGCACTTTTTGGGTTTTTCAGTTCAACTTTCTGTTCCGGCTGCGCGGTATTTCCTTCACCTACTGCAGAAAATCTTTTTTTTTTCTCCCGAATGGAAAGGAAGTAGGCTATGCTACAAACAGCGAGGAGGTCCGGCCCCTCCCCCAAAATCTTTCCACTACTGTACATAGGTGGAGAGGCGGCCTCGGGAGGAGCAGCAGCAGCAGCAGCCTCGGCATTCGTCGTCTGCCCTGACTGTCCGCTTCGGTGCCAAGGCCAGAAGAAGAATCTCCTTCGCGGAGGCAGGAATCCTGCTTGAAGTCATGAAGAGGTCTTTTTCGTAGAAATTCATCGGTTTGCAAGCAGGACTGCGCCTCCTCCCCTTTCTCTCGCCGGAACTGCGGCCGCGGCGCCGGCGGCCTCGAGTTTAAGTTGATCGAGGGTGTCTGCAGCAGCAGTAGCAGCAGCAGCATCCAAAGCCTCCTTTCTTCGACTTTTCCCCGGCCATCCCCCCCCTTTCCCCTAAAACTTCTAAAATTAAAACACCAACGACGGAACTTTCTAGCCTCTCGCCGGGGAGCAGCCTTGCTCAATGAGGGGGAGGGGGGGGGAGAAAGAAGCAGGAAGAGGCAGATTGCCAAGTGAGTAGAGGAGTACATGTGTGCTTGCACTTAAGTCGAAAAGGGGAAGGAGGGGAAGGAGGAGCTCTTTCAGGGCGAATTTGGGTTATTCCCAAGAAGGAGAGAAAGAATGCAGCAGAGATCGGCCACTGGCCACAAGGGAGGGAGAGGGGTGGGAAGAGGCGGCATGCTTCTATAACGTCTTGAAAACCCTCACCCCTCCTTCCAACAACCCCACCCCCACTTACTCATCCCCCTCTTTGCTTCCGCCAAACACGGAAAAGGGCAGCGAAAATCCCATTATTGACATCTGTTGCTACGTGCATTCCCAGCTAATTTCAGCGGGGAGTCTACATAGCATAAGCCCTGCGTTTCCTTTGTGAAGGAAGTAAAACTTGTTTCGTCGTCGGCATGAGGTTCTTTATTGCTACAGCGGTATATATTTCTTTTTGGCGGAGAGGGATCGCTTCTATCACCGCACTTTCTTTTGCAAGAATTAAAGTGGGGGAGGGAACATCAGGCGCGTGAGAATGAAAGAAAGCATGTATGGAGCAAGTGAAAATAAATGTTATTGAGGCGTTGCTAGCACCGAAAAACTACTAGAAGGTACACAATATTATTAAAGGTCAAAACTGTCTTGAATCCCGCGAAACTTCCGTAAAACTTCGGGTTTTCGGTGTGTTTTACGGAGGGGGTTAGCGAAAGAAGACCAAATGCTGCGGAGACCGGGCTTCCAGCGATGTTGCTCAGGGCATCGGGGATGAGGAGTGTGTGTGTGGGGGGGGGGTTGCCGGGGTTCCCTTTTTTCAGGGAGGACGAAAAATTATCAAGTCAAAGAGAGGGAAACTTATTCAGCCAAACTAAGAACTGCTGCATCGTTTTTCTGACTGAAGGTGGGTACATGTGTGTGTGTGTGTGTGTGCAAATGTGTTTTTGGAAGGCGCTCTCAACCGTTGACAAGACAGGCTATAGAACCGATTACAAACTTTCATATTGGCTTCTTCTTCCTGATTTCCGAGAAATACATTTGGTTTTCAATCTGCATTTGCGTACGCGAATGAGCTGCCGCTAACCGCCCGCGCGACAATCTTTTTCATTTGCTCATCTCTGCATCATGGCGACACTGCTGCAAAAACTAAATCTCTCCTTCCCCTCCACGCCACGGTAATTGGAGGAGGGGAGAAGCGCGGCTCGCTGTGTGGTATACCGTGTACGGTAAAAGTAGAAGGCTATGTGATATGCTCATTGTCCTTTTTCGATTCCTCCATACCCAGCCGTTTCATCACTGATCTTCCTCTTCTTCAGTCTACGCCTCCTCGTCCTCATCCTCCTCATCCACAGACCTCTTCCCGGTCCTGAACTGCCAGCCGGGATCTCTCTTGCCCGTTCGGAACTGCCAGAGGTCGTCTCCGCTCCTCTTGCCCGTACGGAACTGCCACCCGGGATCCCGCTTGCCGGTCCTGAACTGCCAAAGATCGTCCCCGCTCCTCTTCCCGGTGCGGAACTGCCAAAGATCGTCGCTCCTTTTGCCCGTCCGGAACTGCCATCCTGGGTCCCTCTTGCCTGTCCTGAATTGCCAGAGGTCGTCGCTCCTCTTCCCGCCCCTGAACTGCCAGCCGGGATCCCTCTTGCCGGTCCTAAACTGCCACAGGTTGTCGTCCCCGCTCCTCTTGCCCACCCTCAGCTTCCAGCTCCTGCTGTCGCGGTTGGGGAACCACTGGAAGGGGAGGAAGACCTCTCCGCCCGCCTCGCGGTTGCCGACGATCCCATTGTCGGCAGCGACCTCCGCTGATGATGATCCCTCGTTGCAGTGGACTGCTTGAAACAAAGTCATAATTATTTTTGGAAAACACGATTTGCCACATTATCCGACAGCAAAAAAGTTATTTTAAAATTTTGGGTACAAATCGTTCTTTCCTTTTTTGGGAACTTAAAAATATGAAGCTGTTTAAATTCGAAATTCGATTCCGCGATCGCGATTCGCGAACCTGTAGCAACGAAAAGAAGGACCAGAGGGCCGACCACTCTCATGGTGAAAGCCCTACGGTGGAATGTACAATCGGCGGCGACGGCGGGGTCTCTTTTTTGGGGCGGCCCGCCGGTGTTGTGTCGGTCCCTCGTCTGAATAGGTAACTGCGCCCAAGAGAGCCCGCCGCCGAAAGTATTTATAGGGTTCCCCCCCGAGCGAAGAGGAAAAAATAGGCGCTGGGAAAGGAGGGGGGAGGAGGAATCAAGGAAGAGGGGACCTGGACGCACGAACCCACGACAGAGAAGATAGAGAGGCCTTTCTTTCCCTTTGCTTTCCAATACAAACTTTTCTCCGCGAAAATGGACTTCCGAAACCGCGAAACGAAAAAAAAAGGTAATGACCCCCCACCATTCGTTTCGATATATGCCTTTCGTGTCCCTTTGCCACAAAAAGTTGCACAATATGTAATATGTATTGAAAATGGGCTCCGAAGCTTGCAAAACGGGCTGAACGGCACAAAAGAAAGCTGTTTACGACGTACGTTTATGATGTAGGTACAGACAAAAGAGTAGACTGCAAACACCACTTATGCAGTTGTTTGACTAGAAGCGAGTCACTCCGGGAAGGGGGAAAATGGAGACGGCAAATTTGCCTGCGTCATTCCGGGACTAATTGAAGTTTGCGGTGCAGTTGAAAACACTTATTGCGCTCTCTCTTTTGCCGGCGAAAGTGGAATCATCCATCCTTGAAAGCGGCGATATCATGAAGGCCGGCTCTCTCTCTCTCCCCCCTTTTTCGCTCATGGCACCAAGGATAAGGATTGGCGCCGCAAATCCCCCCCCTCCCTATTTTAGGGCTTCTGGGATTAACCTTCGTCTGGGGATCATGTTGAAAGAGGGGCAGACTCAGACGACTTTTGTTTGCCGGGGGATGGAGAGAAGGAGGAGGCTTTCAAATCCTGCTGGTAGGATTTGCTTCTGTCGGCGGCCGCCCATGTGGGAAAGGGTTGTGGGGGGGATTAGGAGATAACGAAAATAGAGAAGCGAAGAGGTCGGTCTTTTCCCCCTTTCCCTCTATACCTACGTCCAATTGAGTACTTAACGACATTACGGTTCGACCGTCCGTTGTTCATTTGTGTCGGACTGTAGTCCCCAATTACTGGGCCTCTTCTTCGCGCCTTCTCTCTCTCTCTTTTTGCCGTATTGGCCACAATCAATCAACCGCCCCCGCCCACCCTCAGCGGAACAACACGGCAGATGTACATACGGGGGTGGAAGAAGTGTCGTTAGGCTTCTTCTTTATCCGTCATCGCAAATTGATTGAAGTCAGCTCTCGGTTATAAGTGGAAATGTGCAGGCACTCTGGACGGCCTCTCAATACAGTAACAATAGTCGTCACCGTTCGATGGCTATAACAAGATGGAAAGAGAGGCCAATCTGCCAATGACGCAGGCATCGGAGAGATAATTTCTGGGTTTTTTTTGTTTGGGAACAATATATATTTCTTTTCTCTACGTTAAAATTTCGGGGAAGCCTGAGCTGCGATGCTAGGCGTGCATTCAGTTGAGGGCTCCGGAAGCAACTTGTGTTTCTCTCCCTTCGCATCTTAGGTGATGACGGTGGGCTTGTCCCTCCCGGTGTGGTTCTTCAGGTCGGAAATCTGCGAAAAGAGTGGGAAAGAAGACTTATTAAAATTCATATTGAAAATTTTCATGACGAAACAATATACCCGTATATGAAAAAACAAATCGAAGATGAAAATCAACGGCGGTAAAATACCTGCAGCGCGACGTCGACGCAGGTGGAGAGCATCTCCGCCGAGCTGCGGCCGATCTTGCTCTCGTCGTTCTCGTACGAGTCGACGTACATGCGGACGGTGGCTCCAGAGCTGCCAGTGCCTGCGAAATAAGGAGAAGTAATGCTGGCAATTGGAGAATATTTTCTACAGGTATATAGACAGCAACAACAGAGAAGAAGGATCCACATTCGTAACATTTGATGCAATGCCAATCCATATAACTGCTCCCAAAACAACGCCAGCAAAAGCAGCTCAGCAAAAGCTGGATTGATCCCCACCGGACAGCCTGAAGACGATCCTGGACCCGTCCTCGAAGAAGATCCTGATGCCCTGCTTCTGCGTGAGCGATCCGTCCACCGGGTCCTTGTACTCAAAGTTGTCAGTCTTGGACACGGTGTACTCCTTTGTGGTGCCCCCCTCGCCCTTGCCAGTGTACTTCTTGCCGATGCTGTCCTAAATATTTGTAAAATATTTTTTTCTTAGAATGGTATCAAGAGATACGTTTGTTACCACAATGTACCTTGTTGTCCACGTATGCTTGCAAGTCCGCCATCATCTTGTTGCAGGGCTCCGAAGCGCAGTTCTCGTAGTCATACCTGAAGATACATTAATGAGTATTTTCGTGACGGAACAGAAAGATTATCTCTACCTGGTGAAGAAGTTCCTCCCGTACTTCTTCCAGTGCTGGTTGAGCAGTCCCTCCACCGTCGTCTCCTTGGTGGCCAGGATCTGGAGCCAGGCCAGCGCGGCCCAGATGCCGTCCTTCTCCCTGGATAATCGTCCATGCATTCACGATAAATATTTTTCGACGTGGGAAAAGCAAATATTTCGCATTGCCAGTGCTCTCACCTGATGTGGTTGGAACCGGTTCCGAAGCTCTCCTCTCCGCACAGCTGGATCTTTCCGGCGTCAAGCAGATTGCCGAAGAACTTCCAGCCGGTGGGCGTTTCGTAGCATTCCTGAGTGACAATGGGCAAACATGAATAGATGAACTTGAGGCGGAAAAGATAAATAAACGTGCAACGAAAACAGTCGTTTTTTCTCGCACGGAGGTGTGGGAAAAAAAATATTTGTTTTGGATATGAAATTTCCTTTACCTTGCCCTTTGCCTTGGCCACCCTGTCCAGCGCCCCGCTGGTGGGCATGCTCCTGGCGTACCCCGTGATCTGGCTCTTGGCGAAGTAGGGGATGGAGTCGAGGTTCTCGGCTATGACGGCCAGCGAGTCGCATGGGGTGACGAAGAAGGCGCCCTTGCCCAGGATCATGTTGCGGTCGCCGTCGCCGTCGAAGGCCGCGCCGAAGCAGAAGTCCTGCCCCTTCTCCATGGCCTCCACCAGGTCGCGGGCGTAGGTCAGGTTGGGGTCCGGGTGGCCGTTGCCAAAGTCCGGAAGCAGCTCCGTCTTCATGAAGCTCTCCTTGCCGGCTCCCAGCTCCTGACCGAAGATCCTCTCAGCGTAGGGGCCGGTTACGCCGTGCAGCGAGTTGATGAGGATCTTGTTTCCGCCCTCGATCCAGCCCTTGATGGCGGGGAAGTCGAAGATCTCCTTGCACATTGTCACGTAGTCGCTGATGCTGTCCACCACCTCCACCTCGAAGTCCGCCCCTCCGACGGTGAACTTGCTCTCGCCGGTCTTTGAGATGTCGCAGTCCAGGTCGGAGCAGATCTTGTACTCCTTGATGCTCTGGCTGAGCGAGTAGATGCGCTCTGTGAAGTCGGTGGGCGCGGGGCCGCCGTTACCCAGGTTGTACTTGATGCCAAAGTCTCCCTTGGGTCCGCCGGGGTTGTGGGAGGCGGTGAGGATGATGCCGCCGGTGACTTTGCGCTTGCGGATGATGTTGGAAAGGGCGGGGGTGGACAGGATCCCGTTCTGGCCCACGATCAGCTTCTTGACGCCGTTGGCCGCCGCCATCTTGACGATCTTGGCGCAGGTCTCCTTGACGCCGTACCTCCCGTCCCCGCCCACCACCAGGGTGGATCCCTTGAGGTCGTCCCCCACCGCCTCCAGCGTGCACTGAAGGAAGTTCTCCACGTAGTTTGGCGTCTCCAGGAACTCCGAGACCTTCTTCCTGAGCCCGGAGGTGCCGGGCTTCTGCCCGGCGAAGGGGGTGGTCGACACCGTGCTGGCGGAGGGCATCTTGGACGAGGAGGAGCTGGGGTTGTCGACGACGGCGGAGACTTACGTGGAGTGGCGACAACTCAAGAGAAGTGCCTGTGGGGGGATTACGAAAGAGAAGATCCGAATTGGTCGTCATGGCGAGGGAAAACCGGTCTTGGAACAGGAATTCCTGGCCGGAGATGGGGAGAGGGGAGAGCTCGGGGCCTGGGACAGGGCGGGGAGGGACGCCGGCAGGGGGAGTCTCGGACAGCAAGACCTGTTTGACCAAGTTGTCGTCGAACCTGTTTCCTTTGAGCTGCTGCTGAGGGTCGACCTTGAAGTTGGACGCGGTGACGAGGGAGGAAGTCTCCGGAACACGGACAGTCTTCCCGTACGAGGATAAGATGCTGCCGAAGGGAACTTTCCCGCTTAGAGGACAGACGAAGGGCACCCAACAACACGAGAGAGAGAGAGAGAGTGCACTTGACTTTCTTTTCAGTGTTGCCAAAAACTGAAGCAGAAAATGACACGAATTCGGGATAAAAAAGATTCGTTTTTTCGCCGCGAAAGTGTTTGCTCCACCTCGCCTTGTACCCCCGTTGTACACCATGACACCTGCGGCGCTGAGCAAATACCGACTTTGCTGAGCACACTTTTTCAATCGGCTTATCACAGAAAAGCCGAACAAATTTTCTTGTAAAAACAGCCGAAGAGGAAATGTTTGCCTGTTTTTGCCTTGCTGTCGGTGTTTCCAGGCGGCGCCAAGTCACGTGACCTCCCAAGGGAAGAGCAGAGGTCGAGAGAGAAGGAGGGGAAAGGGGTCGTCGGTCGGCGCAGGTTCAAATGCCGGCGGCGGGACAAGTGTGCTGCAAAGTAGGTATCGAAATCATAGATCATGCCATAAGACGATTTGACATTTGCTCGTCTTACCACCTCATGTGAATGCATGTAGCAAAACGAACGGTTTGTCCGCTTGCTGCTTGCAGTGCAATTTAAATACAAAGATTGAAGCGTGCCGTTTCTGCAAGCCTGCATATTTTTTCCTGTTCGGTGTTTTCTGCACAAAGCGATAGACGGGTAATGGGAAATAACGCGGATGGAGCAAAAAATAGCGGCATGTATTTCACGCACATTTCCATCTCAACCCGATCATCAAGCACAAGAATTTGCCAGATGTACTGTGCAGTGTTCGTTACCCTAGCACGTAAGGGAAGAAATCGTAAGATAGATATTACGTAGGGAAGGAGTGGAGCTCCTAAACATAAAGAGAGAAAAGAAAGAACGATGGGGAAAATAATTTTCCGTACGCAATAGTAGCTCTTTTTTCCCAAATGTGTTCCTCGAAAATAGGAAGACTGGAAGTGGAAGTGTTCGCCACGTTAATGAATGGAGCATGGAGCTTGCCTTTACATTGTTTCTCTTATTTCTGCAGTCATAAAATTTTCCTATTTTGGAGGTATGTATCGGAGCCCCTTTTCAAATTATAGGAGTACTAGCAGTAATGGCCCGCTCCGCTGGGCCCGTGAAACATCATTTCCCTCCTCACACCTTGAATTCCCAATGTTGTTTATTTAAAACCCTTTCAATTCAAATTCAAACTTTATTGCCTCCCCTCACCTCAATTTCCCAATTTTGTTCATTTCCAAACCAATTAAATTCAAATTAAAACATTTTGTCTTCCCCTCACCTTGATTTCCCAATGTTGTTCATTTCCTACGCTTTAAATTCGAATTCAAACTTTTTGGCTTCCCCTCAACTTGCTTTCCAAATTTTGTTCATTTCTAACCCTATAAATTCAAAGTCAAACATTTTGGCCTCCCCTCCCCTTGATTTCTCAAATTTTGTTC
>JAAUXU010058143.1_pt1 | contig 12058 bp, 15 predicted proteins | sample 7278151 | NCBI WGS metagenome assembly JAAUXU01 (sample SAMN14350113, study PRJNA611818) | marine sediment metagenome | isolation source: surface marine sediment (1.8m) | place: French Polynesia: Moorea | collected 2018-08 | reverse complement strand
GGTCAGGGACAATCCACAGGATCGACCCCTGCACAGGCCGCGTCATGGAGGGCCACGCCTCCAGTGCCGCCGCCGCCGCCGCCGCCGCAGTGGATGCCGGCGCCGAGGGCGTGGGCGGCAGCGCCGAGGACGATCACGATCCTCAGTGTGGGCGCCAGGACGAGGTTGCCTCTTCCGACCTCCTCCAGCTTCGTCCCCAGTACCAGAAGAGGCCTCCCGCGGACCCCTCCCCGGCGTCGTCGGCGTCGGCGGCGTCGGCGTCCCCCGTGACGAGCCTCCCGCCGTCTTCGTTGGTGGAGGGACAGCACTTCGGCGGCGGCACCAGGTTCGATGGATTTGCACCACTACGCAGCCCTCTCAGTCTTGAGTTGGTTCCCTTTGCGGCTTGGCCAAGTCAGGCCAGTCCTTTGAAAGATGTGGAGGAGAGTAGCAGCAAAAGGTTTTTGTAGTTGTACCCTTCAGTGGTGCCTCGTACTTGAGCGAGTTTTGAATCCGACTTTTTTAAAATCTTCTCTGGCACAGTTGGCTGCAGTACATTGGCGCTCTAGGTGGCATTTTGTTGGCTGTTGGAGTAGGGCTCAAAGAACAGCTGGAAAGAGGGCAGTAATCCATTGAGAGGGAGAGGGGGATTTTTGTCCTCTCTGAGATTTGCTGTACGGTAGTCTTGAAACTAAATCTGTCTTTGAGACAAAAAATTCGCAGGCAAATCTTGTTTTGCACCATTTTAAGACCATGCCGTTTCTGTTGCCTATGTCTTCTCCAAGTCCCTCCTTGCCCTTCGATGAAACATTTTGGGGTGTATTTTACAGGAAAACATTGTATGTACCATAGCTTATTTAACTCCATTAGAGGGACATGACAATCGATTTTACATCTGAGGAGTACCAAATAGCACAAGAAGACTTGCCCATATTTTGTGTCCTTTTCCGCTGCCGTGATCTTGAGAGGCTTCCTCGTATCAGCCACGGATCCCCCGTGTCAGTTTTTTTCCGAAATCCGAACACTTTACATGTTTTTCCTTTTTCCTACTCAGCAATTCCTTTTGCTATTTGGTTTGTTTTTGTTCCCTCTCCCTTCTCAGTATTCCCCCCTCTTCCATCTTGGGATGGGATCCCTTGGCCCTAATTAATGGTATCCCCCCCTCCTTCCAACCTCTGCCAAGTTCCCCCAGCAGTGCCAAACGACCTTCTCTCCTCCTCCCTCTTCTCCCCCTAATCCACCCTGCCAGGGATAAAAAAGTACCTGTGGACAGGCATTTTCTCTCAGTCATTACGGGAAATGTTGGGTCCGCCTTGCATTTTTCTACAACCGACCGTCTCCCGAAAAAATAGCCAATTTTTGTGCACTAAAATCTAGTTTTCCTCCCAGGAGAGTAGGAGGGGCGAGGCGGGGGGGGAGAAAAAGTTTCTCTTTGTTGGCGAGGGAAGATAGCATGACGAATCGGCCGCGCCTCCCCCTACTCAATCTTGGAACCCATATTTGGGAAAGTTTTTTTTTCCTTCCTTCCTGCTGCATCTTAGCACTTCTTCTTTTTCCGCCGATTCATTCAGTTCTCCACTTTATGTATCGTGTGCCACCCTACAAAATGCAGCAACAATCTTGACACTTTCTGTTCTTTCCGTCTTGGGAAACCTGCTGTAGCTTCCCTTGCCACAGATCTGTCTTGGGCCGCAGGAAAAGTTGCCTTGGCAGCAATTTTTGTCACTTCCCCTTCTTTCCTCGGTCGACGGTTGTTAGATTAATGTCTGCTGCTCCTCCGACGGAACTGGAAAAGGACATTGAAATGCTCCCCAAGCTCGTCCAGTCAAAGAAAAAAGTGCTTAGTTTGTCGAAAAGTGAGGAAAAAAAAAGGCTTCTTCCCCCAGCTAGCCGCACAATTTGAAAGGATCGAGTTTGAAACAGCCCGTTCAGCTCAGCTCCTACTCCTCGAAAAAAAATAAAATCCTCAATTCTCTCGTCATCCCCCCTTTTCCCTCCCCCCTCAATCCGCAGTCTCTCTCCTCTGTCGAATTGCCTGCCACTTGAGTGGGTCCCTCCTCCCTCCCCCCTGCAGTGAATTTCTCCCCTTCTCTGGCGCCTGGGCTTGGGAACAGCCTTCATGAAAGGAATTTTGAAGAGGAGAGGGGAGAGGGGAGAGAAGGTCTTCCGCAAAGAGGAGGGAGGGAGGGACCTCCACTCTCTCTCTCTCTGCCTTTCGGTAAGGGCGACTCAGCCTCTCTTCCCGGCCTCCTCCTCCTCCTCCTCCTCTTATGGTGGCTGTAGGAAGTTTGGAACTCTCTCTCTTCCTCCCTTCTCCTTTCCCAGGGAAGAAGAGGAAGGTGGGGGAAGAGGAGGAAGATCACCCGGCGAAAAGAGGAAGAGGAGAGAGAGACCTGGGACAGATTCCATAAAAAAGGGTCCCAGGGTCAAAGTGCGCAGGTCTGACATCATTCATCTCAGGGACAGCATTGCTGCTCTCCTGGGCCTTTACATGACAAGGTAGGGGAGAGCGCGAAGAGTGAGGCAAACGAGAAAGTTGCTACGACAATGCTTTGGAAAGAGCCACAGGATAGAATTCCGTTGCCGCCATTTCTCTTATGAAATCTCCCCCCCCCGCCCCCCCGAGCTGCACTCTTTGCTCCATCTCCCCCTCCCGCCACCATCGAAGAGCCTCCCTTCCCCACCTCCCATCTCCTCCCCCGCTGCGTGCACTGCAAGGAGTCCCCCCCCCTCCTCCTCCTCTCCCCTCTCTCTGTTTCCCGAAGAGAGAGGCTTCTTCCCCTTCCTCCTCTTTTGGGGGGGTTCAGTCTCCTCCAGGAGGGCGAGGGAGGAAGAGGAAGAGAAAAGAGAGGAAGCAAGAACGAGGATGCAGTGACGTACTCCCCCCCCCTCCTCCTCCCCGGGGGACGGGAAGTGAGAGTGTGTGAGAGAGAGTGGCGCCGGCGCCATGTGACACACCGGGAGGAGGATCCTAGCGCACACCCTCGCTGGCTTCTAGGCCGAAGGACGGCCGAAAAAAAAAAGAAACCACCCATGAGGAAGAGGTACAAAAGCGTACACACGACAATTCCTTTTCCTCTGCTATTTTTTTTGCCTGCGCCGAAGCCGACAGGACATGTAGAACGGTGGGAGTTGTTGTTGTTGTTGTTGGACTACTTCGAGGTTATGACCTCAAGGTCAAGGTCAACTTTTTTTTCGCACAAGTCCGAGTTGGTTTTAGAATACCGCCTCATCTCCCATCCTAAATTTTGTTCGGGTGGGATCCATCGGTCATTGGACAGATTTCTCTTCGGGGTGGGGTCTGGAAGCTTGTTGTTTCAGATCTTTCTTCAATCTTGAATCTGGCACTCACAAAAGTTTTGTTTATTTTTTAGATTTTTTTATATTCTTATTTTTTAACCTAGTCGAAACCGCAAGTCTTTGAACAAAGTCTGTTCTAGTTAAAGTTTTACTTTAAAGGCTAGAAATCCGTTTCCTGCTCTACTACGATAAGAAAAACGATTGTTATACTACAAAGGTCGCCTGGTTTTGTTAGATAAAGATTCGGCCTTGAGAAAAGGTTGGTTTAGAGAGAGGGAAAGTTTTTTTCCATCACTTTCTGTTTTTATGGTGGAGGAGGATGCCCTTATCATTCGCTGGCTGCCTGTTCAAATCGATGCGAAATGCCGCCGTAGGCATAATAACCATCCAGAAGGCGGCGGAAAGCAAGGGTAGCCTCCTTAAACATGCAAGGTTGGATGCTTTCAGGAAGCAGAGAGCCTCCCGCCGAAAACCGCAAAATTGGATTTTTTTCTCTTTTTTTGCAAAGGGCCAAGCAACGTCAGCGCCGACATTTTAGAAACCCAACAAGTTTTTTTCTTTCCATTCTTTTTTTAATGCCAGGCTCGGTTTGTTTCGACTGTGGATGCCTTCCCGGCATTTGTGACAACTAGCCAACTCGCGCGCCCCCTAGCCAACTTTCCCTTTCTGTGGAAACTAGTAATTTGTTAAAAATTCAGGGCTCGATCGAGCGAGGGATGAAAATAGAGTCCAAAAAAACCCACCCACCCCTCGGGAGGTTATTTTTTGGTATGTGTATCGGTCCTCGTCGAGCTTCAATATTGGACGAAGGGAAGGGGGGCCTGCAATCTGGGAGAAGAAGGATGTGATGCCCTGTGCATTTTTCATGAAGAGAGGGACCTAGGGCGGAGGCCCACCACACCCTCTTTACCTGCGGAACTCAGGTCTAAGACCTGTGATAGTTGTTCTTGTTGTTGGGAGGGGGCAGTTGGTCAGGGCCTTTTACTTCATCTTTGGTTTCATGAATTCACTTCGGGGTGGGATCCCAAAACTAGAGTTTTTCCTTTGTTCCATTTCGGATCTACTGTACAAATTCCGCAGATCGATCTTTGAACAAAGTCAGTTCTTGCTTCCCTCTCTGTTCCTATCACCTGCGGGACTGAGTCTATAAGCGGTGAGTGTTGTTGTTGTTGGAGGTGCGCTAGCTTTAGGTCAGTATACTGTAATATTCGACTTGACTTATCTCCTTACACACTATGTCCAAGTCAACAAAGTCAGTATTCAACCTTGGAGAACAAATTTATTGGTGAGATCCTGCTGACGATGGCGCTTCTTGATCCAAACTTGGTGTACTCCGAAGGCCTCGGGAACAAAGTATGTTCTTGTTTCCCCCTTTTTTTGCCTCTGAGGTGTCGCTGTGCGGTTCTAGGAGGGAACTTCTTTTTTGAGAGGGAAAATACGCTTACTTGTTGCGGCGCGAAGTGTTGCCGGAAAAGAAGCTTTTTATGCGTCTGCGTCTCGTGTTTTTCTTGTAAGACAACAATTTCTATTTAGCGCAAGTCGATTTTTTTTACATTTTTTAACGCGGGTTTTGCTTGCTGTCACAAAAGATGTTTGAAATATCCTTTTTTCCGAACCAATCGAAGAATAAAAAGATTTTATCGTGACGTAAGCACAAATTCTCGATTCCGTCTCTGCAAAGCGGATCCGGAGCGGAGAAGGGGAACTCCTCTCAAAGACTTTCCCCCTCTACTTCAGAGTACAACTTTTCTCCGTTTGATCCCCGTCGTCAAAAAAAAAGTGGAGAGGGGGAGAAATTTCGAAATCCCCTTTTTTGCAAAATCTCGGCTCTTTTTTTCATATTCTTTCTTTCTCCTTTTCCGTCTTGCAGGAACAGCCACCAGGTTCAGAGCGGCCTAGCCCCACCTGCTTCTTCCTCTACGGCCGCGGCGGCGGCGGCGCCTGGCGCGGACCCCTCATCGGCGGCGGCGGCTGCTGCTAGTGCCGCGGCCGACGGCGTCAGGGGCGGCGGCGAGACCGGCGGCAGTCCCGCGGGCGGCGGCGGCGGCGGCTCCTTCAGAAGCGGCAGCAGGCGGCAGCACCAGGTAAGAGCAATTTGATGCATGAAACCTTTTTCTGTAATCCTGTTGCTACTTCTTGTGGCTTTTGATCTGACGGTGTCGCCCCTTGTGTTAACCTGTATATGTTTAAGTAAGACCTTTTCACGTTTCCCCTTGCAGGCTGTGAGCGGCGAATACCAGCGGCAGCCCGGTGCTGCGCCCTCTGGCGGCGGCGGCAGGGGCGGCAGCGGGGACGAGGCCGGAGACAACCACAACCACCTTCACCACCACCAGCACCAACAGCAGCAGCAGCAGCAGCATGACAGGTGAGTGTCGCCGCCTGTCAAAAAGGGAGAAGACGTGTCTGGGACTGAATGACGTTGAAAGGCCCTGGGGTGAAAACGGGAGGGAGAAGGAGGTTCTACTTGATCCGATTAGGCTTCGAAGGAGAAGAGAAAGGTCCTTCTTTGCCGACACGAAAAAAAAGACGAAGACGACCGCGTGAGATTTCCCACCGTTTCCCTCCTCTCTTTTTATTCGATCCTGGACCGTTTTATGTTCATCTTTCCGCCGTACGAACCTCCTCCTCCTCCTCCACTATCCGTTTCCTCCATTTTCTCCTTCCCTTCAAGACCCTCAATCCTCGCTCAGTGCCCATATCTCGAAAGGAGGAGGAGGAGGAGGAGGAGGGCGTACTTTCTCGTCTCCTCCCTCCTCCACCGTTGTCAGATCCCCGCTCTTACATCTCAAACTTTTTACCCCCTCCCCCTCCCCCCGCAGGGCCCTCCTCTAACGTCCCCTCCCCCCTTTCCTTTTCAAAGCCGCGGCGGCTAGTTGGGGAGATGGCAGAGACAAAAAAGCCTGCTTGAGGGAGGACCGCCCGCTATGCAATCTACATAGAAAATTCCCTTATTTTTTACGTTGAACTAGCTTTGACGGACCTTAGTTTCGTAGTGATCCCTCTACCCCCATGTACTTGTACAGGAAAAGTTTTCGGATTTATTCAGAGATTAAATCGTTTCCAATCTACGAAAGCTTTTTTATTGGCGCAAAGGTGGGAGGGTGTTCCCCATATTTTCGAGGTCTTGTTTTTAATCTTTCGAACTTTCCCCAGCAAACTTACAGCTTGTACCTTACGTACACTTGTACTTTACAAAAAAACCAAACAAACCCAGTAGACACGATTTAGTTGAACCCGTAACTGCAACGAGTTCGAGCCGTGTGTCTGGCTCAAGCATTCAAATGAGCCTCCCTGCAACCCACCCACCCGTTTCCCCCGCCACCGACATGAATAATTAAGTAGATCCACCCCCAGGTTACACTCAAACAGTTGGTCGCCGCCGCAGACGGCTGTTGGAACAAAAAGACACAAATGAGAGTGGCGGAGAGCTTTTTTTGCCGCCAGAAGAAGGCAACACTTGTCCAAAGGACTGGACTGCCTTCAGATCCTTCTTGTCAAAGTCGAAACTCTTGACGAGCCCGTCGTCACAAGACGAAGTCGGGGAATATTCCGCCAACGGCGATTTTTTCAGAAACAGCAGTGAAGAGGGGGGGGGGCAAAAAAGGAACTACCCCCCACTGCCACTGCGACCAAGAGAGTTTTTTAATACTTTTTTCCGTGTCGTGCTTCCGTGTCGTGGAGAGCGCAGCACCGGTAGTTGTACGGGAAATAGTAGTAGGTTGTAGTGGAGGGAGGAGGGGGGCGGGTCCTCCCTTTTTTACGAGAGCGGTGCGGCGGCGGCGGCGGCGGCGACCGCGGCGGCGGCGGCGGCCGCACCACCACCGGAAGGGGAGTGGGGAAGGTTCCAACGTGAATGTGGCGGCAGCGGACGAGAAGGGAAGAAACTTTTTTTCTCTCGCCTCCCCCCCCACGAAGGCACCGCCTTCACGCAGTGTGAAGCCTCCGCCAGTGTACTAATGTCATAGTGCGAGGGAGGGGAGGCAAAAAAAGTCCATTTAATTTACCCAAGTGGGGAGGGCGAAGGAAAAGTGGGGAAATGTAGTATTTTTTCTTTTCTCTGATAAAGAGAACTTGGTTTGTACGCAGCTGCATTGCATGGAGAATAATCTGGATTCGGCCCTTTTGCCCTTTTTCCTGGGAGCGTTTGAGCCTGGAGGGGGGCAAAGACCACGGGGGCGGCCCCCAACCCTATCCTATCCCCCATTCTTCTTCTTTCCTATCTACGCAACATTGCGTGAATGATAAGTGACAAGGGGGGCCTTTCTTTGGGAGGCCCGCTTTGTTGCCTCGGAATTCGCCATCTCAGTGAAGGCTTTCCTTGCTGTGAAAGGGTAAATGTTTGGACTCTTTGGTGAATTCCATCTGGCACCAAATGCCGGGCATTTCCCGAGGGAGGTGGGAGGGTAGTAGGCCTTCTCATTCTGCTCCGCCTGTTTCTCCCGGGCCGCCGCCACCTCTTTTCTCTGCAGCTTTACTGTTTGGAAAGGAGGGTGGGAGTGAAGGAGAGGAGTTGTCATAATCATCTCCTCTTGTGTTTGGCTTCCTCCTCCTCCTCCTCACTGCGGCACTTGGAAACATTGCCCTGTTTCTTTCCTGTCCTTTCCCCGCTGCTACAGTGCTTTTCTTTCCCTGCCCTGACCTAAAAAAAAAGGAAGGCTTGCTCCCTAGCTCCTTCTTCTTCCCCTTATACACCCCGCTTTTTTTCCTGATTTCCCAGCCCAGATAAGAAGACGGAGGAGGTCGCGGGAGGGAAATGGGAAAAAGCGGGGTGGGTTGGTTGGGCCCAACTTCGCCCTACTCCTTCATATATCCCCCCCCTCGCTCCTCCAGTTGGGAGGGGGGAAAACGGAGTAGGTAGCAGGAAATTGGAACTGCCGCTCTGACGGAGGGAAGAAAAAGCGGCGCCTTTTGCCGTCACCCCATTCCCACACCCACCCCGAAAACCCCTCTCTCCCTTTTTTGTGATAAATTAAGGTCTGCCCCCGGCAGACGGATCCCTCGCCTCTCCTCTCACAGGGCAGGCCTGTTTGTACAGTTCTCTCTCTCCACAGGATATGGCAGAAGGTCACAAACAAGCCTACCACCGCCGCCGCCGCCGCCTCCGCCCTGATCTGATTTCCCCTCTTCCTCCTCCTCCGAGAAGTGGGAGATACCCCTCCGGACGTAGAACTGTGCTGCACTGCACCCGTACACAAGACATGCATCTCCTCCGTATCCCGAGCTCAAGTCACGAATGCGAAGATTGGGAGAGGGGGAGGACCAAAGAGATGTACGGGATGACAACCCAACCGCTGCGTCGTTGTCACAAAGGGCCTTTTCGGGTGTGGGACACGAAAAGTTTTTCTTGCAGACTGAAGCAAACTAAGCCATCTTACGAGCTTTTCGAATGAACACATTTTGCTATGCCACTCAGTCAAGTAATCTCGAGTGCCGGTTGGGGTTCGGCCGCCAAGAGCGAGAGAGGTCGGCAAGTCAAAAGTGGTGTACAACTGTGGAGACCGCGACCAGAAGAAGCTGAGGGACAGTATATCTTGCCTAATGCCCCCCCCCCGGTACCTCCGCTCCGGCCACCGAAAAGGGAAAATGGAAGAGAAAGATATCTTTCCCTCCATCCTCCTTTTTGGTTTGGGGCCATCGAGGGGCAGAAGAGTGCAGCATCCCTCCCTACTTCCTCGGCCAGTCGGTCGTCGGTCTTTCATTCACTCTGCGGGAAAGGAGGAGGGTTCCTTTTTGTCTCTCCTCTTACTGTACCTTTTCCCCCCTCCCCCCTGAATCCCATTATCGAGAGAGAGAGATGAGGGAAAGGAAGAAAGATCAGGATAAGGCACTCCCCCCTTCCTTGGGCCGCCGAAAGTTGGAAGCGGAGGCGGGAGGACCTCGGATGGATGGGAGATTCGCCCAATGCGGTTTGCCGTTGTTGTAGTCATTGATGTCACCTCCGGACCTTCTTAACGCATTGGGTACAGTTCCCAAATTGACACGAATCCACACTTGATATTTTTGCCTGCGGCTAAGCTGTCAGGTCCTAGAGCTGTGTAAGTTGTTTTTGTTGCAGGGGTGGTTGTTGTGGGGAGGGGGGGGGAGCAGTTTGTCAGAGCATAGGCTAGCCTTCTACTTCATAAATTCGCTTTGGGGTGGGAACCTCAACCAAAAGTCAGTCAGTTTACATATCTTTTGACTCCGGCTCTACAATTTCCTTTCGGGGTGGGATCCTCAACCAGAAGTCTGTTAGTTTACCTCTCTTTGACTTCAGCTATAGAATTTTTCTTCAGGGTGGGATCCTGAACTCTTGTTTTGTCTCAATGACCATGACGCCACAGGCCTTTGGACAAAGTCTGTTCTTGTTTGCTTTGATTTGGTGCAATTACCTGCGAAAAGTTAAATTTCGCTTCGATAGTCACTCTCCTTGCACAAGAAGTCGAAGTTTGGTTTGCTCTATTTCTCCCCCGGCCCCCCTCGTCTTTCCATCTGCCTCCTCCTCCGTGGTTTGCTCCTATGAAAAAGAGGAGACGACTGGATTAAGTCGCAAGATGTGTTCCTCCTCCCTCGGTGGCGACCGGTGTGTATGCGTGAAGGGAAAGGGGCCCGCAGAGAAAGAAAGAAACGGGATGGGTGGGGGATTCAATATCCACAACCGATAATCAAATTAGGAAAAGGAGAAGAGACAGGAGGGGGGACGGTTCGTGGAGAGGAGGAGGAGGGTATCCTTTTTTGGTCCCCCAAGAGACTGAATGAATAGGGGGAGGGAAGAAAATGGTGTTCACGGTTGCGCGCATGACATCTTTTCTCTCTCTCTCTCTTTTGGCTGGCTGCGATTCCGAGGCTCAAGTCTGTCTCACTGCCGTCTGACTCTTTTTCGGGTGTGCTGTAATCCCCACCGGCGACGGCGGCACCATTAAGAGACGGGGCCTCTTGTATGTATGTACCGAGGATCGCTAGCTTCGAACGAGCCTAGTAGATGGTCCCCGGCGGCGGCCTTTTATCAGCGCGGGCCCATGCGTCCATCCCTACCCCAAGCGGCGGCGCGGAGGAATCCCCCACCGACCTTTTCCCGAAAGTATCACACCCATTGTGCCCGCTTAGAAAAAGAAGAAGGGAGAAGGAAAAAAGGGAGTAGGGATAGACTGGGATGAAGAGGCGTCCTTAAGTCTTTGCTCTTTCGGACTTTGGGGGAGGGGCAAAAGCGAAGGACTTTTTACACTGCGTACGTACTGTAGGGTTCTCTGGCCGGAAGAGGAAGTCACTTCTTGGTTTTACGTCAGCGTGGTGGTGCTTATAGTGGTTTAATACAGTACTTGCTGTGTACAGTAATTGTCCATTATGTATTACGAGTGACACCTCCTCTTCTGAATGTACTATGTTTTTGTCCATTTCAGAGCCCTCCGCGTCTCCCGCACAAGCGTATCCTCAGGCTTTACCACCTCCTCCTCGGGCGGCGGCGGCGGCGGCGGCCCCCAGAACCTGCCTCCGCCAGACACCACGGTTGTCGCCGGCAGCGCGCCGCCGCCCTCTCCGGCGCCCTCCAACTCTGCGCCCGCCTCCGCCGCGGCCGGAACGGCCGCCTCCTTCGAGATCGGCTCGGGCCCTCACGAGAACGGCGGCGGCGGCGAGGGCGGCGAGAACAATGCTGCTGCTGCGGCGGCGGCAGCGGCGGTTATTGGCGATGCTCCGGACACCGTCGGGGCTTCCGCCGTCGCCGTCACCCTGTCTGGGGTCGCGGCTCCTTCTACTCCGCTCCTGGCCTCCTGCCCTACCTGCTCCCAGCCCCCTCCGCACGCCGCCCTCCTGCCGGCATCCCCGCTCACCCTTGAGCAGCTGCAGCGGGCGTCCCACCTCCTCGCCCCCGCCGCCGCCGCCGCCCTGCACGCCTCCTCGCTCTCCCCCGCCTCGGCAGACGGAGGAGGAGGAGGAGTCACCGGAGGAAACAGCTCCCCGACCTTCCTGGTGCCCGGGGGACACCTGATGGTGGATAAGTCCTCCTCCGTCAACAGCGTCTCCGCGGCCTCCTCCGCAGCGGCGGCGGCGGCCGCGGCGTCCTCCGTCGCCGCCGTCTCCCCCATGGCGCACTCAGTGGCAACGGCCCCAGGGGCGCTGGTGTCCATCGTCGGACAGGTGAGGGGGAGCGAGAGGTTGAAATGCTGGAAATTAGGTATATCTTTGAAGTTGGTGCGCGCCGCCGCGGCAGTTCCAACTAGGAGGAGGTCTCTCCCCCTTCGCCCCCTCCTGTCGGAAAGCAATCATTGTAATTGAGAAGACGTCGGGAGTGATCCTCCCCTTTCCCGCCCCCCTTTCTCCTTTCCCCTTCCTTGACGTGGAGTGACGGCTAGAGCAAGAACCCCCGGTTGGCTTCGGGCCGAAAAAGGCCTCCTTCTTTACCACGACATACTTTTGTACCCTTTCTCAGTTCTCAACACAGTTCTGAACAATGCCTGTTCTTCTTTTTTCCACCTCAGGATTCTGACTCGGAGTCTGGCGCGCGCGCCTCCCTGCCGCTGCCGGCGCCGCCCAACAACCGGTCCAGGCAGAAGAAGTTCCTCAAGACCTTCAGCCAGATGCCGCAGGAGGAGGTCGTCCTGCAGAGTGAGTTTTGCACACATTCCCCAAACTCGATCCCTTGCACACATTTTAAAGTGTTCGGGTAGGTTTCTTTTCCACTGGCATGCAATATGAATTGCTCGCTCGCTCCCACTGTGTTCTTTCATTCTCAGCGGCGGGGGAGGAATTGAGGATTTTTCTGCCGCATTTATTCCGTTTTTCTCACGTTTCCCAGGAGAAGAAG
>JAAUXU010059982.1_pt1 | contig 12060 bp, 6 predicted proteins | sample 7278151 | NCBI WGS metagenome assembly JAAUXU01 (sample SAMN14350113, study PRJNA611818) | marine sediment metagenome | isolation source: surface marine sediment (1.8m) | place: French Polynesia: Moorea | collected 2018-08 | reverse complement strand
CTTGCTCACATATGGTTCCAAACTTCCAGTAGTAAGATATTTTGGGAGGTAAAATTAGTTTCAGGCGACCAGCACTTATACTGATTTTTTACATTTGAGGGCCAGTCCATGCATGATTCAGCATATTTAGGACCAAAACAAAAAAGTGGGAAATAATTGCAAGACTCCTGGACAAATGCTGCTTTTGATATTTGGTAGTTCTAATGTAACTTTGGAAATTTGATTGGTTAAAAGAATGCTATACTTTACTGAAGGAATATACTTTCTGAGCTAGGGACGAATTTCTTGGCAGCTTTAAAATGATAATTTTTTGTTACTGTACATTGGAATGAAGACCTACTTTGACTAGTATAAAATTTCACACGTACCTCAGCAATATTTTTAGGCAATATGTTAATTAAAACTTTTGCCAATTTAAAGGAATCTCAACTATCAACAAACTATATGTGTCCTTACTTTCTTTTTCATATAGGATCATATTCCAGAATGCGGGAAATGTTGAATTTGATGGCAGCAATTTGCACTGGAGCAAAACAACAAGATTGACAAATAATCTTTACAAACATTTTATGTACACACGGCCTTGCTTTTGTTTGAGAGCATAGCAATAGCTTTGACAAGTTCCAATTTGTAAACTCTCCTTTGCCGAGGGAGGCAAAAAAAAAATAGAACTCAAGAGGTGGTCTTCAAAATGGTTATGAACATTGTTCATGTAGGTACGATATGGTGCATCGTTCACAGCAAATAATATCTCTTGAGTCTTGAAGACCTCAAGTGAGCTTGTACAATGTGGCTGATCTATCATTGTAAACAGGGATTCCTTTCATTATTTGTTTTTAAAAATCCCTGGTTAGTTCAGTAAATTATGTTGGGCTCCTCGTAGCCTTGGATCAGTGAAAAAATATGGGAAACTTCCACAGGATATGTTCATCCAGTATTGGATTAAGCTTTTTCAAATGCTAAATTGATGGTATTGCTGCAGTATTCACTTCATGCAGCATCGTGCGAATCCCACAAACTGACCAACAAGACAAAGACCACTTGAAAACTCACCCCTTCTCCCGTTTGGCTCCTGAACTGGGGTGACACCGTGGCAAAGTACTGCAAGTCCGTGAGCGTGCCCGTCCAGGAGGTCTTCCTGAGGGCGGCCTCCCCGCTCCACTGCGGCCGGTGGACGTTGCGCCGGACCTCGGCACGGGGAGAGCAGAATATCACGTGCCCGCAGGACTCGTTACGGCCCTTAAGCATCACCTGCCAAAAAAGACATCTTTATGTCTGTTTCTCCAAATGAAATGAATGTCGTTCTTACCTGGCAGTTTTCGAACATGATGATCCAGCTCTCGAAGATAATGTCCTTGAGTATGGACCCCTTGAGAAGCTGCTGCTGCCCCCGCTGCGAGGAGAGCTGCAGGGTGTCGTCTGAATTCGGGGTTTGGTCGGCCTCGCGCACGATCTCGCCGCCAGTCCAAGCGTTGATGATGGACCAGTTCAGCTCGCCGCCCTATTACGTAGATTGAACGAATATCGAATTGAAATAGGATTATAATAATTTCTTTTGACAGTTCTAAATGTCTCACGTCTGGACCCTTCCTGCTCGGCCGCGGCCTGTCGAGCGTCTTCCTGGCGGCCTCCATCTGCCCGTGCTCCTCCGCCGACTTTGTCATGAGCACGTCCCTGGAGAGCTGCTCCCTCAGCTTCTGGTCCCTCCACCAGTTCTCGTAGAGCGAGAAGGCAAGGTCCCGAGTGGGGATGGTCCAGGCGCAGTTGGCGCCCGTGACGATGAACAGGTACTGCGGCATGGGTTGGCGAAGGTGCTCGTTCTTCTTCAGCTGCATCTTGAACTGCACCTTCTCGATCGAAAGGAAGAAGTGCTTCTTGACCTTGCTAGAGCCACCTGGACTGCCTCCTCCTCCCTCCCCCGGAGCCTGCTGCTGCTGCTGCTGCTGTTGTTGTTGTTGTTGCTGCTGCTGTAGCCTGATGACGGCGTCGCTGAGCGAGCACTCGCTGGACTCGTTGGTCCACTCAATGGATGGCCTTCGGATGAGGGACTCTCTGGGCGCGCTCCTGGCTCGAGAGGAGTATGAGGCCTGGAAGGCGATTCCTCCCTCCGCCCTGGCCTGGACGCCCTCGGCGTGGAGGATAGAGGTCCAATAGTTAAGCTCTAAGCGGTGGACGGAGAAGGTCTCCACCCGAACGCGACGAAGGTGGCGGAGCAGGGTCTTCTTCTTCCATCCCTCGTCGCACCCGAAGAGTCTCCCCTTGCGAATGGGAGGCGAAGTGCTGGAGAGCACCGAGCTTCGCATCAGCTCCTCCACCCACTTGACGGTGGAGCTCAACATCTCCATGGCCACGTAGCCCTTCTCGTCGTCCCCGTCCGAACTGTCGGAATCGCCCTCCCTCCTCTCCACTTCCTCCACCGTCTTGACCTGCACCGCCATCTCGAACCCGGTAGACCTGAAGTCTGCGTAGCTGTCCACCTTGGCCTTGATCGCTGCAGCCGAACCCGCCGTCACCGAGACCTGGCGGTGGCTGGTTAGCCTGACGGCAAAGTGCTGCCTCGGGTTTGCCCCTCCCAGCGACTGCCAAGTCAGCCGCAGCCGCAGCCGCAGCCTGGGCACGTGTAGCGGCTTGCAGTCCTCGTACTCCGACCTGGTCCTGATCCTCAGCGCCAGGTCCCTGCAGTCGACGGCGGCCTCGTCCAGCTGGCTGCTGACCACGTTGCAGGCGCGGCAGGTGAGCTCCACACGCTCGCCAGTGTTGTAAGGGTCCATGGTGGTGAGGAAGTGCAGTGCCACTCCTTGGATACGGACGGAGGAGCGGCCGTGCACGAAGAAGCGAATCTTGTCCCACCAGGGCAGGGGGGGAGAGGGGTCACGGGAGCGTCTACCGAACAGGTAGGAGAGGGAGATGGTCACCTGTCCCAGGACAGGGTCCAGGCAAGGCCCCAGGCTGGCGGAGAAGGCCTGGCAGGAGACGTTGAGGTCCTGGTATACCTTGACAGACTTCATGCTGCGCGGCAGCTTCCAGGGCCCGTCGGGGAAGGCTGTGGGGAGGGCCTGGACGTACCACTCCTGGTCCGAGGCCTCCTCCTCCGCCAGCAGCACCGGCCCCCAAGCACGAAGGTCCTGCAACTTGATGAGGGGGAAGCCAAAGTCCCTCAGGGTGACGGAGATGGTCTCCGCCTGGCCCTTCACCCAGCGGAAGATGTTGGTGTTGAGCTGGAGGTCCCTGGGTACGGCCGTCTTGCCGTCGCTCTCCTGCATGAAGGCCAGTGCGGCCTCGACGCTCTCCATCGATGGGTCGGACAGCACGAAAAGCTTGAAGTTGGTCACGCTGAGGTCGACGAGTGGCTCTATGGCCTCCCTGGTCTTGAGACCCCTGGCCCGCTTGGTGTACAGTTCCGCGTCGCGCTTCTTGAGGGTGGAGTAGAGCTCCTCCACCTTGGCGCTGGAGAGAAAGGAGGAGTGGGACTGGCGCAGCTCCTCGATCTTCCTCTGGAGGCACTCCCGCCGCTTCTGGGACTCGTGGAACTCGTCCTCCATCAGTCGGTAGTTCTCCCTCAGCCTCACCTCGAATACGTCGTCCTCCACCTTGCAGGAGATCCTCCTCACGTAGATCAGCATGTCGGGGAGGCACTTGGAGGACTTTGAGGAGGGCGAGGCGAACTCTTCCTGCATCGCTGCCGCCCTCCTCAGGGTCCTCCTAGACCTGCTGTCTCCTACGTGGAGTTGCTTGGCCCACTTGAAGTAGCCGATAACGTCCGCGAGGAAGGGACGATGCAAATCCACCTGGAAGGGCACCTCCAGGGAGCAGGAGTCGGCCGAGAGGTTGACGCAAGGGTTGGAGGCCAGCCTAAGGTCCCTGATGCCGGCCCCGGACCTCATGTCGGACGGGGCGGCGCTATAGGAGGCCATGAAGGACCGCAGAAGGAGGACACGAGAGGTTGCGGCTGCGAGCGAGGGGCTTTCCAGGCCGGCGGAGATGGTGGCGGCGGTGGCGTAGTTCTCCCTGGAGGCCGGGGCCAGGAAGAGAACGGCCTCGGAGAAGACGACGGAGGCCACCGTGCAGTCGCAGTGGAGGCTGGCGGTCAGCTCGGGGACCAGAAGGGAGAAGGAGCGCAACGCCCTGGAGGGATCCTTCTCTTCGTCCAAGCCCTCCGCCGCGTAGGAGAAGGCGTTCTCGTTCTTCAGCTGGCGGAAGCTCTCAAACAGCGAGAGGTGGAGGTCAGGGTGCCAGTGGAGCCTAAGAGATCCGCGAAGAATCACCTGGACGCTCATTCCGGATGTCCCTCCTCGTTCCAGGCTGACCTTGACGGACTCGATCTTTTCCACCACGTCGACGCGCCTTGGAGACTCAGTCCTGAGCACGCAATCGGACAAGAGGGCCTTGGACTTTCTCGTCTTCTCCTTCCACTTGGACTCGGAGAGGACCTGATCACATCTACAGCTTAGCACAGACTTGTGCTTCTCCCCCACTTGGACCCTGGCCGATACATCTCTGACCCTGACCACGACCGCATTCTTCTTCTTTGATTTGGAGACACCCTGAGCTGTAGCCGGCCTCCTGTTCCTCCTGATCTTGAGGGCCAGACTTCTCAGGGCAGACACGTCCGCGAAATTGAGGTCCGCCGCCACCGCGACCACCTCCGTGTTGGAGTTCCGCTGCGAGTCTACGTCGTGGGACAGCTTCTGCAGGAAGAACACGTCCTTCTCCCCCTCTGCCGCCAGGACGTCCTTCCGCACCACCGACAGTTTGTCCAGCTGCACGTTGGCCACTCGGAGTCCGGATGAGGCCGAGACAGCGTCGCCGTCCTCAACCAACAGGGTGACGCTCTCTAGTGCCACGGAGAACCTGTTCCCGATGGCTGATGAAGAGGAGGAGGTGGCCGACGACGAAGTGGGCTGGAATCCGGGCGGGCGACGCTTGGCGTTCAGGCGGATCTTGGAGAGCTGTGAGAGGACCCTCCCTCCGTCCGCCTGCATCAGGGCCACAGACCCCAGGTCCATCGAGAAGACTCCCTCCCGCGAGAGGCAGACGTCGGAGGATTCCAGCAACCATGGCTGCTGCTGCTGCTGTAGTTCCTGCTGCTCTTCCTCCTGACTATTGCTGACGTTGTTGCGGACCGCCCTAAAGCTGGCCATGGCTAGCTCCAACTCCCCTGTGCCCGTCCAGTCCGCCACCACGTTCCCCGCCTCGGCCGAAACCGAAACCTTCTCCGAGAAGACTCCCTCCGGAGAGAAGTCCACCTCCAGCAGCGGGCAGCGGAGAGAGTGGGCCACCGGGTTCCCGCCGCGGTCGTCCTCACGCCAGGACCGCGGCCTTAGCCTGGCATCAACACAGCGCAGCCTGACCCTAGCCTGGCCCGGCACCTTGCCCAGGGAGATGGTGGCGGCCGTCAGGACCGAGGAGGATTCCTCTGCCCAGTACTCCACCTGCCGCACCTCCAGCGAGACCGCCGCAGCCACGTTGTTCAGGAAGAAGCGCTCCACCAGGCGGGTCAGTTTGTCAAGCACAGTGTCCACGGCACCTCCCAGGTCTCTCCTGATGGCGCGAGGCCTCTCCGAGACGACGTCCTCGCCTCCGCCCGGATCGAATGCCCCTGGAGGCTCCTTCCTGAGCCTGACCCCCTGCAGGGTGAGCAAGAAGATGCCCTCCCTGCTGCCGAAGTTGCTGTTGACCTTGAGCCCGACCTCGTCCACGGTGGCGCCCCAGGCCATCCCCGCGCGCATCTCCACCCGAAGGAACTTCATGTGCAGGAGCCTGAAGTGCGACCTGACCACCCTGAGCCCCATCCCGCTCAGGGCGGCCGACAGGAGGCGCGGCAGGAAGAGCTTGACCGCCAGCAGGGTGGAGGCGGTCGCCAACAGCAGCAACACCAACATGATGATGGGATTCTACTGTACTTGGACCTGGCCAACACGAATATGTGTGTATTGTAACTTGTAACTGTGGTGTGTGAGACTGTAAGTTGGAACTCTTTTAGGACATTTCCGGAAATATTTTTTCGTGTTTTCCTCCACTTTCCTTCTTTTCTGCCGGGCAGGCAGGCAGGCAAGACAGAAGGGGGGAAAAGCTGTTGCATGCAAAACTGCGCACGCGCAGGAAATTTGTCGCCCTATCTTGGGAAATAAACGCGCTAACAGGTAATAATTTGTAAATTTGTAGAAGAAATAGTTTTTTACTGATGATATAGCATCATTTTCCTAAACTACATCTGGACCCATTATACTTTATAGGACAAGTACGTAATGTTGGTGAAAAATGTTGGTGCATTTGTTTCTCTTTCAGAAATCTTTAAAACTTTTTTTGCAGTTTTTCGGACAAAACAAAATGTAAACATACTAGGCAGAAAATTTTGAAAGTGATTACTGATTAGTGATTAACATTTAACAGATTAAGTGACATTTGTCATTTTGTCGATGTGAAGAAAAGACTGAACTGAAGAAGAGTCACTTAGGTTGAAAGGTAAAACTTATTATTTTTGTTTATGATTCCAGTGGTACAGAACAGAGGCTGGTCCAGCAGGTCCACTCCTTGTTCCTCCTCTCAGGATGGAAGTTGTGGTGGCCTTGAACCCTCACGTGTTTGCGGGGGAAGAGGTCACCCTGGCAGAGGCCCTGGAGAGGCTCAGGGAGCAGGGGAAGATACTCAAGTCCACCAGGATCAGCCTCGTCAGGACTGAACAAGTAGAGTCAGTCACCTGGGCAAAGAAGCAGCAGGACCAGGATCGGGTAAGACGATCGAAAAATTGGCAGCGAAGAAGTACCCGGTACCCTCATAGTGTACATCTTATATTATTTTCCAGTCCACCGACCCAGTCCTGAAAGCCTGCGTGCGGACCTTAGATACCCTGGCGGAGGAGCGCCGATTGGACAAGACTGAAGCTTCAGCGGGAGAAGCCTTCGGGGTGGAGTTCAGGGAGGACGGCGTCTCCCTCCTCATCCTGGAGGGCGAGGGGAAGGTGCCAAAGAAGCTGGAAGACATCTTCCTCAGACTCCAGAGGTCTTGCAACGTCAGCGTGCTTCGGGCCAAGCACGGGTTGGCGGAGATGATCGCCAGAATCACCAGGTGCTGCCCTGCTTGCATCCACGTTTTTGTAAGGAATTGTAATTGTGTCCTTTTTTCCAGGGCCTACTGCAAGGACTCGGAGCCGTCCAACCCCTACGTCCCCACGAAGAAATGCGAGGTGAACCTGAAGACGGGCCAGGCGCTGGGGATCCTCAACCTGTGGGAGCAGCAGTGGGACCTGCTCTGCAAGCACGCCATGGCAGGGAAGAGGAAGAACCGTCCGCTGCAGGGCATGTCGCCGGCAGAGACGAGGCAGGCGGTTTTAAAAGCTATCCTGGAGGGGGACACGCCGCACCGAGATCTCAAGAGCTACCCGTTGCTCAAGGAGATGCTCTTCCTGCCGGAGGAGGAGGACGGCAACCATTGATCCAAGCAAGACCAAGATTCCAAGACCCCAAGAGCGCGCGCATGATTCAAAGCGAAGGCAAGTGATACTAGAGACAGTTTCTTAAAAACTCATCAGTCCTTTTTATTTACTCCGCCGTGGCCTTTCTTAGAGCCGACGGCATCGATGCTGATAGTGGTGGGAAGGAAAAACACGACAAATAAAAAAAACAACTGTAATTCTCTGTTCTTTGTCCTTGAGACGAGGGGGGAGGATTTGTTGGTTCAAGTTAAACTCACTCTAGATTTGAAGCAACTTTTCTTCGTGCTTGGTATAAAAAGGGTAGGGCCAGGGGCGGGTTTTCGATTCTTCCGTCTCCTTCACGTTGGAAATTTGACTATAAAATGGCAGTGTTACATTACAGTGATGAGGAAGGAAAGATTGTTCTTCTCGACGGGAAAACTTTGTTCGGGCGGTTGGATGGGGAGTTGGTGTGCTTGTTGTAGTTGTATGTGTGGTGAATGGAGAGATCTGAGTTACTTTTGCAGTCTGAACTTTTCGTAGATGTCTAGGAGCTCGTCCAGGACATACTCCTCGAGCAGGATGAAGCCTTTGAGCGTCCGGTCCTGCTTCCGGGCGCACTTGAAGCAGTAGACCTGGTGCTGCTGCCTGCGCTCCTGGCCCTTGACAAACAGAGTGTTGAAGATCTCCTCGTCGCAGACGCAGCAGTAGTGCGCAGGCTCGTTCTTCTTCCGTCCGTGGAAGTATCGCCGGACGCCCAGCTCTTTGGTGACGGTCAGGATCTGCACGACGGTGCGCAGGCTGGAGGTGAGGACGGCCTTGATCACCCGGTGGAGGGAGGCCTCCCGCACCACGATGTTGCGGGCCAGGTTCCAAGAGAGAAAGAGCATGGCCACTATCGACTGGTAGCGGTGCACCTTGTTCCACTCGTACCTCTCCATAGCCAGGTTGAACTGCCGCGTGGTGAGGGGCCCCACGTTCCACGCAATGTTGTTGCACCAGCCGGTGGCCTGAACCCAGTGAACACACCCAGCATTGACCCAGACCAGATCTCCTGGCTTCTGGAGGAACCTGTAGGTGGGGATGCCTCTGCTCACTAGGTCCGTGATGTTGGGCCACCAGGACCCATGCAGGTAGCTCAGTCCATTTTTCTCACACATATCATTCACTAGGGGCCAGTACTCGTTTGACACGCCAAACCACTCAGAATCCCCTGGTCCAATGTTGATGTTCACTGCACAGAAGTTGTTGTTCTCCTGGTGGCCGGGGGTCCTCGCACAGGGCACCTTCATGTACAACTGGACAGTGTTCATGCCCAGAATCTGGTGGCCCGTGTGCGAGAGCATGTTTCCCGCTGACGCCACCCTGGCCCAGGCGGGCAGCTTCATGAGTTCCTGGAGCTGGGGCGCCCACTTCCTCTCATCTGACAGGTCGCAGTTGGTGCCGAACTTGATCATCCGGCGGGTCTGCTTGGAGGAGAAGTCGTACTCGGGGTTGACGCTCTTGTCCGGTCCTGCCATAGCCTCCTTGAAGCTGGAGGCCTGGTACTCGGCGTACTTTGAGATGGTGGTGTGCGACCGCGAGGAGGAGCAGTACCACACCTGCTTGGTCATGGTGGGCTCCCAGTTCTCGTTGGCCGTTTGCTCCATCTGCGTCCGCACCTCCACAGGGTGGTTCGGGTGCGAGTTGACGAGCGTGCGGGTGCTGTACAGGCTTAGGTCGATGTCGCACACCGTGGCCAAGTTGCGCACCAGCACGATCGGGTGCTGAAGACAGATCTGGTAGAGCTGCGGGGAGTAGGCGTCCTCCGCCGTGGGCACGAAGATGCTGGGCGTGGGCGGGAACACGTCTCCCACGGCGGCCGGCCGGGGGTGCCCGGGGGACTCGCTGGCCTTGGGCGCCATGGCCGCGTCCAGCTTGCTCATGAGGGCCCGCACCTTGGCGGTGCCCACGGCGCCGGGGCCGGGGACGCCCCCGCCGTTGGAGGCGGACGAGGCGGTGGCCGGAGGCATGGGGATGGGAATTGCACTAAAGTTTTTGTTGTTGCTGTTGCTGCTGCTGTTGCAGCTCTGCTGCTACATCATGGCAGTGTGGAAGTGTGAGCACAAAGGCCTTTTATGTCGGCCGGGACGGAGAAGCGGGCGGGAGGCAGGCGGGACACCGAGGAGGCCTCCCTTGTCCACCTGGGGGAAGTGGAGAACACTCGCTTTTGTTGCTGGTCGCCCGCACCAGGGAGACCCAATGACGGACCAAGGGGCCAGGAGGGGACGGGGAGGGCGCTTCTTGGGGTCGCTATCGGCACTTCTGGGTTGACCACAGCCCGGATTTTCGTCGCCCAGGAGGTCCTCCTTGATGTTGGGCGGCCCCTGGCGCCGCAGGTGCGGTCGTACTCTTTCTTATTTGTCCCACAGGTAATATTACTGCTCTCCTCACTAATGTTGTGTCTGTCTCCCGTTCCTCCTGCTTCTGCTTCCCCCTCTCCCCCTTCCCCTTCTCCCCCTCCTCCGGCCAAGGCTGCTCCGCCTCCGCCGCTCCCTTCTCTTCCGCCATTGGCGTCCCCCTCCCCTCCCGCTTCCTCCGTCCCTGAGCCGCCGCCGCCACACCGCTCCACTCCAAGGCGAAGGCAAAAGCCAAGACTGCGGCGGAGGCGGAGGCGGAGGAGACGCCTTTCCCCTCCTGGTCCGTCGTGGCGGGCGGCGCTCCGAAGTGGGACACCAACAAGGAGGGAGACCTCAAATGGAGATCCACCGGGAATAACACGAAAAATCCAAAAGAGCACGAAAGAAAACTCAAAACGAATGAATAGTTATTTCTCCCTATCTTCCTTCCAGGTGGCACGGTTACCAAGCGCTCCTTCTACCTGGCCCTTATCATCGGAGCTACTGCAGCAGCAGCAGCGCCAGCAGCAGCCGCTTTTTCCTGCGGTGTTCCTCCCGCGCGTGCCCCCCCTCCCCCCCCCCTCTTTCTCCCGCCTCCGTCTCCGCCCTCCGTCGTACGGAGTTTTGCTTCCCCCCTCCCCCCTCACGCACATCAGAAGAGCATTCACCCCAGTATGCAGTACTGTAAGTGCTACCCCCTCCCCCCCCCCTCTTCTCCCTCGTCGTTTCCTTTCCCTCCATCTCCTCCTCATTCTTCTTGTTTTTTCCCCCTTCTCCGCAAGAATGGAGGAGGGGGAGGAAGAAGCGTGGATGTAAGAGACGCTCCCCCATACCACCACCACCACCAACCAATACCACCGCCGCCGCCTCCATCACCCCGTTCTTTTTCGTAGGGAGAAGACCCGTCTTGGCGATCACAGGAAGGAAAAGGGGGAGGGGATGGTCTTACAAAAGTGTTGCTTCCCGCCAACCAACCTGCATGCTATGATGGAAGGGGGAAAGACCTAAACACGTGGTCCAAAAATGCCATTGTTACTTTTATTAAAGCCCAGACAATCATAGTTCTAGACTCTTTTTTTGCGGACGAACACATTTTCGTGTGAAAACACGTGTAATGCATTTGGGAAGGTGACACTTTTTATGTCTTTCGATATGGGGGCCACATATTGCGACAGCCAGGCCTTCTTTCTCTTTCTCCGGGGTGAGAAATGCGACGGCCAGATATCGGACCGTCGTCTCTCGTGTCTTCTTTCTCTCTTCATCGAACGAAATGATTGGGCAACAAACACGGCAACAACAGAAGATATGCCATGCAGAGAAAGTTATGTGTTGCGACACGTACTACACACGCAGGAAGCAGTCGTTTTCGTCTATTATTTGATCCAACTTTTTTAGACGAGGAACAGTTTTCACATCGTAATCGAACGTACTACGTACTACCTTTTCAGAGAAAGGATTATTTACACTTGAGTGAGTCGAAAGAGTGGACTTTAGGTTGCCTTGTTTCTTTCGACAAGTTGCTTACTCGAGAGCGAGAGGTATTATCACCCGCTCGCAACTACATACAGTATACTCGCCTGTGCTGTACCTAGTGCCGCGCATTTTGCAGCGGAGGTCCCGAAAATGACCCCTCCCTTGTCCCTTCATATTATATGGGCAATTTCGAGTCCCGCTCTCTGGAGGCGGCGGCTGCGGGAAAAATAAATGTTGGTCGACCCCCCTCCCATCCCAAGTGGGCTGGTGGTATGGATGAGGGAGGAGGAGGGTAAAGAGGGGGCCTGGACTGGAGTAATGTGAGCGCCAAAGTGAATCGCCCTCCTCCTCCTCCTCCAACAACAACTCCGCCCCCTCCTCCTCCTCCGACGACGACGACGACGAATAGCGTGACCCCCTCCCTCTTCCTTCCTCCTCCTTCGCGGGAGCCGTGCTGGCATGGACGGAAGGGGGAGAAAGAAGGAAGGGATCGATGTCCCCCCTACTCATGCCAAAGGGCTCTCTCCGTGGCAGGCAAAAGGCCTTTCTCAGCAAAGCGCGTTCCGAGGAGGAGGAGGAGGAGGAGAAAGCCCCATGGCTCTGGAGGGGAGGGAGGGGGAAAAGGAGTAAGGGATTTGGAGAGCGCCGCCGTCGCTCTCGATAGGAAGGCTGGTGGTCTAAAGCCGAGGAGGAGGAAAGAAAGCTTCTTAGGACAACTACTGCGTTGTAGTATAGTATGGAGGTGCAGAAGTGTTGCCTGACTGACTCTCTAGCCTCAGGCGGAGGAGGAGGAGG
>JAAUXU010048830.1_pt1 | contig 12070 bp, 8 predicted proteins | sample 7278151 | NCBI WGS metagenome assembly JAAUXU01 (sample SAMN14350113, study PRJNA611818) | marine sediment metagenome | isolation source: surface marine sediment (1.8m) | place: French Polynesia: Moorea | collected 2018-08 | reverse complement strand
GTTGCTGTGATACACACAAAACATTCCTGACAGTTTCAGGAGCTTACATAACAATTAATGTTAATAAAACTGTTAAAAACCAAGTCCCAGTTTGAATTGACCAGGGTGTAAAGTCGCATTAAAATTCATGAAAATCAACATCAATTAGCTTGTTTTTTTACCTAAAAAGACAGGGGCAAAATTGACATCTTCTCGCTGGGTGCTCTTCCATAAGCAATCAGCGTATTTGAACAGCTGCCTGATGAGTGACAGCATCCTGAGGTTTCTTGGCAAAGAGCTCCAATCTGACATTTAGTTCCAAAATGAATTAAAGATCCATGACTACTTAGTAACCCCGAGGCCAACTTCAACTAGCATTTTCTGGAAGATCAAAGGACATCTGACGCACCCGGTACTTCGTGTTGACTGACGGCCTCGTAGTCAGCCGTGTGTCTTCCAAGACCATTCGAGAAAGCAAATACATGTATTTTCTCCCCCCCCCCCCCCGCTTTACATACATGAGGTAGACACCACTCTAGGGGTGACATCAAAGTCCCCAAAGTGACTGTGCACAAGATGTTGTAGTCCATATTTTGTTTAGTTGTTTGCCTTTTTGCTTTTGGCTCTCCGTAGCCGCAGAGCGGACAAGCATTGGATATTTTTCACGGTCCATCTTCGACATCATAAAGACTTGATGTTCTGAGGGCCTTCAGCATTGACCCATTGATTACGTAAGAACCTTCAACGTGCATGTAGTTATGAGTCATTTCTAACCCTGCTATGTCGAAGGTTGACTGCATTTTGGCAAAATTGCAAAATTGTTTTTGACTAAATACCTGAAAAATGGGTCAGCTTGGCCAAAACGTTTGAAGGAAAAAAGAAGGTCAGTTTTGGCTGTCTATGTATATGAAATGACAGTAAGATATGTGGAACACTTAAAGGGTGAGCAATATATGGGTTGCATGAACGCACGTTGCTTTGACCAATTCCAGCCAAATGCGTGCTTCGGTGGCAAGAATGATATGGGCAGCAGGCATCGACATGGGCTTGCATATAACAGTCAATTTGAGCGAAACAAAATATCAGTGTTGGATGAACACTCTTAAGCACTTCATCACTTACACTACTGATCTTTTTACAGTCAGTCAATCCTTTTACAAGTTACTGAAAACAGTCTGAAACTTCATTCATACGAACTCTCTAAAGTGACTTCCCGAAAAAGTGTCGCTTAAAGGTGATGTTAAGATGTCAGAGCACCTGCTTCATTTCTGGGCTGTCGGCCTCCTATTATTTATCCACAGTATATGTGCATTCCCTCTTTATCTTGCAACCTGGCTGAAGCATCGAGCTCTTGATTGTAGACTTGTTTTCCTTTTTTTGTGATGAGCCAAGTAGCTTGTGCAGTCACAGACATTGACAGCAACATCATTCTCTTTCCATCGATGTAGACACGGCTTTCATACAGTGGAGTCACCGAAACACGAGGCCAGAACGTTATTTTTCGTCTCTCAATTCTCTACGGCACTTTGGACTGGATCACGTCCGTGCTGAATATCTGACATCATGACCTGCAGGAATCATCTGATCTCCATGCCGACGCAGGACGTCTTCTCATCTTTGACTGATGGCCCGTCATGATCGACTACGTTCGTGCTCGAGCAGGCACAAAGTACTGGAAAATATCGTGTCCTGCAAGGAAGGTAATAATATGTCCACACGAGACACGTCAGAGTGTTTAAGTGGTCACGAAAAATATGGGGCAATTTCCCCCCTAGACGTCCATCCATCCATCCACACAGCGAGGCTTAACTCTTTCCTTTCTCCAAACAACAGCTTACACTGTGTGTAACTCACGTGTGTATGTACACATACATATATTATACACACAGTTCTATTGATAGTGCATTCTCTACGCAGTAATGCACGGGTTTCTTTTCTTTCTTCTCTCAAAGCATCGCAGACAATGCACGTAGATAATGCTAGAAATCTCTTGGGCATAAACATGCTTTATGGGACGGAAAAAAGGTTCGTGAGTGTGAAATATTGCGTGGCCGTTACTTCACTTACGGGAAAGTTTCTCCACTTTCAAGGCCTAATAAGTGAAGTTACTAGTTACTGGAGGAGAGAGAGGGGGAAAAATGCTGTCCTGGCTATTACGGGTAAGCCGGGTTGGCCAAGATGCGTGAGATGTTTCCAATAACGCACCAGCAAAAGCATCTGCGTGCAGCAACAAACGAAAACAGAGCAGAAAATGCTGTTCTCCAAGTGACACTGACCAACTTGGTCAGTGTGAATGATGTTGCTGTTACTCTGCTTTCTCGGCTATCACTGGACTGTTCTGTTTGAATGCAGAGCAGATCTCTTGAGCAGCTGAGATCTCTTGACCGCTTCTTATCTTCTTCTTTTCTGATCCTGAAGGAAAACGACTGCATAACTACCTTTCCTTCACACCTCTGGTCGAGGGGCAAATAAAATCTCTACATGAGTCACCCTGTGCGGAGTGATTCAAATAAACTGGGGCTCATTACTTGCCTAATGTCAGAGGACATGTGGCTCTCCTCCTCTCCAGACCTGGACGACGGCATCCGGGTCATTCTGGACAGAAAGGAGGGGCCACATCTGCACTTAATTTGAAAGTCCCGGGGCCTCTCTGACGAAAGCGTGGGCCTCAATTGCCGAGGAGGAGGTCCGAGGTTTCAAGGCCCTGGTCAAGGTCAAAGATGGGCACTCCGAAAAGTGATATCTTGCACGTGCTCCTTGTCTTCGGGCCCGCCTTTCTTGTTACATCTATTTCTCTGTTTTTGTTTCTACTTGGCGAGTTATTCAGCGAGGAATACGCATCAGTTTATCTGAATCACCCAGTTCAGAATGGAGCAGGACCTGTGAGACTCGGTTCTCCCACCCCCGGACTCACGCGGCGAAGATGTGTTCGACGACTTGGGTCAATGCAGGTGTAAACGCCCCACTTCTCTTCACCGTGGATCTTGACGACGACGCACTCGTTGGCGCAAGAGAAGTTGACAGCGGCCAAATTTGTCCATGAAACGTCCACAAGGCGGACGTTGTGAAAGGTTTCGCGGATTCCGTTGCAGTCAGTCCCACGCGGAAAGTGCATACACAGATTTCACCTCTCTGCCACGATCCATAACACCGCCTTTGTGGCTGGCAATGGTGCCGAAGAGGTTGGCAAACATGAAATGGTTCTCAGCAGCCGCGGCCTCATCGTATTTCGCAGTCATTCATCCACACAGGTACTATACTGCAGAAGCTCCTAAACTCGACTACTTCACCAGAAGAGGAGAGCCCAAATAAACCTCCATCTCTTCATGCTGACGAGGATCGTGTACTTCACCGACAGCTTTTAGTCATACTCTTCCAGCTACAAATTTTACAAAGACACACGTACGGAGATGTTGGGCAGCTTCCTTCACCCGCATATGCAGGGTGACACACAGGAAATGGGGTTTTCCTATTCGCTTATGACTGTACGAGGTCAACAACATTGACTGTATGGTCAGATCCATGGAGCAGAGAGATGCGGAAATGACATGCTCCGGACGATTCCATTGATCATATTGGATCAGCGATGCAATTTTTCACCTCTGTCATCTTTGATAACGTGAAAGATCACGCAGATTTCACATCTCTCTACATAGCTGGACAGGAGCTCGGAACAGTTGTGGCATCCAATGTTCCAGTCAGACCAAGACCTGTGACAAAGCTCAGAAAATGGCTCCAGAAATGTCTCGAAGAAGAGAACAGTTAGACATTGAGGATGCGAGATCACAGTTGATTTTCACCACTTGCATAATAAATTTCCACCTCTTTGCCCTCCATCCACGCAAAGCACTCAGTACAAAGTCAACTTGTTTTTACTCCGGAGATGCCAATGAGAGAGTTTTTTTTCCTGCGGTATCGGTAAGTACGTTCAGAATAATCTATTGACGGTAGTTGGAATAAACAATGAGCAGCATTCATTTCAGCGTCTCTCCACTCTTTGAGTGCTAGAGGAAAGAGAGATTACGAGTGAAACGCAGCCACATGAGGAAAGCATTGCACAGTACAGTGGAGGCAAGAAAAAAAGAAAGCGCCCACTTGTGTCCTTATGCCACTCATATGTGTCTGTCTGTCCTGTCGGTAGACTAGAGCATAAACAAAGCTTCCCCTTGTTCTTGTCCTCTACTTTCTCTCCCTTCTTATTTCTCCTCTTCCTGTTCATGTCCTTCTTCCTCTTCATGTCCTTCTTCCTCTTCATGTCCTTCTTCCTCTTCGTGTCCTTCCTCCTCTTTGTGTCCTTCCTCCTCTTTGTGTCCTTCTTCCTCTTCCTCTTTCACTTCTTCATCTTTCTCTTCTGCTTCTCCACTTTCTTCTTGATCTCCATCTTCCTGTTGTTCTTCTTCCTCACATCCTCCCTTGTCTAGGCCTGCATATGCGTCTTCTTCTCCTTCCTTTTTGAGAAATAGCGAACCTGAGTCAAAACAAGCAGGCTCAGCACATCTGAGCAGATGAAATACGGAGACTTCTCAGAAGCGAAATTTATCCCCGAGGATCAAAGTTAATACAATTTCGAATCCAGCCTCGCCTGCGTGTGTGAACGTTATTTGTGGATTCCGGACATATTGACGCGAGATTCCCTCTTCTAGCATTTGATTGCTTACCCCTTTCCTTCGTACTACGTAACAGTGCGCAAATGTCTGTACAGTCGAAAAACACACACATGGATTTGCTGAATGAATGACAAGTCCAAGTAGAGAGCAGGGAGTAAAGGATGCGACTCGAAGTAATGTCAAACATTATTCCAAAAAACTGTAGGGAAAAAAATGTTGTTCGTATTCGGATTGCGACGACTGCATCTCGAGCTAAGGACTTCGGTGCTTTATTCGTTGCAGCCCGTTAAGGTTCAATCAGTGTAGGATTGTCAATCAGGTAAAAAAATAGTGGTCAGCATTTCTCTCATTATATTGCACTATTTCCAAAAACAATATCCACTTCGTCTCTATTTCAGCTTTATCTACAGTGCAATTGTGAGTTCACTCGGGGAAGAAATGGCCTTTATTCGAACAATTGCCGTAGAATCTCTGAGTTAAGCAATGTCCCAATAAGAAGGCAACACTGCGGACTACAGGGTGGGTCCGCAATAACTGCATTCATCATATACTAATGGAGCTTCGGTCTGTTTGTCTGTTGGCCGTCAGAAACCAATGGGCCCATCTTGACCAAACTGTCAGGGATTAGTTAAGGGGTAAAACAAGTTTATGTTTTCAACCTACACACACACATAGAATATATAAAAAAACCTGGTTAAGTGACTAAACAAAGGGCTGAATTGAGGGCTGTTTTCTGATAGTGGCAGGAACAGTGCTATTTTTCCGTCCGGTTGTGTGCAGTATGAGTTGCTGATATTGCACGGCATTAGAATTTCAATGTACTCGTGCTTAGTGTGACGGTTGTAATTGTTTCATTTCTATTGCCTCGAATGATCTTGGACTAGGCCCCAAGGCCTACCGAGGCCTTCCACTGTTGCACACACTGTCAAGAGAAAGGAGGCAGACTGCATCTGCTGCTGAGTGCTGACATTGACGGATTGCACGGCGTCCACCACTAATTTTTTTCTCTTTCCCCCCAAATGACGGACGTCGATAATAGCTCGCCAAATTTCTGTCACTCCTCGCCCGCCGAATTAGTCATCGAGAGGTGCGACGACAAAAGACCCGCTTGCACTGGCGCAAATCTGCGCCCAACTCAACGGAGGCGTATTTGACTCCCGGATAGTGTGGTCGAGTTTCCCCCAGATTGTGTCCGTTTACACAAGTGACCCCTCGACCGAGCCCAGATGCGCTGCGATAGGTCAGGACTATCAAAAGTTCTTGGGCTTTTTGTGTTGAGAAGGAGAAAGCGACGTTTCTTGAATGCTTCTTCTTTCAATGAGAGTGCTCAGGCTTTTTTTTTCTTTCGTCTTCTCCTCCCTCCTTGTACTCGTTGCTCTCCCTAGAGACTTTGGCCACTGCCTCGAGCGGCAGCAGCATCGGGCGGACAGCCAGACATTAGGGGGCAACAGACGTGAAAGTGGGCACGCTTGTCCGACTACAACATGGCTGCACGTACGTAGCACAATTGTGTGGGATGGGGCGGGGGGTGCATATGCAACAGCAGCCACAGCAACCTGTAGGTGGACTGCACGTGGACCTTCTCCAAACCAGCTAGCTCAGCAGTGGGACTGGAAGTCCTGGGCAAACACTGAGTCAAGCTTTCGCTCCTCTGCCCTCCAGGCTACGAGGACTTGACGGTCCAGCTTGGTTCTGACCAGCTTCTCGCCGGTCAAGTGCGGACAGCCAATGTTCGAGGTCCAATTTCTTCTTCACTGTTGAGTAATCTGTGGATGTTGTAACGTGTGTCGGCGTCCACGGTCCGGTCGCTTTCATTTTGGGAATGACGTCCCCCCCCCTTGAACACACACACACACACACTCGAGGTAGCGAAGATTACGGAATGTCCAGGAAAAAGAGATTGCAGGCTCAGTTAGGTCAGGCACATTTCGACCCATGAAAATAGCATCCAAGGTAAGAGCGTCGCAGTTGAGGCCGAAGGACGTGCAGCAGTCGCACAGGCTCGTGGCAGACACAAAAGAAAGAGGTGTCCCCACCTACTTGTCATCCTCTCCCTACCCCCTTCGAATTGAGTTGCAAATCTCCTTAGTCCACCCTGCAGAGACACTTGCACTGCAAGGACAATGCACTGAGAGCTTGCAGAGTCAGTCCCAAGGACGTAGCAGTAGTAGATGAGGAAGCATCTTCTCCAGAGTCTGTGTATGTCCTCCTTGGAGCGCATATCAAACGTGTGGTGCAGCCCTTCTCTGCTATATTGACACGCGTACCTGCAAATGCTGCCAACGTTCTCGCTCTCTCACTCTAGCAATATCTGCTGTGATAAAAATTGCTTTGCAAAGAAGAGGACAAGTTTTTTTCATCTTCTAAAAAAAGGAGACACCGTCCTTGCTTGATTTGATCTGATCGCACAGACTGCAGAATAGTACACACTTGTCCACATATGTTGTCTTTCTCTTAACTGGGACTTTTTTTTCTTATTATTTTAGTACAATCTCATCTTACTTAAAGCTCCGTACATGAAGTACTCGCATTTATTGCCCGCGGAGATATCTGTAGTGAGAGTAACGGAAAGAAGTCTGAGAGTAAAGTGACATTTCATGAAAGCAGTTGGAGCTGCGTATCTTGGAGAAAAACGAGACATTCTCCGAACCTGATCTTAGTCCTACCTGTTTTGACCAATTTGAAGGTGTTCTGTTGCTGCTGCTTCAGGGGCTCGTTCAACGAGGGGTGGATGAGATCACGAACGAGCCGCTGCTGCTGCTTCTCCTGCTCCTGCAGGTTGTTGGCCGACATCTTTATCTCCTTCTGGGTCAGTCCCGCATAGAAGTACCTTGGTGCCTTGTCAAAGTTCACCACTTGTCCCTCTGGCTGCTGCGGCTGCTGCTGCGGCTGCTGCTGCGACTGCGGCGGCGGCTGCTGCAGCGGCTGGTCGTCTGGAATATCAGAGTCAACGTCTTTCTCCTCCCAGGACTGGTGGTGATAGCCGTAGTCGCTGTTGTGTTCAGCGAACCCCCGATGTTCCTGTTGTTGTTGTTGTTGTTGTTGTTGCTGTTGCTGCTGCTGCTGCTCTCCACTTGTGCTGCTGTTGCCGTGTCTGACGGCGTTCACTAAGCCAGTGTTGGTCTCGCTCTGCTCCTGCGCCACCAGCGCCAGGTAGGACTCGTCGACGACGTCGCCGGCGGGGAAAATCACATACATTGCCGACAGCGAGCCGCCATGTTCTGGGCATGGCAGCTCGGAAAGAAAATGGGAGCGGCGGTCTGATCCGTGACTGCCACCTGGTCACTGGCCTCACCAAGCAGTGCAAGGTGCTCCAAGGCAGTGGCGTGCAGCTCGTCCCACTGGCGCCTCCATGGTCGTCATCTTCACACTGAAGGCATCTTGCTCGGAGTCCTCCCTGTCATAACAGTCCTGCGATGCGAGCGATAACCTGTTGCTCTCGCTGGCGGGGGCTAATGACAGGAGTACCTCCTGCGTACGCACCGCCCTAAAGGCCCCAGGCCCGAGGTTCTCCTCTGGTGGAGGAGGAAGTCGCCATCATCACATTCATCGGTTCAACCTCTCCGACTCCGTGATCTCTGCTCAGCACTTGGCTTCTGTCTCTTTACCAACGCTCTCACTTCAGGAGAGGCACTGAACGAAACTGACGGGACATCTCTATACAATGCATGACTCTCTCTCTCAGGGGAGAGAGAGCAACATGCTGCAAGAGCTCTCTGCGCCGTGAACACAGAGGAGGATAAGGATAGTCGTGCAAGGAAAGAAAGAAAGAACGATTCCACCTATTTCTTCTCAGCGGAGGTCTGCTTGGCTATGGGGAGGGAGAAAGGAGGCAGCAAAGGAGTGCGCGCAAGTTCATGTGAAACGAGACAATGTTCACTCTACTTGTACGTGCAAAACGTGGCCCACCAGGCTAGCGAGACCGCCCACATCTCCCTGAAGGTGGTGTGCTTGTTGTCGGGCATCAAAGCTTGACTCTACCATCCCCCCCCCAGGGTGGTGGCGGCGCTGGACTTGGCCAACTTTCTCCGTTACACGTGGGTGGACAAAAATTTGCAACCTAAGAAGCAAAGCCAAAGCTCTTCTCGTCGCCCAGGGAGGGAAGACTTGAGCACTTAAGAAGAGTTGGCGGTTTCTGATCTAACTTTTCATCTCCTTTCTTTCCCATGACTTTTCTTTCTTTGAGACCTCCTTCGCCGTCGCCGCCGTCGCCGCCCTCGCCGCCTTTCTCATTGCAGCTCTGTTGCGTCTTCCGCTATAAGACTCTTTTCTCTCCTCACCTGATCTGCGTGTGTTTCTGGGTGTGAAGGAGTCCTAAATCCGGCGACTCCGCAGTCAAAAGGGTGTCAGGATTTTTACGCATGCCCTCACTTCCATCCGGAGTTTTCATTGTTTCAGGCCGAACTTCTTCGACGTCGACGACGTCGACGACGTCGACGACGTCATCCTCTGCTGTCACTGGGAGATGAGGCAGACAGAGGAGACGGACGAGGTCGTCTCAGCACTCTCTTGATCGACCTGGACAACTCGCAACCACCGCAAGCCATCTTCTTTCAAACGGACTCCCTCAAGTTATCAATCGGTGAACAGACAAAGCTGTATCGATCGTCTTTGCCAAGAAAAACGCGACAAGGTGTTACACTGTGTTGAGCTGTGACTGCGGCAGTGGTATGAAGGTACAGGAGCTTCTCGACTTTGCAATGCGGTCTGTCAGTCGCAAAAAGAGCAGGGTAGAAGTCGAACAACACTGCAGATAGAGCATTGACTGTGCTATGAAAGTGATGCAACCTTCTGTGACGTCACGAGGAAATGTACAGAATAATAAATCTTAAGAAATTGGAAGTTAGACACTTATACGCATTTGTCAATTTGTCACGAGAGAGACTGAAGTTTTGACAACCCACAGAATCATCCAAACCCCTTCATCACCTTTTTCAGTAGGCTTTGCTGTGTCTTCGTCATCTCATGAAATACCCAAGAAGTCATGATTTGAATCAGAATTGTGTGTTTGTTGGTCGGTGTGATCCTCTCATATCCTGCCCAAAATCTTACTTGAAAGCCCACACTCGGATGACATGAGCTGAATCTGGGCATTCTTGCCATGGGATCCTGCCCATTCTTGAGATCAGTCGGAGACACCTAAACGGCACTAAAACGAACCAAATCACGACGAAAATGCCTTTTCTAGGAGAATAAATGACCACATTCCTACCCACAGGTTTTTTGTGCAACGTTCGTGCTTCGTGACTTCAGCCTTGAACAACTGAATCCAGTGATTTTCAGTCCCTGACTGTGATTAAAAATCTAAATCGAACAACATCGCTATTGACGAATCAATGAAAAGTGGAGGGTTGAACTCTTGTTAGTCTTGGTTTCTGAGCTGAGGGTCTTCTCTTGAAGCAGATTTCACCTCTTCTCAGGTGTGAATTGCCACAAGGACTCCAGATCACATTTGCTCCAACTTGGTGGACCCACCGATATGATCACTTCAAGTGATGGTCCTGCATTTGCTTGCTTGGACGAAAATCGGACATTGTAAAGTCACCACACAGTGTGTCAGCATCGAGGGAAACGTCTTCCTGAAGTCCAGCTCCAACCGCCATATGGAGTCTTTGCAGTCGTCGTTGTTGTTGTTGTTGTTGGCTCTCCTGACTGATGGAGGGGGTACAGCAGTCTTGCCGGGGCCAAGTCAACTGCTTCAGTAAATTGCTCATGTGCGCCTGTCAGTCGTGCCTAAGTAGCATAATCAGTCAAGTGTTCCGCGCCCTCCTTGGTGCTCTCCCAGACACTAGGAATTGCCTGCACATTTATTTTTCACGAGCTCGGAGGGTTGAGAGTCTGCGTAGAGAGGGAAAAGTGTGTAGAGCGCCAGCAGAAAATTGCATCGGACAGACCAGAATCTCCTGCACACTCGCCTTAAATGCTACATCCGTGCACGGGTCCCAAAATGCGTCCGCCTCCGCCTCCGTGACCTCCGCGGTCTTGCTCGGTACAAACTTCATGCACGCTAATGGGAATTAATGTTGTTTCCACCTAGTAAAGTTTTTTTTCCTCTCTCTCTCTCTCTCTTTCTGATATATTGGGCCTACTTCCTACTCCTACTGTGTCAACATAATATACTGCACGTTAGCAGAAAGTTTGGACTCAGCCAGTGAAGTGCATAGTTGAAGTTTTATTACACTTATTGATTGATAATATAACTTGTGGGCCATGACATTCAAGAACGATGGGCGCTGACCCCCAGCAGGCACCGGTTGTATTGGCCAGAACAGAATGATGATGAGACCAGCACAGATCGGAGATTTCACTCCAACTAATGTTTCACGATTTTGCACTCACCGAGATGTCTCCAAGTGTGGACTCTTTCTCCACGTGTTTGTCAGATGCTAACTTTTTTTCTCCTTGCCAGTCGGAAGAGCCCTGGGGGTTCTGGGGCCTTGCCTTGAGGGTGTCAAAACTCTGCCTGACACTCAGTGAGGTCGTTTCAGGTTGATTTTGCTTTCCAGGTCACCCTCAGCACCCCGGACGGCAGCAGGAGCAGCCGCAGCAGCTCACTTTCTGCTAAAAGTAGGTGCAACTTCAATCGCAACTTCTAACTGCACTCTAAGTGGGTGCCACTCTTAATGATACAGTGGAACTCGGGTAAGTGGGAATCTCGGTCAAGAGGGTTATTTTCTGTGAAACGGTTCCATTTCTGGTCTCTTTGCCCCTATTCGGATAAGTGGGAAACTTGCTTTAGTGGGACCATTCCCTGATTCCCGACTTGTCCCACGTAGCCGAATTCCACTGTAGTCGGCTGCAGTGACCGGCGTACATACAGGGTTGGAATCGGGCTGAGTCCCAGCCCGAAAGCCCCAGGTTTGTGCGGGCTTTTGGGGAGCCTGAAAAGCCCCCAACCTTCTTTTGTCGGCCCGTCTCGGTGCAAAATGGACCAACCTCGCACCTCTAGACGACCTAAGTTGTGGACAACTTGTTGTGCACGAGGATGCAACCGAGACAAAAACTGTAAAAATTTTATGCGTCTGGTTCTGAAGTCTGGCACCTGTCTACTATGATGACAGCCCAATCAGATGCACATTTTGATAGCCCGAAGCGCGACTTTTGTTGAGCTCGCCCCATCACTACCTTTATGCAACATCCACATGGACCTACCGCATTTACTAAGATTGGGCAACTTTCTCGTCAAATTCATCAGCAACTGGACTGGTCACTGGTCAGAACATCCCTAAACCGAAGGCTCATCTGATCAGCCGTCAATCAACAGGGATAAATTGTTAAAACCTTAAGACTTTTGACTTGTAATATTTATAAGTAGTCCACAGAGTTACACAGTCTAAACTAAAGCTTACACTCGAACTTTTAGTTGACTACAAGAGGATTTTAGTCATTGGTGGGCCCCTCCGCGGGGGCGGCGGGGGGGGGGGGGGGGGGGGGGGGGGGGGGGGGGGGGGGGGGGGGGGGGGGGGGGGGGGGGGGGGGGGGGG
>JAAUXU010100507.1_pt1 | contig 12076 bp, 13 predicted proteins | sample 7278151 | NCBI WGS metagenome assembly JAAUXU01 (sample SAMN14350113, study PRJNA611818) | marine sediment metagenome | isolation source: surface marine sediment (1.8m) | place: French Polynesia: Moorea | collected 2018-08 | reverse complement strand
CTCCTTGCTCCTTTTCTTGCCGCTGCTGGACTTCTTGTCTTGAGGCATGATGTTGCTGCCTTTTGACAGGGGTGGAATGAAGAAGAGCTGCGACAGGAGAGGCGAACCAGGTACAAGGTAGTGTGTGCCTGTATCAAGTTGCACCTTTCTTTGCGAGCTTTCGCTGGTTGCCTCTTGGTCGTTCTACGTACATACGTCACGTGAACACACAGTACGCGTAAGCACGTACTTATGTGTTCTGACTGCTGGACCAGAAGGTGACCCGTACCTATGAGGGGGGCCTCTCTTTAGCCGACATTCCAGAAGCAACTCATCTCATTCACCCTGCCCAGACTTAGAGATGCCTCTGGCCACTCATGGCGAGTGACATGAATTGATTCTGGAATGTCGCCTAAAGAGAGACCGCCTTAATGTTGGGCTAAGAGGCAAAGTCCGTCACAAACGACCTAACTCACCGTAGCAAAATCCAGCTCGATGGAGAAAGATGAGGATAACGAATGACCTTCGTGATCGTTAGTTCACTCCACTGTTTAACTAGCGACATCGTGAGCACTGAACTTGAAAGACTGAAATTATTGTGCGTGTATTTACGTACGTATGTGCTCATGTTCATTGTTTTGCTCCTCTGATATGAATGGCAGCGTGACCTTTAGCAGGTGCAACATAGTTTCCAGTCCCTGAAAACGCCTCCTTTTCATTGAGTTTGATCGTCGCAGCGCAACAAACCTCTCCTGCCAATGCCTCCTTGGTCAGTCAAGCATGATCTCTCGCACCTTTTAGATCGACGTTGACAGCTTCGGTAAAACGGTCCCGCTTCGTCGCGCCCAGGCACTTTTTTGTCTCTCTCTCCAAGCACCTCTGCCGGGCGGTTCTTCTTCTCCTTGTTCTTGTCCTTGACACTGACGACTCGACCGAGTTCCCGGAGAGGGATGTGAGTGAGGCCAACCTTTTGTGCAGTGCGTGAGGGTCACTAACCATCCATCTCTTCGCATGGGGCTCTCATCCAAGCAGTTAGCGCTTACCGAGCGGCAAATCCTGGACTCAACGCTCCGTGACGACCACCACTGATTGTTGACCTAGGCGACACTTGGCCACACTCCTGGTGCATGATGCGTACTAGCCTAGTACGAGTTGTACGCCAGCTCCTTGTCTACTTACGACCCTGTTACACTGGAGCGATGTACAGTCGAGATGTGCTGAGCTGGTGCGTCCAGTGCGTAGGCAGTTTTGGTCACTCTGGCATAGCGTACGTGCGCTTCAAACGAGACAAGGCCGGAACAGTCGAAACACACCTTCGTGCCGGCAAGATCGAATTTTGCTCAAATATCTCATGCCCGGAGGAAGAGTGAGTCAGAGCGAGACTCCGCCATATCTACAGACAGTTTAGCATGACGCCGACACCGACACAACTTGTCAAAGCGTTTCTTTCCGCAAACTTGCTATACTGAGAAACAAAACACATGTCTGATTGGGGCCTTTTTTTTGGTCGCGCAGTTGTCAAACTTGTTGGGTGGGGTTCAAACAGTCGAGGGAATGAGAACTGGCAGAACTTCAGGAAAAAAATACGTGGGGATTCTAGCAGACATAACTTGGTACGCATAAAGTTTATGACTTGGCCCCGTTTGGGATCACTTATGCAGTAAATTCTCTGCCAAAACTGTTAGTTTCAGGCAGAGGGGGGCCAAATTTGGCACATGGTCGCTAAACATTGTGGAGCATCCTCGAAAGTCGTCATTTACATGGACGAGGCAAGATGTGGCCTTCAAGAACACTAACGATTAAACTTCACTTTTGGAGGTCGAAGCATATTGCCCTTAAGTAAAAGTTGTCGAGCTTTCTTCCACATGGTCGGGTATGCTGGGTCACGTCTACCTTTCAAAAGGCCGCCAAAGTCCATATTCGGCTTCCAGCAAATATATACCTTTATCTGTATTTACTTACCTTGTCGTGTGTCGGTGTGTAGTGAGAGTGCACATGCACTTAAACGTACTCTTTGTGTAGGCAAATCATACTTATTGCGCATTCAAGTAGTCCATACGAAGGCTATACAAACGTAATGATGTACAAAACAAACACTGCACCGGTGCTCGCCTTGATACTCATTGAAGCCTCCCGTCTCCCTGAAAACCTTCTTGGCTTACAGCATTGACCATTGAGCGCTTCACCATGAATCGACGCCCAATATGGACCAGACGCTGGCTTGACCCGCAGCCGCCCTATGATCTTTTGACGCATTTTTTGTCTGGTCGCAAGAGACGAAATTCAACCCCTCTATTTTGTAAAAGTCTTCAAAAAAACTGGTAAAAAAGTATTTTTCCGTCAAAAAAAAAACGTCCAACGTGATTATGATTTGGTTGAGCCAAGCAATGTCGGTGCAGCAATTAGAAATATTGTGTAGAATATTACCTTTTGCTGACTCGCAAGAGAAAAGAGATTGCATTCGAGCGCGTGTACGTACGCGTGTCAGCCAGAGTTGCTCTCTCATGCATGGAGAAAGTACCTGGGGGCTTTATTCGTCAATGTGCGCGTCAGCGTCCTCTGGTCGCGAAGGTTGACGCCGAAAATGCGTCACCTCAGTCCCTCTTGTATCGTTGTGGTGGACACTTTCTCTTCGTTGTACAACACCACTTATTCACTCGGACCATCGTTCAATACTAGTGTGCCATCATGAGGTGGAGACTTTGGTTGGTGACGCTGGGACTCTTGAGTCTTGTCATAGCCGAGGCTGCCGAAGGAGGCAACAAAGCTGGGGCCACCAAGAGGAGAAAAGTCAGGAGAAAGGTCCTGATCAGCAACAAATCTGGCGCCAAAGTGGAGGAAACCAAGGAAGATCCTGACATTGCCGCTCCTGCCCAGGAGGAGACCGACGCTGACGAGGAAGTGACTGACGTTGCCAATGACCAAGAGAGCCGGGACGCCAGGGGGTAAGTTGAAGGACAGCAAGGACACGAGGCCGCAGTCACTTGAGTGGCCTCTTGATTGGTAACCAAAGTTATGCCGCTGCGGCTGAGTGATCCACTTTGCGAGATTGCCGGAGCGTTTCGACCTCGTTGGCCCTGAAAATCAATCCTGCGTGTCGCCAGCGCCTGCGCGCGAGCCAACACAAGCAGACAAAAGGTGAACAAAAGTTCTCATTAACATTCATGGTCGAAGGAGCAAAATTTTCTGCTGTCATCAAGATAAGGAGATTAGCTTTTAGAAAGAAGACTTGGCAAGTTTGACCTCTTGACGCCCTTCTTGTCTTCAGTGGACAGAGCTAGGCAATCACAGACAAGAGCAGCGTGCGTATGATGCAACACGACTTTGTCGATAGCGATCGCTGAAAAAGAGCTAAGCGTCGTTCTCTTCGTGTATGTACACGCATACATAATGGGGTCACACTTCGGTTGCCACAATACACCCCGCCTTGTCAGACCCGACTAAAGCGAACGTGTACGTGTACTCAAACGTCAACAAGGGCCTCATGCAACTGTTACAACGCATGTTACAATGACGCATATCTCCGTGTTCCCAATGCATACATGACCAGAGCCGTGACACAAGTGATTATCGTTGCCTACAGGTTCTTGGACCAGTACTACCAACAGTTTGACAAACGGGTGCTGCCTGCGTTGGACAAGTCCGAGGCTGCCATCGTGGAGGACGAGATCTCCGCTCCTTATGCACCCTCGCAGTCTCTTGCGCGGCAACCCATCTCCTACAGCAGCAACAGCGGCGGCGGCGGCGGCAGCAGCGGAGGCTCCAGTCCATATCTCAACCCAGTGCCCATCCCAGAGAAACCCTCCGGTCCCTACGTGCTGCAGTCGTACTCACAAGAGCCCTCGTCTTCCACAGTTTATGGCACAGTGACTGAGGAGAAGCTGCCGAGTGGATACCTCGACCAGAAGAGGACCTTTACGCTGCCCTCGCCTCTGGGCTCCTCTGACGGGTACGTTTTGCAGGACACTTCTACCAACTACATCGATGACAGCAGCAGCGGCTACAAGACTTCCTCTTCCTACGAGACCAAACCGCTGGCCAGCAAATACTTTGGAGTCGCAACCACCACCTCTCAAGATATCCAGGTAAAGATTTTCTAACATACGCATGTTCGATTACCTTCTTACCCTCACTTTCAGCTGGGGTTGACATTTACCGTTCCCTTCCTGTCCATCCCGCTGAGCTCCATTACCAACATCTTCAGCGGCGACGGATTGGGCAGCATTGGAAACGTGTTCGACAACTTCGACACCACGAGTCTGGTCACCATCGCTGTCATCGCGCTGGGAGCAATCTTTATCTTGCCACAAGCCATTTACTGGCTTACCGGGGTCAACCTCTCGGCGTTTAACTGGGGAAGAAGTAAGATGGAATCTTGACAGAACTTAACAGCTAAAGTTTGCCAGCGGGACACAGTCGTGCGGTTGGCAGATTGGTGGAGATGGTCAATGTCACGTTGCAAGACCAATATTGATGGGGTCAGACATGTACTGTACGCAATGCGTAGGTGATTTGAAGCAGTTAACGTTCCTAGGCATGGTCGCCACTTATGCGTGTAGAGGAACCTTCGAGTTGATATAGGATGAGTCTCGCACATCGCTACTCATTTACAGACAGCGATACTTCAAATAGGACACAATATCACTGCTGTAACGTAGATCCATGATGTTGGGTACATGTCAAGAATGGCGCTTCGACTGAATACGCACGTCCTGTGCTACAAATTGATGATGGTGCATAGTGCTGTGAAGATAGAGATTAATTGACATTCTTCTCACGAACCAGGTGACGATCCGAACTACCTGGTGAACTTGGCGAACACGGTTGACCGAGCACTCTCCGAGTATGACATCAACGTGCGCGACTGCCTCACGACGTCCATGTGTCAGCAGATGAAGACCCAGAAGAACAAGGGGAAGGAGAGGAAGAACGCCAAGGAGGGAGGACAAACAAAGGAAGAAGAGTCAACCATAACAGGAATGCTGGGATACGGGATCATAAAGTCGGCAGCAAAGTAAGTAGCTGGCAGGAAACGGAAGTGTGGGTGTCATATTCTTAATTGGCGTACTTCGGACAAGGCCAGAGAGAAAGGGAAATCTCTGCCAAGGTCATCATAGCTTTCCATATGTGTCAAAGCTTGGAAGCATAAAGTCATATCAAGTTTCTTTCTCTGATGAGAGGCAAATGCCGCTGTTTGCCATGAGGGATAGCGAGCTCAGCCCACGCGTGACAAAGCTTCGCAAGCTCTGTAACTCCGCAATAAGTCACTTACGCATACCGCTTAGCGCATATTTGTCACCTCCACTGTCCTTCAGTGCACTTGATGGTTAGAGTAGTCTTCTTCGGAAGTAAAGCTTAGTTTGGCCAGTACTGCAGTACCTACTGTATACAGTTGGAACGTTGTCTCACGAACACAATATGAAAAATGAAGGACCAGACCTCTTTTTGATGCCAACCGGTCAACCTGGATACTCTTGCAGCGTGGACACTGTATACAAATGCACCTACAGTATTGGAATGAATGAGAGTACAGTATTTCACGTGCATTATATAAATACCGAATGTAAATATCCCAACATAACCCTGCGCGACTGCCGCGCACATTCTTTCAGGAGTGCAACTCTTCGAAAGTTCATGGGAGAAGCGCGCATGAACGAGATCATTGGAGTCTCTGAGAGCAGCTACTCTTGCGAGGAAGTCTTTTCCGGCGATGTCTGCCCCTGGCACCCGAACACCTCCAAGAAAGTTATTGCAAAGCTCATCCTCAACAGCGACCTGGACATGGCGACCCTGGCGAATCTGGCCGTGCAGGGTGCAAAGGCCTTCTCATCATAAGTTAGTGTTATTTTCCTATGAAAATGCTTTGTATTTCGACTTTTTTAATTATCCAACCGAGACTTACGATTTTTTAAATACAATACCAATGTACCGCATGCGGCATTAATTTTGTCTTGAGTTTTAAAAATTGTTTTAAAACCACTCACACGGCAGAGTTTTGACAGACTGAGCTTTAACTAATGAAACAGAGGGTCTTCTTCCTCCCCACACTGTTACCAGCTCAGATATTTTACACTTTGCCCCCCAGGGCAACCAACTGTTAATAGATGAAGCTGGTCAGAAAAAGAAGAGTGCAGTAGATTGCACGAGAGCGGGAGCTACCAGAGCGAGAGGTACGTGACCGAGAGGTACGAGACCGAGAGGTACGAGACCTAGAGGTACGAGAACGAAACTGAATGGCTTGTCGCTTTTTACGCTTCTACCTCATACACTCGACTGAAATCTCCGCTGTCCGTGCGACTATGTATTGCATGCTTCCGCATAAGTTTGTGATTCCGTCAATATCTGTATTGTTCTGCATGGAAGAACCGCATGAAGTTCCTCAGAAACGTGCCATGACACCCCTGGTTTGTACTCGCGGACGTACTAAGGGACATATCGAAAAAAGGTATCCACTTTACGTGCCGTACATGAACCGCATGTACAGTGGTAGGCCCATGAACTCTTATTGGTACAGGCAATTCGCTATGGTCGTCCATACCGCAGTACGTACTGCTCGTCCACTGAACGTGCATGTATGTAGGTACAGTGCAGTGCGTCGTGCAGTCACAGTGAGTACAACAAAAGGGGGGGGGGGAAGGTACAGGAGGACGAGGAGGGTGGCACAATTTTACCTCATTGAGTCTGGATGGCTCGGACGAGCATACAGCACTCACTCAGCTGGAGCTCAGGTCTCCTCAGCCCCAGTCCGTGTCTGTGGAGAAGGCGAGAAGACATCAGCAGTTACGTCACAGTGAAGGCGCGCAAGCCGCCGAGGCACACACACAAAGCGCCGAGTGTTGGCCGTGCAACATTTGGAATCACACTCCTTCATCGAAACAGGTTCCCTGCTACATAGTAGAGCAGAGCAGCAAGTTTCTCGCCCCACTCCACAGCCCGTTAGAAGGTATGTTGTTGAAACTGTCCATTAGTTATGCTGCATAGTACAGCAAAAGCACTGCGCGAACGTCCTCAACATCCACGACGATTTAGTGGCAGAGATTGAAACTGCAAGAAAGACTGCCGCTCTAGTATGCATCGAGTCTGCTATCTCCAGCATACTACAATAACTGCGGGCGTCCTCCCACAGTACACTCGTCTTTGTCCATCTGAAATTTTTGCCCTTGCTGAGTGTGTCTCTAAGGGGGAGTGTGTGAAGCCGCGATGGCGAGGCTCAAGCGATCGTGCTGCATTGTGTCGTCGGCAGGTCGCTAGAGAGTCTGCGCGCCAGAGAGAGGCAAGCAAGAGTGCATTTGAGCTGACAAACACGCGCCCGTTACTTGATATTTGGCGTGAAAAGAGGAGAAAATCTTGATTAAACAGACTTCTTGAAAAACCCTTTGGGGAAACGCTCTTGTGTGCTGGAGGCAACTGGTGGCAGATATCAGATTAACTATTCTTGCTAGACGGAGCTCTTTCAACGCCTCTTCTTGAGTTCTAAAAAACTGGATTTTTGTGTGCTATGACAGCCGAGGAGGAGCTCCTGGAGCAGAAACTACACGTGCTGGATGCGAGATTACGACGAGCAGAGGACGAGCGAGACCTCCTCATCATGGAGAACGAGGAACTGCAAGAACAAGTGACAGTCTTGGCCGAGCAGCTGGATGGGGGTGGAGGTGGATCTCAACTACAGAAAGACGAAGCCTCCAGGGAGGAGGAGTTGATCGCGCTGAGTGAGGAGATATCCCGCATGGACATGGAGCTGCGGCTGCTCAGAGACAGTCATGCTACTGTACAGGAGAGAGTCAAAGAAGTGACCGCCATCAAGGAAGCTGTCAGGGTGAGGATAATACGCGTGACAGTGCAATAGTGGAATGTGTGCGCGCGAATACGTGTTCTCATACTTTATAAGTCGACTTAAACGCACAATGTCCGTCATTCATCAACCGTCTGAAATGGTCGCGTCTACTGTACGCAAGCTACCTGCGTACTTCTTGAAGTCGTGACTCCCCACCTTCTTCTCAAAGTCCCACTGCAAATCCACCGCTCCATCAATTCTGTCGGCGTGAGCCAGTTCTTCCAAAAGTACAAGGGCAGCTTCTTTTTCTTTTCGTTCTTCTATACAAAATTCAAAGAGCTCTTCCAGGTTTTTCTGTGCGGAGGAAATCTCATTCTTGGGATGGCGAGGTGGGTTGTGTAAGGAGAACACTTGAGTCACTTCTCATGCAGGGAAATATCTCCTATAAAACTGCTCATCACAACAATCTTAAAAACACTGGAGATTTCACACTCTCCAACTTACGTACTTCTGCCAGTTTCTTTAGATGTGTAAAATACACTTTAAGTGTTGTAGTGAAAATTTAACCGCAGTGAGATGTGGACACGACATGATCCCATTTCGAGAAGTAGCTTCCAATGCACGGTCACGTACGCATGTGCACAATAGATAATGGACATGCCCTGATTTGGGTAACAGAACTCTAATCATGGAAGCGAAAGAACTGATTTCGGATGAAGATCAGTCATGTCCATTTCTTCCTCTGGCCGAGAGGCAGGACTCTCTACAATAAATCCCAAAGATAAAGTGGTCGCGGCATCATAGTACAAAGATAGTCCTTAAGGATTGACTTGTGGCAAAGTTTATCCGTACGTATCAGCTATGAACTGGTGAACGTATGTAAGTTGCTTCAGATGCAGTGTGTGTGATGTTTCAGGCCACCACTGAGGAGACGTTGCAGCTGAAGGACGACTTCCAGAGTTTGAAGACGCAGCTGACTCAGGCGGCCAAGATTGAGCTGCAGGCGAACGAGAAGATGTACGAAAGTCGTCTGTTGCACCTGGAGCGGATGCTGGACGAGATGCGCCACCGCGAGGAGAACCTCATGCATCTTGCCGAAGAGACAAACATCCTGAAGGATCAGGTGGACTCGCTCCGAGAACTCTCGATCGCCACAGCCACCAGAGAGATGGTCAAACAGGAAGGAAGAAGTCAAGAACCCATGGCTCTCGATGATGAGCTCGGACAACAGCTGGAGAACAATACCGAGGAAGGCGAGGATCTCTCAGAGAAGAGTTGTGGAGTGACAGAAGAAGAAGTTTCGCCACCGCCTCCTGTGTCCAGCAATCCAACCCCTACGAAGAAGTTGTCTTCTGCTAAATCCGAGAAGCTGAAGGAGAGAGTGAAAGAGGTACTGGAGAAACAACACAAGCAAGAAGAGGCAGAGCCGCTATTGACGAGCCACAGTAAAATGGGCGATGAACGTCAGACGCCGGACTACTGGGCACGTTTGTTGGGCCAACTGTGGGATGTCTTGTTTGACTAAGAGTGTAGTAAAGCCATTTGTACTTGGACATATGTGACGTATGTATTAATAACTGAAAACAAAGGTGGTGCTTTTAAACTAATTTCTCCGTCGCGTCTGCTTCAGTCTACGAAGACATTTTCTTCGTTATTTGCGTCTGAGTTGCTGCTGTCGTTGTTGTTCGCCGTCATCCTGATCCTGACCGAGTGCTGGTGCGCCTTCGCCCTGAGCGTCGCGATGCTGTTGCTCCGAAACTCTTCGCTGTTGGATTTGAAGAAAAAGGCGGCCTTGCGAGCAGCCTCCAAATCGTTGTCTTGTTGCTGTTGTTGCTCCTGTTCTTGTTGTTGCTGTTGCTGCTGCTGACTATCGCGCTGTTCGTTGCAATGCGAGGAAGACTCATTCAGACTCTGCACCACTTCCATGGACTTGCGATGCATGCCTACACGAAAAAAGAGCAAGAGTTGCAGACATTGATATTGCTACTACTCTGTACACGATGCAGGACGATTCGAATTGAGCCGAACTTCGGTCTGAATCGATTACGTTTTAAAGTACAGTGCTGAAAACAGTGTTCTCAGTTATCATCATTCAGTGTGCAGGCATTTGAAGGAGCGTTCGTGTCCGGTTGAGAAAAGCATAATTGTGTCTGGAAACAAAAACCATTGTACATCGTTTAAGGCAGTGTAAGTGTGTGTACCACTTTATTAGTGGGAAGAAAATCTGCATTTCATTCTGTCATTTAGGCTCGATGAGGCAAATCCTCGAGTTCCAAGCCGAGCAGAACTTGCCAAAGGACCCTCAAGTCGGCTCGCTTCATACCTGTATCGTGCACGCGCCCATACACGTGTATGCGTACATGCAAGTAAACAAGTCCATGCGTCCATACACGGCCATAGTCAGAGCCCGTACGTACATCAGGTCATGTACATACGTGCATACGTTCTTCCACCCGAACTTACAGTCTGCATGATCAGTATAGATTAGGCTAGACCAAAAGATAAAAATTTGGAATTTTGCTTAAGTTAACAGTTGCCTAATGCTAAATGGGGAAGATACGGTCAAATGGCTTTCAAAAAAAAAAGAAAAAGTTTTTTGAACTCCCCCTTGCAATAAAGTCTTACTACATAGGTTCAGTTTATAACAATGTGTTCAGATTTTGAAGGTCATGGGGTAAAGCCAAACACTTTGTTTCAATTTCATTGGACTACAGTGCTTCAGTTAAACATAGTGAATATAACTAAGCAGGTCCGCATCAAACTCGTTGACCTGACATCCTTACGTTCTGTGTCTTTAAAACTTTGAAGCCAGAGAGGGGACCCAAAAACACGTTATTTTTTCATTCCATTTAAATATGGCCTGGCACCAAATATGGGGCCCCCCAAAATTGGTCTAGCCCAATAATACGTACATGCATGTACGCACCGAACCAGCACGCGTACATTTAGGTATATGCGTGCATCATGTTGTACGCTGAACACCGCAGTGCCGTGGTACGTAGGTCCGTTGTAACCTATGTGTATGTTCTATATCAAGCATTGTACCACAGAACGTAGTACTATGTATAGTCCATGCAGTATGTGTATGTGCCCTTTACAGTCCTCTGTCTGAAGTCATGGACAGGAGTTTTGTTACGTGCATCCTTACTCCAAAACCACTAATAATCTTGATAATAATGTAATCATTAGACTGAACAATTTAGCTACCTAGCTTCTTAAATGCTTGGTGCTGCTTGGTGCATACCTAGGAGCCACGGCGCCACTGTGTCTCCCTTCTCTGAGTCTCTGAGGATTGTCTCCGGCACAGGTAGTGAGTGCCGCACCATGGCACCGTACAAGCCGTACTCAGCCATGATGGACGCTTTGCCCCAGCACTTCTCAGTCTTGCGCCACTTGGCGCGCCTGTTCTGGAACCACACCTGCAAAAATCGGAAGGAATGAGAAGAAATCACGAAATCTCCCTCGGCGAGATGCACGCGAGTAGCGGGAGTCAGGCTCAGTTGCCCCCCCAACTTTCTCGCCATAGGGGTGGGTGCGAGTGAGAGGACTGATATTTCTAGAATTGTTGGCGAGTTAAGTTCATGACGTGCATACAAGGCATGACTGAAGCTCAATTTTAGGGATTTTCTTGACTTACGGTATTAAAACGTTGAACCTTTCTGGGCGCCATTCACTGTTAGCAACAAGAATGTGTGGGTCTTAGCCGCTTCTCTGACCTTCCCTAAAGGACCTCCATTAACTCTGCCAAGTTGGGTCCCGATCGGACTAGATGCTTCTGATTATATAGTACGCAACTACATACCGTACTAGGGATGACCGGGCGGGTTTTATTCGAGCTCAATTCCCGGATACTCGGCTCTTTCTGCCCTATTCGATACCGGGTATTTTCCTCATGCAACCGAGTCGAGCAAATTGCACACACACCAAGAGAAGTAGACCATCATGCCACAGAATGCTTATAGCGTGCACTGACTGCACAGGACAAAACCACAGAGAAGTAATGAGAGCTACTGACACTGATGCGGCCTGAGCAGTCAGCGACAATACCAATGATTTCTTCCAACTGTGGTTGCGATGTTTCAATCAAACAGGACCGTTTTGCTCGTCCAAAGCAATTTTCATCATGAGGAGACGGGATATAGGGCAAATGTTTACTTTTGCGCAACAAGGTGGCTCTAGAATTGGGTAGAAAACCCTTTTTGAGGGGGGCCCAAAGATATACTTTTGTCCTGAAATACCGGCTGGGGTATCTTGGTATTTCCTCCTACTCGACTCGACCACTCGAGCTGTTATAGATTACAATACTCGACTATCCCTAGTACG
>JAAUXU010045565.1_pt1 | contig 12083 bp, 12 predicted proteins | sample 7278151 | NCBI WGS metagenome assembly JAAUXU01 (sample SAMN14350113, study PRJNA611818) | marine sediment metagenome | isolation source: surface marine sediment (1.8m) | place: French Polynesia: Moorea | collected 2018-08 | reverse complement strand
GTCACATCGGCAATGTTTGGTCAGCATTCACTGTCATCTTCCAACTACAGGTTCTGAAGTTGCGACGATGCAGCAGGACATGGATCAAGATTAATGGTCCAGGCAATGCAGGAGGTGAATGCTGCAAAGTCTTTCGTGAATATCTACCCTTCATCAATGATTGTGTGATATATCTCTTGACATTGGCCTGTTATTAAACTAAACTAAACTAAACTAGATTTTTTTTTTAGTTTTTAGAGGAAACACATTGTATGTAGGCTTATGAATTTTCTGGCACAATGACAAGCCAAGGTATTAGTTTAGTAGCTATATTCGGAAGTGCCATCAATGACATCCGCAATTAAATAGGAATATGAAAACTATGCGAATTAATTGTTACCAACGCAGGTACGCGATATGCAGTAACGGAATATAGAAATGGAATTAACATTATTAACTGGAATAGAAACGAAATGTTCAATGAATGCTCTCGCAACCTTCCTTTCTACTCCAGCGCACTGCCCTCACCTCACAATACCATGTCTTATGTCGATTCGTGTTCAATTCTATGCAAAAATATGCACCCTTAAAACAACCGTCGCGTGACACATCCCTTTCTGAACAAATATATATGGCTTGCGAGTTGATCAAATTTAAAGTCCTGCCATTGGAAGGAAAAAATAGAAACTATGTACAACGCGAAGAGGGTTAATTTTCATTTTCGTTTTATTTCTTTTTTTGTGGATTTTGTTTTTTTCAACTAGACATTTCTGGGTATATATACACATACCGTATCGTATGTAAGGAATAAACATCAATTTGATACTTTGAGCCTTTTGTAAAGTTATTGTAGTTAGAAGTACAGTGGAGAAGTGGGGATGGGGGGACACATCCTTTCCTTGAGCTGCAATCTGTTTCATGCAATTCTTAGGCCAATTTGTAAAAGTCGAGCTTTTGGTTTTGGATTCTTTTTTTCTCTTTTTTGGGAAATAGAGTCAGACAGTAAAAGTGGTCTAAAATAGCCAGCCTGTCACTAAATTTCTATTGCTGCGATGTGGGATCGAAGATGAAATTGTACCGCAGGATACAGCTTCTACCTACCTACTTCAGTAGTAGTACTTTTAGAAAAAAAAGCTGCCTTGTTTTCACCTACTCAAGATGTTCGAAAAGTGAAACAAGGAGTTTTACAGTTATACAGCGTGCTGGAGCAAAGAGGTGCATGGCTTTTCATGGGGGGGTTCTCTCAACTCCTAAAGGGGGAGCCGGTGAAAGATCAACATTGTATACGTGTTCGCAAATTGTCACGACAGGTACTTGGATGCTGCTTTGCTTAAGTATTTTTTGTCTTTTCCGTCTTCGATTCCGCCTTTCTCGGCGCAAAACGAGAGTTCTCTCCGGAGTTGCCTTCTCCCTTCGGCGGCACTCTTTCCAGACTCATCACAGACTGAGGTTTCCCTTCTCTCTCCTCTTTCATCCTCCGCTGGGGGCCTCCATGACAACGCTCTATCACCAGAGTAAGATTTCCTTTCATTTTGCTTGCTTCCATCTCTCTGACAACTTGGGTGGGGACTCCTTCACAGCCGACCGAGCAGGTCCCGAGACATGGCGAGATCCAGAGCCTTGGTCTCAGGGTCCGACAAAGATCTGCTCGTCGCTGGGGAAGGCCCGCAGCACGTCGTCCGCGCTCAGCTTCCAGCCAATGTCGTCGTAGCTCTGAGTCGCCGTCGCAGTCGCCGTTGTGACGGAGACGGTGGCAGCCTCGTCCTCGTCCTCGACGGTGGGCTCGCCCTCTTCCTCGGCGGTGGACATGGTCGTGGCCAGGGTGGGCGTAGTCGTCGTCGCGGAAGTGAGAACCACGCTGGACGAGGAAGAGGACGTTAGGCAGGCGCTGGAGAGCGGAGGCGTGGAGGTGCTGGTCGTCATCGATGACACGGAGGAGGTGGACACCGACGACGAGCTCCAAGAGTCCCCGGCGAAGGAGTTGTTGTTGAGCGGGTCCAGCTCAGACTGGCTTGACAGGCTGAGGACGGACCCCCAGTTTATGCCGCCGCCTCCGGCCTTGTCATCGTCGCCGATGCCCGGGTCCACGTCCATGTGGTGCACGGGGCTGGAGAAGGGGGTGGCGCGGAAGGCCGAGTTGAAGTCCTTGAGGGCGGTGTCGAAGCCGGCTGCTGCAGCTGTTGCTGCGTCGCTCCCCCCGGCGGAGGCGGTGGTGAAGGCCGGGCTAGGAGGCGAGACGGAGGAGGAAGTGCTGGAGGTGGCGGCCGCCGTTGAGCCCAGGCTGGGGGCGGTGGAGGGCGGAGGAGGGGTGCCGTTGGCGACGTGGTACTGCGAGGGAGTTAGGGTCCCTGCAGCCATCTCACCGTTGCTGGAACCGGCGGCGGAGTTGGACGGCGAAGCGGGAGGGGTGGGAGAGCTGGGGGGCGGCAGTAGGTGGGGCGGCGGCGGCGGCGGGGACCAGTAGTGCTCGACGTCCATCTGCTGCTGCTGAGAGGAGTCGAACTGGTGCCCGACGGCGGCGGCCGCGGCGGCCTCCTGGGAGGACTCCCTCTCGGTCTCGTCCTCGATGTGCCTGAGCATGTTGCAGATGAGGACCGAGCGGCGGAGGCAGCCTTCGTGGTTCTGCCTCGCCAGGTGGAGCTTGTGCAGCGACAGGCTGAGCATCCGCGAGCGCTGGGCACGGTAGCAGTGGCTGCTCTTCTTCTGCAGGCAGTTGCTGTGGTCGCAGACCGGGCGGGCGGGTTGGGGCACCATGGGGGGAGAGGACGCGCCTCCTCCCCCGGGCATAGGGCTGCTGCTCCTGAACGGGGCGGGCATGGGCCGCCGAGGGTAGGAGAGGCTGGGCTTGGGCTGGAGAACGGGGGTGACTGGCAGGTGGTGGCCGTTCGGATGTTGCTGCTGCTGTTGCTGAGGCTGCTGGTGGTTCACGGTGCCCAGCTGCATGTACGACTTGCCGTTCTCTGCGCACTCTATCCTCTGGGTCTGCTCCAGGAATTGAAAGGCGTTGTCTCCAGCATCGGAAGCGGCGTTGCCGTTGTTGCTAGGAGCGGCCGCCACGGGGGTGGGGGTGGGCGGCGACTGCTGCTGCTGCTGCGGTGGCTGCGAGGTGACTGGCGGGGAGGGCGGCGGCGGAGTGCTGGCGCCGGGGAAGATGTTGCTCTGGCTCCAGAAGCGATCGCTGTAGATGGACTTTGGCGGCGGCGGCGTGGACACAGAAGTGTCGTTGCCGTTCTTGCCGCCGTCCAGCCTGAAGACGGAGTTGTAGAGAGGGGAAGGCACTGGAGAATCAACCGAGTCTCCATCGTCGTCCTCTTCCTCCTCCTCGGCTTCCTCACCCGACTCGACGTCGTCCTCGTCATCCTCCTCCGTGCTCTCGTCGTCGGACAGAGAAAGGCCCGAGTCGAACTGGTCGGTTTCCTCTTCCTCCTCTTCTTCTTCTTCCTCCTCCTCCTCGTTTTCTCTCTCCTCCTCGACCGATTCTCCTTCAACCGCTTCAGTTCCGGAGTTTTCGTGCAGCTCGTAGATGCTCGGGAGAGGCTGAACCTCCACGATCACCTTTGGGCTGCCGCCGCCGTTCTCGGCAACTTCTTCCGCACGATCTTTTCTCAGGATCACGTCGGAAGAGGAGGAGTCGAGGTTCTCCTTGTTGTCCTCCTCCAGGTCGGTTCCCTCGTCAACATCATCGTCGTCCTCTTCCGGGACGCGCTTCTCAAACGCGGGAGAAGCCTCCAGGCAGGGCTTCTTGATGACGGGGGCGTCCTCCTCCAATTCCGTGGCCGCCGGAGGAACTACAGCGGTGGCTGCGGAAGAAGCGAGCTTCCTCTTCATCGCGAGGGAGGGGGCGGTGAGCGGCGCCGGCCGTAGGAGGCCCATGGTCTCACACTGCAAAAAATAAGCGAGGAAATAGTATTGTTATTCGGCCCATACTCCAGCATATGCATCGCGTAAAGAACTTTTGTGCTTGTGAGCCTAAAACTGGTTATGTTTTTCCTCGGGCTCTTCCATGGCCGCCGGAGCAGAAACATCTCCTAGCTCAGCTCTCTGGAGAACGAACGTACTGCCAAGGAGGAGAGGGAATGCGAGGAGTGCGGTGTTGCGCCTCGCCTCAAGGCTCGAAGGGGCACGTGCAACAAGAGGCCTACTCTGTTTCTGAACCTAAGAACACATTCTTTGGTTTACAGGGAAACATGTGTGGAAGGTTTTTACAAATCTTTACGACGCATCTAACCGATGTTTAGTACAGTACGGCGGGTGGCATAGCTACTCAATCGATGCCGGCCCTACAACACAAGTTATACTGCGCGCCACTCCAGCTCCAGCATTTAACTCCGGGAGAAGGTAAGTACGTACGAAGCCTGTGTGAGATAGACGAAGAGAGGGGGGGGGAGGCATTGCAAGAGAGGCAGAAAAGAGTATAGAGCTAGAGAGAAGACTCGCAGGACTCCAACTCCTCTTTGCTGCTGCGTTCCCCTTCCCCCCCGTCTCTTTCTACACAGCCTGCCTCCGTCTCTACCTCCCCCCACCACCGCCGAAAAGAAGTGAGACGAGAACGTTGGGGATTCACGACCGGGTAGGGGGAAAAGACGCCAGTCAGCAACGACGAACACAACCGACCGACGACCGCGGGGGGAATGGAAGAGGAAAGGGGGGAGGGGGGGACTTGCTGCTGCGGGTTCCTTTCCTCTTTGATGGGGGGGTAACCCACGCTCCGGACCCCCCCCCCCCCCTACGGACTGTGAAGCAAGCAAGAAGTGAGAAGACCCCTCTCTGCTGCAGCAGGCAAGGCTAACGTAGAGATACGGACGACTACGGTCGTATCCCCCCCTTCTCCAACTCTTACTTGCCTCCCTTCTTTTACTTCTACTTCTCCTCTCTCGTTCCCCCTTCCCTTTCGCCGACGGCACTACTCTTGCTTGCTATAGCTCGAACGGAGGAGGGACGGACGGCGGCCAACTTGTGTTCGTTCTCATCTCTACCCTCTTCGTTCGTAGCATAGCATAGTGTAGAGAAGAGCTCTTGCTTTGTAGGGTTCTACGTACGTATGTGTGCAGGAGTGGGAACGTAAATGCTACACTAGGGAGGGAACTTTACGTAGGAGGAGGGAGTTGGCAAAAACTGCATGAGTCAACGGCGCAAAAGATGCATGCGACTTGCTCGGAAAAATGAGGCCCCCGAAACCGCGGGAAAAATTACCGTCAACGGCGACTCTCGGCGCAAAACGCCGCCTGTCTTCCCTCCCCCCCTTTCCCTCTTACGTGAGGCATAGGCAGTTCCGTCCCCCTCCCCCCTCCTTTTTTGTGCCTCGCTATAGGAGCTAAACACAACTGGGCTCCGAGGGAGGGACGAAGGCCACACCACATGTACTACTACTGCAGAAGGGGCTAGTAAAAGGAGGCGTAGGAACCTCGCGACATACAGCAACTTTTACTAAATAAATCCGGTAAAAATTTATGTAAATTATTTTTATAAAGATGCGTTTTTGCACAAGGTATCTGCCAAAAACAAACCCCAGGAAAGTAGTGGAGGAAGCGCGGCGCGCAATGGAATGCGTTTTGCGCTGCGCACCTATACGACATGGGGGGGGGGACGAAAAGGAAGGGAAACGGAAGAGGGCGGAGGGTGGGAACCGGGAAGGGAAAAAGGGATCTCCAGACAGCGGATGAAAAGGCGATTGGCTAACGAGAGTTGAAAAAGGGAGGGAAAATTCAAATCGCCCCGCCGCCCTTCCCATTATCCCAGCACCAGCACAGTATAGGCAGTTTATCAATGATGCCTGTTGCGGCCAGAGTTGTAACATTGGCTAATTCTGCACTAGAGACAGAAAACTGAAGAGGCTTACAAACTGATATTCTTAGTCTCATCCTAGGCATATATGCAGCACTGCTAGCATCTTCCCTCTTCTTTTAAGAAGTTTCCCAAAATCTTGCACAGCCAAAATACTGCTAAGGATTTTTCACGTTTCCTCTCTTGAATCCGCCAGGTCTTTTTTCCAGGCAAAACGAACACAGCTCTGGAACGGCACCTACCACCTCCTCCACCGTAATTCCTGCTACCTCCGCCCTTCTACCTATCTACCGGCGTATGTACGAGGTATACAGGGTAAGGGGGGAAGCCCCCTCCGCCTCCGCCAGGTGTGGAGTGACAGTGGGAGTCACCGGCGGTCCTTCCAACCGAGCGACGGGCGTCCATCGGCCGCTGTGTGCAGAATGTTCGGAGCCTACCAAACCATCCCTTCCCTCTAATCTTCCATCCTTGCACAACAACAACCTTCCCTCGCAGAGAAGAGGGGAAGGTATAGTGTGGGGGAGGGAGCGATCTTCCTCTCTGGCAAGCAGCAGCAATTCCAACCCTGCCACCATCACTACCTCCCTCCTCAACCACCCTGCTGCTCCGGGGGGGTTTCCAGAGGTAGAGAGGCGGGGGCGCCGGTTGGTTGCGAAAGGCTCACGTGACTGACGGAAAGAATTTCTATTGGCCCAGCGGAATAGACTCACATTTGGACTTTTCGTGAGTGGCGGCAGCAGCGGCTTCCACAAAGGAGTGGGGAAGGGAAGGGAGCGTCGTCCGCAGCAGTACCATGGGCTGGATCCTCCAGTGGGAGAAAGAGAAGCACGCAGGGTACCAAAACCAACCGAGCTGGGAATAAGGGCTGGGAAAGAGGGGGGGGGGCCGCAATGCCGGGAGGGTAGGAAAAGAGCCCCTCCGAGAGTCCGGAGGGAGAAGGAGGAAGACCCAGCTGACGGAAGACTTCTCCCCCTTTCCAACCACCTCCGGCGCCGTCCAAGTCGGTTCGGTCGGTGGCATGGTCGGCCCGAAGCCGCCCCCGTCCGTCGACGAGCTCGTCGGGGAAGGGGAGGCAAGCGCCCACGCAACCGATGAATGCGAACTGGATGGGGGGGAAAGGTTGCGGAGGACGTCTAACAGAGAAGAGGAAATACTCCTCTTCCCCGAAAGGGGGAGGAGGAGCACCGTTGCGACTATTTGAATGCCCCGCGAAAAGAGGGCCTTTTCCACTAACTCCAACTCTTCAATTCATAACCCGGAGCCCAAGGAATTAGGAATCTCCCAAAATTCTAAGACATACTCAGAAGCAGGAGCATAGAATAAGACTCCGCATTCAGTACTGCATATCTTCCCCAAACTTATCGCTTCGGACGAAGGTCGCAAACTGATGATAGCAACGGGCAGAATGGGGGAGGGGGAGAAGAAACAACAGGAAAAAATGTGGAAAAAAACAGCGCGCGCCCCACGTCCACATAAAAAAGAAGGGGAGGCGCAGGGGCGGGAGCTTTTGCGTACGTTAATTGTCCGGGGAGAAGCGTCAAGGGGCGAATGAAAGAAGGGGAGGGGGTTGTTGCCGCGGCATTGACGCAGCACGGACGTTAAGTGCGCGCATCGTTCGGCGACCGAGGGCGACACCTTTCGGGTTTCTCCCTTCCCCCATTCTTTCTTTGTCCGAGTCGGGGCGGGGCGTCGTTGTGCAACAGAAAAGGGAGGGGGAGGGGGGGACGCACGCCACGGCCATTTTCTTAAGAGCAGGGAAGGGCCAAGCGCGCATCGCCTGACGCATTTACACCACTTCCTCCCCTCCCACCCCCCTGCGTGGTTATCCTCTCTCTCTCTCTTCTAAGGTGGTCAGTGAGGCGGAAAACCCCCTTCTCCCCCCTCTTTGGCCGCCCGCCCGCGCTAAATGTCACCCCCTTCCCCCGTTGTACTCTAGCAGACAGATGAGAGCTTTCTAAGGGGGAGGCGGTCGCCGTTGCCCCCGCGAGAGCGTCACAGCCAGCCACAATGAATTGCGTTATTGCACGGAGACGCCCACGTGCGTATGCCTTTCCCCACTGCTCGCCAACTCATTTCTCCAGTCGCCTCTTTTCCCCACAACCCTTCTCTTGCCAGATATACTGTACCCTTCTCTTTCCCCCTTTTCCCCAACCTCAAAAGTTTCCAGCTCTCTTCCTCCTCCTCCAACTCCTCTTTCTGCCCTCCTACCCTCTTCTCGCCATGGCTATACTACTGTACAGTACATAGAGCTCTACGTAGGGAAGGGAGCAGAAACGAACACGGAGCTGGAAGAGTATAGAGTAGAGGGAGGGGGTAAGGGAGAAGAGAAAAGAGGATGGAAAAAACCTTATCTGCAGCTGCCTCCTTCGTCCCCCCTCCTCCCTTTCCACTTCTCCGCCGCCGCCGACGGCGCCGCGGCCAACGGCGGCTGGAAAGAGAAAGAGGAGGGAAGGGGGCGAAACTCGATTTTCGGCGGCGGCGGCGGAGGAGGAGGAGGAGGAGGAGGGGTCCGCTTCCTCCCTCCCGTCTATTCATCCTGGGCTATAGCATGCCAGAGGAAGAGGGGAAAAGAGGGGAGGGGGGAGGTTTCCTGTCCCCCCCCCCCCTCTTTCCAACGGCCGCGGCGTTGCAAGAGGGGGTCCCCTCCGACTCCCGACTTGCTGCTGCCGTACTACAGCACAGGGACGGAGGAGGGGGACTGGTGCAACCTCGCCACCGAACTTACACAGGAACCGAAAAAGAGGAGCTGCTGCGACTCCTTTCTCTAGTCTCTACCCCGTGTGCACAAGCTCCGACCGACGGACCGTCGTCCGAGTGCCGAAAGAGAGAGAGAAGGAAAGAAACGAAATGGGAAGAGGAATAAGGGGGAAGAGGAGATCGCGTTATTTTGCGACACTCCCCCCACCCCACCCGTGTGGCTGGCGGCCCATTCACGTCGTTTGTTCTAGACCGGCATTTACGGATGAGTCGCGTCACGACCACCGCGTCGTCCGAAAGAAAAGCGGCTCTTGGGAATAAAAACTATACCGTACATACACTATTTCAAGGGAGTCCTCGTCTCCCTCTCTGCAGTTCGTACTACTGTAAATGCTATTTTGCCTGATTTGACCCTGGAATACTGCTGGAAACAGTAACTTCTATGGGGTAAAAAAATTGTTTGCCTACAGCACCCAAAGATTGACAGAATACTTTTCCTGCAAACCACCGGTATGTGTCTTCCTGTACTGGCGAAAATAAAACAAAGTGTTTCTCCCCGTTCAAACTCCATAGGCAGTAAAATAAGCCAGCAAGGCATGGGTGCCATCACTAATGCAAGAAATCTACCAACCGCATGTTGCCAAAAGTCTAGACAGGCGGATGCTCCCTCCCACCTGCCCTGACCACCGCTTCGGGAGTCGTTATTTGCATGGGAGCTTCGGCCGGCGTTTCACCGTTCGGACGTCCCAAAGAAAGGAGAAGGGGCTACATGGGCCGCAGGAGGAGGAGGAAAAGGGGGAAGGGGAAGAACTGCACGATCGAAGGAGGATAGAGGAAGGAGGAAGTTGCGAGTCGTCTTCCGTTCGTTCGTTCGTTCGTTCGTTGCTCGGGCGGACGGACGTTGGCGCAAGGAAGAGAGGGGAGGATATTCTTGGAAGGAGGGACGGGGGTAGAAAGGAGAAAGCCGGCCTCTGTCGGACGAAGAAGGAAAGGACATGGACCTTCGAGCTTTCCCGCCAAAAACGAGGCCAGGAGAGGGACGGAGAAAAGAGGGGGGGGGGGGCGTAGCTCCAAGGAGGAGGAGGGGGGGGGGATAGAGAAGGAAAGAGTCTTTGGGGCGAGAGCAAAAGGAATGGGATAGATGTGGGGCGGAGGCCGACGCAAAAAAAATACGAAAAACGAAAGCTCCCTATCGTATACCTAGGGGGGCGGGAAGAGAGAGTGGGCAACCCGGCGATTGCGCGAGCGCGTCGATGACGACCGACCTGCCCGCCGACCGACCGCAGAGGCCGCCCAGTCGATAACGCGTAAAACATGCATAAGCTATCGCGCCACCCGCCGCCGCCGGCCTCGGCTCTGTGCCATACGCGGCTTGCTTTGCCGTCATTTAGCCCGGCAAAGAGGAGAGGAGAGGGGCGAAGGCCTTGTTCTCCTACTCACGATCTCTCTCTCTCTCTCTCTCTCGTCGAAGGCATGCATTTTTAAAGAGGAGCGTTTGTAGAGAGAGAGAGCAAAGCACATTTTCCTATTGCTGTTGGTTGGGTCTTGTGGGGAGGGGAGTTTTTCGCGAGTTTTGTGTCTGGTAGGGGAAAGAGGAGAGGCCGGCTTCCCCCTCTCCCCGCCCTCTTTTTAAATGCCCGGAATGAATGCGGCGGCCGATGCACGCACGCATGACACCCGCCTCGGACAACAATGTAGTAAAGGGGGGAAAGGGGGAGGGCTGCTGTTGGCAATGGCCATTTGAAGAGGGGAAAGGGAGGGGGGTGTCACTAACCTGCAACGGATTCAACACGTGGGACAGGGGCCAAAAAAGAGGAAGGGAAGAGAGAGAAGGGAGAAATAGCTCTTTCCGCCAGCGTTTAAGGGAGGAAGGCTCCCCGGGGACCGAAGGTGTGGGGGAGGAAAGGAGTCGACGGCCTTTTAACTTGGAAGAGAGGAAGGTGGGAAATCTTCGCAACCACGGGCCAGATCTTTTTCTTCCTCGGCGGGGTGCAAAATCCTTCCTCTGCCTCTTTCCAGAGGGGAAGGAGGAACTGCAGTGCGGGTCTTTCGCTCTCTCTCAGGCAGTTTTCATTCCTTTGCTCTTGCCAAAAGAGTCCTTTTTGCAGGGGGAAAGGATCTTTCTAAGAGAAAAGAGCAGAAGCGAAACGGGGACAACCGGGGAATGCCCCTTTTCCAGACCAAAAGGAGTCCGAAATTGTGTTGCGTTTGCTCTCCTTTTAACCTCGGTGGGAGGGCGGGGAAAGCCCTCCCTTCATTCAAGCTTTTTCGGTCCCCAAGGAAAGAGCATACCGCACTTCCCCCGTTCGTACGTACGGATACCAACTAAGGAGCGTAATCAACATCAGCTGATCGATTGGGGCAGGAAAAGAGGGGGGGATAAAGGAGGAGGAAGGAGAGAGGGGAGGAGGGCGCTCAAAATAAAGGGGCGGAAACACCGAATGACGCATCGCCGTTGAGTGAAGAGGAGGGGTTGGAAAATGCGTAAGAGCAACCGTCGTCGACGCCCTTTTTCTCCTTCCTTCCCGAGAAACGTGCGTTATGCAACGACGTAGGAAGGCGCAAAAGCAAATAAACAATGCCTTTTTACTATGCTGTGCCTGAGGTAAATAAAAAAGCCTCCTCTCCTCAGCAACAAACTGCATGGGTGCGCCCCCCCCCTCTCCCTCCTCTTCCCCGGCGTTTTTGTAGCCAGACCTATTAATGACCGTGCGACCGACCGAACGGCTCTTCTCCTCTTCTTCCTCCCCCCTCTCTGCACTTAGGCGGGGCCGCATATGCGCTGGTGACAGATTGCCTTTAGACCGCCTCCCCCTCCTTCCTTTCCCCTCCCTATTACTTTTGCGTAGACGAGTTGTTGTTGATGGGGCTGTCTGTGCTCGACTTGCGTACGGTCTTTGAGGGGGCGTCACAGCTTTTGCTTTTTAAATGGGACACTTATCTCCGCGCCCGAAATGGCAAAGAAAACAGGCAGGGAGAAAAAGACACTACGGTTTTCTCTGTTTTGCTAGGGAATATGTTTTTGCCAGTGGATTCAGAGTAGACTTACGAACATGGGAATTGCTACACAATACAGCCCCTGTTGAAATCGAAATCAACTATACACATACACGTACGTGAAAAACCCAACGCACCACTATGGAACTTTCAAGGAACAATCACAGAGACGAAAGAGAGGTCCATGCACTTATGTAAGTAGAAACTCTTACTATTTTTTTGCTTTCCCATAACCTCTCCGATTCGTTCCAATAGGATACTGTCCACAAAACACTTTCTTAAACAACATTACTCTACAAATTTTTGCAACCGGTCATGATCTTCCTCTAAGCATAGAGGGGCAAAGCCTTGTAAGTTACAGCTCTGACAGTCCACCCCCACTGATCATTCGTCAACTTTTGGACGAAAACAGGGAAGGAGGGTCTGTCAAGAGCATCAGGGTCTCGCAGAGAGCTGCATCGAGACGGGGCGCTACTTTGCACTCAAAGAGCATGCTTCAGGCACACAAGCACCTACACTTGGCCCCCCTAAAAATCTGCCAATTTCGCGCTATAACTTGTAAACCGCTCAGCCGATTTCGCTCAAAACAGTTTGGGCGGCGAGTCCGCACCCGACACTCACCTGTG